>Ga0310342_100002676_pt1 | contig 11513 bp, 27 predicted proteins | sample S15DNA20500_MG_FD_206155 | JGI IMG/M metagenome (GOLD analysis project Ga0310342, IMG submission 206155) | Marine microbial communities from station ALOHA, North Pacific Subtropical Gyre - S1503-DNA-20-500_MG | ecosystem: Environmental > Aquatic > Marine > Oceanic | place: Pacific Ocean: North... | reverse complement strand
GCTGGAGGTAGTCGAGGATCACATAGGTCGCGCCTTTTTCCTCCACGGCCTGACGGATGAAGGCGACCACATCCTCATAGCGCCCACTAATCTCATCGGGGAAGTAGAGCCCCGGCAAGTCCGCCGATGACCTCTGGGCTTCGGTCCAGATCCTGTCGTCGAACGAGCCACGCTCCAATCCGACCACGGGCATCTTGCTGACGATTGAGAAGTACCGAGCCGCGATGGCTTCCGCCGACATCTCCAGCGAGCAGTAGGCCACGCTCTCGCCTGCCCGCAGAGCCGCGCAACAGAAGTTCAAGGCCGTGATGGTCTTCCCATGCCCTGTCAGGCCAGCCAGCGTGATGAAGAAGCCACGACCGAAGCCGGGAGGGTTGATGAGGGCGTCAAGGGCCGGGAGGTGCGACGGCACCGAGTCAGGCTCCCGGCGCTGACGGAGCGCGAACTCCTCTTGGAAGGCGAGCGAGTTGACGTTGATCACGATACTACCCTCATGGTCGAGCTTGTAACGATGTTGCGCTTCAGCGCACCGGGAACCTCATGGGCCTCCTCCCACCGCTGGTCTCTGATGTAGCGCCACAGGTGGACACCGTGGAAGTCTGGCGTGAGAGTCGCCACGTAGCCTCTGAGCGCCTTCACTAGCTCCTCCTGTGTGATGACCTCACCGACCGCCTGCCGCCACTCCTCGAACGCTTTCGCCTTCGGCCCACGCCGATGGAGGTTCCACACGCCATCGAACTCAGACGGATACACCCGTCGCTTGCGACGTGTTTGTTTCTTCTCTGTCTCTGTCTCTGTCTCTGGTGCATCATCTTGATATCGCGCTGATGTCACGTTGATATCATCATCCGACGATATATCTATAAACCCTTGCACCGCTACCGCTTGGAGTAACGGCCAGACTTCATCAGCCGTCCGATGTAGCCGAAAGGCGATATCTTCAATATCACCAGTGATGATGCCTGCGACGTGTTGCTCTGAAGCGAGCAACCAACACTCAACCAATAGTTTCGCACACTCAGGTGGCAAGTCGTGCCATTGGCGGTCATCAAGTAATTCACGATAGAGCTTGATCCAAGGAGGGCGGCGATCCTTAAAATGCTGAAAGCGCGAGTAGCTTTTGATGGTGACAATCACAACGTCTCTCCTTCCGAAGGTATGATCTCCAACTCCAGCCGCTGATTCTTCCGGTCGACGTGTTGCCTGACCGTCAGCGTCCCGATGCACTTGGGGCTATCAGAGGCGATGTATTCGCGATCCTGTAGCCAATCCAAGGCCCACTTGAGCCGCCCGTAGGCGTTGTCGGTGTCCATCAAGCTCCACACGTACAGGTCGCAGGAGATGTCGCACCGCTCCAGCGTCTGGGTGGGGAGTTTGGGATAGAGCGCGGTGCTCATCAGGTAGAAGGTATTCTTGCGGCGAGACTCCTCGCGCCAGTGCCATCGGCTGTTGGCGCGGTTAGGTGGGAGGGCCAAGATCAGCCTCACAGCACCCCGTCTAGGTCGAGCATACCCTGAGCGCATCGGCTGGCGGCGATCTCGCAATAGCGTTCGTCGATGTCTATGCCGATGGATGGTCGCCCAGACTCCTTGGCCGCGAAGATCGTCGAGCCTGAGCCCATGAACGGATCTAGCACGGTGCCCCCTGTCGGCGTCTTCGTGAGCATACAGAGCCAGCGCATGAGATCGCTCGGCTTCACCGTTGGGTGGTTGTTGTTCTCGCCTCGGTCAGTCGCTGACGCCTTCCCTGTATAGAAGAAGCGCGATGCGCCGCCCGAGTCAGCATACCCTTCCGCAAGGCTAAGACGACACGGCGTAGTAAAAGCCGCTGTTCGTCCGGTGCTGTTACTAGTCGCTCCCGGCCTCTCCCCGCTCTGCTCGTCTAGCTGTCGAGCGGCCTCCTCGTCTAGCACGACGTTCGCGGGCCAGCGACCGGAGGGATGCGACTCGGCGCGTTGGTCTAAACGGTACGACTCTTGCGCCGCGCCCTGCATCATTGAACCACGATCAGACGACGCACTGAAATCGGCCTGCGGCACGTTGTAACTGTCCTCCGTCCCTATCCGCGCCCCGTCGATGTTCAGGCCAGCCACGCCATACCGGAGGCCGTTACGGGCGAACGTGCCGACGAGCGGCTTCATAGCCAACACGATAGGCTCCCACGCTGGCTTGAGCGCGGTGCCCCAGCCGTTCCAGAGCTTCGCGGCTTCGGTCGCAGGAGCGGTAAGATCCCATGTCTCGTACTTCACGGGCGATCCCATCGTGGGCAATGCTGACTTCGCCGCCTCAGACCGCGCCTTGGTCTGTTCTCCCACCACTTCACGCTCCGCTCCTGCGGCGCTGTCGATCCCCTTGCTCAAGTCGTGCGACTTCGGGAAGCCGGACCCATAGAGCCACATCAGACAATCGCGAAGCTCGAAGCCAGCGTCCTCTATCGCGCACATCAGGCGGTGATGGGTGCGCGTACCGCCGAACGCCAGACACGGCGCACCGGGAAGCAACGCCCCGAGGATGATGCGCCAGAACTCCTCGCCGGGGACGCCCTTGTCCCATCCCTTGCCCATGAACTCCAGCCCATAAGGCGGATCGCTGATGCACGTCTCCACCGGATCTATCCCCGGCAACACCTCACGGCAGTCGCCATGATAGATAGTCACCCACTCGTCGGCGTAGTACGGCTTCACGGCGACCAGCGACTGTTGGCGCGGTTGGGTGGGAGGGGGAGGACGAACTTCACGTCTGCGCCTCCCAGAGTTGCTGATAGTATTCGGCGCGGACCCTGACTGATGCCTTGGAGCGCCTGTAGGTCATCTCAAACGTGGCTTGCGACATCTCATCGAAGTGCTGATGCACGACGGAGGACAGCGGCACGATGTCGCGGTAGGTGCCGCCAGCGCCCCGGCTCTTCATGTGGGCGTTGACTACGGTATCCGATGGACGCTTGGTGACCTCACAGGGCAGGGACTTGATGAACCTGACGCGCTCCTGTGAGTGGAAGTTCCTCTCGAACAGCCGCGCTCGCCGCGATTGCCTCCGCTTCCGGCTCACCCTCTTCTGGCGGCTCACGAGGCCACCCAGACAGTACAGAGCCGTCCCGCTTCCGACGCCCTGCGGTTGCCCGAGTCGCGGACTAGTCCCATCTCGACGAGCCTCACGCGCCGTGGGCGTTGCGTCGACCCGCTCAACCCTAGCTCCGCCTGCGCCTCTGGATCGGTCATGCCACGGGCACCGGACGATGTGATTGCCTTGTAGACGAGCGCCCGTAGGGTCTCGCTCCCCTCTAGTGCCGCCGCCGCTTCCTTGGATGTCTCAGAATGACGTTGGAAGGGGACACCGTAGCTCTCAGGGGATACGGCAGACGCCTCCTCGCGACTCAACGAAGCCTCGCGCTTCCCTTCCGTGATCTCGAACATCTCCCTCTGCTCACCGCTCATACGGGCTCCTCTAGTCGCGAGAGTGCGTTCAGATGGGCCACACTTGCCCTGTCCCACTCCAGCAGGCTCTTGATGGCCCAGTACTCGGAGCGGGCCATGTCGCGCTCCTCAATCGCCTTGGCGGTCCTCTTGATGTGGTCGCCGTATCTGGGGTCAGCCCGCGCCATGCGCTCCAGCTTGGCCTCAGACAGGGGCTCCTTGCTATGGGCAAGGCTGAACTCGGTGGCTAGGCGTGACAGGACGATCTGTCGTCCGTGCTCCAACTCATACGCCACCCCCTCTGCCCGCGCCTTGCGCTCTCCCACTGCCCGCAGTTGCTCGACCAGTTCATAGGGGCCTTGGTCTGGTGGGAAGTTCGCGGCGATAAGCTCGCGGGCGGCGTCTGGGGTACGCACCTCGCGCACCCCAGACCGTAGGAGGGCCTCTGTCCTATCCGGCATCAGAACGGCAGTGCGTCTTCTTCGACCTCTGGCACCTTGACTGCCACGATGCCCTGCTCTTGGGCCTCCGGTGGCGCGACCTCCAAGACGGCGAAGACGCGATAGCGGTTGCCGTTGGCAGGCTCCTGCCAGCGCATGAACGCCACGTGGAAGTGCTTGGCCTGCTGGACATCCGCCGCCGTGATCGTGCCCTTGAGCGTTGCGGCGGCGAGGCCGACGTTCACCCTCTCGCTACCCTTGATGGTGACGATCTCAGTGCCCAGCTTGCCCATCAGATTATCGGAGCAACTGGTCAGAGCCATCGCCACGTTCTCGCCATAGCCCTTCGGCGAGTCCCACAACTCCATCACCTGACCCTCGACCCATGCATAGTCATCGGCCCACCTGATGTAGGGCGCTGGCTCCGTGGAGCCAACCTCGCTCACGTCTCTTGTGCGAGCCACGGCTCCGCTGGCGCGGAGTTCATCTGTTCTGTTGGTCATTTTTCAACTCCTTTCAAAGTGATTGGTTCGTCGTACACGCGCACCTTCGGCGTCTTCCTGAACGAGTTGGTGTCCGCCAGCCATCGTGAGATCGTAGCCGCCGACTCCAAGATCGGCACAAGGCTCTCGGGGCTCTTGATGGGGTGGAGCGTGGCACCCTTCGGCGTCACGTGGACGATGCCGAGCCGCTGGGCGAACTCGGGGCACCACGGTATGACCTTCGCCACCGACGACTCGCCGCCGGGGACAGGCGTTGCCTTCACCAGAGCCCACTCAGCCCTCTGGTAGGCCACCTGTTGCACGGCCATGTCTGGGAACACCCCTGACTTGGATGTCTTATAGTCGAGAATCCAAGTCGTGCCGTCCCGGTCGATCTCCCAGAGGTCCAAGGTGCCCGCATAGCCCCCGCCCAGCGAGTCGTTGAACACCGTGATCTCGGTCCCGAGGTGCTTCGAGTCGCGCAAGGCGAGAAAATCTGCCGCCGCATCCGCACACGCCTGCTCATCCTCTGTCAGGTCTTGGGGCATCTCCGTGTCGCCCAGCAGGGCCTCAAGCGTCTTGTGGACTGCCGTGCCACGGGCGGCGGCATCGTCGCGCTGAGAGTAGGGCGATCCCTTCAGGAGCTTCAGGGCGTCGGCCTTGGGGAGGTTCTCCCACTGGTCCTTATGGGATAGGGCGAACTCAGCCACGGCCTTAATTCCCCAGCCGACCAAGGCTGGCTTGGGGATGCCACCGCCGAGCATACTGGTCACTCGACGGTAGAGCTTACCGTCAATCGTGTAGCCCATCCTGTTGACGGAGTACGTGACCTCGCGAGCGTCTGCGGTCGCGGCGTGGAGGTTAGAGAGTAGATCCTCGGGATTCATTGGGACTCCTTTTGAAGGATGTGGAACGTGTGGTGACCCCCGTAGCCGCCTTCGACGAAGGAGTTACTCGCCGCGAGCACCTTTCGGCATAGCTCATCGACCTAGAGGCCACCGACACGAGGGTGTCGAGGTGCTGGAGATGGTGCGCGGGCGGTAGGATGATGCTGTACTCCTATCTTGAAGGTCCGCTGGAAACCTAACGCCAGCCCCCCTCCATAGGTACAGACAGATGACCCCTTAACATTGCCCCTTGCGCCACGGGACAACTGTCCCCAGGTTGACTGTATGGATAATCACCTTCATATAAGGAGTACCGAGATGGCGAACCCAACGACGCACGATCCACTCGACGGCTGGTGCAACTTCCACCAGTGCATCCACGAGGAAGACCGTGGCCGGGACGCATCCCCCAATCGTCACGCCCACATGGACCCCGACCACGGGCTGTCGATGTTTGAAATCTGGATGCGCGACAATCCTGAGTGCTGGGCCATCGTAACCCTCAACCGGGAGGGGGCCTGAGACGGTGACGCGCACAATGCCTCCCTGCCCAGCTTGCGGTCGTCAAATTGTTGCGAGGAATCCAGCGATCCAGAAGGTCGGCGGGAAGGCGCGTAGGCGGCACAAGTGCCCGCACGGGCGCTGGTGCATTTCGGGGACGCGCCACGCGGTGCAGGGCTGGAACCCCGGCGGCCCCATGCATCGCAGGCATTGCATCGACTGCGCCACCCCTAACCGGGAGGGGGCCTGAGACGGTGGCTATCAACCAACTCACAGAGCGCGAACGCGAAGAGATAGTTTTTGCTGGGGGTGGGTGCTATACCATCATAGAGAACAACCGCATCGGCGCTGGCCTCGCCCGCAAGGGCTTGGCAGAGCGGCACAGCTATTACGAGCCGGAGTGCTCTAGCTTGCGCCAGCGTGGCGGCACGGTCATCCAGTACGACCTGACGGACGAGGGAGTCCTTCTGCGCGACAAGCTGTGGGCCGAAGACGGACACGTCTACTCCAACTATCACGTCACCTACAACCGGGAGGGGGCCTGATCGGGTCTCTCCCATCCTTCAGAGTAGGAGTACTGAGATGACCGACAGCAACGTAATCCATCCTATGTTAGGGACGAGCCACAAAAATTGGCTCAGGATGTCAGCCGGACAGCGGTCAAGGTTCGTCGCTTGGCTACATGGCAACGGGCTCACAGAAGCCCTCCAAGACGCCAAGTATCTGGAGCGGGAAGACAACGAGGTGGGATGCTTCAACTACTACACGGTGCCCCCTTCGGATGACCCATACCGTCCGACCGCCGCTCTGGACTCCAACCGGGAGGGGGCCTGATCGGGTCACACTCACGTTGCAAACGATGCACGGCCAGAAAGTTCACGGGCTGATATGGGGGGGTGCTACGACCTACACGGTCTGCGATCTACTCGTTCAGCCGGGAGATAAGATGCTACCGCGTGAGCGCAAGGTGACGTGCAAGAAGTGCCTCCGAACCCTCGACCGGGAGGGGGCCTGATCGGGTCGCCTCCACCCCACTCGCCATGATCAATACCAAGAGAGAGAAGTGTGACACGTGCGGCTCACGCGCCCACTGGTGGGCCTACAAGATCGACAGGAACTTCTGCCAAGACTGCGCCAGAAAAGCGTTCAACTGGAAACCACTCAAGGTCGTCGTCGACCGGGAGGAAGCACCATGAAGAACAAGGACGTGATCCTGCTACACGCGAGGATCAAGGAGTCGACGCTCACAGATGCCTGCTTCGCCACAGAGGTGATGAGGGTACACCCCCGCACCCTGAGACGCTGGAAGGGCGCTTACACGCCCATCCCGTCGCTTGCACGTGCCTTCCTTGAGAACCCCCAGCCGCTACCGTGGCCGAAGGAGGAGACACCATGAGCACCGTAACGGAACTAACGCCCGCAGAGCAGGCGCTACAGTTGGCCCTCTCGACAGGTCGCGGCTCATTCATCAAAGGTATCGACGTGCAACGCATGACGGTTGCCGATGTCGAGGCTCTCCGCGATACGCTCGCGGCTCAGATCGACGCCAACGCCGCCAACTATGCGAGGTACAGCAGACTCCGCCGTGAGGGACAAGCACTCATGGAGCATATCGTGCGCGGACCCATGCGGCAGGCGGCGAGGTTGGCGGCGATAGCCGATCCTCAGTACCCAGTAGACGCTGACGCATCAGACGACTCACTGCGGTCACGCACTGACGAGATCATTCTTGAGTGGACAGTGCAGGGCTACGGGCGCGGCGAGGAGACACCATGACGCTCCCCACTGGCCACATCCTCGTGAAGGCGAGCAAGGTCAAGGCCACCCACAACGGAGACGGACGCTACCGCAAGGTCTGGCGGCTCTGGTCAGACGGGACGGTCCAGCGCACTAGCTCACGCTCCAAGTACCAGCCGCCCTTCACTGATGAGATGGTGCCCGAGACGATCCGCGAGGTAGCTCACCAGCATGGCGTGATGCTGACGGGCTTCCGCGAGCGTGATCCGCTCAAGCGGAGGACATCGTGAGACGCTGGCCGCTGATGGCTGAGTGTGCCGTCATCGCCGTGAGGTACGGAGTCCGCTACGGCTGGCTCGCCGCTCACACCCACTGGGTGACGTTCAGGAGGTCACCGTGAGCTACGGCTACGACGTGGAGTTCAGCCTGATGCTGGGCCTCGGCCTTCTGCTCTTCATTATCGTCGGATCGGTGATCGAAATCTGGCTGGACGCGAGGAGGGGCAAAAGATAAAACTTGACACCGGGGACATCTGTCCCCATATTTAATGGATGCACTATACCTTCACCTTCAGATAGGGAGTACAGGATGACGCTACGACAGGCCATCGAACGGCTGGCGGGCTATCACCCCAAGATCAGGGTGACGCCGATCCAGCGTGGCGAGAACCGGGGGATGTATCGGGTCCGCAACCTTCGCGGGCGCGGAGCCAAAGGCCCCACCCACTGGGTGATGGGCGACCGGATTATGACGGCAGGCGGATGCCTTGCCTACCTCGCATGGGTCACCCACAACGGACTCACCCCCAAGGGGCCAGCCGTCCACGTGGGCTATGAGGCCACCAGAGCGCCACAGGAGATCCGCGAGGCAGTGGCATGGCGCGGACGCCTGCCGAAGCGCGGCGTGTCCATCCACCATGAGAGAGCACTGGAGTGGATGTGCTCGAAGGGGGGGGCCTGAGACGGTGACTACCAAGTACACATTCAGATCCCGCACTAGCTGGGCGGCAGTGGTGGAGTATGAGGGCGAGGTTTACACGGTGCGCCTCGCCCGTGGTCAGTACAAGGGCAAGGTCTTCGGCAACAGGTATCACCGCTGGAATGCTGAAGTGCGCGGGCGTGGAGTTGATGTGAGGTTTGGATCGAACAAGGGTGCCACCCCACAACAGCTTGTCACTAGCGCACTCAACCGGGAGGGGGCCTGATGAGGCTCAGAAAAGGAATCCCACTACCGTTGCCAACGGCGGCACGGTACAGGTATCTCCCGCTGGAGTGTATGGAGGTGGGCGACTCATTCGTTCTGGACCGCTGGCCTGATGGCAGACGACCAGAGCAGTCCTATGTCGTGGACTGTAGGCGACTAGTCAGCCGTGCTTCCAAGTATGGCTTGGACAACAGAAAAAAGTTCGCCTGCCGATTTTTAGAGGGTGGGCTCATGGGTTGCTGGCGCACCAAGTGAGGGAGGGATAATGACAGCCAAGGCCCACCGACCGCCATGCCCGAAGTGCCGCGAGCCTGTCGGCTACGAGGAAGTGGACGGCGACTTCTGCCCGCACTGCTCCGCACCGATTGCTTGGGGAATGACGATTATGACCCTCAGTGGGGGTGCCTTCAGGAAGGTGAAGGACAGAGGTCACTGGAACATCCGCACCGACTACTGCCGCTACTGCATTGAAGACGCTGGTGGGATAGACGCCCCGGTGCATCCCTACGACTCAGTGCCGCTCCGCAAGGCGGTAGACGCTCGCGGCACCGTAGACCACGTGAAGGTCTGCGACGAGCATCTCCCACGCTTCACGAGAAACCAAGAACGCTACGCCCGCATCAGAGCGAAGAGAGGCGGAGCTTAGTGGGCCACCGTCAGCGGTTGGAGCGAACGAACTCGACCAAGATCTTGATGTCGGATCTCATCTCAGCGACAGAGATCTTGAGTTCGCCCATCGCCTTAGCGTTGTCCTCGTGCCTTCGACTGAACTCCTCCCGCACTGAGACGAGGCTGAAGACGAGGAAGCGGTAGAGGGCGTAGATCGCGGCGAGGAGGAGGACGAGCGGGAGGCCATACGATTCGACGAGGCCGAGGATTCCTTCAGCTTCCATATCACCCCCTATCGACTGACCGCTACCCAGAACGCTGGCCGACGTTCGCCGAGCCGTGGCGTGTCGTCGATGTGCCAGTGCGCCGTCTCAATGCCGAGCCCGAGATGGTTCCACACGTTGTCATCCCACAGCTTCAGGATCTGGTGGGTCAACTCAAGCTCGCGCTCCTCTAGATTCAGATCGCACCCATCGCCCGCTCGTGGCGTTGCAGGCTTCAAGTCCACTGACCGCACCAACGTGTTGTCGATGTGGAGGTGCGCGGAGGTCGTGGGGTACGCGATGCCCTTGGCGATCTCCCTCGCGTAGATGCGGTCGAGGTCTGATTGGTCGCGGGCGTCATCCGTGATCTTGAGCGCGAAGCCGCACCTCATGCGTAGGCGATCAAGATCTTGCAGGAACGTCGGGTCCATGAGTTCAGGATGGTCGAACTCCGAGGGAGCGAAGAACTGGAGGCTGAACCCTCCCGGCCATGAGTGCGCCACCTAGACCTCTTCCTTGCGCTTCATCGCACCGATGACGGGCACGATCTTCTCAGCCCCCCTGCTGGTGATGTATCCCCCAATCCCAATCGACATCAGAGTCCACAGGCGGTCAGGGACAGCGGCCAATGCCTCCACGTCCATGAGTCCGGTTGCGATCAAGCAGATGAGCCCACCGAACAAGAGCATGATGATGGGACGCCAGCTTCGCGTGATCCAACTCTCCGAATTGGCCTCGGCCACGATTATCGAGGATCGGGCCTCTGCCAGCGCCTTCTCCAACTTCAGGCTTTCGATGACCAGTTCTTTGTGCATCGTGTCGAGCGCGACCTTGATAGCGCCCTTCTCTTCATCGCTTGTGTGAAGGTTGTCAATCAGGCCCGTGACGGGCTTGATCAGCCCGCTGATGAAGCTCAGGGGTCCAGCCATCAGGGACACCTCTCAGTGACTTCGAGGGGACTGAGCACCTCGCCCGTCGCCGTCAGCCGTACCAGACAGAGTATCCGCGCCCGCTCCGTCGCCGCCTCTTCGAGCCCATCGGCAAGATCGGCAATCGTTTCGTCAGCGGCCACGCGCTGATCCTGTAGGAGCGCGACATCGGCGGGGAGGTCCGTGTACTGGCCCCAGTTCAGGACCGCTCCGATGCCTGCCATGAACGCTCCAGCGGCTACCGTGACCACGACGGTGACGGCCTTGGCAGATGGCACGACTTGCTGGAGCGTCTCCGCAAGCCTCACCCTAGCTCTGCTCCTGCCACGGCGGCGTCATCGCTTCGGTCGTCGGCGTGATCTCTTCCGCAATCATCCCGTCGATCTGGACCTTGAGTCTAGCCACCTCGTCGTCGCCCAGATTCGTCGTAGTCCATCCCTCGACATCGCTTTTCGTGAGATCAGCGAACGGTATGAACGGATCGCCTTCTGTATAGGTGCATCCAACCCTGCCAGAAACGAAAGCGGAATGACCATCCCCATCGTCGCCTCCATATCTCCACTGAATCTGGTAAACAACATCGGTCTGGCCCTCCGCAGATGGGCGAACATCTAGCACCGAGAAAAACCAATCGTAAGTCATGTCATCATCCCGTCAGTTGTGCCTCAAGAGCCTCAATACGGACCAAAGCCTCACCAAGCGCAATCACAGCTTTCGTATGGATGACTGAGGTTTTTAGGGTGTATGTATCTTCGTCCTCGCCCGCAAGCTCAACGAGTCCACCCATTCCAGCCGCTTCCACACTCTGCGCCCCCCAGCCCAGTAGAGTATTGGCATCATCGCCATCCACTAGATGACGATAATTAATTGCGTTCGCACCCAACCACTTCACATCGTCCCACTGTGAACGAGCGGGAGTCATGTCGGTCTTCAGCCGCTCATCTGAAATCGCTCCATAACTATCATTCTGGTTGACGATATTTCCGTTCGACCAGATGTTAAGTCGTTGAGCAGTAGAATCCTCGCACCGAAGGAAGTCATAAGCGGCGT
>Ga0310342_100002675_pt1 | contig 11515 bp, 4 predicted proteins | sample S15DNA20500_MG_FD_206155 | JGI IMG/M metagenome (GOLD analysis project Ga0310342, IMG submission 206155) | Marine microbial communities from station ALOHA, North Pacific Subtropical Gyre - S1503-DNA-20-500_MG | ecosystem: Environmental > Aquatic > Marine > Oceanic | place: Pacific Ocean: North... | reverse complement strand
TTCCTCGTCGAAATCGGCGCCGCGATCGTGCATCCGCCGGAGGACGGCGCGTGGGCGCCCGGCTACTACTCCGTGCTCTTCGAGGACCCGGACGGCATCCGGCTCGAGATGAACTTCGTCCCCGGCAAAGGCCTGCTCGAGAGCCGGGCCTGAGGCATCTGCCGCGTGTCGGTCCACGGAGAGTTCAACCGCGTGCTGGAAGACTGCGTCAGCTTCCTGCGCGAGATCGATCCCCCGGATGCGGCCCGGATCGCGAAGCTCGAAAACGCGGCGCGAGAAGGCCGCCACGATCTCGTGTCGGGGGCGCGCAGCCTCCTGGGCTGGCTGGAAGCCGAGGCGTCGCTCCCGGGCGCCTCGGAACTCCAACGCGAGGAGTTCGCGCGCCGCGCCGATCACGCCGCAGCGATTTGCCGCGCGATCGTTGGAGGCGCGTAACCCACCGCACCGACTCGCGGGGCGTTCAGGCCCGCCAGAGCGGGTCCGGGATCTCGAAGCCGACGTCCTCGCCCCAGCGGTTGCGGAACGCCACCTCGTGGACCGCGCGGCGCGGTGCCACGCCCTCGGATAGCCGAAGGTGACGCAGTTCGCGAAGAGCCAGCCCTCTTCCTTGGGGACATCGCAAATCTCCAGCAGTTCATCCTGCCGGAACATGAAGACGCTGGTCAGAGCGCTCCCGACGCCTTCGGCGCGAGCGGCGAGCTGAGCGCTCCAGGTCGCCGGGTAGATCGAGCCACCGGTGGTGTCGAACTGGATGAAGGTGAGCAGCAGAAGCGGCACCTCGGCGAAGTGGCTCGCGAGCCACTCGGCCGACTTGAACATCTTGTCGAAGTTCCGGCTATCCGGCGCATCGGGATTCGCACGGGCCGCGTCGATTCGCTCCTTGTAGACACTTCCCCACAGCTGGTCGATGCAGGCGCGATAAAGTTCGCCGAGGCGCTTGCGCACGTCGGCATCGTCGACCAGCAGGAAACGCCAACCCTGCATGTTGCCCCCGGTTGGAGCGCGGATCGCGGCGTCGAGGATCTTCCGCTGCACGTCCTCGGGAATGGGGTCGGGCTTGACGCGCCGCATGGCGCGCGTGGTGTAGAGCGCTTCGTAGACATCCATGGCGCGCAGGATCGCACGCTTGCATTCCGAGCGGAAGCCCGGAGAAAATGAGGCAGCGAACGGTGGCACGTGGGATCGCCCTACCCCACCTGGAGGAACCCTTGGACCCCACGAAGCGCTACCGCACCGTGCGCGCAGCCAGCGAGGCGCTGACGGCGCCGCTGAGCGCCGAAGACTGCTCCATCCAGTCGATGGAGGACGCGAGCCCGGCCAAGTGGCACCTGGCGCACACCACCTGGTTCTTCGAAACACTCGTGCTCGAAACCGCAGAGCCGCACACGTCTGCCTTCGAGCACTCGTTCCGATTCCTCTTCAATTCATACTACGACTCCGTGGGCGAGCAGTACCCGAGACCGCACCGGGGACTCCTCTCGCGGCCGAGCCTCGACGAGGTGCTCGACTACCGGCGGCACGTGGACGAGCGGGTCCTGGCCCTCCTCGCGGAGGGACTCGCCCCCGAGCAGCATGCGGTGATCGAGCTGGGCCTTCACCACGAGCAACAGCACCAGGAACTCCTCCTCACCGATGTGAAACACGCGCTCTCGTTCAATCCCTGGCGGCCCGCCTATCGTGCCGCCCCCCCGGCCGAAGCCGCCCGGGCGCCGACGCTTCGCTGGTTCGATTTCGAAGCTGGCCTGCGCGAGATCGGACACGCTGGGGACGACTTCGCCTTCGACAACGAGTGTCCCCGCCACCGGGTCTTCGTAGAGGCGTTCCAGCTCGCCTCCCGGCCCGTCACGAACGGCGAGTACCTGGAGTTCATGAAAGACGGCGGCTACGAACGGCCCGATCCGTGGCTCGCCGAAGGATGGCACCGGGTGCAGCGCGAGGCCTGGAAGGCGCCGCTCTACTGGGAGCACGGCGATGCGGGGTGGACGTCGCTCACGCTTTCCGGCCGGCACCCGGTCGACCTCGATGCCCCGGTCTGCCACGTGAGCGGCTACGAGGCCAATGCCTTTGCGCGCTGGGCCGGCGGAAGGCTGCCAACCGAGGCCGAGTGGGAAACGGCGGCCGAGGACCCGATCGACGGAAACTTCGTGGAAAGCGGCGAGTTCCAGCCGCGCCCGAGCCCGGATGTCGCCGACCGTCCCGCGGCTCTCTTCGGCGATGTCTGGGAGTGGACCGCGAGCGCCTACACGCCCTACCCGGGCTTCCGTCCCCCGACCGGCGCGCTGGGCGAATACAACGGAAAGTTCATGAGCAGCCAGCTCGTGCTGCGCGGAGGCTCCTGCGCGAGCCCCGCCTCCCACCTCCGGGCCAGCTACCGGAATTTCTTCCATCCCCACCAGCGCTGGCAGTTCTCCGGTATCCGGCTGGCGCGCGACACGCGCTGATTCCAGTCCGGCGCGAGGTTTCCGAACCCACGCGACGCCGCAAGCCGCCGCGTCCGCGCCCTCTAAGGCGGGGCTGCCCGCTCTCCGAAGACTCTCGTGAACGCCCCGCCCGGAAGGGGTTGGGGCGTCCCCCTGCGTGCGCGAGGAATGCGATGGCCACGAGCTTGCGAAAAAAGGAATTCAGGAAATCCGTCCGGGGGCAACGGGCGTTGGCTCCCGTGCTCATCGCCGCGTTCGGCTGTGGCCTGGGATGTGCGACCCCGCACCCGATGACCCTTCTCCAAGACGGGGAGCGCGCCTACCTCGAAGGCCGCACCGGCGACGCCGAACTCATCTGGCTCGAAGCGCTGGCGGAGTCCGAAGCCTACGGCGAAAACGATCCGCGCCTCGCGCAGAGCCTGCGGATGCTCGCGAACCTCCAGATCCACCAGGGTCGCTACGCAGAGGCGGAACCCAACCTCGAACGCTGGCTCCTCAACGCGGAGCACCGCGGCGAGACGCAGGGCGACCGGTACGCCGACGCCCTCGATGCCCTGGCCGGCGTCCAGGCGATGCAGGGCAACCCCTCCCGCGCCGTCACGCTGTACGAACGCTCGGTCCGGGTGCGCGATAGCGACGCCGGCGCCGACGCGTCCTCATTCGCCCAGACGCTCGAAAACCTGGCGCGCATGTACGACGCCACCGGCCAGCGGGACGAAGCGGCGGCGAGCCTCAAGCGCGCTGTCGGCATGCGCGAGCAATTCCTGGGTCGGAAACACCCGAGCCTAAGCGTGAGTCTCCACACACTGGCCGTCATCCAGCAGGCGCGGGGCCGTTACGCAGAGGCGTACGCGCTCGACGACCGCGCCCTCGCCATCGCGCGCCGCAGCGGAACCCACGACGCGCGCTTCCACGCCACGTTGCTCTTCCACGCGGGTTCCCTGGCGCGGGCCGTCGGCGCGAACGCCGAGGCACTCGAAAGCCTCGAGCAAGCCCGGAAGCTGCGGACGAAGCTCTTCGGTGAACGCGACATCGAGACCACCGCGGTGGTGAACGAGATCGCCCTCGTCTACGCCCGCCAGGGCAAGCTCGACGAGGCGGCCGAGCGTCTCGCGTGGGTGCTCGAGGTACGCACCGCCGCACGCGGAAGTGACAGTACCGCCGTGGCAGCCACCCTCAACAACATCGCACTCGTCCACCGGTACGCTCGGCGCTACGACGACGCGCAGGAAGCCCTGCTGGAAGCCCTGGCCCTGCTCAACGGAAGGCCGAGCCGCCTGGCCGCAGCCGTACACACCAACCTCGGCTTGCTCTACAAGCTGCAGGGCAAGCCGCAACAGGGCGAGGAACAGCTGCGGCGCGCCCTCGGCATCCAACAGTTCGTGCTCGAGCGAGACCACCCCGAGATCGGCGTGACCCTTCACGAACTCGCCGATACACTCCTGATGCAGGGCGGCATCGACGAGGCCGAGATTCGGCTGGAGCGCGCCTGGGCCATCAAGGAGCGCGCGTTCGGACCGGAGCACCCCGAGGTCGCGAACAGCGTCGCGCTGCTCGGCATGGTTCACGCCGTTCGCAACCAATACGCACTCGCGGAACGCAACCTCGGCCACGCGATCGCCATCTGGGAGGCAATGCCCTCCCACGACGCACTGCCCCTGGCCGAGGCACTCGCCAACCTCGCCCGGGTCCGTCAGGTGCAGGGGCACCCGAAGGAAGCCGCAGCCCTCTACGAGAGGGCCATTCCGATCTTCGACGCCCGGCTCGGACCGGACTACCCCACGACGCTGCGCGCCCGATCCAACGAAGCCGCCGCGCGGGCCGCCGGAGGGGACGGCGACGACGCCATCCATCGCTACGAGGCGGTGCTCGACGCGGCCCGCGAGACGCTCTCGCCCGGAGACCCGAAGCTCGGTCGGCCGCTCATCGGTCTCGCCACGGTCCAGCTCGAAATGGGCCACTACGAAGACGCCGAACGGAACTTCGCCAAGGCCGTCGACCTGTTCGAAAAAACCGCGACGCACGAGCCGCGCGCCCTCGCCTTCGCGATCGGCCGGCTCGCGGACTGCCTCGTGCAGCAGCGGCGTCGCGCCGAGGCCGCACCGCTCTACCGGCGGGCCATTGCCCTGCACGAGTCCGACTCACGGCCGCCGAACCCGCGTGAGCTCGGCGCTCTGACGGCGAACCTCGCGTCGGTGTACGCGTCGACCCGCCAGCCCGTGAAGGCCGGCCCGCTCTACGCCCGGGCCCTCGACCTGTTGCGCAAGGCGCACGGTCCGCGGCACGACGTGATCGGACGCCTGCTGAAGGAGCAGGCCGACGTCTACGCGCTGCTCGGCCAATCGGACCTCGCCCTCGCCACGTACGAGCAAGCCCTCGAACTGCGCGACGCGATGCTTCCAGACGGCGACCCCGAACTCACGGAGACCCTCGACGGTCTGGCGATCCTGCTCGTTCGACAGCGCGACTACGAGCGCGCCGAGCGGCTGCTCCAGCGGGCCCTGGGAATTCACGAGTCGACGACCCCCGTGAACCCGGTGGCTTTCGGTCACACCCTGAGCAGCCTGGGCCTCCTCTACGCCAGCCAGAACCGCATCGACGCGGCCGAGACCACGCTGATGCGAGCCCTCGACCTGCTCGAGCCAGCGCTCGGCGCGGCGGACCCCCTCGTCCTGGAAACGCGCCGGGAATACGACCTGGTCGTCCGCGCACGCCGGCTCGGCGCGAAGGAAGTCGAGGGTCTCTAGCGCCGGTCGGCGCCTAGGGAGCAGCCATCCGGCGATAGCGCAGACGGGTGGGCCGGTCAGCGGCTTCCCCGAGCCGGCGGCGCCGGTCCTTCTCGTAGTCCTGGTAGTTGCCCTCGAACCACTCGACGTGGGAATCACCCTCGAAGGCCAGGATGTGGGTCGCGATGCGGTCGAGGAACCAGCGGTCGTGGGAAATGACGACCGCGCAGCCGGCGAAGCCCAGCAGCGCGTCCTCGAGGGCACGCAGCGTGTCGACGTCGAGGTCGTTGGTCGGCTCGTCGAGGAGCAGGACGTTGCCGCCCGCAAGGAGCGTGCGCGCCAGGTGGACGCGGTTGCGCTCGCCGCCCGAGAGCTGGCTGACGAGCTTCTGCTGGTCGGCGCCCCGGAACCCGAAGGATCCCACGTAGCCCCGGGCGTTCACCTCGCGCTTGCCGACGCGGATCCGTTCCTCGCCGCCGGTGATGACCTCCCAGACCCGGCGCTCCGGATCGAGCGCGTCGCGGCTCTGATCCACGTAGGCCAGCGCGACCGTGTCGCCCACGCGCAGGCTGCCGGCATCCAGCTTTTCTTCGCCGGCGATCATGTGGAACAGGGTGGACTTTCCGGCGCCGTTTCCACCGATGACGCCCACGATCCCGCCGCGGGGCAGGCGGAAGGAGAGATCGTCGACGAGCAGGCGATCGCCGAAGCCCTTGCGCAGGCCCTCGGCCTCCACCACGAGTTCGCCGAGCCGCGGTCCCGGCGGCACGGCGATCTCCACGCTCCCGGCCACGCGCCGGTCCTCGCGTGACGCGAGCTCATCGTACGCTTTCAGACGCGCCTTGCTCTTGGCCTGGCGCGCGCGCGGCGCCATCCGCACCCACTCGAGCTCACGCTCGAGCGTGCGCTGCCGGGCCGAGGCCTGCTTCTCCTCCACGGCGAGCCGCTTCTGCTTCTGCTCCAGCCACGAGGAGTAGTTTCCCTTCCACGGAATGCCGCGTCCCCGGTCGAGTTCGAGGATCCACTCGGCCGCGTTGTCGAGGAAGTAGCGATCGTGGGTGATCGCGACGACGGTTCCCGGGTATTCCTGGAGGTGGCGCTCGAGCCAGGCGACCGACTCGGCGTCCAGGTGGTTGGTCGGCTCGTCGAGCAGCAACAGGTCCGGCTTCTGGAGCAGCAGGCGACACAGCGCCACCCGGCGCCGCTCGCCCCCGGAAAGCGTCGCCACGTCCTGCTCTCCGGGCGGAACGCGCAGCGCCTCCATCGCAACCTCGAGCGTGCGGTCGAGCTCCCAGGCCCCGGCGGCGTCGATCGCGTCCTGCAGTTTCGACTGTTTCTCGAGTAGCGTGTTCATCTCGTCGTCCTCGAGCGGCTCGGCGAAGCGCGCGCTCAGCGCCTCGAAGCGGCGCAACAACTCGCGGGATTCACCGACGCCCTCCTCGACGTTTCCGCGCACGTCCTTCGCGGGATCGAGCTCGGGCTCCTGGGGCAACCACCCGATCCTCACTCGGGGCGTCGGCCGCGCTTCGCCGACGAACTCCGTGTCGACACCCGCCATGATGCGCAGCAGGCTGCTCTTGCCAGCACCGTTCCCGCCGATCACGCCGATCTTCGCACCGGGCAGAAAAGCCAGGGTGATGTCATCGAGGATGACCCGGTCGCCGGAAACGACCTTGCGCAAATCCTGCATCGTGAACACGAACTCGGCCATGGGCGCAGAAGCTAGCCAACTCGGCGCTGCCGCAACGGACTCGGCCGCCGCGCGCTGGAGCCGCCGGTCCGGCGCCCGCCCTAGCGGGGACGGAACACGCTGCGGCGGGGCACCTCGCCAGGCTCGACGGGAAGCCCGTCGCGGTAGGCCACCTCGCGCGCGCGCACGGCCGCCACGCGCGGACCCGGCGTGAGGATGCCGACGAGGTTCAACGGGTCGGCCGCGGACAGCCGCACCAGCTCGCCGCTCCGGGGAAGGCGACGCGTGGCGCGCAGCGCCTCTACCGCACCGGGAAGCGCGTACTGCTCCCCGGCGAAGCCCGTCACGAAACGTCCCCCGCGCACGGCGCCGCGGTCCTCGAGGCGGCGCAACGCCCACAGCACCTCGCGCCAGGGAATGGCGAAGCTCTCCCGCGCGAGCAGATCCCGGAAGACGACACCCCAGCGCGCCAGGAGCTGCTCGGCCACCGCCTCCGCCAGTTCGTCGCCAGCGGCCGGGCTCGAGGGCGGCGCGAGCAGGGCCCAACGCCCCTCGCGCGCCTGGCCCCGCTGGGCGCCGCGCCGCAGGCGCCGCCGCTGCGACGGGCGCGTGCGCGCAAAGCGCCGGCGCGCCCCGAGCAGCGCGCGCACGGACTCGAACCCGTCGGCGGATACCGCCCCGCGCGACACGAGATCCCAGAGTCCCTGCTCGACCTGCGCGGGCAGCAACCCGGTCACCCGGGCAAGTTCGCCCAGGAACAGCGCGCCCCGCTCGCAGAGCGCCCGGTGCAGTGCCCGCGCGGCTCCCGAAGTGGGCAGCGCCGCCCGCGACTCGCCGCGGACGGCCGAAAGCAACCAGTCGAGATCGGCGCGACACGCCAGCGTGATGGGCGTGGCGCGGGAGGGCGCCGCGCCGCCGCTCGCCCGCGCGTCGGCTTCGGGCGGGCGCAGCCCGAGGCGACCCCACACGACCTCCCCGGAAAGGCAGAGGTCGTCGAGCCATGCGGGCCGATAGGCCGCGACACGCGCCGGAAGCACCGCTTCTTCCCAGGCGCCGGCGGCGAGTTCAAACCCCTGGAGCTGCTCCACGGCGGCCAGGAGCCCCCGGCTCCCCTCGCGCCGGGTCTCGGGCACGACGTGATGCCAGCGCAGCAGGAAACGCAGGAAATCCTGGGCCGTGACCGGCTCGATCTCGCGCCGCAGCCGCTCCTGGGTGTAGAGATGGATGCGCGCCAGCAGCCTGCGCGCGCACAGCTGTTCCGCACCGCATTCGGGATCGAAGCGCCCGCGCAGTACGAAGCCCTCCGCCTCGAGCCGCGCCACCGCCTGCTCGACGTGGATCTCGCGCAACGCGGTGCGCTCGGCCAGCTCGTCGAGACGCACCGGACCCACCAGCTCGAGGTGGCCGCGTACCGCCGCAAGCGCCGCCTCCTCCGCCAGATAGGGCCCGCTCGCGCGCGCCTCGGCGGCGAGCGCCTCGGGCAAGTGCAGCGCTGGCGTCACACGCGCTCCGGAGAAGAGCGCCTCGACACGAGCGAGCCGCTCCGCCGCGAGCCAACGCAACCCACCCGGGGTCTCGACCCGGGCGGCACGCCCGGCCGCCACCAGCGCCTCGAAGGCGACTTCCCACTCCGGTCGCGGCGCCAGCAACAGCGTCGCCAGCAACAGGTCGTGGAGTTCCTCCGGGTCCCGCGGGTCGGGCGCCGCCTCCCGGCGCACGCGCGCAATGGCCTCGGGGTCGAGCTGAGCCAGGTCGCGGGCGTCCTCGGGAAGGCCCCGTCGCAGGGTAAGCGCGCGGGTGCGCCGCTCTTCGAGCGGCGCATCGTCGAGAAAGGTGTAGGGACGCCCGTTCAGGATCTCGTGGGACAGCGGCGAGGGCTCGGTGGTGTCGCACCCGTGCACACGCACGCGCCCCGCCATCACGGATTCGAACAACGCCTCGAGGGCATCGACATCCATCGCCTCGTGCAGACAATCCTCCAGGGTCTGCCGGACGATCGGGTGATCGGGAACCTCGACCGGACCGCTCTGGTGCTCCTGGCAGGCGGCGAGCCCAGGGAAGACCGCCGCCATCAGGTCGTCCGCCTCCATGCGCTGGATCGGCGGCGGAGTCCGCTTCCCGCCCCGCATGCGCAGGATCGCGAGCGACCGTCCGAGGTTCCAGCGCCAGCGGGCGGTGAACATCGGAGACAACAGCACCGCCTGGGTGAGCGCCTCCCGCACGCCGCTGGGTGCGAAGAGCAGCTTCGGCGTGTCCCCGATCGGAAAACTGTGCTGCGGCCCCAGGGAAAGCACGATCGCATCGTCGTTCGCGGCTGCCTGCAGCTCGAAGTTGAAGCTGCGGCACACCCGCTTTCGGATCGTGAGACCGAGGGCGCGGTTCAGCCGTCCCCCGAAGGGCGCATGCACGACGAGCTGCATCCCTCCGGTCTCGTCGAAGAAACGCTCGACGACGACATCGCTCTGGGTGGGCAGCACGCCGAGCGACTGGCGCCCTGCGGCGAGGTAGCGCGCGAGCTGGCGGGCAGCCGCGGGCGGCACAGCCACCTCGCGCTCGAGCCAGGCGACGAGCCCGTCGCGGTCATCCGCTGCGAGCCAGACGTCGGCCTCGGCGCGAAGAGACGCAACTTCGCCGGAGAGCTCCTCGGTGCGCGCCGGCGCCTCGCCGAACCAGAACGGGATGGTGGGCGGAAGGCCGCGAGCGTCTCGAACACGCACCACGCCCGATTCGATGCGACGGATCTGCCAGGAGGTGCTGCCCAGCAGAAAGATGTCGCCGGCCATGCTCTCGATGGCCCAGTCCTCGTTCACCGTTCCGACGAAGGTGTCATCCGGATCGGCCACGACGCGGTAGTCGGCCGTGTCGGGAATCGCCCCGCCGGAAGTGAGCGCGGCGAGCCGAGCACCGCGGCGGCCACGCACCACGCCGTGGATGCGGTCCCGGTGGAGCCACGCCGCGCGCCGGCCCCGGCCGGTCTCGATGCCGTCCGCGAGCATCGCCACCACCTCGTCGAAACGCTCGCGCGGCAACGCGGCGAAGGGAGCCGCCCCCCGCACCAGCGCGAAGAGTTCGTCCTCTTTCCACTCGTCGGCGGCACAGGCGGCCACGATCTGCTGGGCCAGGATATCGAGCGGTGCGACGGGAGGACGCACCCGGTCGAGACGACCGGCGCGCACGGCGCGGAGCAGCGCGGCGCACTCCACCAACTCGTCGCGCGTCGTCGGGTAGAGGCGTCCCTTCGGCGTCGCGCCCAGGTGATGACCGGAGCGGCCGACACGCTGGATCAGGGTCGCGATGCTGCGCGGCGAACCGAGCTGGCAGACGAGTTCCACGGGGCCGACGTCGATGCCGAGCTCGAGCGAAGCGGTCGCAACCACCGCGGCGAGCTGACCGGCGCGCAGCCTCTCCTCGACTGCGAGGCGGCGGTCCTTGGAGAGACTCCCGTGGTGGGCCGAAACGCGCCCTTCTCCGAGCCGCTCCTCGAGCAGATGCGCGACACGCTCGGCGAGTCGCCGGGTGTTGGTGAAGACCAGGGTCGTGCGGTGCGCGCTCGACGCGCGCGCGATGTCGTCGAGCACCGCGCCAAACTGTTCGGCCGGCATCACCGCTTCGAGCTCGTCATCGGGGACGCAGAGCGACAGATCCAGGGCGCGCCGGTGGCCCACGTCGACGACGGAACAGGCCGCCGAACCATCCGGCCGCGACCGGTCGGGGCCCACCCCCACCAGCAGGCGCGCAATGGTGTCGATCGGCCGCTGGGTGGCCGAAAGACCGATGCGCGTCGGCGGCTGCGCCTCCGCCAGCGCGTCGAGACGCTCGAGCGAGAGCGCCAGGTGCGAACCGCGCTTGTCCCGCGCCACCGCGTGGATCTCGTCGATGATCAGGGTGTGTACCCGGCGCAGTCGCTCGCGGCTCTTTGCGGCAGTGAGCAGCAAGTAGAGCGACTCGGGCGTCGTGATCAGGAGGTGCGGAGGCTTGCGCAGCATCGCGGCGCGCTCCGAGGGCGACGTGTCCCCGCTGCGAACCAGCGCACGGACCGGCGGCGCGGCGAGCCCTAGTTCCTCGGCGACCTCGCGGATCTCGGCGAGCGGCTGCTCGAGGTTCTTCTGGATATCGACTCCCAGCGCCTTGAGCGGCGAGACGTAGACGAGGTGCGTCTCGTCGTCGAGGACACCGGCGCCCTGGAACTCGCGGTAGAGGCGATCGATGCAGACGAGGAAGGCCGCGAGTGTCTTGCCCGTGCCCGTCGGCGCGGCGATCAGGGTATTCCGGCCCTCGGCGATCGCGGGCCAGCCCTGGGCCTGCGACTCCGTCGGCCCGCGCGGAAAGCGCCGCGAGAACCAGGTTCGGACTGCGGGATGGAAGTCGGCCAGGGCATCCATCGTCGTGCGCGGAGTCTATCGGACGACGGTGACCGAAGCGGTCACGAGTCGGCGGGTCGTCTCCCGCCGCTCGACCGCGTCCGGGCCGCGCGCAGCGGGGCTAGACTCGGGGCATGCGGGTCGTCTCCCTGCTGCCGAGCGCCACCGAGATCACCTGGGCGCTGGGCTTCGGCGACCGACTCGTCGGGCGCTCGCACGAGTGTGACTTCCCCCCGGAGGTCGCCCCCCTGCCCGTCCTGACCCAGGCGCGGATCGACCCCGCGGCGCCCTCTCGCGCAATCGACGCCCGCGTTCGAG
>Ga0310342_100002674_pt1 | contig 11516 bp, 6 predicted proteins | sample S15DNA20500_MG_FD_206155 | JGI IMG/M metagenome (GOLD analysis project Ga0310342, IMG submission 206155) | Marine microbial communities from station ALOHA, North Pacific Subtropical Gyre - S1503-DNA-20-500_MG | ecosystem: Environmental > Aquatic > Marine > Oceanic | place: Pacific Ocean: North... | reverse complement strand
GTTCTCGTTCCCGTCCTCCTCGGTTCGGCTCTGCACAACAGGGGGGTTCCGGCTCTCCTCGATGCCGCGGTCGATTACCTTCCCAATCCGCTGGACAAGGGCGCGGTGGAAGGCACCGTACCCAAGACGGAGGAGGCCATCGCCTTCAAGCCGGACCCCGCGGAGCCTCTCGGCGCGCTCGTATTCAAGACAGTTCATTACTCGACTGGCGACCTGACCTTTATCAGGATCTTCTCCGGGACCCTGCACGCCGGCAAGGCCGCCTTTAACCCCAGGCTCGGAAAGCATGAACGGGTTGGGCAGATCTACCGGGTTCACGCCGGCGCGAGAGAGTCTATCGAGTGCGCGCAGGCCGGGCAGATTGTCGCCTGTGTCGGTCTCAAGAAGAGCGCGACCGGGGACACCCTCTGCGCCAAGGATAACCAGATAGCCTACGGCTCGACCACGTTCGCCAATCCCGTCATCTCCATGGCCATCGAGCCGTCTACCTCGGCTGACCGCGATCGCCTCGGCGAGGTGCTGGGGATCATCTCCCGCGAGGACCCGACCTTCCGGGTCGCCACGGATGAAGAGACCGGTGAGACCATCATGTCCGGAATGGGGGAGCTTCACCTCGAGGTGGTGGTGCACCGTATGCGGGATGATTTCCGGCTGCAGGTCATTACCGGCAAGCCCCGGGTGTCCTATCGGCAGACCCTCAAGCGCGGCGCGACGATCGACTCCAGGCACATCAAGCAGACCGGTGGGTCGGGACAGTACGCCGTCGCCAAGATCGAGTTTGAACCGATCGAGGGGGAGGAATTCGAATTCGAGGACACGATCAGGGGCGGGAAGATCACCGCCGAGTTCATCAAGTCGATCCGCAAAGGCATCGAAGACTATTGCCTCTCCGGCGGTAAGCGCGCCGCGAAGATCCAGGGGCTGAGGGCGACTGTCGTTGACGGCAAGATGCACGATGTGGACTCCAGCCAGCTGGCCTTCTACGCGTGCGGCGTCAAGGCGGCCAGGGCGGCCGAAGAAACCTGCGGACTCACCCTCCTCGAGCCCATCATGCGGGTCGTGGTTACGACGCCCGAGGATTATCTCGGATCGGTGATCGGTGACATCAACTCCCGGGGTGGAATCATTATCCAGATTGGTGATGAGGGCAGGGACAAGCAGATCAGCGCGCGGGTGCCGCTGAGGAACCTCTCGGCCTACGCCACAGGCCTGAGGAGCATCACCAGCGGCCGGGGCGACTACAGCATGGAACCCGCCGGCTACCAGGCGGTGTCCGAAGATGTCGCCGCCATGCTGAACGGTGAGACTGACTGAGACGGCCGTCTTTTTCTGTCAGCCGCAGGTTACGGCCGGGCTCTCACAGCCGATGGCATCATCTGTGGCGTCGCTGTCGCACTCCTCCGCGCGGTAGCCCGGACTGGCTGGTGATGGCGGCGCCGGCGCGGCACCCCCGGTAAACAACCAGCTGAAGATGATGATGGCGTCGGTGATCTCGATATTGCCGGTATCATTCGCATCGGCGGCGTCCATGCAGCCTGGCTCCGCGCCCCCGGAAAAGAGGTAGAGCAGGGGGATGACTCCATCTGTGAGGTTGATGCTTCCATCGGAGTTCGCATCGCCGCGCACGAAGTGCTCGCCAGGGGGCTCGGCGCATTCAGGCAGCTCGCCGCAGCGAGGGTCCGCGCAATCCACCAGGCCGTTGCCATCGTCGTCAAGCCCGTTGCCGCAGATCTCCTCGGGCGGCGGCGGATTGTCTCCTATGGAGATGTCGCAGACGACGGATCCGAATTCAGCCTCTTCGCTTGGGTCCTGTACCGAAGCGGCGATGCCGACATAGGCCGTTTCCGGGAGATCCAGGGCCACCCGGTACAATTCCTCCCAGTTTTCTCCATCGGCCGATCGCGAGCCGATCGCTTCTCCAGCAGCGTATTCGAGACGGATCCACGCGCCGGCTACGTCAAAATTTTCAGTGCTCCTGCGGGTTCTCACGACCGAGCCTTTGTTCTCTCTGTACAGGAAGGTGTAGCGCAGCCCCCCCCTGAAGCCGGTGCCGGCGTCAGCGAAGAGCATGGCCGCGAACCGGGAGTCCGGATCTAGATCTTCACGAATCATGAAGCCGACCTGGGCGCGCCCGGCCCACTGGGCTTCATCTATCCGTGCGATGAATGGACCGGCACTGGGGAGCTCCTGGTAGATGAAGTTGAACTGGTCGCTCCGGCTTCGGATGCCGTCTCCCCCCGCGAGGGTCTGGAGGCAGCCGCTGTCATCCAGGCGGGCGCCACCAGGGATCTCGGGAGGCGGCTCCCCGATCCCGAGGAGAGTCCAGGGCTCGATCGCTCCGGAACGGAAGGTCGCTCTCGCCTTGCGGGTCGCCTGCCCCTGGTCGCCGGCTTCATCTGTCACGGTAAGGCGGATGGTGTAGAGCCCGCGGTTGGAGTAGGTGTGTTCCTGGGTGATGCCGGCTGCCGTGTTCCCATCCCCGAAATCCCAGGAGTACCCGGTGATGGCTCCATTAGGGGAAGACGAGGCTCCCGCATCGACAGTCACCGTCAGGGGTTCTTCTCCCAGCTCGGGGTCGATGGTGAAGCTGGCCCGGGGGCCGGCTTCGACGATGTCGAAATAATCGAAATCGACGGTGAAGGTAGAGCCTCCACCCCAGGTCTTCATGACGAGGCCGATGGACTGGAGCGGGTCGGGGGTGGTGATGTCCTGGGCAAAGGTCCAGGAAGGGTCATCGTCGCCCTTGTAGTAGAAGCGATAGGTGTCGCACCGCTTCTCGATGCGCAATTTTACGGGCGCGCCCTGCAGGAGTCCGTCGACCCAGCCGTGGCCGATGTTGTTGATCCCGCTGCGCTCCAGAAAGAGGTTGGTCTGCCGGCCGTTGATGTTTCTCTGCTGACCAATATTCCAGTGGATGATGTCGGTGTCGCCGAAATAGAGAAGCAGGCCCGCGAGGAAAGGATCGCCGGCGGGGGGCGCGGGGTTGGGGACGAGCCTCACCCTGGTCTCGATCAGGAAGTCCTCCTCGGGGGCGCTGGGAAGCCGGAGCTGTGGCGCGCGGTCGACGCCCCGCCAGGTGTCAAAATTCTGCCCGAAGTCCCCGGCGCGGGGCACCTCCATCCTCCACCAGCTGTTGCCGTCGTCATCCTCGACAACGGAATAGGCGATACCGGTCTGGGGCTCATGGAGCTCCCAGAAATCGGTCTCCATCGGATCGTCAAAGAAATCATCGTCCCTCAGCGCCGAGGGAGCTTCGACGTTCACATCGAGGCTCAGGACGCTGTCGCCTCCTTCGCTGGTGGCCTGCAGCTCGATATTCACCGGGTCGAAACCGTTCGGTGTCCAGCCCTCGATAAGCTGGAGGATGGGATCGTAGGCGAGGCCATCGGGGCCGGAGAGGAGGCTGACCTCCGGGCGGGGTTGCCCTGAGGCGGCGACGTCGCGAATATAGGGCATACCGATCCAGGCGGTGTCGGGACTTTCGATCTCGCAGAGAAGATCTATTTCCGGCGCCGCCTCCGGGACCTCCTCGATCGCGAAGTAATCAATATCAAAGGTCTCCTCTGTGCTCAGGTTGCCCCATGTCTTGAAGATCAGCCCGACGAAAACCGGGGCTTCCAGGGCCGTCGCTGAGCAGACGCGCTCCCATGGTTCATCGTCGCTCGCTCTCCAGGCGAAGGTGTAGTCGACGCCGGACTTTGTAATCATGAGGGACAGTTCCTGGAGTCCGGGGTCGAAGGAACACATGCCGTTGGTCCCGCTGCGCTCGAGCACCAGCCTCGTTCCGCGGTAGGGGCCCCAATAGAAAACATCCCGATCACCGAAATAGACCATCAGCCCCGCCTGGTAGGATTCGTCGGGAGGCGGCCAGCCAGGGTTCTCGGGATCTCCGGAGCCTATGAAGTTAAGCCGGGTAGAAATGATAAAGTCCTCGGGGAAGTCGGACCGTCGGAGCTGTGGCGAATTGTCCACGCTGACCCAATGGTCGAGGCGGACCCCGGTGGGCAGTGTCATGCGCCAGAATCCGTCATCGGTGGAGGGGAGCGGGCCGGCGGCGGGCTCGTAGTATTCCCAGTCCGGGTTGGTCAGCGGATCTTCATCGAATTCATCCACCTGGGCCTGAAGCGCCGTGGGCGCTGAAAGAAAAACGAGCCAGAGAGCTATTAGCAGTCGGCTGAAGGTCTTCATCGGACACCTCACTTGGCAGTTGGATCTTTGCAGGAGCCTGCGACCCTGTGGCAGGCTTGATGACGCCCCCTCACGATACAGCAGAAAAATTCGAAACCGAAAAAATATTCCGGCTATTGCAACTTTCCTTTTTTCATGGACGCTCAGTGGTTCGGTTCCCAATGTTTTTTCTGAAACAAGCTACAAGACAAAAAGGTTGGATCTATGAGATCTCAATTATCGCTGCCGTGCCTCGCCCTGCTCCTGGGGCTCTGCTCATCTCTCGGGGCGGCTGAAAACACCAAGCCTGAAGAATCGAAGCGCCCCCTCATCCTCCTGACCAACGATGACGGGATCAACTCAGCGGGGATCAAGGCCCTGATGAAGGCCCTGCCCCGGGTGGCGGACGTCGTGGTGGTGGCGCCGGCCACCAACAACAGCGGCGTGGCCCAGAGCCTGACCTACAGGGGGAACCTCAGGGTCTACAAGAGAGACGTTCCAGAAGAGCTGAAGGACAGTCCCCACAAGCCGCTCGCTCTCTACGCGGTGGAGGGGACGCCCGCGACCTGCGTTCTCCTGGGTCTCAGCAATTTCGCGCAGGGACGGCCCTTTGATATGGTCATCAGCGGCATCAACCCGGGGACGAATCTTGGCGCCGATGGGAATCTCTCGGGGACCGTAGGCGCGGCCCGCATGGGCGCGGATATGGGGGTGGCAGGTCTCGCCGTTTCATCCGGGGGAAGGTCCGCGAATGCCGCTGATGTGGCGGCGTCGCTGGCCCGCTTCATCGAGCAGGTGTTTTCTGTCGGGGTGGAGAAGGGCATCCTCTTTAACGTGAATTATCCTCGTGGCGGTCCCGATGACTGGAAGGGCGCGGCGGTGACCGGTATCGGGGCCGGCAAGTACCTGATCCACTACAGGCAGCTGAGCGACGAGGAAAAAAAAGCGGCGGAAGAGAACGAAAAAAGTGAAGAGGCCGAAGGCGCTCCCGCCCAGGCGGGCGCCCTGTTGTTTCGGGCCCGGTTCGGGAGCTCTCCGGGCGATCCCGTTGAGGGTACCGCCAGCCACGGAATCTCCAACGGCAAGATCTGCGTGACTCCGATTCCGAGCCTGTCGCTTACGGAGAAGGCCGCCCAAAAAGGCCTGTTGGCTACCAGGGCGAGGCTCGCTCAACTGGAGTTCTTCAAATAGAGGCCGCCTCCTCAGCCTTCCTTTTTATCCCGCTGGCGTTTTTTCCGCCGTTCTTCACGGAGCTTCTTTTTTCTGGCCTCGGCCGTGGCCTTGGCTTTGTCGGTGATTTTGTTGAGGAACTCGGAGTACTTCTCGCGCACCGGTTCGTATTCCGGGTTGACGCAGGTCCCCTTCCAGCGGAAGTAGACCTGGGCGAGGCCCGCGGCGCTCTCGGGCTCCTGCCCCTTGTCTCCGGTCTTTTTCATCCAGCCCGTGAGGAGCTTTCGATGGGCCTCGAGGATCTTTGAATAGCCGGGGTTCGTGGCGAGGTTGTTGATCTCGTGGGGATCGGTGGAGTGATCGTAGAGCTCCTCGGCCGGCTTCTTCGGCCCCATGAATCGCGCCTGTACAGGGGTGAGCTTCCCGGCTGCGAAGAGCGCTTTCATCTCTTTTGTGTAATCGCGTCCATCTCGGTACTGCGGCTGCATCCAGGGCCTGTCGGTAAGAAAGTTTCTCAGGTACCTGTAGCGCTCAGTGCGAATCGTGCGAATGCGCTCGATCGTATAGTCGCACCTGTCACGGGCCGAGACGACAAAGGAGCGCGGCTTGTAGGTAGGGGAAAAGAGGTTCCTCCCTTCCATATAGGGGGGGATCGCGATACCCGCGAGAGCGAGAGAGGTGACGCTGATGTCGATGCCGCTGACAAGGTCCTTCCGGACGGTTGCCGGGGAGACCAGCTCTTTTCCTGCGGGCCACTGAACGACGAGGGGGACCTTGACACCGCCCTCGTAGACGAACTGCTTGTGCCGCAGCAGCCTCATGCCGTGGTCCGTGAAGAAGAAGATCACGGTATTGTCGAGGAGCTTGTCCTTCTTCAGCTCTTCAAGGATCGCGGCGACCTCCTGGTCGGTCTTGCGGACGCAGTCGTAGTGATGGGCGATCTCTCTTCTGACGATAGAGGTGTCAGGGTAGTAGGGGGGAATGGGAACCTTTGCGGGCGAGACGGCCTTGATGGGCTTGTTCTTGCCGCCTCGCAGCTGGATCTGGGCGAAGAAAGGCTGTCCCTTCTTTCTTCCGCTCCAGTGGTTCGTCCCGGCGTAGAGAGCTGAGCGGTCGTAGACGAAGTTGTAGTCGTCTTTGCCCTTATTGTAGGTGTAGTAGCCGGCCTTGCGGAAGAGCTCGGGCAGGGTCTTTACTTCCTTCGGGAGGTGGATCATTCCGAGGCCGGGAAAGATTTTCATCGAGTTGTCCCGCGAGCTTCGATGGTTGTGGATGCCGAAGGTCGTCTGCATGGTTCCGGTGATGAGAGCCGAGCGGGTTGCTGAGCAGACTCCCGCGGGCATATAGGCTCGATCGAATCGAACCCCGTGCGTCGCGAGAGAGTCGATGGCGGGGGTCTTGACGAGCTGGTCGCCGTAGCACCCCATCCAGTCGTTCATGTCTTCAACGTAGAGCCAGAGGATGTTGGGGCGTTCAGTTGCCTGGGCTCGAGTTGAGGGCATTGACGGCAGGTGAAGAAGGCAGAGGGAAAGCAGGAAAAGAGATCGGGGGAGCATGGGTTGGATTCTCCAGGGGGGAATTGAAGGTGATGCGCCAGCGGACATTTCGCCGAAGGGGCGGCTGGAAGCCGCACCCGGGCGGCGGCGCAACTTCCGTTAATAATACAGCAGGTGCCGTAAATGCGTTCTGCACTAATTCAGGAGGCATTCAGCAAGTCTCAAATGGCTGTATTTGACTTTACGCTCCGATAGGGGGAAACTCCTCAGGCGCTGCATTAAGCGTCGCAAGGAGCGGCATATGAAGACTGACATACAGATAGAGAAGGCCACACCCAAGCTTCCCATCGGCGAGATCGCGGGACGCCTCGGAATTGGCGCGGACGATTACCTTCCGCATGGAAAGCACATAGCCAAGCTTCCCTCTTCATTGCTCAAACGGGGTGCTAGAAAGGGTAAGGGCAAGCTGGTCCTGGTGACCGCGATGAGCCCGACTCCTTCCGGCGAGGGCAAGACAACCACCTCGATCGGGCTTGCGGATGCGCTGAACGTGATCGGCTCGAAGGCCAGCCTCGCGGTGCGGGAACCTTCTCTCGGGCCGTATTTCGGGATCAAGGGAGGCGGCACCGGCGGCGGTATGGCCCAGATCGTTCCCGCCGAGGACATCAACCTGCACTTTACCGGGGATATCGCTGCCGTAGCCAAGTCAGCGAATCTCCTGGCGGCGCTAATCGACAACCACCTGCATCACGCCAACAAGCTCGGCATCGATCAGAGACGGATCAGCTGGAAGCGGGTGGTCGATCTGAATGATCGCGCGCTGCGCGACATCGTGATAGGCCTGGGAGGCCCTCTTCACGGGATCCCAAGGAAGGATGGTTTCTATATCGCTCCAGCCTCGGAGGTCATGGCGATCCTCTGCATGGCGACCAGCTTTCCGGACCTGAGAAACCGGATCAAAAAGATTATATTCGGCTATACCCGGGACCGGGAGCCGCTTACGTGCGCCGACCTCGGGGTTGACGCGGCGATGTCCGTCCTGCTCAGGGATGCCATCCTGCCCAACCTTGTCCAGACCCTGGGGCACACGCCTACCTTCGTTCATGGCGGCCCCTTTGCCAACATCGCCCACGGTTGCTCCAGCGTAATTGCCACCCGGCTCGGCCTGCAGATGTCGGACTTTCTCATCACCGAGGCCGGGTTCGGGTCAGACCTCGGGGCCGAAAAATTTTTCAACCTGAAATGCAGGCTCTCCGGGCTGCGCCCGGACGTGGCGGTTATCGTCGCCACCCTCAAGGCTCTCGAATTTCACGGCGGCTACAGCGCCGGAGGGGGGTGGGATAATCTCAGCCGCCATGTCGACAATGTTCGACAGTTCGGGGTGACGCCGGTCGTCGCAATCAATCGCTTTCCCGACGATGCGCCTCGTGCCCTGGGCCGCCTGCGACGGGCCTGCGAAAAAAAGCGGGTGCGCTGCGCGGTCTCCGATGTCTATCGAAACGGCGGCGAAGGTGGTGTTGATCTCGCCCGGGCGGTCAAGGATGCCGCCGCTCGCTCGGATCCGAGAAAATTCAAGCTGCTCTATCCCGACCGCATGAAGCTTCGCGAGAAGATCGAGACCATCGCCAGGAAGGTCTACGGCGCGCGCGGGGTGAATTACACCAAGGAGGCGGCCGGGCTTCTGGATCAATTCGAGGAGATGGGCTTCGGCAAGCTGCCCATCTGCATGGCGAAGACCCCCATGTCGTTTACGGACAATCCCGCCCTCGTAGGCGCCCGGAAGGATTTCGACATCACGGTCACCAGCGCCATGCTCTCAGCCGGGGCCGGCTTTGTTGTGGCGATAGCCGGGAACGTGATTCCCATGCCGGGCCTCCCCAGGGTGCCGGCGGCCCTCAGGGTCAGGATCGACGACGAAGGCAATCTTCTCGATATGGCCTGAGGTTCCTCCAGGCCCACGCCTTTTTCGTGGTCAAGTAGTTCTTTTTTCGATCGGCCTTTCATCATTTAATAAAGATCTAGCGAGTGGCGCTTTTGGTCCTGCGGGGTATTGCGATGCATCTTTCATTATCCAGCGATTCAGCCTGCCGATCGAGGGAGAGCGGAGTCTTTTTCGCCTTTGTTCTTTCTCTCGTGGTGACGGCTTTTCTTCCTCTGCCTGTGCCGGGCGTGCAGGATGGCCGGGCTTCCGGGAGGGTCCAGCCTCCGCTTCCGCTCGAGCAGGAGAAGGCGCGGACCTTGATCAAGGACATCTACGCCTCGGACTATGCCGCTGAGGGCGCCGAGAAACGCAGAGCTCTTGCATCCAAGCTGCTGGTCCAGGCCGGCAAGGAGCAGGACAAGGTGACGCAGTTCGTTCTGTTGAACGAGGCCGTCACGGCATCCTCGGAGGGGGGCGACCTCGCGACGGCTTTTTCCACGATCGACAGGATTTGCAGCTCGTGGCTCGCCAACAATTTCGATCTGAAAAGTTCCGCCCTGGAGGTTTTTGTCCCCAGCAAAAAACCGGGATTCCTGGAGAAAGAAATTACGGCCAGAGCGTACCTGGAGCTTGTCGATACGGCTATCGCCGAAGATCGCTACAAGGCAGCTGTCACCGTAAGCGATGGCGCCCTGAAGATCGCGGACAAGCTTGGTGGCAGGATGTTCAAGGCGGAGTTGAAAGACAAGCGGGCCCTGGCGCGGATGCTGGCGGAGGCCTTTGACGGGCTGCGCTCACAGTACCTCCTGCTCCTGGACAATCCCGATGACGAGGCCGCCAATCTCGCGGTCGGAAACTTCTATGCTGAAAAGAAGAGGGATCCGGGGGCCGCGGCGCCTTTTCTCGCCAAGGCGCCGCTGAATTCTCTGAGCGAGGCATCACGAGCCGATGTCGCCGCAAGCTCAGGCCGGGGCTCTGCATTTGAAGCAGGAGAGGAATGGGCGGATCTCTACCTGGACGGGAAAAAGAAGCGGCCCGAATTCCGGGACCGGGCTCTCTATTGGTACCAGGAGGCCCTGGCAAAGAGCACCGGGCTCGAGCGAACCCGGGCGCTGCAGCGCGTACGCGAGATCAGGGGCGACATACGGGAGCTGCTCAGGCCGCTGGAAGTCAGCGAGTTCAGCGCCCTGATCTGGAAAGATGGCGACACCAGATGGAGCCCGGTTCGACTCTCGGCGCTCAATCCCGTCAGGAAGGGCAGCAACCTGGTGGTCGGGAATCCCTCGGACCGCATGTTCGGCTACCTGCTCTGTGATGTTGACGTCGACGGGGATTTTTACGCCAGGTTCACTGTCAAGGGGAGTAGCGCGGTGGGGGTCCTGCGCGGCTCGGGCCGTTCCATCAGGGGAAAAGAGGTTCCTCTCAAGGGCGGAACATCCACGGTTGTGATAGAGCGCTCCAAGGGGGAGCTTTCTTTCCAGGTTGGTACTAAGAAGATGGCCGCCAGGCGCCTCGGCTACTCCTGGAATGATGACCGGTCCCCTGAACGCATTTTCATTCGCATTCCCCGGCGAAAGATCTGCTACCTGTCTTCCGTCCAGTTCTACCAGGAGCCAAAGGCGCCCGCTCCGCCGAATTCAAATTCCCGGGACCGGACCGGGAGCAAATGAAGGTCTTCGTCTCTGTTGCGATGACGTTCTGTGCCCTGGCGATGAGCTCCTGTCTTCTCGGGGCTGAGCTTCCGGCCGTTGGCGCCGCAGCCGGAGTGGGGTGTGGAAAGGAGCCCGAGAAGGTTCAGCGACTGCAGATCAGGAAGCCGGGCACCTATGAGAATTATCTCGTCGATGGCGGCTGGGTCGAGCGGAACCTGGTCAAGATCAACTCTGACAGGGTGGTTCTCCGGAACTCGGAGATTCGAAACGGGCGTCACAATGCCGTGACCGTCTATTCCGGCGAAGTGCTCATCGACAGCTGCAGGATCCACCACCTGCTGGCGGGGTCTTTCGATAAACAACGGGATGCTCATGGCATTACAGGGCGGCCCGGCAAGCTGGTTATCAGGAATTGCGAAATTTACCTGGTATCGGGTGATTGCCTCCAGTTCGACCCGGGCCGGGGTCCATGGGGTGAGGTGCTCGTCGAGAACTGCACCTTCTGGACCGGCCCACTCACCGCGGATGCGGCGGGTTTTCGAAAAGGACAGGTGCCGGGGGAGAACGCGGTCGATACCAAGCAGCTGGCGAAGAACCCGCGCAGCAACATCACGCTGCGGCGCTGCCTCTTTTACGGCTGGAAGAACGGGCCCATCAGCAATATGGCGGCCCTGAACCTGAAGGAGAATGTTCGGGCGAGGGTCGAAGATTGCGTCTTTCTGGATAACGAGATCACCTTCAGGCTTCGCGGAGGTGTAGCGGAGAGAGGCGGCGCGCTGGTGGAGATAGCCGATTGCGCCGTCTACCGGTGCGCCGTCGCGCTGCGCCTCGAGGACGGGATCCGGGATTTACGGATCAGACGGCTGGGCATCGGCTCCGGGGTGGATCGGGAAATCCGGCGGGCTGGCGGCGGGCCGGGCAGGGGCTACCTGTTTGAGGGCAGGTACGCCGCCCCCGCGTCCGGGGTGATTCTCGATAAGGGCCCCGCTGCCTGGCTGAAGCTCCAGGACGTCCGGGAGAAGGCGGACTGAGGACTCAACTCCCTTTCCCGTTTTTCTTCCGTTCGAGGTAGTCCCGTACGAAATCTTCAATGACGAGCTTCTTGATGCC
>Ga0310342_100002673_pt1 | contig 11518 bp, 10 predicted proteins | sample S15DNA20500_MG_FD_206155 | JGI IMG/M metagenome (GOLD analysis project Ga0310342, IMG submission 206155) | Marine microbial communities from station ALOHA, North Pacific Subtropical Gyre - S1503-DNA-20-500_MG | ecosystem: Environmental > Aquatic > Marine > Oceanic | place: Pacific Ocean: North... | reverse complement strand
CACGCGTCCTTTACGTCCCAGGGCATCGGCCATCACCAGTTCACCCTGGAAGCCCCAGCGGTCATGGCTGATCACGGTGCCGGCCTTGATGCGTCGGTAGAGCAGCCGACGGCTGTCAGGGGACCAGCGGGGAGCCGCCTCGCTCCAGGCCGGTGTGTCGGTCAGTTTTCGCTGATGTGATCCGTCGGGCCGCATCAGCACCAGGTCCCAGTCGCCCCGTTTTTGCTTGATACTCGCCACCAGGAAGCCCTTCCCGGCGACTTCCTTGCGAAGCGATTCGACCGCTGCGGCGTCGGCAGCGGGGACTTCAGGGACCGTCGTGAATCCGGTCACGGCCAGAGCGACGACCAGCAGACATGAGGTGTGGGGCACGAGCAGACTCCGTCGAACGGGGGGGCCGGGTCGAAATTACCGGGCCGACTCACACTAATCCATGTGACGGCGACCTGTCTACCAAGCCGGCAACGGGCTTGCTTCAGTCCGGTTCGCCGATGTCCGTGTCAGGTCTCTCGTGCAGCTCCGGTCCGGTCTCCTCGTCGTGCTGCCTGGCCCGCATCAGGATCTTGATCGGCACTTCGTGGAATGGCAGTTCTTCGCGGAAGACACCCAGCAGGTAGCGTTTCCAGTCGGGAGTGAACAGCTGGGGGTGATTGCACTTCAGCACGATCGTCGGCGGATAGGTGTCGACCTGTGTCGCGTAGAAGATCTTCGGTCGCCGGTTCTTTCGATAGCGGGGTGTATTGGCGGCGACTGCTGCCCGGACGATGCGGTTGAGCCGCCCGGTGCTGACCCGCTCGCCGGCCTGCTTGAAGACCGACTGGGCCAGGTTGACCAGTTTCCGGGAGTTCCGTCCGGTCTCGGCGGTGACGAACGCCACCGGCGCGAATCTCAGCATGGAGAACGTCGTGATCAGGTATTCCGACCACCTGGCCATCGTCATCTCGGCTTCGACCGCCAGATCCCACTTGTTGACGACCAGGACGCATGGCGTGTGTGCGTCGACAATGCTCTCGACGAGTTGCTTGTCGACCCGTGAGATCGTTTCCTGCGAATCGAAGAACATCAGCACCACGTCGGCCCGACGGATACTCTTCCGCGACCGCACCAGGCCGTAGAACTCGATGTCGGTGGCGATGCTCTTCCGCTTCCTGACTCCGGGGGTGTCGATGGCGACAAACGTCCGGCCATCCATTTCGAATCGGACATCAATGCTGTCGCGGGTCGTCCCCGGCACTTCGCTGGTGATCACCCGTTCGTCGTCGGCCAGTGCGTTGATGAAGGTGCTCTTGCCGACGTTGCGTCGTCCGACCAGTGCCAGTTTCAGTTCCGGGTCGGCTATCATTCCCTGGCCACACTCAGCCTCGTCCGGGTCGGCCGGAGGCAACACTTCCAGCAACGTCGCCAGCAGTTCTCCACGGTGGCGGTGTCCAATGACACTGGTGGTCACTACCGGAGCGTCGATCAGTTCCAGGAACGCGGGAGCCTCCTGGTCGGTCCGGGGCGAATCGCACTTGTTGACCACCAGCAGGGTGGGTTTTTCCAATGGCCGGAGCCGTTGTGCCACTTCTCGGTCCATCGGCGTGATCCCCTGCTGGCCGTCGACGACGAACATCAGCAGCTCGGCCTCGTCGATCCCCACCTGGATCTGCCGTTCGATCTCGTCCTCGAGTCGATCGGTGTCGTACAGTCCGATGCCACCGGTGTCGACCAGTTCGACGAACCGCTCACCGACCTGCATCACGAAAGTCACCCGATCGCGGGTGACCCCGGCGGTCGGATCGACCACCGACACCCGGCGACGTGCCAGCCAATTCAACAGCGAACTCTTGCCGACGTTCGGACGGCCGACAATCGCGATACGGGGGACGGGCATGGGCGGTGCAGGGCGAGGAAGCTGGGGACAGAATGGGCGGGCAAGTGGCCGCCTTCTGGTTGCTGGCTCAACTGTAGCCAATAATGGGTAGAGAACAATTGCCGGGACGTGTTGTTGGGCGAGGTGGACGGGTGACGGTCCAGACGATGAGGGTGGAAGACGAGCTGGCAGTGTGGGGACCGGGTGTCGCCGCATCCCCGGAGTGCAGTCTTGAGCAGGCCCAGGCCTACTGCCTGGAGTTGGCGAGGACTCACTACGAAAATTTTCCGCTGCTGATGGGGATGTTCCCGCGGCGACTGCGTCGACCGCTGGCGACCGTCTATGCCTGGTGCCGCTGGGCCGACGACCTGGCCGATGAGATTGTCGAGTGTGAGAGGTCTCTGGAATTGCTGGAGTGGTGGCGAAACGAGTTGGCGGCCTGTTTTGAGGGTGAGCCGAGACACCCGGTGACACTCGCGCTCCAGCAAACCGTCGCCGAATTTGAACTCCCACGACAGCCCTTTGATGACCTGTTGGCCGCGTTTGTCAGCGACCAGCAGGTCGTCGAGTACGAGACGTACGACGAGTTATTGGGGTACTGCCGTAACAGCGCCAACCCCGTAGGACGGATCGTACTGCGGTTGATCCAGGTCAGCGACGAGTCGGCGGTGGCCTGTTCGGATGCGATCTGCACCGGGTTGCAATTGGCCAATTTCTGGCAGGATGTCCGCCGCGATCACGAGGCCGGGCGGGTCTACCTTCCCCGTGAGGATCGCGAGCGATTCGGGTACGGTGAGACGAGCCTGGAGAACCGTGTCACCAACGACAGTTTCCTGGAGTTGATGCGATTCGAGGTCGACCGTGCTCGCGGGCTGTTGGTCGACGGCGGCCGGTTGCCGGGCAAGTTGCCGGGGTTCCGGGTACCGGTGATGATCGACCTGTTTGCACGGGGTGGCCGGACGATCCTGGACCGAATCGAGGCGATCGGATACCGCGTGTGGGAACGACGGCCGGTGGTTCGGCGACGCGACGTGGCGGCGATGGTCGCCGAAGCGATGTTGACCGGCCTGGGCCGCTGGATGGTGCCGGGGAAGGGAGTGCAGGTGGGTTGAGCGGATCTCGGGTCCAGGCCTCGTATGTATCGTGCCGCCGGCTGGCTCGCCGTGCGGCAGGAAATTTTTTCGTGTCGTTTCTGGGTCTGTCCCGAGATCGATTTCGGGCCATGTGTGCTCTTTACGCTTTCCTGAGACTCTCGGACGACATCGTGGACGAGCCGGGTCAGGATCTCCTGGAACGTGAAGAGCGGCTGGCGCGATGGCGGGAACAATTGCGAGTGGCGTTGAGTGGAGGAGAGGTTCCGGTTGTTGAGCCGGTCGACGTGTTTCCGGCACTGGCCGATGCCGTGACCAGCTTTGACATTCCGCCGGACGAACTCGAGGCCGTGCTTGACGGCATTGCCATGGACCTGCAACCGCGGACCTACACGACGTTCTCTGACCTGCGGGTCTACTGCGATCGGGTGGCCGGAGCCGTCGGTCGCTGTTGTCTCCACATCTGGGGTTTTCACGATCCCGCTGCGTTGGAGACGGCCGAGGACTGCGGGCTGGCGCTGCAGTTGACCAATGTCCTGCGTGACCTGGGCGAGGACGTGGCGATGGGACGGGTCTATCTGCCGCAGGAGGACCTGGATCGCTTTGGTGTGGGCGTCGAGGATCTGGCCGCGGGCCGGGTCGACGAGCGATTCCGCGAGTTGATGCGGTTCGAGGTATCGCGGGCGCGTGTTTACTACGCTGCCAGCGAACGGCTCTTCGGGCAGATCGATCCGCCGGGCCGCCCGGTACTTCGGGCGATGCTGCGGGTCTACGGGGGCTTGCTGGACCGGATCGAGCGAGTCAATTACGACGTCTTCACACACCCGATCCGCCTGTCCGGCTGGCGGAAGGTCCTGGTCGGCGTCGCCGCGGTACTGGGCCGCAGCTAGCGGGTGAATCGCTCCGGCTGTTTCTGGAATTCGATCAGGTTGGCTTTCGTCACAAACAGAAACAGCCGCCCGCGGTACCAGGTGGCATGGTCGAGTCGGCCCAATCGACGACGTCGCTGGCTAAGGCTGACCAGGTCAATTCCTTCGGCCGCCGGCAGGTAGGCTTCGGGACGGGTGCGGAAAGCCGCACACGCCTCTTTCGAAGAAAGCAGGACCACCCGGCCCCGGTAGGTGACGTTGAACTCCGGACGTGTATCGAGCAGTTTTCCTTGATCCTTCAGTGCGACCGGGCAGAACCCCTTGAGTCCATAGCGGTAGCCGCGTCCGGTGATCTGCTTGTGTTGCCGGTGTTGCTCGACGATGGCCTGAACGTGAGTGGGAGTGGGAGTGGGAGTGGGAGTGGGAGTGGGTGTGGGTGTGGGGGCCAGGGATGGCCTGGCGATCAGAAGAGGAGCGAAATCGACAGCCGGCGCCGGAGGCACCAGGACCGGTGCCAGGTGTTGGATGGGCTCGACGGTCACTGGTTTGCCGATCGCCTGTTGGCGGCGGTTGAGATCCTCGAGCGTCATCGGAGGCATCGCCAGTCCATTTTGCCGGTAGATCTCGCGGAGCTCGTCGATCACGGCCTTCGAGGGCGCAGCTTTTGCCGTCGACTTGCCTGCGAGGTGTTTTAGCAATGCCGGCAGTCGGGAACCGGACACAGGTGCGGCGGCCGGCTTGTCTTCGGCGAGAGAGGTATTTAGTAGCCAGGCTCCCAGGCAGATTCCCATCGTGGTGCCGCAGACGCTCAGCCAATTCCCCCTGCGTGTTCTGGTTCCCAGCATCACAACCCCCTTCTCAGCCAAGGCTGGTCATTGCACGAGCCACGACGGCGACCGATAATCGACCCATTCAAGCTGCTCGTGTTTTCTCATTTCCTGCCTTGCCCGCGTTGTTGTGCTGACGTGGCAGGGCTCGGTGTCGGTATCGGCGGCTTTTGCATCAGCCGGACAGACTGGAACAACCGTTTTGATCGGGGCGAGTCGGACGGGCGGTGTTGTTTGTCAGCACCGGTGGAATCCTCATGACTGGATTAATCGGCAAAGTCGACCCATTGTGAGGGTTGCGAGTCCGGAGATGGAATGGCGATGACCGACGGTTCGTCCGAACACGAAGCGACGACGTCCGAAGCGGTTTCGGATTCGGGCCGTGCCGTGCCGGTGCCTGAGCACCGATCGGATTCGCCGGCCGGCCGGCGTCGCTGCTGCGGTTGGCGGGTGGCGTGGTGGGTGGTGGGCGTGTTGCTGTTGCTGTCGCTGGGTGTCAACTGGGGCCAATACCGGCTGTGGAAGGCGACGCGAGGCGGTGGCACCCGCGAGGTGCATCATGCCGGTGATGTCGATGCCGAGGCGAAGCTGGCGGTGGTGCCGATCACCGGCGTGATCATGCCGCCGTTGACCGACCGCGTGATCTCGATGATTGACATGGTGCAGGAGGACGAATCGGTGCGGGGGCTGGTGCTGGCGATCGACAGTCCCGGCGGGCTGGTCGCCGACAGTCACCAGATCTACCACCGGCTCGAAAAATACCGGTCCGAGACCGGCAACCCGGTGACGGTGACGATGTCGCGGATTGCCACTTCGGGCGGCCTTTACGTGGCAATGGGATCGGGCCCCTCGGGGCGGGTATTTGCCGAGCCGACGACATGGACCGGGTCGATCGGCGTGATCATTCCCCGCTATGACGTCAGTGTTCTATCCGACCGTTTTGGCGTTTCCGTCGATCCTCTCAAGACCGGTCCGCTGAAGGACTCGCTGAACCCCTTCCGCCAACTCAGTGAACAGGACCGCACCGTCTGGAAGGGGATTCTCGACGATGCCTTCAATCGGTTCATCGGCGTGATTGCTGAGAATCGTCCACGGTTGAATGAAGCCCGAGTCCGGGAACTGGCAACCGGCCAGATCTACACCGCCCGCCAGGCACTCGACCATGGGCTGGTCGACGAGATCGGGTACGAAGAAGACGCGATCGATTCACTGAAGGCCGAGTTGAAACTCGAGAGGGTCCGGGTGGTGACTTACCATGCCCGTCCCGGCTGGATCGATCTGCTGCTGGACCAGGTCGAGTCGCAGGATCCGCAGCGGCAGTTGGCCAAGTGGCTCGAAACCGGAGTCCCACGTGGGATGTATCTCTCCAGTTGGGGGGCCTGGCCCCCGGCTCCTTTGAAGTAGTCGCTGCCGTCGTTTAGCCGTCCTGGAACTGGTCGCCGAGTTTCCGCCTCAGCCTCTGGGCCAGTTCGCTGCGTCCGCGGTGGATCCGGCTGCGGACGGTGCCGATGGGGACTTCGGTCAGAACGGCGATCTCGTCGTAGGGCAGACCGTCGAATTCCTTCATCACCAGCACTGTCCGGAACTCGTCGGGCAATTCGGCCAGCGTCTCGCGGACCAGTCGATGGTGTTCGTCTCGCAACAGCGATTCCAGTGGTTGGCTGTCGCGGTCCCCGGCGGCCATTTCGTAGCCGCTCTCATCGTGCAACGCGTCGATCGAAACGGTCGGCGGCTTCTGTTTTCTCAGCCAACTCAGTGCCAGGTTGACCGCGATACGATACAGCCAGCTGTAGAAAGCCGAATCGCCCCGGAAGGTGTCTAGCTTGCGGTGGGCCTGCAGGAGTGCTGTCTGGGCGACGTCGAGCGCGTCGTCTCGTGACTTGAGGATCGAGACCAGCGAGTGATACAGCCGGTTCTGGTGGCGTACGACCAGCACGTCGAAGGCGGTGTCATCACCGTCACGACACAGATCCACCAGTTGTTGGTCGTCGAGGTTGTTCACCGGGTCTGGCCTGTGGGTCGGCAGGTTACGCTGTTCCAGGTGGTGGGGTCGAGTCGGGGGTGGGCTGTCTGAACAGCCATATCGAAAATCCGATTCCGACAGTCAACAGCAACAGGCTGAAGCACTGCGAAATCGTCAACCCGGTGCCGAACTGGCCCGTCTCGTCGCCCCGCAGGATCTCGAGCAGGAATCTCGTGACGGGATACACCACCAGTGCCACGGCCATGGTCTGGCCGGGTCGAGGCCCGTGACGGAGGATCGTCGAGGTGACCAGGCAGAGCACCAGTCCATTAAACGAGCTGTAGATCTGGCTGGGGTGCACGCCAAAGGTGGTGAGTGCCTCGGGGTGGAGGAAGCCTCGGGCGGCCAGCGCGTTGAAGGGGACACTGTCGTGAGGAAATCGGATTGCCCACGGGAGTTCGCAGGCGTCACCCCAGCAGCAACCGTTCATCAGGCAGCCGAGCCGTCCGAAGGCCAGGGCGAGGAAGAACGAGGGCACGATCAGGTCGATTAGTTTCAGCGGCGAGCATTGCTGCCGGTGCCGTCTGGAGAAAACGACGATTGCCACCAGTGCCAGGGCGACTCCGCCGTAGAGCACCAGGCCACCCGAGGAGATGTCGAGGCAGGCTTTGAGTTGTTGCAGCAGGCTGGTTTTCCCCGCAAACAGTCGCTGGCGATACTGCAGTACGTACCACCCACGGGCCCCGACGACTGCTGCCACGAACAACCAGATCGACAGATCCCAGACCAATTGCTCGGGAATTCCAGCCCGTCGGGCGTGTCGCACGCCAAGCATCCCGGCGGCGACGCAGCCCAGGAACACCAGGAAACCGTAGCCGAAGACCGGCACCGTTGGACCGGGATTCCCGCCGCGAGTCACCAGGTTGACGGCGACCAGGGCGACCAGCCCGACCACGAATTGAATCCACACCGTCTTTCGCTCGGTCGCGGGATCGTCACTCGTCTTCGCTCGCCAGATCCAGTAGACGGTAAGCAGGGCCCAGGGCACCGCCATCCAGCCGATTCCGAGCACCGGGACCCCCCGGGCCGATTCGGTGATACCGAACAGCGAGTCAAGCTGGAGATTCAGGAGTTCTTGGCGCATGGAGAGTGTCGGCGATCAGTTCTCGAGCGTGGATTCGGTGTCGACGTCCAGTCGCAGGTTGTCGATCAGGCGGATGGAACCGACCGAGGCAGCGACCAGGGCGACCAGCGATTCCCCCGGCTCGGCAGTCTCTTCCAGGGTCTCGCCGTCGACGATCGTGGCATAATCGAGATCGATCTCCGGGATCGATCCGAACTGGTTGCTCATGTCACGGCGAAGCGTCGCGAGGGTGACGGTGCTGTTTTTCCACCGGTCATGGGTCTGCCGGAGGACACGGGACAGCGAGGTGGCGGTGGCACGTTGCCTGGAGTCCAACAGCACATTGCGGCTCGAGAGTGCCAGTCCGTCGTCGTCTCGCACCGTGGGGCAGGTGATGACTTCGATCGGCAGATGCAAGTCGCGGCAAAGGTGGCGGATGATCAGTTGTTGCTGGTAGTCCTTTTGACCGAAGTAGGCCGCGTCGGGTGAGGTGATGTTCAGCATCTTGACGACGACGGTGGCCACGCCCAGGAAATGGCCTGGCCGGTGCTGTCCCTCGAAGAGCGTGCCCAGGCGGCCCACATCGACGGTCGTCTGTCCCTCCGGAGGGTAGACGGTCCGGTCGTCAGGAGCGAAGACCAGGTCGACGGCCAGATCGCGGCAATTTGCCAGGTCGTCCTCGAGTTGTCTTGGGTACCGCAAGAAGTCGTCCGAGTCGTTGAATTGGGGTGCGTTGACATACAACGTCACGACGACGAATCCGCAATCGGCCACCGCCGTCCGGATCAGGCTGGTGTGCCCACGGTGGAGAGCACCCATGGTTGGTACGCAGCCGACGCGTCGCCCCTCGCGCCGCGTCTCGGCAACCAGTTCCCGAACCTCTTCGACACTCCCGGTCGTCCTCATCCGCTCCGCTCGAGCCTCGTGCGTGCCAAGCCAGGCCACATCCGCTTCGGGTGTGGTACCAGACGGAATTCTATGGTCTGGATGTCAATTTGACGAGGTGTGAGTGGTTTGGCGCAAAGACAGACGGCACGTTCAGCCGGTGTGGCCGGACGTGCCGCCTGGTGTGGTGGTCTCGGGCCGTCCCAGTCATTCCGCCGAATGACTGGGACTTGGCGTGAGGTCTAGTAGTTGTAGCCGGGGTTCTTGTGGTCGAAGTCCTGGCTGCCCAGACCGATGTTGGTCTTCACGTTCGAGTAGGTGTATTCCTCGATCAGCGGTGGCTGGCCACCGGATTTCCTCGGAAAACCGTACTGTTGGACCCGGATCGGCAACCGGGTCTTGTTGTCGATGTAGAGCCGCGTCATGTGAAACGGCGTCTCGACGGATCGCTTGGGGTGAATCACCTGGATCACTCGCACACTGAGCTTGCCCAACTTGGCATTGGGGAAGTACCGCACTCGCGAGTTGGTCGGATGCTTCTCCCATCGTTCCACGACAGACTCAAGCATCCTGAAGATGCCGATCTGGGTAATCGGGTACCGGTTTTCTTTCATCACCATCTTGCTGGTCGGCTTGAGCTTGAGAGTCCCGAGGATCTTCTGAAAGCCGGTTCCGTGAGCGACCAGCTTGCCGCCATTCCGTCCGTCGACGTAGATCACCTCGCGGCCTTTGTGCGGCGTGGCGAATTTGAGGTAGACCGAAAATGGTCGCTGTCTCATCTTCAGTTGCATTGTCTGCTTGATCAACTTCTTGCCGACGACTTCCTTCTTGGAGAACGTCGCCGAGTAATCCTTGACCGACTGCAATGCCCTGTGGCTTTCGCCGACGATCTTCAGCACCTGCTTGAGCGCGCCCGAGCGGGTATTCGAGGGCTTGACCGCGACACGGTCGGCGGCACGAGCCTCCGGGAGCAGTGTCACGGCAACCAGGGCTGACAGGCACAGGGTTGACCAGGGAGTGGTGGTGCGGGTCATGCGGATCATCCGAGCAGAGATGTTCATTCAAGCGTCCTCGGTCGCGGTTGGGTCGGGGAACATCCCGACGGCGGAAACTGGCCGCTGCAGCAGCGTGTGGTTGGCGGACTACGGCAGCACCGGGCACCAAAGTGCTGAAAGAGGAGGAACCCGGCGAGGGGTGTATCGTCCTGGCGATGGGCCGAGCTTGGGCAGAAATGGCATGCCGGAACGGGCTCGGGACGAGTGGGTGCCGGTCAATCAGATCGGTCGGAAAAAACCGGTTCTCGTGACCTGCCATTAATAAAAAAGGCCCCACCAAGCGAATGGTGGGGCCTTTGAACGGGTTCCGAACGAGTCGGACCTGGTTTTACGTACTGGCGGGAACGAGATCGTCGATCTTGTCGAGCGTCAGACTGGCGATCACCAGGGTGGCGATCGAGGATGCGACCATGGCGAGTGTGATCGCGTCGAGTTGGTCGACGGCCGATTCGATATGATGGCCTCTCACGAGTGGAGTGGTTTCGGCAACCAGGACCGCCTGGTGACGGGCCTGCGGAGGAGCCGATTCGGCAGTCCAGACGCGGTAGACGGCTCGGGTCGGGCCGGCATCGACTTGGTAGAGGCCGGCAGGAATGTTTGCCAGAGCGAACTGCCCCCGGGCATCGGTCAGTGTGCGGGCCACCTCACGCTGTCCCTGTCGGAGAACGACGGGCATGCCGTCTCGTGGCTGGCCCTGGGAATCGACGACCTGTCCGAGAAAGTTTCCGGTGACGTCGAGTGTGATGTCGACGATCGGCGTGGCTGTCGGTGTGGCGGGTACCGGTTGCTGGTTCGGTTTTTCCGGACCGAATGCCCAGGCCGGGAGTTGCCCCATCAGCATGCCCAGGCACGAGAGTGTGACCAGAGACCACGTCCACGTGTCGCGGCGGAAGATTCGTTTCATCGGTCCGATTCCTCTTGTAGGCAGCCCGTTTGGTTTTGGATTGATCATGTCCGGTGTGGGTCTGCTGCCGTTCCCGGCAGCTGGATTAACCCGATCTACGGGCATAATCCTCACAACCCGTACATCTGTTGGTATCGGACCGATGCGGTGCCAACTCCAGTCCGAACCGCGTCGCCGGTGAGTTTTTTGGCGGGACGGGAATCGGCCGGCGAGCCGTCAGCGAGCGAGACCGCCCAGGTGAGACTTCACCCGGGCCGCAGCTGCCGGGAGTCGTGGCTCCAGGAAGCGACTGAAGCGACCGGGAGGCTTGTTGTTCCTGATCGCAGTCAGGTATTCGGCCAGTGCCCGCCGTGCTGGTGGTGGGCCGTGCAGCAAGAAATGCACCCAGGCCCAGGCCTCGCGATAGTCACGGGCGGTCATCGACTGGAAGTTGCGACGAGACTCGAGTCGTTTCAGCGACGGACTCCATCCCAGACGCATCGACCAGCGGAGCCGTCCGAGATGCGGATGCGAACCGGTTGTCGTCGACACCGGTTGTTCGAAGTACTCGGCCAGTCCCTCGTCGAGCCAGAGTGGGAGGTAGGGCAGGGCATTGTGGATCAACGCGTGTGTGCATTCGTGGCGGAGGTCCTCGGACCAGCCGTTGTGTCGGTAGGCGAAGACGTATCCCCGGTCCTTGTCCTTGAGGTACAGCGCCCGACGCTTGAAGCCGTCGGGAATCCGCGAGCGGACGTGTTCCTGGTACCGGCGGCGGTTCGACAGCAGGTGGACCTGGATTGGTTGACCGGTGACGGGCAGGTCGAGTGTCTTGTGGAACTGTGCGGGAAGGGATTCGAGCGAGCGAAGAACCCTGGCGTGGGAGTCGAGGGCGAATTGGGAGTGAACCAGGAACGGTCCGCAGCGGCGGATCGTGTGCCATGCCGGGGAATCGGCCGCGTCGACCGTCGAG
>Ga0310342_100002671_pt1 | contig 11520 bp, 7 predicted proteins | sample S15DNA20500_MG_FD_206155 | JGI IMG/M metagenome (GOLD analysis project Ga0310342, IMG submission 206155) | Marine microbial communities from station ALOHA, North Pacific Subtropical Gyre - S1503-DNA-20-500_MG | ecosystem: Environmental > Aquatic > Marine > Oceanic | place: Pacific Ocean: North... | reverse complement strand
CCGTGACCACCAGGATGGACGCACTCGTGAGTCTGAGGAAGGGGGAGTATGCCCAGTGGGCGGATGCAGCGCCTCCTGCGGATCGTTTTCGCACCTGGGGTCCGGTCTGGGCGGACAACCTGTTCATTGGACGCCCCACACCACCCTCGGACGGCAGCCTGGTCGGTCTGAGCGCTTTTCCCGGTGTGGTGGAAGGACCTGTAGTTCGGGTCCTCGATCCCGATCAGGCTGGGGCCGTGGATGGGGCGGTGGTGGTCGCCTACCGTACCGACCCTGGCTGGGTTCCAATCTTTCCCCGGGTGAGCGCTCTGGTGGTCGAGCGAGGAAGCCTGCTCAGCCACTCGGCCGTGGTGGCGAGGGAGCTCGGCATTCCTACCGTGGTCGCGGTGGGCGGAGTCATGGATGCCCTCCGAGACGGAGATCGGGTCAGGGTGGATGCGACCCGTGGCGAGATCACACTCCTGGAGCGCCTGGGATGAGCGGGACTGAAGCCACTCGGGCAGCGATGGGCGACCGGGTCTCGTACGCCCAGGTCTGGGAAGACCCGGCAATTCTGCTCCAGGCCCTTGCGGTTCAGCCTGGAGATCGGGTGCTGAGCGTCTGCTCTGCGGGAGACAATGCGTTTGCGCTTGCCGCTGCAGGCGCTCGCGTCACTGCCATTGATCTATCTGCACCTCAGCTGGCGCTGGCGGAGCTGAAGCTCGTGGCAGCGGTCCATCTCGATCTGGAGCGTTTCCGGTCATTCCTCGGCCTGACCGGGGTTGGGCAGCGCGTGCAGCTGTACCATGAGATCCGGGACCACCTCTCTGAGCGGGCGAGGACCTGGTGGGACGCCCACGAGGCGGACATCCGTACTGGAGTTCTTCGGTGCGGGCGCTTTGAGCGCTATCTCGAGACCTTCCGGACCCGGGCCTTACCGCTGGTTCACTCTCGCGACCGGGTACGGGCAATGCTCGAGCAGTCCGACCCCGCTCTGCAGCGGAAGTTCTTCGAGAAGACGTGGGACACCTGGCGCTGGCGGGGCTTGTTCCGGATCTTCTTTTCCCGCTTCGTGATGGCGCGGTCGGGTCGAAGTCAGGCGCAATTCGCCCAGGTCGATGGCCCGGTCTCGAGCGCCTTTCTTGCTCGGGCAGCTCATGTCCTGACGGACATCCCCATCCGCACCAATTTCTTTGTGCAGTGGATCATGGGCGGCTCCTACCCGGATCTGGAGCAGGCCCATCCCTATCTGAGTGCTGCAGGCCACCTGGCGCTTCGAGAGGCCGCGGAGCGGGTGGAGTTCGTCCATGCAGATCTGGTCTCCCACCTTCAGGAACAGCCCGCGGAGACCTACCAGGCATACAACCTCTCCAACGTCCCGGAGTACCTGAGCGCGGATGAGCACCAGGCGCTGCTCGAGGCGGTGCTGATGGCGTCCTCCAAGGGCGCCCGTCTGGCCTACTGGAATTTGCTCGTACCCCGGTGTCGTCCGGAGGCCTTGGCCGACAGGTTGGATCGACACCCGGAGCAGGCGAAGGCGTTGCTCCACGCCGATCGCGCGTTTGTGTACGGCGGCTTCCAGCTGGAGACGGTTTCTTGAGCCGCTGGGAACCCGTGGTTCGCTGGGTGATTGAGTCTCGGCGGTGGTTGCTGGGACTGGTCCTGCTGGTGACGGTGGGGGCCGTGTTTGGGGCGATGCAGGTCCGCGTGGACAACGCGGTGGACATCTGGTTTCCCGATGATGACCCGGCACTGGAGGCCTACCGGGCCTTCCAGCGGGACTTTGGTAACGACGAGGTGGTGGTCATTGGCGTGCACTCGGACAACGGAGTCCTCACCGCCGAGGGCCTGGCCAAGGTTCGGGCAGTCACAGCGGCTGCCGAAAGCGTGGCTGGAATGGCGCGGGTGCGGTCCCTGACAGGCATGTCCAGCATTCGTGGAGGGCTCGGCACCCTGGAGGTGGGCCCAGTCCTGGGGGAGGAGGCCTCGTCTACCGATCCGGCCCGGATTCAATCGGCGGTAGAGGAAGACCCACTGATGGCGCAGCTGGTCTCCAGAGATCGGCGCACCACGGTGGTTCTGGCAGAGATGGAGGCCATGGACAATATCGATGCGGCTCGGGACACCATCCTCACGGAGCTGCGGGCCTCACTTGCCGATCAAGAGGTGGCCTATGGCGGCATCGGGATCATCTATGCGGCCCTCAATCAGGCTTCGACCCAGGGGGCGGCGGGCATCATGGCGGCCAGCTACCTGCTGATTCTGGTCCTGCTCTGGCGGGCCCTGGGCCGCTGGCGGCCGGTGCTGCTGACGCTCTCCGTGGTGGGGCTGGGGGCGCTGTGGCTGCTGGGCCTGTACGGCGCATCCGGTCGAGACATCAACATGGTGACCATGGTGATGCCCACCCTGGTTCTGGTGATTGGTGTCAGCGATTGCATCCATATGCTGAGCCACATCGCGGCCGAACCCGATGATCTCTCTCCCGATGAGCGCGTCCAGCGGGGCGTGAGCAAGGTGTTCTGGCCCTGTCTCATCAACACCTTGACCACCAGCCTGGGCTTCTTGGCGCTGATGGCGGCATCGATGCCGGTCATTCGAGATCTCGGCCTGTTTTGTGCCGTGGGCCTGTTGGCAGCCTTTGTCTGCTCGTTGGTGCTGTGTTCGGTGGCGGCGCGATGGCCTGGTTTTACCCCAGTGCTTCGAGACAGCGGATTGGTACAGCGGTTTGTGGATGGGCTGGCCAACCTTGCTGTCCGGAAGCCGTGGGCGGTGCTGTTTGGTGCGGCTGTCGTGGGCCTGATCGCCTCGCTGGGCGTGACCCGGATCGTGGTCGATACCTACTCCATCGATTTTCTCAAGGCCGATCACCCCGTACGGCAGGACTCAGATCGTATCGAGGCGGACTACGGACCGTACACACCGCTGGAGTTCATCGTGGAGCGAACCGGCGGGGTCAAGCACCCGGGTACCCTCCGGGCCATCGCCGATTGGCAGGAAGCGATGGAGGCGCAGGCCGGAGTGGGCTGGAGCCGGTCCGCAGCAGATGTGGTCGTGCGCCTGGACGCGGTGATGAGCGGCCAGAAGACAGGCCAGGTTCCATCGGATGAGCGTGCGCTGGCACAGCTCTTCTTCATGTATGAGACCGAGCCTGAGGCTGATCTGGAGAGCTTCATCCACAAGGACGGTACACGCGCTCGCGTGACTGTGGGTGTTCCGATGGAGAGCGCGCGGGGATTTGATGAACGCATCCAGGCGCTGATGGCAGCAGCCGACATGCCGGAGGATGTGACCGTGACACCGGCGGGCTACCTCCCGCTCTATGTGCGGATCATGCACCACATCGTCGGCAGTCAGCTGCACAGCTTTGGGCTTGCGTTTGCCATTATCTTCGTGTTGATAGGACTGCTGTTTCGGAGCATTCGTCTGGCGATCCTGGCCATCCCCGCCAACTTACTTCCAGTGCTGTGTACACTGGGCCTGATGGGCTTGATAGGCGTGCGACTTGATGTGGCGACCGTGACCATTGCCGCGATCGTGCTGGGCCTTGTGGTGGATGACACGGTGCAGTTCCTCTACCGCTTCAAGGAGGAGTCCTCGGGGGAACAGGATGCTGTGGCTGCGGTACGCCGCACGGTTCGCAAGGTGGGCCAACCCATGGCCATGACCACGGTCGTGCTGGCTGGAGGGTTCACTGTGCTCGGATTCGCAGGCATCAGCAGTGTGGCATGGTTTGGGCTGTTGCTGGCGACGGCCCTGACCACTGCGCTCTTCTCTGATCTGCTGGTGGTGCCCGCCCTGATCGTCATCACCGCACCACGGAAGTCCGCGTGAAGCGGAGCTGGTTCTGGGCCGCATCCCTGCTGGGGGTGGGAACTGCGCACGCTCAGCAGTGTCCGCTGTGGTCTGTGAAGCCACCGGGACTGAGTATCGCCGTAGATTTCGAGGGCACCCGCCTGTCTCGGGCCAGCCTGGTTCAGAAGGTCGAGTCTGGAGCTTGTGCAGATCCGGCGGAGGTGCATGTCCAGGTGCGCGCGGTCAATCACTGGTACCGGGAGAAAGGAGCGCAGCCGCCAGCGATCGATGCGCAGGGTTGTCTGGGCCGGGGCCTACTGGGGAGCCTGGACCAGCATCACCTTGTAGGAATCGGGCCGCCGCCAGAGGGGGGGGCGCGTGCCAGCGCCCTGGAACTGGGCCAGTACACCACGGGAACCGTGGGGACCCCTGAATGCTCGGCGACCACTGTGCCCATACTGGGCGCCGGGATCGAGATTCCGCTGGCCCAGTTGGCGGACACCCGGGTGGTGCCTCGGCACCTCGTACAGCGGATAAAGAACATGGGCGGCCAGCCCCAGCCCTATCGGAAGGCCGGCCAGACCCCGATTCAAATGGTCTCGGACTGGGGCTATGTGTCGCTTCCGGTGGTTCAGGAGTTGAGCTCCTACGAGCTCGAGCAAGAGTGGGTGGCCGAGGATCTTCAGACCCCAGCTCAGCGGGAGCGTGCGACGGTGGCCATCGGCGCCCGTACCGAGAGTGGTGGGGTGATCTACACCCACTTTCTTGGGAGCGATGCTCGGCGATCCGATCGCTGGGCTACTGCACATACCGTGAGTGAGTTGAGCCTCCTGACCCGGGCCTGGTACCGCCACTGTACGGAGGATCTCCCGGGTCGTATCCGCTCCGCCAATCCCAGGACCTGCTCGGTCCAGCTGGGAGATCTGGCCTGGTACAACAATCGGTCGCCGGACCCACTCGGCCACGACGCGCATCGGCACGGCACGTGCGTCGATATCAGACTCTTCCGGTCGGATGGATCCCGCTACGAGGCGCTGTGGAACAAGGGCGATGACAGGCCTGGCTATGAGGACGGCTATGACCCGTCTCTGACCACGGCCTTCCTGCAATTTGCCAACGAGACTGTGGACATCGAGAAGCTGTACTTCAATGACCCAGAGGTGGTCGCGCGCGTCCCGGGGCTGGAGCCGCGCCATGGTCACGATGACCACATCCACCTGTGTATTCGACAACCCTGAAGGCTATCCCAGGGTGGGGTCCCAGTTGACCTCACGGAGGAACGAGCCCTGCAGGTACTCCTTCTCAATGGCCACGGCCATCTCGTCGGCGGTACGGAAGCGGTCATAGTCCACCCGGACCACTGGAATGGTGCGGGAGATCTCCGTCACGAAGTCTTCATATCCCTGGTACAGCGCTGCCAGGTACTCCTCGGAGATGCCGGTCTCGACATCCCTGTTGCGCATCTTGATGCGCTCCATGGAGCGCTCCGGCTTCACGTCCAGGTAGACGATGAGGTTGGGCTTGCACATGAAGTTCGACATGTGACGGAACAGCGAGAGGTAGGTCTCGTAGTCCCGTGGTTCCATCAACTCGAGCGTGACCAGCATCTTGGCGAAGATCGCATCCTCGTAGATGGTTCGGTCCTGAACCCCGCCGCCACCGCGCCAGATGATTTCCTGGTGCTGCTGAAAGCGGCGATTCAGCAGATAGATCTGGGTAGCAAAGCTGTAGCGCTTCGTGTCCCGGTAGAAGTCTGCCAGGTACGCATTGTCCTGAACCGGCTCGTAGTACACCGGCAAGTCCAGGTGGTCGCCCAAGGCCTTGGCCAGCGTGGACTTACCGGCACCAATCATGCCGGCAATACCGATAAACAGATCCTGTAGGTGCGCCATAGGGAGTGCCTCAGGCAGCATGCTCCCGACGTCGAACCAGGCCGAGTCCTACCAGGCTGAGCGCCAGTAGTGAGCCGGTGGGTGCGCTGAGTGCAGAGCAGCGGCTGGAACCACCGCGAAGCTCGCGTCCGCCATCGCAGATGTCGCCGATACCATCCTGGTCGTCGTCTGCCTGGTCCACATTGTACTTGTCCGGGCAGTTGTCACAGGCATCACCGTGTCCGTCACCATCCCGATCCTGCTGTGCGGGGTCTGGGTGGATGCGGCAGATGTCGCAGGCATCTCCCACGCCGTCCGCGTCGGTGTCATCCTGGGTCGGGTCCGAGATTTCCGGGCAGACATCGCAGGCATCCCCCACGCCGTCTGGACATGGGCTGCCGTCCGCACACACATCATTGTCTTCCTGGTCCGCGTCATAGCCGGTCGGGCAGATGTCGCAGGCATCCCCGATCATGTCACCGTCGGAGTCTTGCTGGGAGGTGTTGGCCAGCCCAAGACAGTTGTCACAGGCATCGCCCGCGCCATCGTGGTCGTTGTCGTCCTGCAACTCGTTGGGGGTCTCGAAGCAGTTGTCGCAGACGTCTCCGACGCCATCGCCATCGCTGTCGAGCTGGGTGGGATTGGAGTATGAGGGACAGTTGTCGCAGTCGTCTCCAATCTCGTCGTCGTCGGTGTCTTCCTGGTTGTTGGGCACGCTGGGGCAGTTGTCGCACACGTCGCCGACGCCGTCCTCATCCTGGTCCGACTGGTTGGGGTTGGGCACCTCGACGCAGTTGTCGCAGTAGTCCCCGATTCCGTCGAACTCGTAGTCCTCCTGGAACTGGTTCGGGATCTCGGGGCAATTGTCGCAGACATCCCCGATCGTGTCGCAGTCCAGATCATCCTGGGAGTTGTTGGGGATGGTCGGACAGTTGTCACACTTGAGCTGAACCACTGAGGACGGAAGCCCAGAGGGGCCATAGAAAGTCACGGCGCCATAGCTGAGGCCGTCTCCATCTTCGTCGAAGTCCGCGGTGAGGTACTGACAGCCAAAGGCGAAGTACTCCACGTAGTAGTCGGCATTCGGGTAGGGGTTGTCGAAGGCATCCGTGTTCGCCAGACAGATGGGATCTGCAAGATCCACAGCCACTTCGTCTGAAGCCTCAATGCCGTTGCAGTTCAGATCCTGAGCCAGGCGGTTGAAGCAGCCCTCATCCTGTGCGTGTGCACCAGGCGTGACGGCAAGAACGAGAAGGGACAGGATTCCAATCATTGGTCTACCTTATTCTTCGGGGTCTTCGGGGTCTTCCGCGCCATCTTCTGGAGCGGACAGGTTGTCTGGGGCCGGCGACGGGTCGACGACCGGGGCTGGGGCAGGCTCGGGTTGAGTCGCGTCTCCACCACTCTCTCTCAAGCCCTCGGAGTCGGCCTCACGTGCCTTCTTCTCTTCTTCGTGCTTCATCTTGAGGTCGATGTCTTCGGGCTTCTTCACCTTGGCTGCTTCTCCGCTCCATGGCAAGAGAATGTCTTCGCCGTAGTCTGGCAATACATCCAGTGGGCTGAACCGGTGGACGATACTGAACTCTGCACGCCGGTTCTTGGCGAGCTGGGTCTCATCCTGGCCGGCCCGACGTGGATCGACCTCTCCCATTCCGCGGTAGCTCAAGCGGATCGGGTGAACACCGGATCGGATGACCTCCTCCCAGATCGCGCGAGCACGACGGATGGAGAGGTCGTAGTTGTAGGCATAGGTGCCTTCTTCGGAGGCGTGTCCGCTGATGACCACGTGTCCGATACGGGCGTTGCCGTTCATCAGTCGGGCGACGAACCGCAGGGTCGGAATGGACTCGCGCAGGATGTTTGCAGTGTCATACTCGAATTGAATTGGATCGCGAATGACGATCTGCTCTTCCTCGACTCGAGCCAGCTCGCCTTCCTTCCACTTCTTCTCGACTGTCAGCAACTGCTCGATCGCCACATCTGGCGGCGGCTCGGTGGAGATCTCCTCCTCCTGCTCGACGACGTAGTCGGGTCGCGGCGGCGGGATCGGCACGAAGCGGGCACCAAAGAGGATGCGTTGCTTTGTACCCCCGTAGCCATCCGCCATGCCGGCGCCTGCGCCGAGGTGGAAGGTCAGGTAGTTGATGGGCTTGTACTCAAGACCGCCAAGCAGCTCGACAGTGTTTTCCGCACCACCCTTATAGAAGTTGGTGAAGCCGCCCCGGTTGATCTCAGCTGCCCAGATGGCCACCCGGTCGGGCAGTGCCCAGTACCGGACACCGGCGTTGAGGGCCAACTCGGTACCCAGGACGAAGTCTTCTTCAAGCTCCACCTTGGTACGAGTCATGACATTGGCATCGAGCATGGCCGAGAATGGACCAAACTCGACCATGTTCAGCAGGCCAGCACCGGTGCGCAGGCCGTCCTCTCCGTGGAAGGCCTCCTTGGTGCCGGTGGGCGCGATAAAGTCAGCGCGGACACCGGTACTCCAGGCACCGACCTGAATGATCTGGAAGCGGGCACCCACCTGCAGGTCCTCCAGGCCCAGGCCGTCGGAGTCCAGCTCCGGAATCCCGGATCCCGCGTGGAAGGCCATCGGCATGATCAGCCGTGTGGAGACATTGGGTGTGAAGTCGTAGGAGATGCCAAGGTGCATGGCGCTGCGGTGCTTCACGACAGCACCGTTGCCTTCGCCGCCGAGCTCCTTTCCGAATTGATACAGGATGAGCGGATCGCGCTCATACTGGGTCAGGACACCGACCCGCATCGTGGGCTGGGCAGCCATCAGCGGCGTGTCGATGCCAGGCAGTCCATTGTAGGAAAACACCGGCCGTACAAGCTCGATGTCAGTCGAATATCCCTGTCCAAACGCCGCGCTTGATGTGATCAAGGCCAGGGCGCCTGCCAGGGGGAGAGATGTTCGGTTCCGAGTCATTTGTGCGCTACTCATTTCTTCGTCTGGTGGAACGGGATGCTGGGCAAACATACACCGGTCAGGCCGGATGCTCACCCCTTTCTTGATAGATTGAATCACACAGGGCTCGCGGAGCGCGCCGTTTGGCGGTAGATTGCACCCGCTGCACCCCTCACCCCCGCGGGAGTCGAGATGCGAATCGGATCTATCCTATTGAGCCTGGTCGTCATGGCCGGTTGTGCGAACTCTGATGACAAACCACGGGAGAAGTCTCCCTACCTGGACAGTGACCAGGACGGTTCCCCAGAGACTACCGACTGCAATGACAAGGACCCAAGTATCCATCCAGAAGCGGTGGAGATGTGCGACAAGATTGACAATGACTGCGACGGTGAGATCGACGAAGACGATGCGTTTGATGCGCCTGTCTGGTACGGGGACACCGATGGCGACGGCTACGGAAATTTTGATGAGCAGGCCCATGCCTGTGAGGCGCCGGCAGGCTTTGTGGAGAACCGCATCGACTGCAATGACCTGGACAGCGCCAGCTTCCCCGGTGCCATCGAGATGTGCGACGAGGTCGATAACGACTGCGATGGTGTGATCGACGAGGGCACGGCCTACGACGCGATCGTCTGGTACTCGGACGTGGACAACGACGACTATGGCTCGTTCTACGACCAGATGAAGGCTTGCGATCAGCCCGACGGCTTTGTCTGTGTCAATGACGCCACAGCCAATCCCTGTGATGATCGCTGTGACAACGATCTAGATGGTCTCATCGATGATGAAGATGACGACTGCGACGACTACAACCCGGCGCAGGCGTCGAGCTACCGGTCCGGCGAGGCCCGCTACTGGGACATGAACGCGGACGGTGCGCTGGACTTCGACTGCGATGATCGCGATGACACCATGAGCCCGGGCCTGCCCGAGCAGTGTGATGAGGACGATGTCGATGAGAACTGCGACACGCTGATCGACGATGAAGATCCAGACGCGGAGCTCCAGACCCGGTGGTACCAGGACGCGGACAATGACGCCTACGGAAACGTGGCTGTCTCCAAGATGGCCTGTGATCAGCCCGAGCAGATGGTCGACAACTCAGATGACTGTGACGACGAGAATGCCCTGGTCAACCCGTCCAACGCGGAGATTTGTGGAGACGGCATCGACAACGACTGCGACGAGGGGATCGACGAAGAGGACGCCCCGTTCCCGCTGATCTGGTATCGGGACCGCGACACAGATGGCTACGGCAACCCCGAAGAGCCCTACAGCGGTGGCGCACTCTCCTGTGCCGACCCCTCTTCAGGTGGCACGGTGTACGTCAGCGACCCCACGGACTGCGATGACCTGGTGGCTTCGGTCAACCCGGGTGCTGAGGAGACCTGGTACAACGGCACCGACGAAGACTGCGACGGCAATGATGACGACGCGGACTACGACGGCTTCATTGGTGAGGGTGCCGGCGGTCCAGACTGCCTGGATGAGGACCCGCTCTCCAACCCGGGTGCGCCCGAGGTCTGTGGAGATGGGGAGGACAACGACTGCGACGGCGAGGATGATCCCTGCGAGGTCACCAGCATCATCACCGGTGCCAACGATGGCGATCGCGCCGGAGCCAGCGTGGCGCTGGGCGGCGACATCAACGGCGACGGTGTGGGCGACATGGTGATCGGTGCCTCCCGGTTCAACGGAACAGGGCTGGCCATCGGCGGTGCATTTGTCATCTATGGGCCTGTCTCTGCAGACATGAGTCTGGGTGAGGCGGACGCGATTCTGAGCGGCGAGGCCGATCACGATCGGGCAGGCTCCTCCGTGGCGATCATCGACGACATGAATGGGGACGGCAGATCAGAGGTCCTGGTGGGCGCAACCGGCGAAGACACCGGCGGCTCCTACGCGGGCGCGGCCTACCTGGTCATGGGACCGATCTCCGCATCGCTCTCGCTTGCTGATGCTGATGCCAAGCTGGTCGGCGAGGTCGGCGATGACAAGGCTGGGTACAGCCTGTCGAATGCTGGCGACGTCAACGATGATGGCTTCGGCGACATGATCATCGGCGCGAACGGGAACGACCTGGCTGCCAGTGATGCGGGCATGGCCTACGTGGTGTACGGACCGGTAGCGGGTGATTTTGATCTCTCGTACGCGGATCGACGCCTACTGGGCGCCGCTGGTGGCGACGAGGCTGGCTTCAGCGTGGCTGGTGCCGGGGATGTCGACGGTGATGGAATCGATGACCTGCTGGTGGGCGCACCCTATGCGACCGCGGGCGGTGCCTATGTCGGTGCAGCCTTCGTGGTGACCGGCTCTGAAACCGAGGACGGGTCGCTGGACCTCAATGAGGCAGACGCGCGATACATCGGCATCAACGGCGGTGATCAGGCGGGCTTCTCGGTGGCCTCAGCGGGTGACTTCAACGACGATGGCTATGGCGACTTCATTGTCGGAGCACCTGGGTATGACATCGGTGGAGCAGACTCCGGTGGTGCCTTCCTGGTGTTTGGTGGAACCGACGCCATCTGCAGCGGCCCTGGTCTCTGCGAGGACTTCGAGCTGGACGATGCGGATGTGACCTTCGCTGGAGAGCGGAACGACGACTTCGCGGGCTCCAGTGTGGCCGGCGGAACGGACATCGATGGCGATGGTTACCTGGATGATGTGGTCATCGGTGCGGAGCGCGAGGACTCCGGCGGATCGGATGCAGGTGCGGCCTACGCAATGTTTGGCCCGCTCTCGGGCAAGGTTGATCTCTCCCAGTCCAACGGCAAGGTCAAGGGCGAGGCGGACACGGACATGCTGGGCGCCGCGGTCTCATCTGGTGATGTCACCGGCGATGACATTGCGGACATGCTGCTGGGTGCACCGCAGGTCGACCTCGCGGGTACGGATGACGGCGCGATCTACCTGGTTCCAGGCGGCGGCTGGTAGCAGCTCGCCTTCGACGGAGGAGGGCAG
>Ga0310342_100002670_pt1 | contig 11523 bp, 10 predicted proteins | sample S15DNA20500_MG_FD_206155 | JGI IMG/M metagenome (GOLD analysis project Ga0310342, IMG submission 206155) | Marine microbial communities from station ALOHA, North Pacific Subtropical Gyre - S1503-DNA-20-500_MG | ecosystem: Environmental > Aquatic > Marine > Oceanic | place: Pacific Ocean: North... | reverse complement strand
GCCCAGGTAGACCGTGGCTCCCTCGGGCTGGGTGATGACGCGCAGGATGCCGTTGGCGGGCGGTTCTTCTGCCAAGGAGGGTCGATGGATACCGACGATCGTGAGCATGCACAGCATGCCCACCCAGAACTGGGCGCGCGGCCACGGGCGGTGCTGGCGTCGATTCAAAGACATTGATGACCCGTCGCAGCGTAGCAGACGGTCGGGGGCTGTGTCTCGCGCGAGCGCAAATGTCGTGCGCGGGTTGCGGGTCTAGTTGGCGGCGGGAATTCTCGCATTTCCGCTACGAGTGGTCACCTTTGTGGCATCCAGCCACTCCAGAAGTGGGATGGCATGCCTGCGGCTGAGGCCGGTCAGTTCCTTGAAATCCGAGGGGAGCATCTGCCCGTGCTCCGAGAGGAAGCTGAGCACGTCGGTCTTCAGCTGGCTCAAGGTCGCGGAGAGGAGCACCTGATCGCTGACTCTGAGCGCCACGCCATCTCCGATGAGCAGGTGGAGCAGTTCGGGGTGGTTCGCGACTACCTCGGCATACTTGAGGCCCTTCAATTCCGCAGCTGTCAGCGCGGCTGTCAGGGCGTCCCGGGCGGCCTGCTGGGCGGGATCCAGGACCACAGAGAAGTCCGCCAGTCGCACCCTGGGCCCGTCCAGCACCACGACGTTGTCATCGTGAAGTCGCTGGAACAGGTCGACCCAGCTTCTCTCCGGCAAGGCCTGCAGCGCACCGGCGGTCAGTGCACGTCGCGGGGCGCCGGGAGCGAGGGGGTGGGCGGCATGCCAGGCTTGAAGCTCCGACTGGATGGCGGCCTGCAACTCCGCATAGGCGTCTGGGTGGACGATGCGATCCCCCAGCGGAATTCCGGTATCGATGCCTCTCCGCTTGGCCTCTTTGGCCACCAGTCCACCCAATCCAGCGCGTCCCAGGAACACGGTGGTGTCGCCCGCAGCGAGTGCACACAGCTCCTCAGTGATGCGCCGGTGGTGCTTGCGTCTGGATCTTGGTGCCCACGGGTCCAGGATCTCTCCGCCACCCAGGGTCTCGACTGGAGATTCTCGCCGGAGAATAAAGCGGTCGGATGGGAACGCGGAGATGGGCTGCTCGGTCCGGAGTTGTACCCAGCTTGTGGTGCCTGGCAGGAGGACCTCAGCGTCCAGGATGTCCGTCACGGCCATCACCTCAGCTGTGCCGACCAGAAGCCGTACCCGGGTGCCAGGCTCCAGGGGTGGGGCGCTCTGCAGGAGCTGAATGCGGCAGTCCAGGATGCTGGCGGGCTGGAGGTCCGGGTCGGCGACCACCACCATTCCTCGGGCCAGATCATCGCGCTCGATGCCGGCAAGGTTGATGGCGGTGCGCAGGCCCGCGTGGGTCTGCTTGACGGCGTCTCCGTGGACCTGAAGCCCGCGGACCCTGGCCTTGAGCCCAATGGGGTGGATGCTGATCTCCTCGCCGTCCTTCAGCGCACCCGCGCGGGCGGTCCCCGTCACGACGGTGCCGAATCCTCGCTGGATGAAGGCCCGATCAATCGGCATGCGAAAGATGCCGTCGCTGGGGCGCTCCTGGGGCGTGATGTCATCCAGGGCCTGGATGACGGCCTCGACGCCCTCCGGACTCTTGCCTGCCGAAGTCGCCAGTATGGGCTGACCCTGTAGGAAGGTGCCTTCCACGACATCCTCGATGTCGAGCTTGGCCAGCTCTACCGTCTCCTCGTCGACCAGATCGCACATGGTGAGCACCACAAAGCCTCTCTTCACGCCGAGGAGCTTCAGGATGGAGAGGTGCTCCCGGGTCTGGGGCATGACCCCTTCCGGCGCCGCGATGCAGAGGATGACGGCGTCCAGACCTGTCGCACCGGCGATCATGGTCCGAACCAGGCGCTCGTGGCCGGGCACATCCACAAAGGCGGCGATCCGCCCGGAGGGCAGCGAGAGGTGGGTGAAGCCGAGCGCGATGGTGATGCCCCTGGCCCGCTCTTCCGGGAGCCGGTCCAGGTCGATGCCGGTCAGGGTTCGGACCAGGGTGGTCTTGCCGTGATCGATGTGCCCCGCGGTGCCGACGATGAGGTGGGTCCGCGGCACGACTCAGTCCTGGGTGAGGCGGCGGAAGACTTCCTCGAGATTGGACTGTGCCTGGGCGAGCTCCACGAGCAACAGGCCGGCATCCTTGGCCCACTCAAACAGCTGGGGGCGCACGTCTCTGGCTGCCAGGACCTCAAAGGCGTGGTGGCTGGGATCCGCAGCCTCGATGGGGGAGACTCGCTGAACGCCACTCAGCTTCCCGATGGCCGTGCGGACCATGTCTGGCTTGGGTGCCACCTTGCCTGGGGCGAGCGTCACCCGCACGAGGATGCCGCCTTGCTCCTGGGTGGTGACATCGTCGACCGGCCCGTCTGCGACCAGGGTGCCTTTGTGGATGATGACGACGCGATCGCAGGTGGCTTGAACCTCACTCAAGATGTGGGTGGAGAGCAGCACCGTCCGGTATCGGCCGATCTCGCGGATGAGGTTTCTGATCTCGACGATCTGATTGGGATCCAGCCCGGTGGTGGGCTCGTCCAGGATGAGGATGCTGGGCTCGTGGATGAGTGCCTGGGCGAGTCCGACACGCTGGCGGTAGCCCTTGCTCAGGGCATCGATGCGCTGGTCCATCCGGTCCGTGATGCCACACTGAAGTGCCACCCTGTCGATGCCGCGTGCGCGCTCCGCAGTGCCCAGACCTCGGATGCGGCCCATGTAGTTCAGGAAGTCCTGGACCTTCATGTCGCCGTAGATGGGTGCGGACTCTGGCAGGTAGCCGATGGGCCGCCGGGCCTCGATGGGGTTGCCCAGCACGTTGTGCCCTTCGATCCGGGTTTCTCCCGCCGTCGCCGAGATGTAGCCAGTGAGGATGCGCATGGCGGTGGTCTTGCCGGCGCCGTTGGGGCCGAGGAATCCGACGACCTCGCCGTGGGTCACCTCGAAGCTGATCCCGCGGAGGGCGACGTGCGCGCCATAGGACTTGTGCAGGTCTTGGACCTCGATCGCGGACACATCTCCTCCGGCCAGTGGCCTAACGCGGCCGCTGTTCGTGGCCAGCAGTCTTGGGCTGGGCTACCCGTGAGGGCGCGGTCGGGTGCCGCGAAGGGAGGGGACGTGAGCCGTCTCGAATACAAGCTCCTTGGCCTGCTGGGCAAGGCCAGCAAGGAACACCACCTGGTCGAGCCTGGAGACCGGGTCATGGTCGCTATGTCTGGCGGCAAAGACAGCTATGTGATGCTGCACCTCCTCCGGAAGGTTCAGCGGCGGGTCCCGTTCGATTTTGAGCTCATCGCGGTGAACCTCGACCAGGGCCATCCGGGCTTTCCTGGTCACCTGCTCTCAGACTGGCTTCAGGCGGAGGGCTACCAATTCAAGATGCTCTCTCAGGACACCTACAGCATCGTGCTGGAGAAGGTGCCTGAGGGCAAGACCTACTGCTCGCTGTGCTCCCGTCTGCGCCGCGGGGCGCTGTACAGTGCGGCAGTTGACCTGGGCTGCACCAAGATTGCGCTGGGGCATCACCGGGACGACATGATCGAGACCCTGATGCTCAACCTGCTGTACGCGGGCCAGCTCAAGACCATGCCACCCCGGCTGCGGTCGCAGGATGGACGGAACACCATCATCCGGCCGCTGGCCTACTGCGCAGAGGTGGATGTGGCCGCCTATGCGGAGGAAGTGGGCTTTCCCATCATTCCCTGTGATCTCTGTGGGAGCCAGGACACACTCCAGCGCCAGCGAATGAAGCGACTGCTGGCGGACCTGGAGGCAGAGAACCCCAAGATCAAAGGCAACATGATGGCTGCGATGCAGAACGTGCAGCCCAGTCACCTGCTGGACCTCAATCTTCGGGAGGCGGTGGGCCTGGATCCGGTCACGGCCGAGCGTCTGGATGCAGACGCAGCCCCCCGGGACCGAAAAGACGGTCAAAACCAAGAACAGGTGGGTAGCAGCGTAGGCGAAATATCCGCTTGAGCAGGGAAGAACTGTCAGCAACAGCGTCTGCACCCGGGGAAGCACACAGGCTGTATCGAGCCCCCCGGTATCCTGCAAGGGCGTTGCGCAAACGACACCTCACCACAGCGCTTGAGGTAGCCTTGGCCCACTGATTTGGAGGTCACCATGCGGCATTCGTTATTTGGTCTTTCGGCCGTCATTCTCTCTGTTGCGGTCCTGGTCCATGCCATGTCCAGCGCCAGTGCGTACCCCGGAGGCATGGAGGTCACCGGCGGTGAGTCGCCGTACCTCTCGTTTTCTGACCGACTCAACCCGTCGGGCACCATTACGATCTACACCGTTCCCTCGGATCGGGTGCTGGTCGTCACCGGGGCCATGGCGAACTCAAACGATGTGCACCTGTACGAGTCCGGCACCATCAAGGTCAACGGCTACAGCAATGTGATGAACGATGGCGGCCAGAACGGCTTTCTCACCCAGGGAAACGGGACAGTGGTCTTTGCCGCAGGAAGCTCCGTGCAGGTCGCCAACGAATCCAGCAGCTACCGGTACTACGCCCTCCAGGGCTACCTGGCGCACCCGTGATCGCGGCGCCTGTTGTCCCTTGGGGAGGTTAGGGCAGCAGTCATGCGGATTGCGACCTGGAATGTGAACTCGGTCCGGGCGCGCTTGCCCCGGGTGCTCGACTGGCTGGCGCAGGCCCAGCCAGATGTGCTGTGCATGCAGGAACTCAAGTGTCAGGCCCACCAGTTTCCGCTCGAGGCCTTTGAGGACCTTGGCTACAACGTGGCCGTCCACGGGCAGAAGTCCTGGAACGGCGTGGCCATCGCGAGCCGCACTCCGCTCTCTGGGGTTGTCTCCGGGATTCCGGATGACGAGGACGAGCAGGCGCGTGGGATCGCAGCCATTGCTGGCGGGGTCCTGGTGGTCAACCTCTACGTGCCCAACGGCCAGGAGGTCGGCAGCGACAAGTATGCCTACAAGCTGCAGTGGCTGGACAAGCTGCGAGAATGGCTGGGTGGGGAGACCACGCCGGATGATGACGTGGTGGTCTGTGGGGACTTCAACATCTGTCCGGACGACCGGGATGTGTATGACCCAGAAGCCTGGCACGAGAAGATTCTGTGCAGCACGCCGGAGCGGGAGCGGTTCGAGGGCCTGAAGGGCTGGGGATTGACCGATGCGCATCGCCACTTTGATCAGAGCGCCGGGGTCTACACCTGGTGGAATTACCGGGCGGCGATGTTTCGCAGGGGCCTGGGCCTACGGATCGATCACCACCTCGTGAGCGACTCCGTGCTGTCCCGTGCGGTCGGGGTAGAGGTGGACCAGGAGGCCCGCAAGGGCGAGAAGCCTTCCGACCATGCGCCGGTGACCCTGGTGCTGGGAGATGCAGCATGAGCGATCGCCCCATTCCAGCGCTGGTGGTCAGCGGCTTCCTCGGGAGCGGCAAGACCACGCTGGTTCGTCGCCTCCTCGATCATGCGCAGGCCTGCGGCACCCGCGTGGCCTTTGTCTCCAATGAACTGGGGGAGCTCGGTGTAGACCAGGCCATGCTCGCTGGAGGCCAGGAGGCATTTGTGGAGCTGGCGGGCGGCTGCGTGTGCTGCGCGCTCAATGATGAGCTGTACGACACACTCATCATGCTCAAGGAGCAGGTCGACCCGGACCGGATTGTCATCGAAACCAGCGGTGTGGCCATCCCCCACGATGTCCAGATCACCTTCTACCAGCCGCCCATCCGGGACTGGATCTCGGAGGAAGCAGTGGTGGTGGTGGTGAACGCGGAGCAGCTGCTGGAGGGGCGGGATCTGGGTCAGACCTTCACGGAGCAGCTGGAGAGCGCGGATCTGGTGGTGCTTCACAAGGTGGACCTGGTGGCACCAGATGTACTGCCAGAGCTCAGGGCCTACATCGAGCAGGCCAATCCGGGTGTGGCGGTGGTCGTAGCGAGCCACGGTCAGGTGGATCCCCGCCTGCTTCTCGCGGAACGGGGGCCCCGGGAAGAGGAGCCGAAGCATCACGACCACGACCATCATCACGAGGCGTTTGTGGCATCCGAAGTCGCGGTGCCTCCGGGCCACACTGCGGCTGAGGTGGAGGCACTGCTCCGGGCCGAAGGTGCGATTCGAACCAAGGGATTCGTCGAGCTCGATACCGGTCCCGCATTGGTTCAGGGAGTGGGCAGACGGATGGAGTTGGTTCCGCTCTCCTCGCCCGTGGCCCCGGAGCGCATGGGCCGCGTGGTGGTGATCTGCCGACAGGAGGGTTGAGTTTGGTCGTACACCGGGGTACATCGGCCATGGAGAAACGTCGTCCATGAAGCTCAACGGCCGCATTCTGTACCTCACGGAAGATGCCGACCAGCTGGCCCAGCAGCTCGATGGTCGCGACATCGCTGCGGCTGAAGTGCCGCTTCACTACGGGGTGAACACGGACGCCATGATCTCGGGCAGGGCGTGTACGCTCGGCTACACCCCGACCATCCTTGGTCCGTATTTCCTGGAGAATTTCAAGGAGACGGTGGCGAAGGATGGGGTTCGAGACGGGGGTTTTCAGGTCATCGTCGGTGGGGACGCCTACGGGTCCGGATCCAGCCGAGAGGTGGCGGTAGTGGCTCATCAGGGTGGCGGCATCGAGCTGGTGGTGGCCAAGAGCTTCCAGCGGATCTTCCAGGAGAACATGGTGTACGCGGGGATGCCCTTCACCACGAACTTCGGGGTGCTGGAGCGTCTGGAGTCCGGTGAAGAGATCGATGTCAGTGAGTTTCACGACGAGCTGCCGCCCTTCTTCCGGCAGGTAGCGCAGTCTGGTGGGTTGCTTCCCTACGCCAATGCCTGGCTCGGTGGTGAGCTGAGTCCCTGGTACGAGACGGAGCGCCCGGGTCGGCCCCTCAACGTGGTGGAGAAGATCATTGCAGCGCGGTCCTGGAGTGGCGGCGCACCGGGAATGAATGGCGGGCCGGCCTTTGGCCTGAGCGATGTTCGACCTGGAGAGCAGGTGCTGTGTCGGGCAGGCTTCCGTGGAATGCACGAGTACACGGCTGGCATGGTCATGGCGCTGTATGAAGAGGCCTTCGGAACGGTCGGGGTTCACGAGCCCGAGCAGTGTGCCTCCTTTGAGGATCACTTTGTATTGATCGGTGAGGCGACGGTGCCAGATGCGGTCAAGTCCTCCCGGCAGGCACCCGCACAGCGGCTGGCTCAAGAGATGGTGGAGGCCTGTGAGAGTCACGGGATTCGTCTTCATGGGCCAGGCCGGGCGCATTCTGCGGGGGTCTGTCACCGGATCGTGGTGGAAGAGTACGCCCGTCCCGGAGACATCGTGGTGCTGACGGACTCCCACACGCCCACTGCGGGAGTGTTGAACGCCTTTGCCTTCGGGGTGGGATCGACGGCGATGTCATTCGCACTTCGGACCGGGCTCATTCCTGTGACCGTGCCCAAGGTGGTGCGGGTGGATGTGCGTGGGGATGCCAAGGGCCTGCTCTCGCCCAAGGATCTCATCCTGCACATCATCGGGGATCCGTACTTCCGCGAGGAGCACTGGCGGAGCACGCCGACGGATACCTGCGTCATACAGTTTGGAGGGTCTGGCCTGGACCAGTGGAATGTGGATGAGCTCAGCGTGCTCACCAACATGACCGTGGAGGGCGGCTTGATGACCGGCGTGGTGGAGGCTTGTCAGCCGCTGCGCGACTTCCTGCTGGAGCGGCGGGGGACAGACTACGCGGACTGGATGGTGACGGCGGATGAGGGTGCGAGCTACGAGCGTGAGTACATCATCGACCTGGATGACGTGCCGCTGACGGTGGCCACACCGGGAGACTCTCGCAACCGAGAGAGCCTGGCTGCGGTGGGAGAGGTGCCGATCCACAACGTGGTGATCGCCTCTTGTACCGGTGGCTCGCTCTCGGATCTCCGGGCAGCGGCGGATGTGCTCCGCGGCCGGGTCATTCATGCGGATGTTCGGGTCACGGTGACACCCTCAAGCGAGGCGGTGGCGGAGGCTGCGGAGGATGAGGGCATCCTCGGACTCTTCCGAGAGCTGGGTGCGGTGGTCTCTCCGCCGGGCTGTGGCAGCTGTATCGGCAACGGTCCGGGCGTTCCGCTGGAAGGAGAGACCACAGCGAGCACTACGAATCGGAACTTCGATCGCCGGATGGGCGCACCGGGGCCGGTGTTTCTGGTGAGCCCCGCGGTGGCGGCTGCGAGTGCTGTGGCGGGCAAGCTGACCGACCCGCGGTCGCTGTAGGCCGCCTGGACGACTGCATCCAGACGGCCAAACTCCAGAGAATGGCGCCCCCAAGGCCGCGATGAGGCCGAATCGGGCGTCGGGAATTATCGGCCTTTGGCTCAGTCTGAGAGCAATGCGGTGATGGGTTCAATGCCCGGAAGAAACGTCCCGGGATCCACATCGCCCAGGGCAAGCAACGTCGCGCCGAGATGACTGGCCACCATGTTCACTCCGGAATCGTGTACCTCACCAGTGGACGGCACGATTGGCGCTCCGGTGAAGTTCTCACCATAGCTCCCATAGCTGCGGCCACCGGCGACACCGCTGCCGATGAGCATCGCTGAGGTGACTGTCCAATGATCCTTGCCTTGGTCCACATTCAGCAGGGGGTGACGTCCCATCTCGGAGAAGACCACCACCACGGTCTCGTCGAGCAAGGAACCCCCAGCTGTACCGGGGCGAGTCTCCAGCTCGCCGACCACCTGCTGGAGGCTCGAGAACAGGTATTCGAAGTGCCCGGACTGGCGGGAATTCTCGGCGTGGGTATCGAAGCCCTCCTGATTGACACCCTTGAACTCAATCACTGCGGTCCGGGTCAGCCCCAGCTCGAGACAGTCCAGCAAGGGCTGAACCTGCATGGTCATGTCCATTTCCGGATCTACCGAGAGGTCCACCTCTCCGGAGAGACTCTTGAGCGAATCCAGCCGTTCCAGGGCTTCGAGGTAGTTGCTCGAGAATCGCTCGATGCCGCCTCCGCCAGTGGAGAGGTCTGTCGCCCGACGGGCCAGATGGGCATCGACCAGGGCGGACACATCGGCTGGTGGCGGCACCACCGGGGGGTGGGATCGCTCGCTCAGCGCCGTCCCATCGATGAGCTGATTCAACTGACCGGTCTCCCCCAGTCGGATCACAGACTGGGAGTATCGCGAGGAAAATGCCGGACCCGAGTGAACCAGGCCTGGCATGGGCACCTCCACACCCGCATGGCCAGCGAGCAGCGTGGGCCAGTCATCGGCCTGCGCGTCCGCCGTTCCAGTCAGGACCAGCTGCTGGCAGCGCTCGTGGGAGATGCTTCGTACCTCGATGCCATGCAGAAAGGCTGTCTGGTCTCCGTAGGTCTCCATGAAGTCGCGAACCGAGGGTCGCTCCTCGTGATCTACATACCGAAGATCTCCGACAGAGGCCGCGGTGGCACCGGGCTCATCGGGAATGCTCGTGTGGTCCATGGTGGGCATGTAGACCGTGGTCTGATCTGCGCCACCGAAGCAGTAGATGAACAGGAAGCGTCGGGCACCAGGGCTCATAGGTCGGGCCCACCCGGCTTGAACACCGAACAAGCCCAGGCCCCCGAGGGCACCAGCGCTGGTCATCAGATTTCGGCGGGTCCAGTCCATCAATAGCTCACAAATTCAGGATCGCGGAGCAGGGCGCTGAGCACCGCAGTCCAGGCGGTGGCGGCGTCGCTCGCGGACTCCACATCTCGCCACAGATCGGCGAGATCTTCCGTCTGGGCCTCGGTGGGTCGCCGGGCGAGCAGACGCCAGGAGAGCGTCCGGAGCATCCCATCGAAGACCGCGTCCCCTGGTCGGTCCTCCAGGCTCAGACCCTCGAAGAGCCGACGAGGCTCGGCGCCATGGATGAGGTCGTGGGAGACCACCGCGTCGGCTCCCGCCTCTGCCAGGCGCTGAACCACGATGGCGTGGGTGACGCTTGGGTCCGCCTGGGGCTGAGTCACGTGGTAGCCGTTGACCCCGCCAGCCATGATCCGAAATCCATAGGTGTCGTTGGCCATCTGGTCAAAGCCGTTGTACCACCACGAGAATCCAGTGAGCTCCTTCACAGCGCTGTGCAGCTGATCCGGCATCAGGAGATGGGCCATCCGAGCCTGTTCAACCTCCTCTTCCGTTGCTTCCGCAGTCATTTGACCGGCCTGATATGCCTCGGTCTGAAGCACCGCATGGATCAGCACACGCAGGCGAAGATCTCCCGCTTCGAAGTCCTGGCGTAGGCCCGCCAAGACATCGAAGTCCGCCAGCTCGATCGGTCGGCGCCACAGCCCGCGGGCCATGGTCTGGGCTGTGCAGCTGCGAAAGCGCGGGTCTGCAGCGATCTGATGAGAGAGCTCGGCAAGCCCGCGTACCGGGATGCCGAACCAGTGGGGCTCCACCTGGAGTATCTCTGGCCCCATCAGCTCCCGCTCTGCGTGGTACCAGGTGGTCTCGGTTCCGTTCTGGGTGTCGATGGCCCAGAAGCCGAACAGGGTGGCGGCAATCGGATCAATCGCGGAATGGCAGCCCACGCAGTAAGGCTCCTCCTTGATCGCCTTCTCCGTACCGTCCACATCAGCCAAGACTGGGAAGTCGGCGAAGGAGACCGGCCGGGTGAGGAAGTCCTCACAGATAAGCAGGCGTGAGATCGCCGCTGCTCGGCCTCGGTTTTGGTTGGTTCTAGAGGAGTAATAGCGAAGCCACATCCCGTTGGTGGCGAGCACCCCAGCAGCAGGGCGGCCATCGGTGTATTGGGCCAGCGTCCACGCCGGGCCATCTCCTCTCCGCTCCAGGGGCCAGATGCTCTCCAGGAGCTCGTTGGCCACGGTGAAGTTCGCGGTGAGAATGTTGGTCCAGGGGAGGTCTCGAGCGCCGATGTGGGCCATGAGACGGAGGGGCTCCTCCCCGGCCGATCGCTCGAAGGGGAACTCAATAGCTGGATCCAGGCGGAGACTCGGGTACTCCAGGTACTGAAACAGGAAGGCATCCACCTGGGTGTGCCAGGTCTCCCCAAGGATGGCGACCAGCCGAGACTCCAGACGTGGTGCATCCTCCAGGTAGCGCTCGATGATCGGGTCGAGCGCGGCCAGGTCCGCCTCGACTGCATTCAGATCCGATTCTTCCGGCAGCGTCCCAATCAGGTCCAGGCTGATTCGCCGGAGCAGTCGAGGGCCAGCCAGCGGAATGGTGGTCGGCCCTCTCACTGGCTCGACACCGGTGTCGTCCAGGACCGCCGTGTCTGGCGCAGGAACTGCCGTGTCCGGCGCAAGATCTGAGGTGCCCCGCACCGGCACACACTCGCCGCTGGCGATCCGTGCCGTGCCTGCCGCACAGGGCACCAACGGCTCCGATCCACACCCCAGCAGGGTGAGAGCGGCCCACATCCTCACGGTGCTGTCTCCATCGTTGCGATGAAGGCGTGTATCGGGCGCAGGTCCACGCACAATTCCCCCGTGACAGGCCCGTCCGCGTACCGCAGGTCGCCGCAGTTCCCGCAGTCCAGCATCGTCGCATGCCACTCGCCGCTGGGGTCCTGCAGCTTCAGCGTACA
>Ga0310342_100002665_pt1 | contig 11533 bp, 11 predicted proteins | sample S15DNA20500_MG_FD_206155 | JGI IMG/M metagenome (GOLD analysis project Ga0310342, IMG submission 206155) | Marine microbial communities from station ALOHA, North Pacific Subtropical Gyre - S1503-DNA-20-500_MG | ecosystem: Environmental > Aquatic > Marine > Oceanic | place: Pacific Ocean: North... | reverse complement strand
CCTGCTTCGCTCCATTGATATAGATTGCACCCGCGGCCCCAGGCAAAAAGCGGAACGCTTGCGCGACGGTCAGGCAAATACGAAACCTGCACCCGGCGTGAGCGTCTTGAGGCAACGTCAGAGCGACCAATCCGCCGGCACCCGTGTTGACGCAGGTCTTGCCGGACTCGTCTCGCGTCAACGTATCCGACGCGACAAACGCCTGAAATTCCTCCGACAAACCACCGATTGTGATCGGCACTCGGGTCGGGGTTTCCCCATCGTTCTTGCCGAGCACCTGGATTGATCGCGTAGCACCATTGACCGTAATTTCCAAGTAGTCCGCCTTGGTCAAATCTTCGCGACCCGTGGCCAGGGCGGTCGCGTTTGTGCCGGTGTCGACGACCTTTAAGCCGCCTTGTGGATCGAGGACCGAAGTAGCCATATTTAATCTCCAATCAGGAAGGAAGGGCGGCCGCCCCACGCGACCGCCCGCCCCGTGGTCTTAATTACGCAGGTTTCACGCGGATTTCGCCGGCATTCCAAACGGCCAGCGTGTCAGCACCGAACAGCAGTTGACTCTTCACGAACGTGACGTTTCGATGTTCGTCGGGCTCAATCACATTATGAAAGCCCCCACTCTGCACAGCGCCGACAGCACCAGCGAGGCCCTGGATATTGTGGCAGCAGATTGCGATCGGCAGGCCGACAGCCCCCGCCAGCGAAAAGTCCGCGTGGTATTTGGCTGGGCCGGTCCCGGTGGTGAGCAGGTTCGCGGTTGGCAGGTGCTGTGTCAGCACAATGTCATACCCCTGGATCCGCGTGATCGCCCGCTCGGTGATGTCGCTCACGCCGTCCCGCACCAGGTCGCGGTTCATCAGGACGGTGGTGTCTTTCGTCAGCACGTTGCGAGTTCGCGGGCTGACGAAGCACACCCTATTAGTCTCCGGGATATTGTCTTCGTCCATCAACTGGGCCATCGTCGCCAGGTCGTCCTGGAAATTCTGGGATCCGGTGGCGGAAATCGGGTACGCAGCCGCTTCTGTCGCGGCCGTGCGCTGCACCGTGTTGCCGCCGGCGTGGACGTTGGAGACCGCAGCCGTGCGAGCGGCGATCAACAGCAACTGAGCCAATTTCTTGTCAAGGTTTTCCGCCATGATTCGACCAATTTCATTGGCCGCCGGGGCAATCTGATCCCAGCGGCTGAGCGCTTGGTCGATGAACGGAATATTTAACGCCTTGACTAGGATGTCGTCGACGGCGACGGTGCTCTGGGCAACGGTGATCGTACCGCCGTCGATAAATTGACCGGGAACGTGGTAGGAGGCGTCTTCCGGCGATTCCCCGTAAAGCGGGAATTGGTGCGATTTGGCTCCTGGCTGAAGGTCCTGACGCTGGACGTAGTTGCCGTCCCAGAACACATTAGTTTTATGAAACGCCTCGAGAATCTGTCCACTGAACAGATCCAGGAGCAGGGCGCGCTCATCGCTCCCGGTTTGAAGGCCGCGCGCGACCGTTACATTAGCAGGCATGAGTTGATCTCCGAATGGTGAGTAGAACGACAGCCGCCGTTCGGTGAATTCACGATTCGGAGAGGTGTCCCGGTCGTGCTGCCGGGCCGCTGGAGCGGGTATCCGGCGGCAGTCAGGGGCTGCCCCGTACTCGATATGCACCCGGACGTGGTCGGTCGGTGGCCGTTATGGCGCCGTATCCGACCCGCCCATCATCAATGACGCTAGGTCTCGATGTTCGTCAGGTCAAGGTCGCGCGCGAAGCGGGGATTTTTTAGCCGTGCTCGCGGCCTTGGATTTGGGTTTTTTTTCAGGCGTGGGCTTTTTGGTATGCAGGCTCATCAGCTCCTCGATCTGCTCCTGCTGGGCTTTTACCAGGGCCTGTATTTCGGCGAAGCTGTCAGCCGGCGGCGTGGTGTCGATGCCCGTAGTGTCGATCGCGATTTGAATCGCGGCCTCAATTGCCTCGTCCTCGTTGGCCGCGTTGGCCACCCGGCCCAGGATTTCGTGCGTGGTGTCGTGCTCCACCTCGGCGGTCCATGTGCCGCCAGGAACCACCACATACCGGCGGATCCCGGCCCCGAGCGTCTGGAGGATATCGTGACGATTCATAATTTGTGCCCTTCGATCACCGATCGCTCGGTGTTACGCAGTCTCGCCATATAGGTAGCGTCGAGCGTGGGATTTCCGCCGTGCTTTTCCTTGGCTGCGGTGAGTGCGGTGACCATCTCCCTGCTTGAAGCAAACCCCGCCGCGCCGGAGCTTGGCGCCGGGGCAGCGCCGTCGATCAGTGGCCGAGCATTCCCAGCTCCCACCGCCTGGGCGTGGTGCCCGACCAGCCATTCCATCGCACGCTGCGAGGCGCTGCGTGTCGTGCCGGGGCCGACCTGCTCGTTGAACCAAGCGCGGTCATCGCCGTCGAGCGTCGCGCTGGCCCACTCCCGGAGCTTCTCGAGCTGCTCCTCGCTGCCGACTAGCTCGATAGCGTCGCCCCGGATCGAGGCCGAGCTGGCCTTCGCCGCCTCGACGAGGAGTCCCAGATGCTGATCGATGAGCCCTCTGGGCAGATTGGCGGTCTTTTTTAACCTGGCGTATTGATCGTCGGTGAGTTTCCCGTTCTCGGCGATTTGATTCGCGACCTCGTCGCGGTCCAACCCGGCGAGGTCCAGTACTTGCTCGATCGTCGCATCCTCACCCACCTCTCGATCCTCAAGCGTCAGCGATTGGCCCGCCGGCTTCGCTCCTTGCGTCCCGGCCAGCTGCCGATACGCAGCCTCCATACCCACTTTCTCAACGAGGCTGCCGAACCCCTTCTCCAGTTCGTCTTGGCTGGCGAATTTTCCGGCGAGCGGCTTGGGTGTTTCAGTCGCCGCGGGTGCCGACTCTGGTGCCGCCGCTGGTGCCGACTCTTCGTTCGGCGCGGATGGCGTCGCGTCGAGAGTCGAAGCGCCGTTGGCATCCGTCGCCGCAGCGGCGACATCCAGTAGGCTTTGCTGTTCGTCGGTGATCGTTTCCATGGGGGGCATTCTAGTTTATGCGGCGGAGCGCTGCTCGGCGATGTTGCCAACAACGTCGATGGCTTTTCGTCCGGCAGCCTCCTGCACGTTCTGGGCGATCTGCTGTTGACGCTGGGCGTCCATCTGTTCGCCCGACTTAATGAGGCCGACCGGGTCAATCCCCGTCAGCGTTATGAGTCGGTGCAGCAGCGTTTCGGGATCGATGCGTTGAGCCAATTCCGGGACCTGCTGGATGACCTGGAGGGCGCCGATCAGCTTGTTCAGGTCCTGCCCGCGCCGCAACGCCTCGAGCCCAGTGACGATTTTGGTGTCTATCAGTTGGCTGTCGACAGCGCCCAAGAGCAGGTCGCGCTCCATTTGATGTACAACTCTCCGGACGAACGGCGCTTGAATTTCAGATACGGCAGCGAATACGTCTCCGAGCGTGGAATCCGTGTGCTGTGCCAGACGCATAATCTGCGTCGCCGTCACACGCTCGCCCGTCGGCTGCGTCTCGCCCTCGTTGATGAATGCCTTGTTTAATCGCGCGGCTACATCTGCGGCATGGTTCCGGGCCACGCTATAGTCGGACGTTTTGTTCGCCTGGAGGAATGCAACGTCTTGTGCAACGCCAGATCGCACAGAGCCGGCGATGAATTGCCCGTTCGGGATGTCCGTGATGTCCCGCATCCGCGTCGTGCCCTGCTGGTTGTCAACGACGCCGATCAGCCTGGACGCTGCGATGCCAATGTCCAGGATTCCCTTGGACAGCCCTTCGTAACTCCGCAGATCGCCGAGGATCATCTCGCACAGCCCACGCCCGTAGTGCTCACCGAGCAATTCGTCGTACCGCCCGACAACAAACGGCGAGACGGTCTCGGTCGAGGTGCGTATGACGGTTTCGTTCACCTCTTGCTCGATCTGCCAGGTGCCCGCCTCGCGGTCGACCTCGGCCTTGGTGTAGATCGCCACCTCGTCATCGCTGCCGTCATCGGTGCGGAGCGTCAGATCCGCGGCGGCCCGTTCCTCGTCGCTTAGCGTGAGCGGATCGATCATCTCATGGATGATGATGTACCGCAGGTCGCCGTCGCTGTACCGCTTGCAGACATACTGATCGAAGCGATAACTTTTTATCTCGTACGAGTCCAGCACCTGGAACAGGCAGTTCCCGGTGACAATCATTTGCTCGAGGTTCAGTCGCATTTGTTTTCGATAGTTCGTGCGGTCCAGTTGCGACTGGATGATCAGCTCTCGGGTGTACAGTGCTGATTGAATTTCGGTGATCACGTCGTTGGTCATTCCGGGATCGCGCAACAGAGCCGGCGGCGGCGCGAATGTGAACCACGGCATGCCGACGGGAAATAGCGATAGCAGGAGCCGGCCCTGTATGTTTTTGACGCCCATGTATCCCAGCGACTGGTAGCTCTCCGGCAGCCTGTCTCGCGTCGACCGAACTTCGGCCGGCGGCAGGATCGAGGCAACCGTAAACGCTGCACAGTCGCGAACGCGCTCCATGAACATGGCGCGGCTGCTATCGTCGCGCGAAAACTGGCCCGCAATAGTTAATGGCTTCGGTTGCGGGCCGAGATACGGCCGATTAATGGACCTGGGCGGCCCGAGGTAGCGTGGGATAGTCGCCATGATCGTGGTGATCCTATTACACCGCCGCCAGCCCCCACCAGGGAGGCGACGGTGTTGCAAGAAGGGGCGTGGGAGGTTAGCTAGCTAGTCGAGATGGCTCGCGATCCACGCGACGCAGGACGCCCAGCCTATACGAGAAGCGAGGTCGAGGCGATCCGCTTCGGTTGCGAGTTCCGATATGTTGGGCGTCGGCGGCGGGAATCGGGTCAGCAACTCCTCGACGAGATCTGCCGTCAGTGGTGGGCAGGTGAAGTCGGCGAAATCGGGTACGTGGTGTTGCATACGGCGCAGCCCTCTCGTTGGACAAGCCAGCGGGCCAACTGCGCTGGCGAATATAGGTGGTGCGGTACACGCAGACCGCCTTGCCGCAGGCATCTGGCGACGACCGAGACGCAGTCGTCGCTGCCGGTGAGGCCGCAGCTCAGCGCTCGGACGCATGTGGCCCATCGCGTGTTGCGCGGCGTTGCAATTTGGAGATCCAGGTCGTGGTCGATCGGCACCGCGACCATGTAACGCGGATGCTGCCCGAGGTATATGGGGAGGTGGTAGTAGAGCGCGACGCTCGGCCACGGGTCCAGCACCACCTCGTTGAAAGCGATGGCGACGTGCGTGTACGGCAAACGGCTGACCAGTTGCACTATCCGGCCGATCGAAAATGGCGGCGGGTTAGTGTTCGTAAATATAACAAAACACAGCACTTACGTGGGCACCCTCATGACAGCGCAAATTCAGAGTCATTGACGGCGGCGACATCGAACGAGCCGGGGGCTGGCAGCGGGTCTAGGTCCAGATCCGTTGACCGGCACAGCTCGGATCGCAGGTGTTCCATGATCGGCTCGCGATGCATTTTGACGAATTTCGCTTTGACCAACTGCCGCATCTCGTCGACGCGATCCGGGTGGCACCAGTACGAGTCGTGGACCGTGGCCAGATCCATGTCGCGGGCCTGGGCTGCGGCGGCAACCATCAGCAGGTGCGAGGCGTCCAGGCTGTGGACGAAATTGGGCGGGAATCCCAGGACGTGTTTTCGTACGGCCGGCGGCGCCTTGTCAACGTAAAAGTGCATGGTATTGACCAGCGTAGTCAGCTGGCAGTGGCGCTGGTTTCGGTACGGCTGCTCGACGCGAAACCCGAGCGGCGTGGTCCACGCAACAAACGCCCCGCGTGACGAGATGGCACGGGCCGCCGTCCTTAACCAGGCCATGAGCGCCTCGGCTCCGGGGCAGCCCGCCTGGGCCATCACGTCACGCACGATCTGTGAGATGTACACGCCGAGCCCAAACTGCCGCTCGCGCGGGATGCCGATCTGCTCGAGCTGTTCCTCAACTTGTAGCCGCATGCCGATCAGCGTGACGCCGTATGTCATGGTCATCACGTTTCGTTTTACGAGTTTCCTCGTGACGTTGCCGTCGATCCGCTGCGCCAATTCGACGCCGGCCACGGCGTCACGCGAAACCTTTTCTGCGACCAGCTCGGCGACCTGGCTGTATAGATCCTGCGGCCGTGCCGCCGGCAACAGGTTGACCGCCGACGCACCGACCTCGTCTCGAGCGAGGGCTGCGTAGTGTTGCAGGCCAGAGCAGGATGCGTCCTGTTGGACCGGCAGTTGGCACGGGTAGCCCGGCCCGTGCTCGATTGCGGCAGCGATTTCGCGGCACGCGGCTATAAATTGAAACGGCTTCTCGGCCTCGGCCCACCATCGATCGGCGAGTGGATCGCTCGCTGCGGACACGATGCGAGCCGTCATCGCGTCGATGTATTTGACCCGCTCGGAAAATGTGACCTTGTCGTGGCCCCAGCAATTCGAGGCGTGGATTTTGAGCCATTCGAGACCTCGAGGTCCGAGCGGCCGGGCCGAGGCGAACCGTAAGAGCGATCGCGCCACGTCGTGGCCCTGGTGGTGCAGGAATAGCGGTATCGCATAGACTCGGCCACGCCAGTCCAGATTGTGAGGGTAGTAAATTTTCTGGCGGTGCTGGACGCGCCGTGCAATCTGCATCATGCGAGCGAATGTCGCACGGTCGCTGTGGAACCCGTGGTTTTTTTTGCGGATATCGCGGACGATCGCCAGGCGTTCGGGGCTCGCCTCGTCGTCGTCGAGTTTCACGGGGAACGGCAGGTCGGCTGCCGGCGGGACGTGCCCCACGCCGCCGCCAGCCTCCGCGATCGCCGACACGACCTCGAGCATCGGCTGGTTGATTTGCCACGGCACGGCGCTGAGCGCATTGACTGCGTTGAACGCACAGCCCTCGCCACTCTCCACGTCATCGACATCGCGGCGGCGCCGCACGAACGGCACACGCAGCCGGACATATCCCCCGCGGCCTGATGCGGCCCACGGCACGGGCGGCGTCAGCATAGGCATGTGTACAGGACGCAGTGCCTGACGGGCGAAATGGCCCGCATCAATGAGTGCGTAGGCGTGGTCGGTGAGCCGCAGCAGGCGATCGCGGCCGGGGCCTCGAGTGAACTCAAACGCGCACTTGAAATGTGACCAATCGTCGGCGTAGTCGGTGCTGCTGGCGATCGATACGAGCAGCCACATGCAGGCTATGCCCAGGTGCAGGCGGCTGGTGAGGGGCCACCGCATGCCGCCCTGGTGCCGATTCGCGACCTGAAGCACCCGTTTCGTGCGGGCGGTCAGCCGCACCTTCGTCAGCTCCCGCCACGCAGGCTCTTGGCCGGTGCGACGCAGCCAGTGCAGCGCCACCTCGCTGTTGATTGCCTCGCCTACGACCCGTGCCAACGCCGTGACCTTCGTCCCGGTGGGGGCGGCCAGGCACGCAGACAGGATGTCGTGCAGCGCTATGCAGGAGATTTTCTCCGGCGACAGCATCAGAATAAATGGACCATATGAGCTGCGGTTCGGGCCGGGCTCGCCGGCCCGGATAGCCATCTGCTCCTCGCGGACGGCGGTGACCATGTGGTCCCACCAATGCATGATCAGACGCTCGGACGCTTTGAGCGACGCGCCGTCGCCGCGTGCGATGCACGCAGCTCGCATCGCCTGGTATCGCTCCACGCCCCAGTCGACGGATCGTTCCTCGAGGGCCACCTGTGCGGCGACCAGGGCCGCCGGAGATTCCATGGCTGTGCCCCGAAAAAGTGCCTGCCCCATATGTGATTCCCTAGTAGTCGCGTGTCCGTCGCCCCCGGAACCTAGTACTATAGGTAGATGCTCCGTGTACGGCCGAGTGCTCTGCCGTTGGCAATGCGATGCCCTGGGTCGCTGGTCCCGGCACAGGTGAGAATCGAGGGCCGGAACACCGAGGCGAATCTAGGGAGTGCGTGCCACGCGGCGATCGCGGAGATAATCCGCGGCAACGCTCCTGACTACGGGCAGATAGCCTCATACTGGGACACGCCGCGAGGTGAAATCGTCCGGCTGACCGAGCTGGCCGCACAGATCTGGTCGGAGTCGATCGCAGAGCTGTTCCCCGACTGCCGCGTCGAGCAGAAAATGCAACAGGTGTTCGGGGACATGGAGCTAGTCGGCACCGCCGACGTTGTGTGCTCATATCCGAGGCGAGTCCTCGATTGGAAATTCGGCCGACGTGCCGACGACTATACGCCACAGATACAGGCGTATGCCGCGCTCGCCTTGGCCACCTGGCCGCCAGGCGAGAATGACTTCCCTGTTTATGCCGAGAGCATGTCTCGCAGCACGCGCGTCGAGGCGTATATCTGTTGGGTCAGAGACGGAGAGCTAGAGACCTATTCCTGGGCTGCCGACGAGATAGACGGATTCGTCGCGCGTATTGCCCGAGTCGCTGGAGACGATGAGCGGTATGTGCCCGGCGACCATTGTGCAATTTGCTCAAAAAAACATGAGTGCGTTGCTCGACGCCAATTGGTTCGTCAATCGGTTCGCTCAATCGCCGACGTAGACATATCGCAGATGGCAGCGACTGACATTGTAGAGTTCCGGCGGCGGCTGACGCTGCTCGACGATGCCGTCAAGCAGGGGCGGGCAGCGCTGCGACTGTTTGTGCAGGAGAACGGGCCGCAGCTGTCGGACGACGGGTATGCGTTGCGATTGGTCGACAAGAAAATAAGAACCATCGTCACCGATAAGGCGTGGACAACGCTGTGCAGGCTATTCGATGACAAGGAGATGGCAGGATTTGTGACGGTCGGCCTGACAAAAATGCAGGAGGCCATACGCCGCCGAGTGAGGCTCGAGCATCACGGGCGAGAGATGCCCAGCGGCGCGATGGCCGCGAAAATAGCGGACGTATGGTCCGAGCTGCGGCAGGCCGAGGCGGTCGAATTTGAAACCCGAACAGAATTGAAGGAGGTCCGAAATCTCAAGGGCTATCACATCACCTGACGCGACGGACTCGCAGGCACTGGCGGAACATTCGGACAGCACTCCAGTCGCTGTCGCTGACGACAGCGCCTTCGGAAATCTGCTTGACACAGCGAAATTTGAGCACATGTGGAGAGTGGCGACGCTGTTTTCCAGGTCGGCGCTGGTCCCGAAGCAGTTTCGGGGGCAGCCAGAGAACTGTTTCATCTCGCTTCAAATGGCGATCAGACTACAGGTCGACCCGTTCATGCTGATGCAGGGGATGTTTGTAATTCACGGCAAGCCCGGCTTCGAGGCGAAGCTGGCAATCGCGCTTGTAAACAGAAACGGGCCATTCGCCGGGCCGATCCAGTACGCGATGTCCGACGATGGCCTCACATGCAAAGCGTTCGCCTCGCATCGCCGGACGGGGGACCTGTGTGAGGCGACGTGCAGCATGAAGCTGGCAAAAGCCGAGGGATGGCTCGACCGAGAAGGCTCGAAGTGGAAGACCATGCCGGAGCTAATGCTCAGATATCGAGCGGCGATGTTTCTTGCTCGGCTCTATTGCCCGGAGGTCTTGCTCGGGATGCAGAGCGCCGACGAGTTGAGCGATATCGGGCCGGAGGTGGTGGCTACTATGCGTATGCCGGAGAGATCAGCAGCCCTGCCCGCTCGCATCCCCGCACCGGAGCCCGGCACGCCGCACCGAGTGCAGCTGCGTAAGCCGCCGCCGCCGCCGAAACCTCCAGCTGAGGCTGAACCTCCGGCTGAGATGAGCACCTATGAAAAAGCCGTTGCCATCTACGCAGAGATTCACAGCGTGCCGCCGGCCGTAGCCGAGAAACGTATTTTGGCGCTTCAAAACGTGGCCGAAAGTGGCGAAACGGGCGGAGCCGATCTGATCGAGAGAATAAAAAGTGGAATTATCAAATAGACAGGCAGCGGCAATGACCGCTGCCGAGGCTCGGCACATCCAGGCAGCATTGAACCGCGGCGACGCCGGCATATCGCTCGCCGCTGGAGACTTTTCGATAGGGCAGACTCTCACCGTTCCGTTCAAGGTCGGCGGCCTGATGCACGGCGTATCGGCGGGCGAGTACGTCCGGCCCCGCCACCCGCACCGTGGCTCGGAGACGGTCCTCAAGTTCGAGTGGGATCAGGGAGCCGAGGGCTCATCTATATTGATTGAGATTCTCGGCGCGTATTTTTCGCTCCGGGATCTATCAATCTACGGCCCGCATAACGGGATCGAGCCGTCCGTCGGCGTGAAGGTTCGGAAGCTGCGCCCTGGGATCGGCGCCGGCAAGCACCGATTCTCGAATGTCCTGGTCGAGCACTGCGATGTTGCCTGGCAGATCGCCGATGACGCGGCCGACAACAACTGTGACTGTTGTGCTTGGGAGAACCCCACCGTGAGGAAAACAACTACGGCGTGGCGCAGCCTCGGCCACCAGGCGATGCAGCACCGTGTCACGCATGCGGTCTTGCAGCAGTGCGACACGGTGCTCGACGTTCGGGGCGGTGGCTGCTGGTTTTTCGACGACCTCGCCGTGATGTCGTCGCGGAGCCCAGAGGTCCGCCCTACTATTCTCCGGGTGGAACAGACGCGGTTCGGCGATAGGGGTAGGGCCAGTATCGGCCGGACTAACGGCTATTTTGAGGTCCGGAATCTGAAGACGGATCACAAGGCCGGGTCGGTACGCCTTCTCGACCAGGTCAATGACCTGCCCTGCTGCGTGCGGATGATCGGCGGCAAGGTGGCCGAGGCGCCGGATGCCGTCGTGCGCGGCAACGGGTCACTGGTGATCGAGGGCTATAGTTTGCTTGGCCCGAATATGGTGCGCTGGTGCGACGAAACAGGAACACGGGCAAGAACGCCGAACGTGACGGTGCGAGACTGCTGGGTAGGGCACGGCGTTCGTAACCCGTGGGATCTGTTTGATATCGACTCGTCGGAAGGCCGCATACACGCGCGAGTTGAAAATTGCTGGGTGTATCCCGGCGGCGAACCGTTGGCGGACTACCGCGGATGCGTCGACGCCGGAAAACAGGAGAGTGCTTGATGGACGCAGAAACCGCGACAGCCAAACTGACAATGATACAGGACCGTGAACGCTCGCGGCGAAAGGCGGTGATTGAATGGGAGGCGGCGAAGACTTTGTCGGCCGAGAAGCGGCGTGCGCTTGAGAAAATAGACGACGATCTCCATGAAGAAATAACTTCTCAGCAGATGATGATGTTCGCGCCGGCGCCGGAGTGGGCACCGCCGGCCGACGAGCCGGTAACGCCGTCGCCGCTTCCGGCACCGGCGGCCGACGAGCCTGCGCCCGAGCCGCCAGAGGCACCGCCGGCTCCGCCGACCAACTCATACCAGCCGCCGTGGCGATCGATCGCCGTGCGGCCCGAGATTTATAAACTCCAGAATCGCCCCTGGGCGACGCTGAAATCAATGAAGCTGGAAACGCTCGGCCCGCTCGTAGATTACGTGAACGCCGGGAATGAACTCGAGTCGCTGCCCGGATGGAGCACCGTGGCCGCGAACAACCTAATCTCCGCTATCGAGAAATGGTTTGACTCTCACCCAGATCTGCATTCGAGCAACGAGTCGTGAAGGA
>Ga0310342_100002662_pt1 | contig 11537 bp, 7 predicted proteins | sample S15DNA20500_MG_FD_206155 | JGI IMG/M metagenome (GOLD analysis project Ga0310342, IMG submission 206155) | Marine microbial communities from station ALOHA, North Pacific Subtropical Gyre - S1503-DNA-20-500_MG | ecosystem: Environmental > Aquatic > Marine > Oceanic | place: Pacific Ocean: North... | reverse complement strand
CGATTCGGGATCTCCCTCGAGGCGTCGGACGGTTACTTCGCCTTCTGAAGCAGCATTCGTTCGACGTAATTCATACACACCTGTACGGTGCGAATCTGGTCGGTCGCGTTGCTGGGGCATTATGCGGAGTACCTGTTATTAGCTCGCTTCATAATCCGGACTATGAGCCAACTGTTTTCATGGACAATGTGACAGTGTCACCGGCGAAACTTCGAGTTTTGCGCTGGATGGACCGTGCTTCCTGTCGGCTGGCACGTCCTGTCTTTGTCGCGGTTTCCGAGTACGTTAAGCAATCGGCCGGCCGGCATCTCGGCATTGCTTCGGACCGAACGACCGTTATCTACAACGCGATTGACCTGACGACGTTTGCCTGCAGTGGGGAAACGGCCGCGCGTGCTGCTCGGGTGCGTGCAGAACTTCAACTTGCGAACGGCGACCCTGTGATTTTGTGCATTGCGCGCATGGATCCGCAAAAAGGTCTTCGCTATCTAGTCGAAGCGTTGCCCGCACTGATCGGCGAATTTCCTCGTGTCGTCGCGCTATTCGTGGGAGGTGGGTCCCCGGCTGCTCGGCAATCGCTCGGCGCGGTTGCCGAGGCCCTCCACGTACAATCGCATGTCCATTTCCTAGGTGTAAAGACCGACGTCAGGCCGTATCTTGAGATGTGCGATGTTTTCGTGCTTCCGTCGCTCTATGAAGGTATGGGCATCGCGCTGGTAGAGGCTATGGCCATGGAACGTGCCTGCGTCTCGACGCGGACAACCGCGGTGCCGGAAGTGGTCGCCAGCGACACATCGGGATTACTTGTTACTCCCGCCAATTCTCAAGAGCTTGCGGCCGCGGTCGCTCGGCTATTGAGAGACTCGGCTCTTCGCTCTCGCATGGGCGCTGCAGGTCGCCGAATTGTTGCCGAGCGCTTTAATGTGTCGCATAACATCCGACAGCTTGAGTCGCTCTATCACCAAGTCGTAAACAGCAGGGCAGCGGCATGACCACTACAACTTCATCCTCTTACGATGACACGTTCTGATACTGACGGTTCTGCCGCTTCAGGAAAACGACACGAGCATTCGGAGCAACTCGAAGTGTCGGTCGTTATGCCATGTCTGAACGAAGCTGAAACGATCGGTACGTGTATCAAGAAAGCCATGCGAGCCCTCCAGGAACACGCCATTACTGGGGAGGTCATCGTTGCCGACAACGGCAGCACAGATGCTTCCCGAGAGATTGCTAGGCGCCTAGATGCCACCGTCGTCGACGTAGCGGACAAGGGGTATGGCAACGCTTTGATGAGAGGCATTGCGGCTGCGCGCGGCCGGTTTGTCGTGATGGGGGATGCGGACGACTCATACGACTTCCTAGAGTTACCGAAATTTGTCGAAAAACTGCGTGAGGGTTTTGAGCTTGTCCAGGGGTGCCGCCTTGCAAGCGGTGGTGGCACTGTCCGGCCCGGCGCGATGCCCTTCCTTCATCGATGGTTCGGAAATCCGATGTTCTCGCTGATGGTGCGCCAAATGTTTCATGCCCCGGTCCATGACGTCTATTGCGGCATGCGTGGTTTCACCAAAGAGCTGTACGAACGACTCGATCAACGTTGTACCGGAATGGAGTTCGCGACTGAGATGGTCATCAAAGCCACTCTGTTTGGTGGCAGAATCGCGGAGGTGCCGATTACGCTGCATCCAGATGGCCGCACGGTGCATCTTCCACACTTGAAGACTTTCCGGGATGGCTGGCGGACGATACGGTTCTTTTTGATGTGTAGTCCGCGGTGGCTCTTTTTTCTTCCTGGCGCTCTTTTGGGTACCTTGGGACTCCTCGGTTACGCTGTGGCTATGCCTGGTCTCACACTTGGCGGCATGAAGTTTGGTGCGCATACGTTGCTGTTTTCAAGCATGGCCTTGCTGTGTGGCTATCAGGCTGCCCTGTTTGCTCTTTTTTCAAAGACTTTCGGTGTCACCGAGGGCTTGCTTCCCCGAGACCCGCGGCTCGATCGTTTCTTCCAGCTTGTGGACCTTGAAAAGGGGTTGCTGATTGGGGTTGGGGCGCTCATTTTTGGTGCTGGCCTTCTGGCGGGTGCGGTTAATCAATGGCGCGAGGTGAATTTTGGTGAACTCGACTACGCTCGCACGATGCGTTGGGTCATTCCCGGTGTTACGTTGGCAGTATTAGGATTCCAAACGATCGCGTCGAGTTTTTTTGTGAGTCTCTTGGGCATGCGGCGGAAATGAGATTGCTCGACCGCGTGCACGGCCAGCATGTCCACGTACGACGCGTGCGGGTAATCGGTGAGCAGATAGCGACTTTGCTGCCGCGTAATGCTCGTGTGTTGGATGTCGGCTGCGGCGATGGGTCCTTGGCGGCGTCGATCAAAGAGAGCCGTCCGGATCTTGATTTCAGTGGCATCGATGTATTGGTACGTAGTAAGACATCCATTCCGGTCCAGCAGTTCAATGGAAGCAGGATTCCGTACGGCGATCGAAGCCTCGACGTCGTGATGTTCGTCGATGTACTGCACCATACGGATGATCCAATGGTGTTGCTGCGCGAAGCAACACGGACGGCGTCAACAGCGATTGTGGTCAAGGATCACACGCTTACCGGGCCCTTCGCGGGTCCGACGCTACGGTTCATGGATTGGGTCGGAAACGCACGTCATGGCGTGGCGCTTCCGTACAACTATTGGAAGCGGCAGCAATGGTTTGACGCATGTGAGCAACTGGGTCTGGAGATTGGCGTGTGGCAAGCGGACCTAAAAATCTATCCGTGGCCGGCCACGTGGGTCTTCGACCGTTCCCTCCACTTCATTGCGCGATTCGATCCGAACGACCGGTCGGTTTCTTCGCCGCAGTAATGAAAGCGTTAGAACACACCGGGATGAGTATCGTCGCACCAAAGTGGCTTCTGACTGAAGGGCCAACTGAGACGCGAACGGCAGTCTGGTTATTTATTCTCGCTCTCATAGTGCGTTTCGGCTTCGTCCTTCTGTACCCGCAGTATCCTTTCGGGCTTGCGGACGACCGCGGTTACGACGAACTCGGCTGGAGCTTAGCGTCGGGAACCGGATTCTCGCTTCCCTCGGATTCCGGCCGGTACCCCGCTGTCGGCGTCGGCCCGTTGTACCCGTTTCTCCTCGGATTGCTTTACTTGGTGTTCGGCCACGATTTAACAGCAGTGCGCCTGCTGCAGGCAGTCGTTAGCGCTATCGTGGTACTGCTGACTTGGCAGATGGCACGTGCCGCTGGTTACTCATCGAAGATTGCGCTACTGTCCGCGGCCTTCGTGGCGAGCTATCCGGCTTTCATCATTTACACCGGGGTCGTCATGACCGAGATCCTGTTTACTTTTTTGTTAGTGGCCTCGACCTGGGCCTTCCTCTGCGCACTCGAGAAACAGTCAAGTTGGATTTGGATACTGGCTGGTGCACTGATGGGGGCAACGATTCTGCACCGCTCCGAAGTTCTTGTCTTGGTACCGCTGTGTGCCGGAGTTGCGGTGTATCGCTGCACGCGAGGTACACTCGCAGGAGTCTTTCTCTTCTTGGTAGCTACTGTCCTGGTCGTCGCACCGTGGACGGTCCGAAACTACGTAACGTTTGACGAGATTGTACCGGTGTCAGCCAATGGAGGCCGAACGCTGTGGATAGCGACAAAGCCGTGGGACGAATGGGTACCCGATGACCCAGAGCTTCAGGCACTCATAACGGGACTCGATCAAATTGAGATCGATCAAGTCCTTGGAAGAGTCGCCGTCCAAGATATCATCGCCGCGCCAGTTCAATACTTGGAACTTTGTCTCAGGCGTGTTCCGCAGTTTTGGATCGGCAGTCATACGACGTACCTAGTAGGTTTTAGTGAGAGTTTCCGCACATATTTCACGAACGGTGCGTACGGACGCCTTGGTGCCAAAGTTGCTTTGCTCCTGGCCAATCTTGGATTGATCCTGTTTGCTGTTTTTGGGGTGTGGCGGACGTCTCGAGCAACATGGTGCAAGCCAGTGGCACTGCTGCTCGTGCCGATACTTGGGGTCTCGGCGGTTCACGTCCTGATGTTTGCGACCTCGCGCTTTCATGTGCCGGTGATGCCGTTCGTGCTGGTGTTCGCAGCTGTTCATCTCGAGCCTTATCTGGACACGAAGTTCTGGAACCGTGCTTTTGGCCAGAGCCCCTGATGTCAGACTTACCGAAAATGTTCGACGGGATCGGGAGGACATCGGCACGAGCCACACTCCAGGGATCTGTTCCAGGCGACGTGCCCAGACGGACGCTTCTAGTCGCCGCTGCGGTGGCAGTGGTGGTTGGCACAACGTACGCGCTATCGCCGTTGACGATCTGGTTTGTCGTAATAAGTACCGGTATCGTGGCGGGAGCCGTACGCGGGCTGTCCGAGCGTGAACGTCAGTGGGTGCTTGGGATTCTTTCGGCTGCCATCATCCTTCGTGTATTAGCAATTATCCTCCTTTTTCTCACCCGCGACCCCGAGGACCAATACCGAGTGAGTTTCTTCTTCGACGGAGATGGTGCAGCTTTAAAGCTCCGATCGATGTGGATACAGAGCTTCTGGTCTGGAGAACGAATCGATCCACTGGAGGCCCGCGGTGGCTTTGTGAGGTATGGCTGGACTAGCTATCTCTACGTCTTGGCGTATCTGCAGTACGTCTTCGGACCGGCCACGTATGGTATCCATTTATTCAACATCGTCCTATTTCTGGCCGGTAGCGTCTTGTTGTACCGATTGGTACGCGTGGCATACGGACGGCTGACTGCATTTCTCGGACTGGTTCTCCTTATGTTCCTGCCAACATGGTTCCTGTGGTCGGTGTCAGCGCTTAAAGAGGTGCTCCAGTTCTTTCTGATGGCGGTCATGGTCGTTAGTGCGTGCGTCGCGTTGCGAGACACGTCGTGGTGGAGAAGTGCTGTCATAGCCTCAGTCTCGGTCGTTTCGATTTTGGCGGTGAGTACAGTCAGGGACGGCTTGGGTGCACTGGCCGTGGCAACTGTTACCCTCGGCGCAGCTAGTGCGTTCATCGCACGGCGGCGCTATCTGCTGATCGCGTGTCCGATTGTGCTGGTAGTGGCGTCAGGGTACCTACTTCGACAGGATATGGTTCAGGAGCGCCTCATGTCTGAGGCGTTCTCGGCTGCGAACTTCCACCTCGGCCATGTCAATACCGATGGGCACGCTTTTAAAACACTTGACCAACGGTTTTACACTGGCAATGATTCGACCGCTTTCCTCAACACTATGACGTCGCCTGAAGCAATCCGCTTCGCACTTCGTAGTCTGGTGAGCGTCATGATCGTTCCACTTCCTTGGGACATGGTATCGACTTCAGAACTGCTCTTCCTGCCGGCTCAGATAATCTGGTACGGCCTTTGGTTGTTTGCGTGTGGCGGATTATTGGCTGGGCTTCGACGGCACGCGCTTCTAACAAGCAGCATCGTCGTGTATTCGGTCATCGCGATAATTGCTGTCGCTACGAATACCGGCAACGTGGGAACACTGATTCGCCACCGGGACATGGTACTTCCCTTTATTGTATGGCTGGCTTCGCTCGGCGGTGTTTCAATGTTTGTTCGTGTTGTGGGGCTCCACACCAAATACGCAGTCTCAGGAGGATTGGCTTCGTCTGTTCCGGAGGCCGGCCCAATGTTCGCGGCGACTCGATCGAGTCTCGTGATGCAGTGGACACGCTGTATTACGAACGAGAGCCGCCTGTATCGCGTTCTGATCTACTTCAGTCAGTTATTGATTCGCCGTTGCCAAGCAGCGCTCGAGTTCTTAACTAGACGCAACCGAGTCGATACAGGGATTCCACACGATGAAGAGACATTCGCGATTCGGCATCTTGCGTCGCTTGTTACTCTAAGCCGGCCCGGTGTTCAAATGGGACGGTGGTTGGTGTCATGCCGGGCTGGATGGGACAGGGCAACGGCCGTTGGGTTGATGAGACGACATTTCGCTGGTCTATTCGTTCAGCACCGTGTTCGCGTACTTGGTTTGGTGTTGGTGGTGGCGGTGTTTGTTGAAGCACTCGTCAGCAGCATTGGCGGAACTGGCGCAAGCCTGTTTGAGTGGAACGTACGTATCATATGTCTGGTGTTTGGAGGGATATCTATCGTGGCCTGCCAACCGGTTGCCATTGCGTGGGAGAATTGGCAGGGTCGAAGTTTGAGCACTCAGATTGACGAGTTCTCGATGCGGGTCACCCGTTCGCTGCCGAATTAAGATGGGGCAAGACACACATGCCGTTCATTGATGATCGCGGTCGTCTATTTGGGAAGGTGAATCTTATTGACGCCGCCGTTGGTATTTTTCTGCTGGTATTGATTCCACTCGGTTACAGCGCATATCTATTGTTCCGCGATCCCGTTCCGACGATCGTATCGGTTGAACCCGCGCAGATTGTGGAATATCAGCCGGCTACGATCCGGATTCAAGGACAGGACCTGCGTCCGTATTTGCGAGCTCGACTTGGGGATACAGAGTTCTCTTTCCTCGTCGAGAGCACCAGCGCTGGCATGGTTAGGTTAACTGAGGAGGAGGTTGCGGCATCCAGGAACATCCTACCCGTCGGGACGTACGACCTCGTACTGCTGGACGAGGCACGGGAACTTGTTCGCAAGCCGGGTGCGCTGAGCGTTATCCCAGCCCCAAGTCCACCACCACCACCGCCTCCGCCGGAGGTTGCTGTGCAGGTCGCCGGTACGTTTATCGGGCTGTCTAAAGACGAAGTCGATCGGATTAAGGTTGGTGCGAAGCTGGGACCCTTCGCTGAAGTCCTGGCGTTACGGCCACCGGAGCCTGGTACCCAGCGGATAATAGTTCCTGCGCACAATGCTGCCACGCATTTTGTCGACTCCCCTATGTCCGACACGGTCCAGGTGCCGGCACTGATTCGGATTCATTGTGAACGGACTCCTATGCCGGAACCATGGACCCAATCCGTGGAGTGCCATGTCGGTGATGCGATGGTGGTGCGGAACGACGTGACACCGATTCCGACGGAGGACGGAACCTTCGACTTCATTGTCACCGAAGTGCGGCCTGCAGATGCAGAGATCGTGTTTGAGCCGCCATCGCCTGAGGTCGAAGTTTCGGTTCAGGTCGTCGGTGCGTTTATCGGATTGTCTAACGAAGATGTCGATCGGATAAAGGTTGGGTCACGGATGGGACCGCTTGCCGAAGTCCTGGCTGCGCGACCGCCGGAGCGTGGTACCCAGCGGATATTGGTACTCGGCCGTACAACGACAGGCTTCGTCGACACCCCTTTTGAAGACACGGTTCAGGTACCCGCCATCCTCCGACTCAGTTGTGAACAATTGTTGCGCGACCAATGCAGTATCGGTGACGTGCCTTTGGTGCGGGACGCGGTGATACCGATACCGACGGATAATGGTGGCACCTCGAACTTCGTCGTGACTGAGGTACGCCCGGCCGATGCACTGCCCGTGTTTCAAACGGGATTCCAAGTCGTTGTGCAGGCGTTTGGGACGTTTACAGGACTATCTGTTGACGAAGCTGCTTTCATCAGTGTGGGATCGATGTTCGGCCCGTTCGCTGAAGTGATGGCTGTCGGATCGCCTGAGCCGGCAACGGATCGTCTCACCGTGGGTGGTGGTACCGTTGCTTCAACACCAGTGGGCAATAAGGTGCAGCTACCTGCTCTCCTGCGGCTGACCTGTCAGCGTTCGCTGCCAGTGTCGGCGACGCGCGATGGGCAATGTACGGTGGGCGCCGTCGCTCTAGTTCAGGATGCTGTTGTAGAACTCCCGGTGTCTGGGGGCTACTTCGCATCAAGCTCGTCTCAGTCTGAGGGCCGGCGTCTAAGTTTCCAGGTGCGGGAACTCCAGCCGGCAGATGCGCGTATTGAGTCAACGCCGCTCACGAGGGCAGTTGCCACCGTGCGAGTTCGTTTTATCGTCCGTCCGGAAGCTGTCGACCTTCTGAATGTCGGTGCGGTCGATGTGGGTACCCCACTTGATGCCCGTAGGGCAACGGTCACAGCGATCGATTCCGACCAGCGCCAAGTGACAGCGCTTGGTGACTTTGCATCGATTCCGGGTCAAAGGTATCAATTTGAACAGCCGATGGTTGTGTTCACCGGGACAGTGCGCATTCCGGTCGTACGTGCCCAATCCGGATGGGAATACAAAGCGACCCCGGTAAAGGTGGGTGCGTCCTTCGTGTTCGAGACCGTTGAGAGCCTTACGGAAGGGGCGATTATCGCGATGACGATCGAATCGTCCCCCGAGCCTCTGGCGCGATGACCCATGACTGGCGACCCAGCCGGCTCATCATCTGATCGGGTTAGTGACTGACGAGATGAGCAATGTCCGCTTGGGCGCGCCGCGTCGGCGGCGCCGGTTCAGGCTGGCCTTCCTTTTGGTTGGGTTGATGGTTGTCGGTGTTGCGAACCTTGAAGTGACGACGAGACAGGGTGTCAACTTTGAGGTCTCCATACACCAACTGCCACTATACGTTAAGGCTTTCGAGTTCGTCGATCGTTCTGTGCAGTACCAACAGATTACCGACGAGGTAACGAGAGGTGCAGTATCAGACGAGGACCGCGCACTGAAGGTGTTCGATTGGACGCGGCGGCAGATTAGACGAACCCCGGACGGTTGGCCGATTGTCGACGACCACATCTTGCACATTATCATCCGGGGCCATGGAGTCAATGATCAGCAGGCGGATGTATTCGCGACGCTCACGACTTACGCTGGCGTACCGGCTTTCTGGGCGAAAGTGTCTCACAACCAGGTCGGCGTTATTCTGTCGTTCGCATACATCGAGGAACAATGGCGTGTCTTCGACGTCTTTAACGGTGTCGTATTCCGAAACCCTAAGGGCGGGCTAGCCACGATGGCAGACCTAAAGGACCGTCCAAACCTTGTCCCGGCGTCAATGCGCTCGGTAGCGGTCGACGGCGTAGCCTACGGGGATATCATGGCGCGTGCATTGATGCCAGCCGTTCCCGATCCGTTGCGTGCCGAGTTGCAAATGCCATCGAAGCGGCTGTGGTACGAAATGAAGGTGGCGCTTCGACTCGAGTTGCCACGATGAGTCTGAACGAGAAGGAGATTCCCGTGACCTGGTGGCCCCGAACCGTTTCGTTTCCTGGTCTTTGCCATGTCGACAACGGTCGCTCAATGCAGCCTCGGCCGTTCTTAGTCGAAAGCAGGGGTTCCTGTCTCTAGTTAGTTATGTACGAATGCGGTTTGTAGTCTGGAGTCCGTTGATTGTTAGCAGACTAGAGGCAGGATTTTGAAGATCGGAATCATCGGGTCAGGTCCGGCCGCTGTGGCCTCTGCGACTGCCGCTCTCTCAAAGGGGCACACGGTTGAGATCTTAGATTTTGGTAATCAAGCCGAAACTCAGAGTCATGAGCTTGCGGCGAAGATGCGGAACGGTAACCTCACAAACCAAGACCAACATCTTCTCAGCTCCTCACGAAGTTCACGGGGTCCCTTTGATTTTCTGCTCAGAATACTGAGTGCTACGTTTGGCCAGGGCGCCATGTTGGAAATGGATGGAAAAAAGCGACTGGGTTCGCTTTACACATTCAAAGATGTGGATTGGGGCATACCAATTTCTGGAACGCCCATCCTTCGCTCCCTAGCGAAAGGCGGACTCTCTAATGCGTGGGGCGCAGCGTGCTATCCCCTCTCACGCACAGACTACGATCGGTGGCCGTTGGCAGAGACGGAGCTGCGGCCACATTATGACAAGGTTGCGCGCATTCTCTCGCTCATGCAGGTCCAGGACCATTTAGAGGCGGTGTATCCGATCTACGGGTCAACGGGACAGCCACTCGAACTCAATCCGCCCGCCGATTCCCTATTGCGATTGTGGAATCAGAACAAGGAGCGCCTACTCGAAAAGGGCATCGTTTTTGGGAGGACAAGACTTGCCGTTCGAACCCAAGAGTATGGTGGCGACGCGTCATGCCAACTGTGCGGCTACTGTTTGTGCGGTTGCCCATACGACTCGATCTACCGTGCCAGTTGGACTCTAAAGGTTCTCAGAAAGCATGCCGCGTTTAAATACCGCCCGCGGTTGTTAGTGCGGCAATTTAGTGAATCAACAAAGGAAGTACAGGTCAGCGCTGTGGAAGCGGAAACAGGAAGGGAGTGTGTATTTGGCTTTGACAAGCTCATTTTGGCCGCAGGAACGCTGTCCTCATTGAGAATCGCAGCGGAATCTTTGGGCCACCTGAATCGGTCTGTCAAACTCCTGGACAATGATCTATACCTAGTTCCCTTTCTTAACAAGACCAGAGGTGCGGGCAAGATTCACTTTAGCCTCAATGAACTCGCTCTTCGCCTCAATATTCAAGGACAGCCGGTTCACATTCAGTTTTACTGTATGAACGATCAGATTGTGGACCAGTTTCGACCTGTCCTCTCCTTCTTTCCAGGCCTTCTTGAAACATGGTTGCGCAAGTTGTTAGGGCAGGTTCTGATTGCCTTTGTATATTTGGCATCTGATGTGTCTGGAAAAATCACTGCATCGATTACACCAGGCGATCCTGTCGGAACTAGTCATGTTGACATTAGAGCGAACCAGGAGAGCAAAACTATTCTGAGGGGTGCGCTGAAATACTTGGCAACACACCGAAGGTTTCTAGGGATGAAGCGAATTGGGCCGGCATTTAGAGCTGGTCCCGGTGGACCAAGTGGAGGTCACGTTTCTGGCAGTCTGCCTATGAACGCCAATCCAGGACCTCTCCAAACCTATTCCGATGGACGCCTTTACGAAACGGCTCATGTGTACGTTACGGATGGTTCATCGATACCTTATCTACCTGCACAAAACTCGACCTACACGATCATGGCAAATGCGCACCGTATTTCTAGTGGTATTCAAGATACAAGAGACACGATGGAGCACGTATAGCAAGTAAAGGTAATGTTCATGAAACAAACAGGTTGTGGAGAGCTGGATGGGCGGATGGATGCCCTGGAAGGTGTGGTAAGAACAGGATGTCCATGACACCAGACATATGGCGGCGGCGCCGGGTATTAGTCACTGGTTGCACAGGATTACTTGGTTCGTGGCTCTCGTCCTGGCTCATTAAACAAAAGGCCGATGTTGTGGGGCTCGTTCGAGATAGCGTTCCACGCTCGAACTTTAACCGACTCCAACTCGACGAGCGGATCAGCATCGTGCATGGTGCACTCGAGGATTACGGGACGGTCGAGCGGGCGCTCAACGAGTATGAAATCGAGGTTGTGTTCCATACTGGTGCGCAGACACTCGTTGGGATCGCGAATGCGAATCCGTTATCGACGTTCAGCGCCAATATTCAAGGAACCTGGAACGTACTGGAGGCAGCCCGCCACCTGAGTGGAACTCGCGCCGTGATCGTTGCATCGAGTGATAAGGCATACGGCACGCAGGCCACGCTGCCTTATACCGAGGATGCCCCCCTCATCGGGAGGCATCCGTACGATGTTTCAAAGAGTTGCGTCGATCTTATTGCCCAGAGCTACTGGCACAGTTACCGTCTCCCAGTGGCGGTCACTCGTTGTGGCA
>Ga0310342_100002661_pt1 | contig 11538 bp, 10 predicted proteins | sample S15DNA20500_MG_FD_206155 | JGI IMG/M metagenome (GOLD analysis project Ga0310342, IMG submission 206155) | Marine microbial communities from station ALOHA, North Pacific Subtropical Gyre - S1503-DNA-20-500_MG | ecosystem: Environmental > Aquatic > Marine > Oceanic | place: Pacific Ocean: North... | reverse complement strand
CCGTCGGCCGTTCCCTTGGTATTGACGATCAGATCGCTTACAAGTTCGTGAATGTTCACCAAAAAAATCTCTACTGTCTGCTTGGTTTAAATGACTGTGATTACGGGGATAGTGCTTGCCTGATTAAGGTGCGGTCGTTAACGGAGGGGGTGGTGGTGCCAATTTGGAAAATCCACCCGCTGCACGGCTTGTCGTTGTCTGAACCGGTTTACGATTTGCAACAGAGACGGTCTGGGTTTCGGCCACTGGCTGACCCACGGTTTGGGCCTGCTTGTCGTCCGTCGGTGACTTCGTTGCCGAGGTTCCCAGGGGATCCTTGACTTGCTTGGTCCAGTTGGTTAAGTCTTCGACCTGGCGGTCGATCGTCGGATCCATGTATTTCAACACCGTATGATGGGGCAGGACACCGAACAGGATGGCACAGGCCAGCAGCACTCCGCCAATCAGTCGCTCACGCGTGGTACTGGGCGTTAAGGCCTCCTCGTGCGGTCCCTGATACTCGGCGCCCAGGTAAACACGTTGCACACACCACAGGATGTAGCCAGCAGTCAATATGACCACTGCTGCCGAAATGATTGCCAGGATCTTGCTATAGTTCCAGACGGAGAGAACGACCAGCACTTCTCCAATAAATCCACAGAGCCCCGGTAATCCCAGGCCTGCAAAAAAGAGTCCCATGGCGAGTGCCGTGTAGACAGGCATGCGACCATAGAGCCCGCCAAACTCGTTCAAGTTGCGGTGATGCACACGGTCATAGAGCACGCCGACCATAAAGAACATGCCAGCCGAACTAATGCCGTGACCAATCATCTGGAACATGGCACCCTTGATGCCCATGTTCCAGTAAGCCGAGTCGTAGTACGGTCCTGCCACAGACCAGACACCCAGGCCCAGCAGGACATAACCCATGTGACTGACGGAACTGTAGGCCACCAGCCGCTTAAAGTCGGTTTGGGCCAGTGCCGCGAAGGCACCATAAACCATACTGATCACACCCAGGGCGCAGACCAGGTAAGCCAGGTCATAGCCGCCATGCGGGCAAATCGGATAACAGATCCGGATGATGCCGTAACCTCCCATCTTCAGTAATACGCCGGCCAGGATCATTGAAATGGGAGTTGGTGCTTCTACGTGTGCATCAGGTAACCAGGTATGGAATGGAACTGCCGGCACCTTGATGATGAAGCCAATCAGTAGCAACAGAAACGCGGTTCGCTGGACGTTTACACTAAAGAGCGTGGTATGTTGACCCATCGCAGCCATCGCCTGAATGTTGAACGTATGGATCGGGGTGGCGTTAGGATTACTGACCGAATTTCGGACCTCGCTCGTCACGTCGTCGTGGATATTCAAGTCCTGCCAGAGAATCTCACTGCCACCGGCAAGATCGGAGTGTTTTGCCAGTTCCACCAGGTTGCTGTTGAAGTACAGGATCAGCAGAGCGATCAGCATCAGCACGCTACCAAAGAGCGTGTACAAGAAGAACTTGATGGCTGCGTATTCTCGCCGCGGACCACCCCAAACGCCGATCAGGAAGTACATCGGTAACAGCATGACTTCCCAAAATACGTAGAAGAGGAAGAAGTCCAGGGCCATGAAGACTCCCAACATCCCGGTTTCAAGCAGCAGGAAGAGAATGCAGTACCCCTTGATGTGCTTGGTAATGGACCAACTGGCACCCATAGCCAGCACACTAATGAAAGCGGTTAACATCACCAGTGGGAAACTGATACCGTCAATTCCCATGAAATAGTAGATATTGAATGATGGAATCCAGGACTTGTTGATTACCTGTTGCATTTGACCGGCACCCTCTTCGACGGAGAATTGCATTAGCAAGCCAAAGGTGCAGAGTGCCAGCACGCCCAGCGTTAGTATTAACGTGATCCAGCGAATTTCCTGGCTTCGATTGCCGGGAACAAATGCCAGTGCCAAGGCACCGAGCGCCGGCAGGAAAACGATCGCACTGAGTAGGAATGCAGAGGTGTCCATTTCGTTATTTCCGCTTGTTACTATTTGATGTCAGGTAATGGAGTTGAAGACGTTCGTAAAAAATGACTTGACTAGAAAAAACTAATGAGCAGGAACAGCGTCACCGTTCCCAGGGCAATGAACATGACGTATTGACGCAGTTGGCCCGTTTGAACGGCGCGTAAGGAGACCCCGACGCCATACGTCCAGCGAGCAATACCATTGGCCAGTCCGTCGATCAGAAAACGATCAATAATGCGATCCCAAATTGAGGAAACCACTTTGGTTCCGCGCGCAATGGCATGCACAATTCCGTCCAGTACGATCCGATCGATGGCAGCAATAAATCTAGAGATGGCATGTGTCGGCTTCACGAACAGCCAGTCATAAAGTTCGTCAAACCACCACTTGTTCAGCAAGAATCGGTGTATGGGTCCAAAGGATTCACCCGTTTCCTTCGGATCCAGGAACTTCCACCAGTAGAAGACAGCGGCCAGCAGCATCCCCAGAATACCGGTTGCAAAGGCCAGTAGCGTAACCGGTACCTTGATGGATGAAACATGACTGGCGTGTTCATCGGGCCATATTAAGGCAGTCGTGAGGGCTTCTTGATCTCCTCCAGTTCCCACCGGTCGGGCTGATTCTAGCAGACCGGCCAGGTTCAAATTGTTCCACGGTGCCACGGCTGAGATCGGTGTCCAGGCGACCGCAATGGCAAACACGGCCAGCACCAGCAGCGGGGCATACATAATCTTGGATTCATGAGCGTGCTCGTAACGATGTTCGTCACGTGGCTTGCCAGCAAAGGTCAGGAACCAAAGCCGGAACATGTAGAAGGCAGTGATGGCAGCACCACCGGCAGCGATCCAGAAGATGATCGAGACGGGATTGCCGCTGTTGGTTTGCATGAAGGAATAAGCCTGTTCCAGGATGGCATCCTTGGAATAATAGCCGCTAAGCCCGATGACAAATGGAATACTGGCACCGGCAATCGCCAGGCAACCGATCAGCATCGTGAAGGCGGTATAGGGAATCTTACGCCAGAGCCCACCCATTAAGGGCATCTCGTTGGTGTGAACCGCGTGGATCACGGACCCCGAACACATGAATAACAGACTCTTGAAGAAGGCGTGGGTGATCAAGTGCATCATGCCGGCCAGCCAACCGCCGACACCCAGGGCCATCATCATGTAACCGAGTTGACTGACCGTGGAGTAGGCCAGCACGCGTTTGATGTCGGTAGCGGTAATCGCGATGGTGGCAGCCAGGAACAGCGTGATACAGCCAATGATTGCGATCACCAGCAGAACTTCCGGTGGAAAGACCGGGTAGAAACGGCCCACCAGGTAGACTCCGGCAGCCACCATGGTGGCGGAGTGGACCAGCGCTGAAACGGGAGTTGGACCTTCCATGGCATCCGGTAGCCAGACATGCAGCGGAAATTGTGCACTTTTGCCAACACATCCACAGAAGATTCCCAGTCCAGCAACAATTAACAACCAGTATCCGTAACCTGGCTGGCCATGGGCATCCGGATCGTGATTACGGAGTTCCGTGATCTTGTGGGCTAACAGGGCACGAGTGGCTTCTTCATCACCAGCCACGTTTGCTTCCCGAACCGCTTGCCGCAGTTCCTCCTGGGCCGAGTAAGCGACCAGGCCATCGGGTGTCTGTAGTTGATAGCCATTTTCTTGCGGACGTACCTGGCTAAAGAGACCCGATTCCACCAGTTGCGAGTTGTTGCTGATTTTTCCGTCGTGGTTCGAGTCGATGTCGCCAAAAGCGAATGTGCTACAGCCAGTCCAGAGGATCATCAGTCCGATGATCATGCCAAAGTCGCCAACGCGGTTGACGATGAAGGCCTTGTTGCCCGCCGTGGAGGCACTCTTGCGCTCGACGTAAAAACCGATCAGGAAGTAGGAGCAGATGCCAACTAACTCCCAGAAGACGAACACCATGGCGATATTGCCAGCCAATACCAGTCCCAGCATGCTAAAGCAAAACAGGGACAGGAACTGGAAGAAACGGTGGTATCGACCCGGTCGTACCAGGTGAGAACCATCGGCCAGCGTCACTTCATGATCCGTATATTCCGACTCCTCGTCGTGCATGTAGCCAATGGCATAAATGTGAATCAAAGTGGCAATCAGGGTCACCATGCAGAACATACACATGGTCAGCGTGTCGATGTAGTAACTGATGTTCAGTCGCAATCGCCCAAATTTCCCCAGCGTGTAGTACTCGCCCGTAATATGCCGGGGGGGGCTGCCGTGGCTGACATGAGGGGCTGGGTGCTGGGAGCCATCGTCATGGGAGTGTTCGCCCACGATCCCAGCGTGAAGGGGGTCTGGGTGGTCGTCATGCGCGTGGTCGCCCGCCGAGCCGTGATCGTGGTCCGGGTCTGCGCTACCATGGGGTGTTGCCAGATCTGCAGTTTCGTGGTCTGCGGCTCCGTGGTGACTGGGCTGATTGGCCGTTTCCAGTTGCTTCCAGACACCGTCGTCGGCTAACCAGTAGACAAACATTCCCACGAACGAAAGTAGCCCGGCACCTCCAATGGCGACGGTCGCCAGCGTCGCCGCATGACTTTTTAACTTGTTTCCTGCCAGCAGGATGATAAAGAACGACACCAGCGGAAGGAGTGTCGCAGCTGCCAGCAGTTTTGGGAGAATTGCTTCCATCTGAGCTGAGTTCAGCCTTTCAATTCATCTGCACGGTCAACATCAATCGTGCTGTGGTTATTGTAGAAGTTCAGTGCGATAGCCAGTGCCACGGCCGCCTCGGCAGCAGCCAGGACAATGACAAACAGTGCAATCAATTGCCCGTCCAAGCCCAGTGATTCGGATCGCAGGTAAGGACTTCCAAAGGCAATGAAATTAATATTGGCGCCGTTGAGTACTAGTTCGATGCCCATCAGGATGCCGAGGGCATTTCGCTTGGTGGCCATGCACAATACGCCGGTCACGAACATCACGGCTCCGACAGCCATGTAATGCGAAACGGTAATCGTACTTATTAGCGGGACAATCATGACTTCATAACTATGTGGTTAAGGGTCTTGAGTAATTTTCAGGTTTGCCAGCCCAGCGGACTGTGGCCGGCAAGTTAATCGGGTTTTCCTTCGGATGCTGGTTCTGCCTTGGGGGCGACCCGTTTGGTTCGCGCCATGTAAGCAGCACCAATCAGTACCACTAGCAGGTGAACGGAGACGATCACGAAGGGAAGCAGGTAACCGGACATCCCTCCCTTGAGTCGTTTGTCTTTCTCTTCGTCCTGGTGTCTTGTTTCCAGCTTGTCGGCTCGAACTCCGGCCAGGGCCAGTCCCAGTGGGGTGGCTGTTTTAGACTGGTCTACTGCCAGGGAAGTCTTCGGACGGGGCGTGTACCAGTCCGCGACGCCAAAGGCCGCGTTGAGTAGCAATAGCAACAAGGAGCCGCCCACAGCCAGTCCCAGCACCCAGTCACGTCCATAGGACTTGAGCGAGATGAATCGCTGCTGGGCAGTTAGCATGACCCCGAAGATGAGTAATACCAGGGTACCGCCAACGTAGATCATCAGTTGCATGGCTCCCACAAACTCGGCACCCGCCAGGTAGAACAGGCCGGCTGTCGAACCGAGTGAAATAACCAGGTAAAACGCCATCCGCACGATGTTCGTGGATAACAACACGCCGACCGCGAATCCACAAGCGAGGATCGCAAACAGCATGAAGAAGAACTCGTGCCAGGAGAAAGTGGCCAGCAACATCACAGGTCACCTCCTGGCCGCCCGGATCTCGGCCCGTCCTGGGGACCGGTTGCCATGGCGGTATTAGCTGCCGGGTCCTGCTGACTCGCTGCAGTGGTTGGTGCAGGCTGGTGCGAAGTGGTTTTATTTTCCGACGACAGTTTCCTGGCCGGTATGACCCAGTTCTCGCGAACCGTTGATTTAGGCTGACTCGTCATCAAGTCCAGATCATTGGGAGAGGGAATATCCAGTGCTTCCCAGGCGAGTGCACCCAGAAAACAGATTGCTGCAATCGGGACACAGTATTTCAAACAGGTAGTGATGACCTGATCAATTCGCAGTCGCGGGAAGGTCCAGCGAACCCAGATCATGACCGTGACGCCAACCACTGCCTTGAGCACGAAATTCAGACAACCGGCCAGGTTTGCCAGGTATCCGCTGAGGGCCCATTCGCTGGCACCCGGGGCATAGGCCCAGCCGAGCATTTCGGCTCCGAAGATCGGAAACGGTCCATGCCAGCCTCCAAAGAACAGGATGGTGGCCAGGCCACTGACCAGGAACATCGAACCGTACTCCGCCATGAAGAAGAAGCTCCACCGCAAACCGGAATACTCGGTATGGAAACCGGCCACCAGTTCGCTTTCTGCTTCCGCCAGATCAAAGGGAGCTCGATTGACACTGGCCGTGGCACAAGTGAAGTAGACCCAGAAGATCGTGAAAGTGAAGGGGTCATGAAAGACCATCCAGTTGGTGAACAGGCCCGCCTGCTTGTTGGCAATTGTGACGAGATTCATCGTACCGCAAATAAAGACCGGAACGACCACACAGAGTCCCAAGGGAACTTCGTAACTGACAACCTGAGCCGCTTCACGAATAGCACCAAACAGTGACCACTTGGAACCGGAGGCATAACCGGCCAGGATCACACCGAAGACTTCCAGTCCCAGCACGGCTAGCACAAAGAAAACTGCCGTGTTCACGTGCTGCCCCACCCAGCCATCTGCGAATGGTAGTGCCAGGTAGGCACAGAAGCTGGCCATGAAGGCGACATAGGGGGCCAGTTTGAAGAGCATCCGGTCGGCCTCGGCCGGAATCAGGTCTTCCTTGGTAATGAGTTTTAGACCGTCAGCGAGTGTTTGCAGCCAGCCAAATCGGCCTCCCACCCGCGTGGGCCCCAGGCGGTCCTGGATGCGACCGGCAATCTTGCGTTCCATCCAGATGAAAACGAGCGCGCCGACAGCGACCACGTGCAACAACAGCGCGCAGTGGATCAAGGCGGTTAGGACATAACCTAACCAGTGGCTGGCGGATAAGCCAATAAAAGTGTTGATAGTATCAGCCACAGTTCAGCTACTCTCTCTGCAACGACCGTTGCCGGCTTGCAGAGGAAAATCTCAATTAAACTTTGTGGGATATGGTACATGCCGACAGGGACCAGCAAGCCCCCGGCGACGACAAATTAATGACTCTTGTTTTTCATTAGCTAAAGGTTCTTCCTTAACGATCAATTTCACCCATCACGACATCCAGCGAGCCGACAATGGCCGGCACGTCGGCAATCAGGCACCCCTGGCAAAGCTCTGCAGTTACGGACAAATTACAGAATGAACTGCTGCGAGCCCGGACCCGCCAGGGAATCGAATCGCCAAGGCTTACCAGGTAAAACCCCATCTGGCCCCGCGGCGCTTCGGTTTCAATGTAAGACTCTCCGGCCGGCAATTTCTGACTTAACTTGATCGGGGTGCCCCAGTCACCACTGGCCGTGCTGTAACGATCCATCGCCTGGCGAACCAGGTCGATCGATTGGACGACTTCCAGCATGCGGACATAAAATCGGTGCCAGCAGTCCCCTAAAACGGCTTCTGGCGGAGCACCCGGTGCCCGTGTTGGCCGGTTCTCTTGCGGGTTGTCATGATCCGGATCATAAGGATACCCTTCGGGGCCCTCCACGATCACGTTAAAGGCATAGCCCGTGTACATATCCTGGTAACGTTCTTCACCGTCACGGCGCAAGTCGTGATCGACACCACTGCCCCTTAGCACGGGGCCCGTGCAGCCGTAATCGATGGCCATCTCAGCTGACATGATGCCAATGTTGGCCGTTCGCTTGATAAAGATGGCATTGGTGGTTAACAGGGTGTGGTATTCAGCAATGTTAGGTTCGAATTGATCCAGAAAGGCTTCGCATTTTTGTAGCCAGCCGTCTGGCAGATCAGCGGTGGCACCGCCTGGGGTCAAGTAGCTGTAGGTGAGCCGTGCTCCACAGACTTCTTCAAACAAGTCGAGGATTTTTTCCCGTTCGCGAAAAGCATAAAGAAACGGACTGAACGTTCCCAGGTCCAATCCGTAGGCACCCATTCCCAGCAGGTGGCTGGCAAGGCGGCCTAACTCGCAAATGATCACCCGCAGATGTTTTGCCTTTTCTGACAGCTCATGGTTCAACAGCTTTTCCACGCAGAGCGACCAGCCGAGATTCATATTCATGGCCGCCAAATAATCCATCCGATCGGTGTAAGGAATCCACTGTCGCGGCGTGAGGTTCTCCCCGATCTTTTCAGCACAACGATGGAGATACCCAATGTGTGGCTCAACCTGAGAGACGATTTCACCGTCGGTGCGCAGCACTAGTCGCAGCACCCCGTGGGTGCTGGGATGCTGGGGGCCCATATTGATCAGCATTTCATCGGTGCGAACATCGAACTCGATGATTCGCTGATCGTCTTGAATCTTGGTTGCCATCGTTTACTTTCTTCGTCCCGGGTGCAGTCGCCGTAGAGTGTTCAAGTCCTAAACGTTGCTACCGGTTCCGTATCCCGTGGTATTCCAGTGGCATTTCGTAATCTTTCCGTAAGGGATGCCCGACCCAGTCTTCTGGACAGAGAATCCGTCGCAGATCGGGATGACCTGTAAACAGAACCCCTGACAAGTCGTAAACTTCCCGCTCATGCCAGTCGGCTGTCCGCCAGACAGAACTGACAGAGGAAATCTCCGGAAGTTGCTGCGACTGGTCATCTCCCTCGCCTTCGCCTAGCCAACGAGGTAATTTGACTTTGAGCACCAGCGTTTGCTTTGTTTTTGTACTCGACAGGTGATAGACCACTTCCAGATGCGGTTCCCAATCTGCCTTGGCGGCCTTTTTCGGATCAGTATGCAAGTAGTCGACCGCCGTGATGCAGTTGAGCAAGTCCAATTGCCACTGGGGATCCTCTTTAAGATATTGGCAAACTTCGACCAGTCCCCCGGGAGCGACTTCAATCCAGGGATCGATCGCTTCGACTTCGGTTGTGACCAGCTGGTCACCAAAGCGGCTGTTTAATTGGTCAATTAGTGATGGTTCATTCATCGCTTGGTCTCTGTAAACGTTATTGCTGGTTCACTGTTGCTTCTCAGGTCAGGATTGCGCTTCTGGCTGGTTCGTGCCAATGGCTCGGACCCAGTTCAAATCACCTCGTTTCCAGACATAAGCGAAGCCAACCAGTAAGACGGCAAAGAACACTGCAATATCCACCGTGGTGACCCAAGCCAACTGCTTGGCACCACGCTGTATCACCTCCTTGTTCTTGGCTGCCAGTGAAGTTGCATTCTTGATCGCTGCATGATTTCGCAGGCTGGCCGGCACAATGGCCTGGCCTTCGCTCAGGCTGGTTGCTCCTTCTAACGGCAAGGGAGCATTGGGGATACCTAACTCCCGGTACAAGTAACGGGCGTTGTTACTCAAGACGGGCGAAGAATCGTCCAGCGTTTCCACGACGACCACGTTGTCGCTTTGAGCCATGTCGTGCAAGTCATTGGCTTTCCCAAAAACTGTTGCCCAGGGAAAGAAAAATGCGACCTCGACGTCAAAAATGATGAACAATAATGCGACGACGTAAAACCGCAAATCAAATTGCACAAAGCTCGAGCCGATGGTCCGCTCTCCACATTCGTAAATCTCTAACTTCTCTTCATTCGGATTGGAGGGGCGCAGCAACCATCCCACCAGCAGATTTACGAACAGGAATACCATACCGACGGCCGCAAAGAGGACCAGGTAAGCAACAATTCCTAATGACGACTCAAGGGCCGTAGACATCTGGACAGGTCTCAATAAAAATCAGAGACGAAACTAACCGGCCACCGGTTGCAGCCTGTCTCTATCGAGGACAGCAACCATGATGCAAAGGTCGGAATAAAATAGTGCAAAAAAGCATTTTAGAGGTGCAGCGACTCTTTGCAAGATAGCCCCCGGCCAGTTCGAAAAAACAAGCCGATTCTAACCCGTACCCAGGTCGCCAGCTGGTCCGGAACCAGCATCTGCCACACTTGCCGTGGGGATTGCTTCACGACCGGTAAATCCCGTTTCGATATCGTGCCAAAAGGAAACCTCCGGCTCACCCAGCCGCCAGCAAAGATAAACCCGGCGACCCTCTATTTCCGCAGGAAAATCGACTAAGTCAATCAAGCCATCGGGCCCATTTTTCGGTTCCACCCCCAACACACGAAGTTCATTGACGTATTCCTGCAGTTTTGAGATCTCTCCTTCCAGGTTTTCCTGAATCTGGGCTAACTCTTCCCCGTACAGATCTCCCTCCTCGGTTTCACGGCCCACCAGCAAATGGTCCAAACGCTGCCGCCGCTCCACTAACTCCTGAGAAAGTCCCGCTAAATCCTGCATAATCGCACGGACTAGTGGCAAAGTCGCATTGGCTTCGTCCACGGTAAAGAGCTTGGTAGTTTTCTCTGGCGCTGACATGGTTTTGACCCAGTCTGAACTGGACTCCCTCCGATCGGTTGCCGTCACTGAAACTACTTAATAATTAGTGTTTTGCAGGAAAACCTGGTGTTTCTGCCTCTCCACTAACCCTGGTTTGGCCCCGTGTGTACCGGGTCCACAATCAATTTCGAATTTGATACTGCAACTGGATTTAACGTTGCTCGTCCCCAAGCCACATTTGTTGGTAAACGTGAGAAATCAACGAGACAACCGTCTCGACTGTAACAACTCAAGTCGTGCGTCGCACCCATGAAGATACAGTCTACCGGACAAGGGTCTACGCAAAGTGCACAAAACATACACTTGGAATAGTCAATCGTAAAACCCGTTACCGCAAACCCTTTACCCTGGGCGACCCGCTCTTTACCAATGTAAATACAATCAACCGGGCACGCTTTCGCGCACTGGTCGCAGGCAATACACGTCGTTAAGTCAAAGCGATGAAATCCGCGGTAGCGAGCAGACACCGGAACGGGCTTCTCAGGATATTCAAATTGCTCGGTGAACGTACCACGGTCAGCGCGGTACGTGATCAGCCAGTACCGCAGGGTTACCTTTAAACCATCGGTAATCGTCTTGATCGCAACCACGATGTTCCGAAACCATTCTCGCATGGAAGCCTCTTCCTTATTCTTTGGCAACTCCAGGCAGGAGAGCCAAATCCTGAAATGAGGCGACTGGAAATCAGTCAAACCCCCCACAGGAGCTGTTTTTATCCAGTAGTTAACTATTGGGGACTAGCTTGATCAACTGCAATTGCGTGTCATTATAGAGTTGATGCGAACTTCCGCAAGCAACCTACCGGAAAACCATAAATCTTTTTGTAATCAGGATTTATGGTCATTGGTCTGATTCATTGGACGGTTTTGTGTGAGTTTTTCAATTTGGTTGACTTGCACGGAAAACAGGTTTCTAAGCAAACCAGATGAAAAACCTGCCAAAATCTCCTCTTTGGATTCCGGACGTTCCTTGACTCCCTTGCCTTAGCGCGTAGAGTGGATGAGAGGATTGGCGCTAGATATCCACCTATCAGGGTGGTTTTGGCGCAGTTTTCCCTGGCTCTGGCCGTTTTTGTCCTCGTGCGAGAG
>Ga0310342_100002660_pt1 | contig 11539 bp, 14 predicted proteins | sample S15DNA20500_MG_FD_206155 | JGI IMG/M metagenome (GOLD analysis project Ga0310342, IMG submission 206155) | Marine microbial communities from station ALOHA, North Pacific Subtropical Gyre - S1503-DNA-20-500_MG | ecosystem: Environmental > Aquatic > Marine > Oceanic | place: Pacific Ocean: North... | reverse complement strand
AGTTATATCCGTCCGGTTTTCCAGTGCCAGTCTTACTTCTAACCATACAGCGTAAAAAGTCTGTGTACCCATAACTAAAACCCCGTTATATCGTCATCACTAGTTCCCTCAGTATCTGAGGTATTAATGAATCTCTGAGATCGATCCTCTGTTTCGTGCCAGTCGCTTAGAACATACATGCCTTCTGTCCAACCGTCTTCTACCAACTGGTCAGACATGGCGGGAAGTCCGCTACGGTTACAATGGATTGCCTTGGCATGACGATTCACTCCACCAACATCATGTCCTGTGTTGAACTTCACCTCATCATAGCTAAAGACTGGGCGATTGACGTTGCTCCCTCCGTGGAATGTGGCATCAGCGGTCAAACCACCAAGATCATCCCCATTGATGTAGAGATTAACTCCCAGTATGCCATCCCAATTACTGTTATTCATGTAACCGAATAGCTTGTCCTGATTCTCAGTCCGCTCCGTGGCAGGAAGAATCTCAATCGTATGTGTGAGGCTGCTGGAATTTAGAATTACAGAAGAACTTGTAGCAAGCGAGAGTTCCCTAAGATTCCCAGGAGTCCAACCTAAAAATGCCGCACTGGTGTAGCCTGTAAATCCGAACCAGGGATTCTGAGAAGTAACTGTTGAATATGCAAGGTGGGTGTAATAGACAAAACTTGCGGCAATACTTCCAGTCCAAAACTCAGCCCCTGCAAACCCCGTATGTGTCAGGGTAATACTCAGGCTTGTGGGAATTGCCGGATCTAGGGCAAGTCCACGCTCGCTTTCCGAAGTTCTCTGGGTGTCGAAGTCGAGAGAGAAGCCCATATAACCAATGTAACCATCACCAGGAGATAGGGTATTCTCGCCGGTAGTCCAATTCCCAGACGAGTTGATATAACCGTCGTATCCTCTACCATCCTCACAGGTAACGGTTCCCATCAGTCATCAGCCCCCAGAGTCGCTCGGTATTCATTCACCCCGTAGCAGTAGGCTTCCAGATAATCCTCTCTGGCACAGCGGCCAGCCTGAGTCCAGTTGGCTTCGCCGCAGTAGCTCATTCGCTCTATAAAGATGTCGGGATCGTGGCCCCACTCTTCTTCGGTAATACAATGAGCGGGTAGCTCAGGCACCCTTGTTAGAGATAGACTGCAACCAATGCTCAGCCCGCTTAACAAGATTACCGCGCTGACGTACCATTTCTTCATTCTGTGCCTCTTGAGCATCGTCCCCTCTTTGGAATAAGGAGGATTCAGCTTCATTTTTTCCCATTTCTTCAGATTTTCTGGATATCTGGTAACCTACAAAAACCAACAATACCAGACCAACTACACCAGATAAAATACCTGTAAGAGTAAAAATGCTCACTTATTGGAAGCTTTTCCAAAGTTAGCGCCCAAACCATTGACCAGTTTGAGTAGAAAATCTGCAATGGCATTATCGCTGGTGTTTGGGGTAAGCGTGGCGATTACTGCGAAAGCTCCGCAGATCTGAATCAAAGTCTGGATCAATTGTGCTGCATTTTCAGTAATGTATTCAATCATGTAATCTACCTCTTGGCTGTGGAATTCTTAGAGCTTCGCGAACTTGTGCCCGAAAAGCTGCCTGCTCCACATTCATATCATGTAATTTATCTCGGAACCATTCCCCCGATTCCTCTAATTCTTTATCTCTTTGTTTGCTGTTATAATCTACTTTATCTAAATCATCACTGGATGCACGAGTAGCGGCAAATCCCCATGCCCCCAGGATTGCCGCCAGGATCAGCGAATACGCCAGCCTTTTTATTTCACCATTCATTAGTCTTCATGGTGTTCATCCTCATGGGTGAACAGGTTGATGTAATAATCCAGCTTCAACCCTAATTCTGCCTCAGAAGGGGCCAAAATTCCACTGCGTTCTTGGATGAGATTTCTTAACTGTTCTTCCTTTGCTCTGATTGCAGCACTGTAGACATTGCCATATGGGTCCCATTGGTTGATTTCTTGGAGAAGCATAGAAGCGTTAATCTCCTGGGAACTTAGATGGCTAGCCCAAATGGGTGAAGAAAATAATGCTACCAGTAGAAAGGATAAAATCTTCATTAGTTCATACTTCTTATAAATATTCTGAAGTCTTTCTCATTCCCGCATGCCCCTCCACCGTTGGGACAAGATCCTCCAGAAATAAAGGGGATTCCAGAGGCTGCTGTACATTTACCTTCTACTCTTAAAATGTCTCCAGTAGAAAGAGAGGTGACACCAGTCGATGCAACACTTTCTGTTTCTATGTAGATATTTCCCCAAAGTGCCCAAGAATAACCCGCTAAAGTATCAGGTACTACAGCAGTGGAAAACGAACTTCCATCATCTGTACTCTTGGTAACTCTCGTACTGCACTTCACTGTAAATTGATTTCCAGTCCCGTAACCACTTATATCTGCCGTATGGAGGATTAGAAAATCCCGTGTTTCCGTCCCGGTGTATTTGAACCCTTCAGTTACCTCCGTCCAATCCGAAGTACTGCTTTCAATATTTCGGTGTGTATTAATATCGACCCAAGTGTCTGCTGAACCTGTGTTGGTTTTAATTCTATTCGACGTAGTATCTGCCCAAGATTCATACGTTTTGGGTCCGTGTTTAAGGGTAAATGCTCCTAGTGGCTGGGCTACCAGCAACAACAAGCTAGCAACTGTAAACGCTAGATTTTTCATCCTTAGTGCGAGTGACTTCTCGGAGCGTCACAATAAGCTACGAGTATGTCACCGTCAGTTTCATCATCCCCACAGGCACCTTGAGTTCCATCAGTAAGGTTTCTTACACCAAACTCGGTGTTACAAACCAAACCTCCAGAGACGCCACCATCGGTAGTAGAGACTGTTGTATTATCTAGCCCCTTGTCGCAAAACTCTTCCCCTTCGTCATTATCGTTATCTGTAACTTTCCATTGAAAAGTTCCCGGCAACATCTGATATCCAGAGTTGAGAATTTGCCATTTACCTACACCGGGAAGGTCAATGATTCCAGTACACCCATTAACTCCAGTTACACAAGCATCTTCCATTTCATCAGACATGAAATTAGCCGGAATTCCCTGGCCAGGAGCACAGACTTCTCCTACTTGACTGACAATATTAGACTTCAGCTTAACGTTTAGAGAGCCTAGAATTTTTGCGCTTGTATCAGTGGCATGGGAGATATCAAAAATTCCTCCAACGGCAGAGAGAAAATTTTCTCTATAAGTAGACGTTCCATTTGCAAACGAAGCACAAGTTGCCGGGGCGGAAAACAGACCGTTAATTTCTCCTTCTAGAGTGATGCCATCAGTTGCTGCAATTCCGTAGATATACGGCGCAGAATTGGAATCATTACTTCCAAGCAAAAATTCCGCATTGGTAGAATGATGGGAAGACAATCTAGGAGGAGACTGTCCAGCATCATCCGAAGTTGCGTCATCTCCAATAATGAAATACTGTAGAGTACTTTGACCACTACTTAACCCAGCCTCATCATAAAGTGTATTTGATTCTTTAAGATCTGTATGTCTTAGATAAACGGCATATCCGTTACAGTTAACATAATCAAGCCCATCTGTAGTTATATTAGTAGGAAAAGTAGATCCTTTAGCATCCCAATAAATTCCTACGTCTCCAGTTTTATTCACCCCCCCAGAACACAACAGATTATCTCTAAGTGCCCAGTTGTAATTTTGTGCTCCATCATCGTGGCCAATGCCCCGGCTCAATCGAGAGTCATATACAACCGTGTAATAAGGATCAGAGTTATCAACGTACCGGATACTTCTGGTGTTGTTCGCTAGAGGATCGTCTCCAATAGTCTGAGCACTTTCGTTATCAGTGATGTTTATAAATTTAGTAGTTATCTGGGCTGGATGGTCTACCGTAATAGCACTTTGTCTAGTGGTTGCATTTAGATTTGAAAAGTGACAATTTTGCACTGTAAACTTAGCAGTAGTTGCTGCCTTATAATCTCCAGCCGCTCCAAAGTTACTTTGGTCAATTCTCAGAATTGCATACCGCTCAGTGTCAGGAATTTCCCCAGTCGTCTCATCTCCTCCAGGGGCTGTGTCGTAGACGAAAGCATGTCCCTGACAGTCAATGGTAAGATCAATACCTTTCCAATCAGTCGGGGTATCTCCATAACAATCATCTACACCAGACCCGGCATCTCCTGAACATCCGGGCTCAGCATGAAAAACTGCACAGTTTGTGTCGTCGTTACAAAGCGCCCCATCAGGCTCTGACAGGGTATTCTTAACCAAGTCATCTGTAAGAATTACGTTTGTCTTCTTCCAGAAATGAGCATTATCTCGATCATCATTCCTCTTCTTTTTGTACCAGAAATTCTGCCAATCGGCGTAGTTGTTAATGTATACGTCGTTAGAGTTACCTTCTAGTCCTGGGCCGCGCTTCAGGGTATAGCTATGAGCGACCCCGGCAAACAGTCCAAGCGTCAAAAGGGTGGTCAAAATATACTTGAACATTATTGGCCTCCATTACACCGGACGATAACCATGCCCTCATTGGATGCAGGTACAGTTCCGCCTACGTCCACCCAAAACCACTGGGCAGCAGCACCAAGAGTTTCCCCGGTACCCGTATAGGAGCCTCCACCCGGATCAAAGGTGACACAGGCAGCACCCTTTTTCGTTGCATCGTCTAGGGTTGTCTCAGGTGCAGGACAATGTTTCAACAGATAGGTACTATTACTTGCAGCCGTAGTATCACCATCATGGTCATCGTAGATGAGAACATCGAAATTCTCACATGCGCCAACATCCAAAATGGCCGGATCCTGGGATGCGTTGGTGGGCTTCGTGCAGACGAACCCGTTGCGTTGAACTGACGTAACAGTTCTGCCAGCTTGACAGCCGTTAAGCCAATCTGCCGCCAGACTTTGGGAGGCCCACAGGAGGACCCCCAGTGTGGTGAGAAAGGTCCTAAACATTTTGTGGGTTCTCCTAGTAATTCAGGCCGCTGTTATAGGGATACGTCAAACCAGCCCGACTAATGGCATTGTAGATATATTCTACGCCAAGATCTACTTCATCTGCCGTTGCAGGTCCGTTGATAAGTTCAATGCTGTTAGAGTATACCTGGGTTGACTGCATTGGGAGACCATCAGTGACGGTCACTACTTTGGTACCGTTAACGAAGTAATCAACCGTACCAGTTCCAGTACCGGCATCTACCCAACGAGCACGGAACCCCAAGTCTACAAAATTGCCCATTGTCGAACTGAGTGTTCCAACTGAAACTCCCGTATCGGTTGAAGTGGCAGTATCCGTACCTTGGATAACTGCATCAATAGAACCGTCTCCGGTATCTCCATTAATATGAAACCCAATACCACCACCTGTGGCCAGATCAAGAGCACCAGTTGCCGCAGTCATCAGCGCAGTATCAGTCACAAAAAATCCAATGAGTAGTTTGCTATCGAAAGACGTTCCATCTCCAACAAGAAGACCAATCCGGGTAGCCCAGATTAGTTCTCTTCCATCCATTAGAGTATCCGTAGACGTAATGGGTCCAGGGAGATTGGTAACTTGAGAAGTAGCTGACGTAGTACCAGCAGCATTATTCTGAAGACTACTACCTTGGTCTGCCACTGTGTGAGCATTGACAACCAACATTCCCAATTCTTGACTGTATGCATTAGTGGCAGAACCTGCCGAAGTTTCCGTCCATCCGGCATCTTCCATTCCGGCTGTGCTTACGACAGTCGTGAAATCTTCGTAGAATTCTTTGTAGGGGCTTTGAAAGCGGCTAGTAAGACCCACAGAAGTATTCTCAAACAAGCCTTTACCTGCTCTGTTACTTCCTAGAATGGGACCTTGAAACTTTACACCGGGTGTACGAACACTCATTTGAATCTCCTAACTGGCCCGAAGGCTGGCCCCGTAGGGCTGGTTAGTTGCTAAGGTGGGGCAGTTTTTTGACGTGCCCCAGGTCTTCTACAGACGCAGGAAAAAGAGGAAAACCTACGCCTGGGATCCCCAAGATCCTCGCCACTCGTCGAACATGACGCTGGCTCGATAAGCTCCGTAGAACTTCTGATCGAACGTATCAGCATCCTGTGCGCGCGAGAAGGTGAGACTCTTACGGTTGTTCCACGCCAACGTATTCTTGCCCGGAGGCGAGAACACGAACCAGTTGGTCTGGCTGGAGAGGTACGGAACCTCCAACGGACGCAGACCACTGCGACTCGAAACCACGGTGCTTCGATCATTGTCCGCGCTACCCGGCTTGTAATCCGTGTTGAGGAGCACGTATGCATTGTGCTGCTCATTGGGATGAATCAAGAGGATAGACGGAGCGAGATCAACGAACCGTCCCTCATCCGACGTAGTGGTGCTAGCCAGCGTAAGAATGGACTCCAGTCCAGTCTGGCTCAGCGCAACTGCGGGGCTGAGGATGTTGGAAGTGGTAGACGATGCACCCTTCAGGATCGTGTGAGATGCCTGAAAGAGAGTATCGTTATCCAATCCCGTGTAGGTAGTGCCAGTGAAGCCATCATTGACGAGGCCCCATGCGAGGCGCTCCTGATGGTCACGAGCAGATTCACCAAGCTCACTGGACATCCGGTTCATTACATTGAACTGGTCATCTTCCATCATCTCCATGGTTGCTCGCCAACCGAGCGCAAAGGTCTGATGGACCGTCCTGACTTGGGTACCCTGCACCGGGTCATCGAACGCTACCGGCGTGCCCTCGGGCTTGGTAGCAAACGTGCCCAGACCAGCGATACGAATTCGGTCTTCGTATGCCTTGGTACTGTTTCGAGTTTCAAACAGTTGTGGGTATTTGAGACTCTGCATTTGGAAGGACTGGAAAAACACGTCCTTCTCTTCGGCTTCCAAAAGCTGGAAGAACTGCGGTGTAAGTGTAGCCATTAGTTTGCTTCTCCCGTAGCGCCGACTAGCTCAAAGACAACGTAGACACCAGCATTGCCACTAAGACGGATTGGAGCCTTCTGTGAATCCAATACATCAGTAACAATTGCCTGATAGTCCACGCCAGCTACGCCAGCGGTCTGTTCAACACCCCAACCAGCATCCGGTGTTCCAAATGTACCGTAAGTGATTTGGTAGGATTCTCCGACATCGGTTTGTAGGGGTACTACAGCAGACCCACCCCCAGCGGCGAAGAAGTTGTCAGTGATGAAGAGGGTACCTTGATTACCAGGCCAGTAGGCAATTTCTGCGCCAGTGGCAAAAGCAACACCAGTCTTCGGATCGATGTTACTAGCACCGGGACCATAACAAGCGATGCCCCAACCAGTACCATCAGGATTATCACCGTCACCGATAATCCATTGAGTAACGTCATCCGGGGGCTCAGTGATCGTGCCAGCATTCACGATGTTGACAGGTTCACCTACCTCAAAAGTTTCGCTTGCGGTCATAGAACCGTAGCGAACTTCAAGAGTCCCTCCTTGGGGAGACACAAACGGCATAATATCTCTTGCTGCCATTTAATTTACCTCATTAAGAAATAATCCCGTCTTCTGGTGCCCACTGTTCGACTACATCACCCTGCGGGCTTACATAGTCCAATCTATGGTCACTTCGACGGAATCTAGTTGATCTTCCAGAAGAGAGCATCTCTTCTGCTTGACTTACCCTATCCATGAAATCATTTGCGCCACCGCGCATCATTTTCTGGGCAGTGTCATGTTCGCGCTCGCGGATCTCACGCATGCGCTCTTCGGGATACCTCATAAGGACAACATCGTTGTATACGTCGCTAGTGTCTAGCGGGGAAGGTCCATCGGAGATGATCTCATTCATGGCAGCACGTTCCGGGTCGCCGCTCTGGACAACCTGACCACCATTTTGACGGGATCGTAGAAGATCGGGACCTGTATTTCGCTCCCACTTATATTCGTATCCCGGTTGAGGATTCACTACGTTTAGTCCTGTGTAAGAACCTGTGTGACACCCAATCATTGATTCGAGCCCAATGTCGTCAGACTGGCGGTTTCCCTCCTCGTCGAGAGGAGCCAACCAGTTGTTGTCTTTTCCACCACCAAGCATTATTCTGCACTCCCATTGGGTTTTGTAGGCTCATTGGTCTGAGCCCATTCATCGATAGTATTACCAGAATTCATCAATGTTGCAAGTCTGGCTTCGTTCATAGGCTTTCCAGTCTCTGCCGTCATTGATTTAAGTATGGCTTTTTGTTCGTCATCCAGCTTGGGCTGACCAGAACTGCTGCGCCTGAGCCCACCTGTCATATTTGTGGTATTTACCACGAAATCCCGCGTTTTTTCAAGATTCTGCTGTTCCATTTCCTGCTGACTCTTACTGTAGTTAGCCTTCATTTCAAACAGTTTATTCATATTACCAGGGTCACCAGAGATTGATTTCACAGCATTGTCCAGTGAAGTGGTGTCTAGAAGCATTGCTGGATTGGTTCGTAGGGCTTCATCAATAACTGGTCCTAGCCGTGGTTCGTATATACTGTCCCAAGTACCTTCTCCATAGGTAGAGTCGATTTCCGCTTTGTGACTGTGAACTGCATTTTGAGCAGTTACCTTGGCATTCTGGGCCACAATAGGCAGAGCCTGTTCTGCAAATACCGAAGAGATTGCTTCTCTGGGGTTGTTGTAGAATTCAGTGTTGAAATCGTCGTCGCTTACCGGGGCTGGCTCAGGTGCCCTTTGGGACTCCTGACGCAGCGTCGTGAAAAAGGTATTGACGCTCTCCAGACTACTCTTCAGGTCCGATACTACGGAGTTGAATTCCTCCCTAGAGACACTGTCATTTTGCACCGGAGGTGCCGCAACAGGTTCGGCGGCAACCGGAGCCGGGGCAGCTTCGACAGGAGCCGCTCCATTAGTCTGAATGGGATCATCGGGCATGGTATTTCCTCGTTTATAGTTCTGTGTTTTCTTGGTTTATTTCTGGGCTCATAAACTCAGAACCGTTAAAGCTCTGAGACTCAGTGATTCTTAGATTTCTTTTTTCTTCTCGGAGTTGATCGTCTATGCCATCGGTAGTGGAAAAGAACTGACTAATCCAACGGGCAATTGCCTTATGCTGGGCAACCTGCTGGATATCGTCACTATCCGCCAAAACCTCCAGGTGCTGCAACCGTTCCACCTGCATCAACTGCTTGAGGGCCTGCCATCCCTGGCTGTGGAACAGCCCCGCCAGCTTGTCCCATTCCTCCGAGTCGGTCAGCAACAGCCTGTAGCTGAGATTGGTCTTGTTGGATTCCTGTTTTAATTCGAGCGACGAACTGTTCGACATCGTCTACGTTACCTGCCTCTAGTAGTCTTTCTTGGAATTTAGTTTGTGCCTTGATGCTCTGGCCAGCCAGTTGAGCAACTTCAGGGATGCCCATCTGCATAGCCTGCTGCATGACTTGAACTGCCTGCATGACGAATCCCCAGTATTGGACATTCAACTGGGAAAGCTGTGCTGCTCGTCCAGCCTCTGCTTCTGGATTCATTGTCTGGCTTAGAGCACAAACGTCGAATTCCATGTTGCCGATGACCGGGGAGTTTTCGGGGAACATGAACTGTTCCACTTTTTGAGCGTCGAATTCTCCCAACGAGCGTTGGAGTTTTCCATCTTCGTTCGTCTCGAATTGCTGGTAGAGAGAAGCAATCGCTTCGCCCAACTTACTGATGGGCTCACGGATAAGTTCCAGGGTTGTCCCGATCATCTGATCGGAAGTTTCCATGAGTGCCAATGTACTGGTTGCAGGGCTGGGATGCCCACCCTGACGAGACTCGCGACCGAAAGCCGGATCGGCTTGACCAGTTAGCCGCTCGGCAAGAATGTTGACGATGTTAAAAATTGCCGTGTCTTGGAGAACATTTCCGCCAAGCTGCAACGGTTCAAAGGTAGACCCTTCGGGGACGAACAAGGGAAAGCGCGGATCGATGGGACGGTTGAGTAGATCCCGCCTGCTGGTTTTTGCCCAGAGGCTGTTGGATCGAGTTCGGCTGTCAATCGACTGGTTGAGTAGAGTCGTCATTGCAACCTGCATCGGCTCTAGTTGCTTTGCCAGTCCAACACTGAAACCCCGACTGATCCGCTTCTGGTAGTACCCGTCAAAGAAAGGTTTGTAGGGTAGGAAGTACGGTTCGGCTTTCAGGTTGAGTAGGGTATTGGTCGAGCGATGTAGATAGGCGACCAGCGGAACACTCGGTCTTCCGGCTTCCTCTTCACCGGGAGCAACGATGTCCTCCTTGAATCCGCTGGCCTTTAGAACGGGGAAGTCTACGTGGATTTCCCGAATATCGTGAATGGTGTCATCCCAGATGTTGTTGTTCTGGATGTCCTGGCGGCGCTTAGATTCGGCCACATCACGGCTGGGACCCTGCAAACCTCCCTGGTTTTTTACACTTTCAACGGTTTCCAGATCCCAATTATTTACCGTGGCGAAATTATTTAGCTCACTCCAACTCAGGTGAAGCTCTCTGATTACAATAGGAGCATCACCAATTCGGTGGTTGGTGTCCCAGAGAATCTGCTCGCGCGGTACGTGCTCGATGATGGGGCCACGTTTGAAGGAGACGTTTTGGTACTCCATCTTTCCACGGTTGCTAGCTTTGTAGAAAATGCTCCGCACATCGTTGCGCCAGTTGAGCGCCATGACACTGCTGCCGATGGGGACGAGTTCAGTTAGCCAGTCGTATACGGCAAGCTTGATGTTGAAGTCGTTGCCGTTAGCCGCGTAGTTAATCCACCGGACTACGTCTTTGGCAATGGGCAGACTTTCCTCGTTGTCAGTTTTGGCTACCCAGACTCGCTGCCCTGCGGAGAACACTTTGCCGAAGAGTCGATTGACCATGGCATTGGACATGGCTTGGATTAGAGGAACTACGATGTTGCTGGCGTTGCGGAAAGGGAAATCCTTTACCTTAAAGCGAGGCTTGGCATCGGTCCAGTCCCACCACACCCGGATGTTCTGCATATATTCACTGTAGCGATCCTCGTAGTCGTCTACGATTTCGCCCAACAGTTGACCGAGATATTCCTGATCATCGGAGCTTTTGATATTTACAGTTTGTCCGGGGATTATGTTGGCCATTTAAAGAATGTTCCCACTTTGCATTCGTGCCATTCTGGCTAGCGCACGTTGTTGCATTCTTCTTCGTTCCTCATCTTCGTCGTTTCTACCCATTTTTAGGAACTGGTCAAATTCATTGAATTCTCTAAGGCCCCCCGCAATGTCTCCCTTTCCGAAAGCCTGAGCAGATTCTCCAATGTTTCCAAATCCTTCTTTCAGCCCACCAAATGCCTCAGAAAGTGGCTGGCCTTTCATCAAATTACCCATTCCGGCTAGTGTTTGTTGTTGTATGCCGCCACCGATTAGCCCAGAATTTGCAAGTCCCTCTAGTCCTGAACCCATTGCAGCCAATGTAGGACTAACAGATCCGGCTGCTGGTCCTGCGACATATGGAGCCATTCCTCCAACCGATGGACCCCATGCAAGACCAGAAGATCCAGCGAGGCCAGCACCCGCGGGTATTGCAGTAGTAGAAGCTAAACCTGCACCTGTTCCACCCGCACCAAGACCGGCCCCAGCTTTG
>Ga0310342_100002656_pt1 | contig 11546 bp, 7 predicted proteins | sample S15DNA20500_MG_FD_206155 | JGI IMG/M metagenome (GOLD analysis project Ga0310342, IMG submission 206155) | Marine microbial communities from station ALOHA, North Pacific Subtropical Gyre - S1503-DNA-20-500_MG | ecosystem: Environmental > Aquatic > Marine > Oceanic | place: Pacific Ocean: North... | reverse complement strand
CGCTGCAGCCACAAAGTTGGCAGTGAGGGGCGAGTCGCCCGTGCTGCCCACACTCATCAAATCGAGGTCGGGGATGTCGACCTCCTGAGAGTCGATCCACAGCCAGACACCGTCTGAGGACAAGCGCTGCATGCCGCCCTCGATCACCGTGTAGACCTGCTCAGAGAAGCCATGCTGTGCACCACCGTCCTCGGAACCGGAGTACCAGCCGACCACATCAGACCAGTCTGAGATGTCGAAGAACACAATTCCGGTCTCGCGCTCGAGCTGGTCGGCTTTCCAGCGCAGCTCAGAGGCGGCCGCCCGGATGTTGGTCTCCAGGTCATGCATCACCCGGCCTTCCTCCACCTCCAGGCGTCGGGCTGCCCTGCGAATACTGGGGCCATCCCACGGCGACCCTGCACCGAGGTCCATCACCCCGAATCCACGAACACCCTCATGCTCGTGCGTCCCCTCCCAGCCTTCATCCAACCGGGTCAGGCTGTAGGCGATCGCCACCAGGAGGTCTCTGGGAACATCAAACTCCTCCGAGGCTTCCTCGAAGGCCTGGTCCATGGGGACAGCTTCGGGTGCAGCCTGGCGGGGAGCACAGGCCATCAGACCCACAATGAGGATGGAGAAAAGGGGCCAAGTGGGACGAATTCGGGGCATCGGTGGACTCCTGGGAGGAATCCCGGCCCCGAAGAGGGGCGATGCCGTCCGGGTGTACTTTCATTGTCACCACAAGATGCTCCTGAGAGCAACACGGGCTTGTCTGTGGAATGTCAAAGCTGTCCGTTCACGCCGTCAGACGTGCGATCTCAGCCACTCAGAGCGCCATGAAACCGCCGAACACAAGAAACCCACCGATTCCCAGCAGCAAGACACCCAGGACCCGCTCTACCCACTGGCCGTGGACAGCCAGCCAGTCTGCTGCACCGGTAGAGACCAGCAGCAGCGCGGCCAGGACGTACCAGGCTGCATCGATCATCATGGCCAGCATCGCGACCCCAGTCCGGTCCAGCGTGCTGGCATCCGGAGGAAGGAACGACCCCAGAAGTGCCAAGAAGAACACCGCTATCTTGGGGTTGAGGAACGCGATGGCGAATCCCTCTGTGAACCCGGCCCGGCCCGATGCGGCGTGCCCACCCAGCTCTGCGTTGCCGGCGTTTCGAAGTGCGCCGATGCCCATCCAGATCAGGTACAGCCCGCCCAGCATCTCGATGGCGATACTGACCCCCGGCACTGTCTCCACCAGCGCTGCGACACCCACGACAGCAGTGAACGCGTAGATTCCGACCCCGAGTCCATGACCGACGCCGGTGAGCATCCCCTGGCCTCTGCCGCCCGCGATCGTGTTCTTCACCACCACCGCCAGGCTCGGACCCGGTGCCGCCGCACCAGTCAGACACACCGCAGCAATCGAGATCCAGCTGGCGGCGTCCATGGGGCGTACCTCGGAGGAGTTTCAAGGCGCATCTTCATCGGCGAGGGTGGGCAACATAGCACCTCATTGATCCGATTCATCTTCGAGATGCGCCCGCGGTGCCGACACCTCCATGCCTGGGAAGGGCAGCTTGGGGGCCCCATGCGCTATGCTCTACCCATTCGGAGAAAGAGATGACCAGGGAAGACAAGCCCAGACTCAGCCGCGAGATGTTCATCCTCAGGTTCGGTCTCGTGCGATGGGGATTGCCTGTGGGATTGATCGTCGCGTTGTTCATGTCCTTCACGAGCCCACGCCCGCTGACCTGGACGATTCCGGCATCGCTGATCATCTTCGGGATCGCTGGCATCATCTACGGCGCAGCCCTGTGGTCCAAGTCAGAGAAGGCCTATCAGGAGGTATTTCCTCCCGAAGCAGAGGGAGGCCCTGAAGAGTAGGTCCGGGGCCCATATACCGCCTCAGGTCCGCCCCCCAGAACGTCGGTATCCAGTGAACACAGGTGGCCCATGTGGCACTGGACGGTGGCGAGAAAGGCCTCGATACCCTAAGAGCGCGGGCCAACCGCCCATGAGCCCATGACCACCTTTCCAGAATTCGACCTCGACCCCGCGATCCTCACTGCTGTAGAGAAGCTGGGATTCGAGTCCGCCACGCCAGTACAGGCGGAGACCATTCCCGCACTGTTGGACGGTCGGGATTTGATCGGCCAAGCCCGCACGGGTTCAGGCAAGACCGCTGCATTCGGACTTCCGATGCTCCAGCGACTCAAGGACGGGGGCAAGCCGGTTCGCGGTCTCGTTCTCACGCCCACCCGAGAGCTCACCTTGCAGGTCACAGAGGCCATTCGGACCTTCGCCAAGGGCCTGCCAGTTCGGGTGGTGGCCATCTACGGCGGTGCGCCCTATCCGCCCCAGCTCAAGGCCCTCCGCAACGGTGCCTGCATTGTCGTGGGCACACCAGGCAGAGTCATCGATCACCTGGACAGGGGCTCACTGGACCTGAGCCAGGTCGAGACCTTTGTCCTGGACGAAGCAGATGAGATGCTGCGGATGGGCTTCTTGGAGCCTGTCGAGCATGTCCTCCAGGCCTTGCCTGAGACCCGGCAGATCGCCCTGTTCTCTGCCACCATGCCGGCGCCCATTCAGAAGGTCTCCAAGCGTTTCCTGGTAGACCCGGTGACCATCCAGGTCGAGAGCACCTCGCTGAGCGTGGACCACATCGACCAATTCTGGATTCGAGCACCGCAGCGCCACAAGATCAATGCGCTCTTGCGAATTCTCCAGTCCAATTCACACGGAGCCACGCTGGTCTTTACCCGCACCCGCAAGGGCTGTGCAGAGGTCGCGGATGGACTCACCAAGCGCGGTATCGCAGCTGATGCCATTCACGGGGATCTCAACCAGGCCGCCCGAGAGCGCGTGATCCACCGGCTGCGGTCCAAGTCTCTCTCCGTGCTCGTCGCCACAGACGTGGCAGCGCGCGGCCTCGATGTCTCGCACCTCAGCTGCGTGATCAACTTCGATTATCCCAACGGGGCAGAGACCTATGTGCACCGGATTGGGCGAACAGGACGCGCGGGTGCACAGGGCAGAGCCATCACCCTGGTGACCCCCACCGAGCAGAGGAAGCTGCGCTACCTTCAGAAGGCCATCAAGTACGACATCCAGGAGATGCAGCCCCCCTCCAATGCGGAGCTCTCCGAGATTCAGCGGAGCGCGCTGTGGGCGGAGCTGGAGCAGGTACGCGTCGAGGCGGATCTCAAGCACGTTCGCAAGTGGCTGGATGAGGTCCGCGCGGAGTCTGGCGTACAGCCCAAGGACATTGCTGCTGCGGCCATCCAGTTGCTGACCCAGCATCGGGGTATCGATCTCTCGCCGCCCAAGGCCGAACCGCCCTCCGCTGCACGCCGACAGTCCAGAGGCGCGCCGGGAGAGGTCGACCCAATGGCCCGGGTCAACGAGGTCGAGCTCTTCCTGAATATCGGTCGACACTCCAGCGTTCGTCCCGCCGATATCGTCGGAGCCCTCGCCAATGAGGTGGGGATCTCCGGCAGTGACATTGGACGCATCAATCTCTTTGACAAGAAGTCCTTTGTGGGCCTGCCTAGCGAGATAGCCAAGCGTGTGTTGTCTGACTTTCCGGTTCTCATCATCCGAGGCATAGAGGTCCACCTCTCCCTGGCCCGGCCTCGACAGCAAGAGGACTTCGGCAGGAAGCGACCCAAGGCAAGGCACCACAAGAAGGGAGCACGAGCGCCGCACAAGCGAGGGGCAGGTTCACCGCACAAGAAGCGTAAAGGCAAGAAGTAGCCGCACCCACCTGCTGCCCCAGGGCCAGGAATGATCGGTCACTTGCCCTGCAGGCCCAACACTGCCTATGCTTCCATTCGTGGCCGAAGGTCCTCGCCGACACAGCTCTTTTCGCCTCCGGCTTCTGCTGGCTACAACCAGCTTGGTACTCGCCCTGGGTGCGGCGGAGGCGTATCTGCACATCATGAAGCCCCTGGGCACCGAATTCGCACTCGATGCGACCAACGGACAGCTGCCGCCAGGCCTGTTCCGTGACGACGACGAGTTGAAGGTGACGCTCGCACCCGAGACCACAGTGGATGCACACAGCAGCGGACATGCTGTCGAGGTTCGGACCAATGCACTCGGCCTGCGAGGTGCCGCCCTCGGCCCAAAGGCTGCCGGCGAGCTCCGCGTGCTCGCCATTGGCGACTCGTTCACCCTGGGCATGCAGGTGGAGGAAGCCGCCACGTTCTCGGCAATTCTATCGAGCCGCCTCACGGCACAACTCCATCGTCAAGTCTCCGTCCTGAATGCAGGCGTGCCCGGATACGGCACGGACCAGGCCCGCTTGTGGATGAATCGGCTGGTCTCAAGAACCCAGGCGGATGCGGTGTTGCTCACCCTCTACACGGGCAATGATCTCCGCGACAACGCCCGATGGAGCGAGCGGCAGGCCCGACCCAGGGCACCATCGCCCGGCCAGCCTGGGCCCCCCCAGCGCGGGGCGGTGTGGCGCGAGCTGGCCAACTATTCCCGGATCGCTGCCTACCTCCAGCTCATGAGCAACCTCGACGCACTGGCCAAAGACTTCCGAATCCAGGAGTACCGGGACGAGATCCTGCCCTTTGCCAACTCCGCCCATCTCTCTGGCCTGCTTCCTGCGACCACAGCAGCCCTGACACGCTTCAATGAGGCCTGTAGGGCCCAAGGCGTGCCCTGCATCATCGCCATCGCACCTCCCGCCTATGTGGTGCACCCCGAGCGGGTCCAGCGCACATTTGAGGCCTTTGGGCTCGACCCCCAGACCGCACAGCTCGACGCTCCTGGCAAGCGCATCCGATCCGCAGTCCCTCCTGGCATTCCTGTGGTGGACCTCACCGCCGCCCTGCGAGGTGAGTCCGACCTGGACCCGTACATGATCTGGGATCCACACTGGTCTACCAGCGGTCATCGCATCGCCGCCGACGCCATGGCGCCCTTGCTCAAATCCCAGCTGGAGGCACTCCCATGATCCGTGTGGGGCTCCTCTCGATCGCCTGCGCGGTAGCGGTGGTATTCGGACCTGCCTTGCCGTATCTGGGGGATGCCGCACTGGGCGGCTCGGGTTCCGATGCACTCAAGCACGTGTGGAGTCAATGGTGGGTGGTCCAGCACGTGGTGCAGGACGGGGCGATCCCCATGGAGACAGCGCTGGTTCACCATCCAGTCGGCGGTGCCTTCTTCTCGCTTGACACCATCAATGCACTGATCGGACTACCCCTCCGCGCAGTATTCGACCCCGTGGCCACCTACAATCTGGTGTTGATGGTGGACCTCGCTGCCGCCGCCGCCGCCATGATGATGTTGGCACACAAGGTGGTCTCGAACCGATGGGCTGCGGCCCTGGCAGGAGTTGGCTTCGCCTTCAGCGCATGGACCCTCACCTTCTCGGTGGCATCCGGTGTAAGTGAGACCGCCCTCTTCTTTCCCATCCCGCTGGTCTTGCTTCTCGCCATTCGTACCGGCACTCAGCCAGGTTGGTGGGCACCGGCGCTTGGCGGCGCTCTGCTGGTGGTACAGGGACTCGCCTGCTGGAGCCACGGCATCACCACAGGCCTCCTCCTGGGCATATTGGGCATCGCCTGGTTGTGGACTCGGCCGTGGCGTCCTGGCTCCACGCCTCGCCTGGATCGGGCCTGCATGCTCCGCTTTGGCTGCATGGCCCTCTGCGCGCTTGCCATCGCCCTGCCGGCCTACCTTGCAATCTCGGACACCGTATCGGGAGAGGCGGTGGTCAAGGCCCGACATCTCTCGGTCTTCCCCAACGGCATGTTCTCCCCACTCGACGTGCCCGAGGCCAACGCATTTGGTCTGGTGGACTTCATCCTGCCGACCAGCTTGGGCCTACGCGCGAGCATCGCAGGTACCGACCGGCTGCTCTACGCCGCGTATCCAGGCCTCGTCCTGCTCTGCCTGGCCGGTGTCGGCCTCCGCCACCGAACCCAGCGAACACGTTGGCTCGCCGTCGGAGTGGTGGTCTTCGTCCTGCTGGCCATGGGCCCTCGCCTGTATCTGGACCACGACCGCTCATGGCCAGGCCTGGCCAACCCGGTCTACCTGGCGGCCTATTGGGGCATCCCCTTGGTGAATGCCACCATTCACAGTGTCGATCGGTTCGCGATCGGCGTGCAGCTGTGCATCGCACTCCTGGCCGCTATCGGTACTGAGCGACTACTCGCTCGGCGCCCCGTGCGCTGGGTCGGACCCGCACTCGTAGGTGCCGTGCTCGCCGAGGTCGTACTCCTCTCGCCTACTCCTTGGCCGATTCCCATGGTTCGGGCAGAGATTCACCCCGCAACCCAGAAGCTGTCACAGATGCCCGGAACCGGTGCGGTTATCGATCTGCCGTTCCTGGTCGCCGACGAGGACCACGCCTGGTTCTCCGGTGACATCTTTCTCCAGCAAACGGCCCACCAGCGTCCAATCCCCTACCAACTGGAAGGGGTGGGTGTCGAAACAGCCAGCCCACCCCTGCGGGCCAATCCGTTCTTTGACCAAGTCAGCGCCACGCTGATTCATGGGCATCCACCACCCGCCAGCTGTGATGGCGTCCGTGGCTTGGCCAACCTCGGCTTTCGCTGGATCGTCTGGCAGCCCGCCCTCGCACCTCCCCAGACCCGGGACGAGGTGTCCCGTACCCTGAGTCACTGCATGGACCAGAGACAAGAGATCGGCGACCGCACCATCTACACCATTCCGGGCTGATCCCCATCCACCCTGGGCCAGCTGGAGTGCCGGTCTATTGATTGAGGCCGAGTTGCTCGGAGATGCGTCTGGCCTTTATCTGGAGACCCTGTGGAGTGAGGTGGACTTGGTCCGTGAACCACGCGTCATCCCAGTCCCCCGTCCGCAGATCGATCAGGTTCCAGCCTTCTTCATTGGCCAATTGAGCCACACGTTCGTTCATTCCATCCAGGAGGGCCGTAGATATCATCTCCACGCTGTTCCTCGGCATCGTGACCGCCCAGAATTCCGCACCAACAGACTGAGACAACAAGGCCATCCTCCGGAGATTTCGATCAAAGGTACCGATGTTCGGCTCCGGATCATTTCCCACCTTCACATCGCGAACCGCGAGTTGCTCAAGGGTGAACCGAGTGGGTGGGTCTCGCCTGAGCCATAGGCTTGCATAGGTATAGATGGAGCTGAGGTTCATGAGTGTGGTGTCTACCGACCAACTCAGATCGGAGCGAATCTGCAGTCGGCCCATCTCCTTGCGTTCCATGGCAATCGGCTGGCGGTAATGGGCATAGTCGGGCCGAAACCCGGGTGTCATGAGCGGTGCCAGATCATTGTTCGCGTGATGAACCAGCACATGGTCCGGAGCGAATTCCAGCCCGAGGAGGACCAGCGCACTGAGACTCTCGGTGGAAGTCCAACCTGGCACCCCAAAATTGAGTACCTCTACGTTCCAGCCCTTGGCAGTGAGTTCGTTCTCCAGCAAATACGGCCAAGAGCGAGCACCAGCCGTGGTGCTACCCCCCATACACAGTATCCGTATGGTCCCTTCTGCCTTGGCCAGGGGGAGCTCATCAAAAGTAAATCCCCAGCGGTTCACATCAGATTGGAGCGTGCTATGGGTGTAGATGAAATAAGGGTGTGGCTCAATCTTGAAATCAGCACCCAGGTCTGGGGCATACTCAGCACGACGCTGTGCCACCGAGTCTTCGACACCAGGATCGATCAGTAGGTATGCCCGGAACATCAACTCACACGCCAGCATGAAGGCGCCTGCTACCATCAGCCCCAACGCCAACCTTCGACGCACCGTCATCTCAGCCCCACCGGACAATGGGCATCAATGTGGAATATTTTCCACCGATATAGGCCAAAATATCTCAATTGTTCCTTCTCGCGTCTAGAAACAGAAAATGAACACTCCACTTCAGAACAGCCGGGGAAATGCTGAAGAGAGGCCTCAGGATGGAGTACGAAGGCTCCTCATCCCCGCAGTCCTCTCTCTTCTATCACTGACGGTGCTGGGGGGCTGTTCTTCGTCCCAGGAAGCCCCACCAAAAGAGGCCGCCGTTCTTGTGGCCCCTGGAACCGTCGATGTGAATGACCCTGTCGTTGCAGATGTGAGCGAGGTTCCCACGGAAGCGCCGTGTGCGGGTTGTGACGTTGTATTGATCAGCGTCTGCAGCCTGCGTCGAGATTTTGTCGGCGCCTATGGAGCGCAAGATGTCCGCACACCCAATATCGATAGAATCGCGTCAACCTCCGCCCGCTTCGATCAAGCATACAGCACCTCCAGCTTCACTCTTGCGGGCCTGAGCAGCATCCTGACGGGGCGCTTTGGTAGTCGTACCGGAGTGTTCCGATGGGGAACGGGACTGGGAGATGATGTTCCGATATTGCCCGAGATTCTGGGCTTCTATGGGTATGCCACTGGAGCCTTCAGCATCGATGCGGCGAGTGGATTTCGACCTGAGTACGGCATCCAACGGGGCTTTCAGAGAATCAAGATCATCTCACCGCCTCGAGACACGCCCGATGGCCGACATCTAGACACCGCTCTTGGTCCTGGGGGAAGCAGCGCGATCCCAGCAGCCAGATGGATCGGCCAGCAAGCCCAGAACCGGCCACTTTTCGCGATGTACCACAGCCGGACGGCCCACTATCCGTTTGTTTTCACACAGGCGGGTCCTGATGAGGATCCGACAGGCGTGCTGCGGGCACTCTGGGACGCTGACAAGGATCACTCCAAGGATGAGCCCGCTCCTGGAGGAGAGGGAGGACGTTTTGTCACCATTCCGACGACCCAGAAAGATCAGGTACACCATGTCGTCGCGAGAGCCGGTGAGGCTGGAACGCAAGCACTACGAGAAGCATACAGGTACGCAGTAGAGCAGATGGACATCGATGTGGGCATCGTCCTGAAGGCCATTGAGGAGAGAGGCCGGCTCGACAAGACCATCATTGTCCTCCTGGCAGATCATGGGGAGTCCCTGAATGACCACGGCGAGGTGCTGCACGGAGGATCCTACTTTGATGGGGTGGTACACATCCCGATGATGATCAGCATCCCTGGCATAGCGCAAAGCACGCAAGATGCACTGGTGAGCCAGGTGGATCTGGTCCCCACACTTCTAGCGCTGGTCGGCGCTGACGCCCCAGCGAACATTGACGGTGTGTCGCTGCTTCCGCTGCTGCGAAATGAAGTGAGCACCGTTCGACAAACCACCCTGATTGAAGGAGACCCCAGTATGCAGGAGGGTCATGCCCTATCAGGAGCCGTGATCTCTCCCCCCTGGGTCCTCATGCATCAGCCAACCCCTTGCGCTGGCATGGTGCGCCTCCCACCACCGAGTGGCCAGATGGCCCCACATCCCGGACCACCACACGAAGGCGGAGTACCGCCACACAAAGGCGGAGCACCGCCGCCAATGGGGCCACCTGACAAGCAGATGGGTGCGGATGGCCCCACCCTGCACACCTGCCTCTTCAACACGCAGCAGGATCCGGGACAGAATCAAGATCTCTCGTCCACCCATCCTGACCTTGTGCAGCAATTGATGAGCCGCTGGACTGGGTATCGATCTGCCGTCTCAGGCGGGAGCATCCCCAAGGAGCTTCAACTTGATCCGGCCTTTGTCGAGTTGCTCCAGAAGACAGGCTACGACTTCCGCACCTCCCCCTGAGACGTGGGGAGTCCAGGCAGGGTGAGCCCTATTGCGGTAGCAGTTCCCGGATCTTCAACTCCAGCGCCTGGGCCAGGGCCTGGTGACCTCGGCGAGAGAGGTGGTTGTTGTCGACGAGCACCTCCTCATCCCCAAGGCGGCGCAATTCCTCGCGCGGGTCACTGAACCAGATGTTGGGGTGCGAGCTCGCCAGCGCCTCTTCCAGGCGCCAATATTCAGCCAGCTCGCCGTATCGTGCCCGCCCAATATACTGAGCAACCAACAGGCATTTTGTATTTCGGGCCTGAGCCAGGTCTGCGATCTTCAGGAGATTCTCCCTGGCATCTTCCAGGGGAACAGAGGACGTGAAGGAGAGGCCTGCGCCCGCCTCTTCCCGCATCATCTCCGCCATGATCTCTGCATCCACCGGCGCACCATCCCGACCCACCGGCGGCCGCTCTATGTGGGCCTTTGCGGGCCTGGGATCCAGGACCAGGCGAAGGAGCAGATCCGCCCCGACGATGACGCGACTCCTGCGAGCAAATCTACCAATAGAACGAAGGGTCGACTTGCTCCTGGCCTCTCTCTCCTTTCGGCTGTAGGGATTGTTGCCTCCGAGGTCATTGTGACCGACATACAGCACCATCAAGTCGGCGTCAGTGGCATCCAGCATCTCCTCCAGTGAACGTGAGATGGTGTGGGTGTCGCGGTCAGCCTCGGCATAGTTGTAGGTGTGAATCGTTCGGGCTCTACAGAGCGACTTGTGTATCTGCCCGGGGAAAAAGGCTTCTTCCTCGCCATCAAACTGGTAGGAGCTCCTTGTGCTCGACCCGCCCACATAGAGGATATTGCTCCCGCCCTGCCCTCCCCCACATGCGTTTTCCCAGTGGGGAAGCGAGTCGCTGGAATCGTCACCTGTTGACGCCTGCCCCTCGAGCGTATCGGACGACCACGCTCGCTGAAGGTAGGTGTCCGCCAGGCTCCACTCCAGGGTGATTGGAAGCAGGGCCAGCATCAAGAATGCCTGATCTACTGCGGGCCTCGGGGCGTGCTTCATGAAGAACGGCACCTGCCTGTAGAACAGGAAGCCACGAAAGATCATGAGCAAGAACAACCCCAACCCCCAGCCAAAAACAACCGGGAGGAGCAGCAACGGAGCATCCCAGAGCCACCGACTCTCCGGGATACCCGCTCGGTAGATCGGGACCAGATGACTGAGCATGATCAAGGCGCCAAACACCATGCTCACCTCATGAGGAGAGAGCACCATGGACAGCACAAATGCAGCCCCCCAGAGTAGTCTGGCCTTTGGGAGCGCCCGCTCCTTGGTGAGCCACGTAGCGATCATGTTCAGCGCAGGTAGAAAAGAGCACGCGAGCACGATCCTCGCCAGCTCCCAGTCTTCTGTTTTCGTGAGTCGAAGGCCCTCTACGAGAAAGGTCCAGTGCGGATAGAACGGCACGGCGAGCGGGAGCAGCAAGAATACCCACCCCACATTGGGGCTGCTCGCAAGGACCACTGCCACGCCCACGCACAGCCCACCAAGCAGGCCCATCACCCAGCCCTCGGGCGCCGGTGTGGCGTAGTCCAGGTGGACTCCATCTGCCCGAATGGCGGTGACATTACTGCTGCTGGACTGGCCTGTGAGCTTGAAGGTAAGCGGCTCATCGCTCACCAATGACGCGCTCCACGGCGGGGAATAGGCCTCCCAACCCGAATCGTTTACATTCCGCCAGCGATTCGCCCCCAATTCAACCCTGTACCGACTCTGCCCGATCAGCTCTACCTGGACTGGGCCTGATCCGTGCTGCAGGCGAATGCTGAGACCATGGAGTGGATCGCCGCTCCAGTCGACCACATCCGCCCGGCCAAAAGCATAAAAACCAAGGAGTAACGCAGAGATATTAATTTGGCTTTTTCGGCTTTTACCAGGACAGAACACCGCCACAT
>Ga0310342_100002655_pt1 | contig 11548 bp, 18 predicted proteins | sample S15DNA20500_MG_FD_206155 | JGI IMG/M metagenome (GOLD analysis project Ga0310342, IMG submission 206155) | Marine microbial communities from station ALOHA, North Pacific Subtropical Gyre - S1503-DNA-20-500_MG | ecosystem: Environmental > Aquatic > Marine > Oceanic | place: Pacific Ocean: North... | reverse complement strand
AAGAGTTTGAGGAACCACTGGAAGAGAACACAGTCACGGAAGAAAGCATTCCAGAGGTTATTGATAGTGAAGAAGAAGGAATTGAAACAGAGATTGCAGAATCAGAACCATTAGAGGAAGAAAAAGAAGTAGCACAAAATGAACCCACAGAAGAATCAGAAGACATACAAGAAGAGGAATCCGATAGCGAAGGAACTGAGGACTCCGAAGTACAGGCAGAAGACAGTGAAGAGCAAGACAGTGTACAATCGGAAGGACGAGATGACGTGGACTCCGACAAAGGGGTTGCTACAGATGTTGCAAAGGTAGAAAGCAAATTAAAACAGAAACTAAAAACCATCGCCAAACAAATAGCGAAGGTAACAAAAGTCAATACTCAAAACTTATCAAAAGAGGATATATTTTTTAAGAATAATACGGCATTGAACGCCTATAAGAAAATGCAATTTTATAAGTCAAAGGATATTTATACAGACCAGAATATGGACTTATTTAATCAAATTGATTTAGGCGTTTATGCAAAAGACATTTATACGAATATAACTTTAGCGAGCTATACACAAAACGACCCAGTGGAAATTCACCGGGTGGAACTGTACAAGGCACAAGAGAAAACAAATAGGTTAAAACTGGAATTGGAAGCATTAAGAAATGGTGGATGATATAGACACACAAACTGAAAAAGTTTTAGAACCTATTCAATTATATGATGCAAGTGGGCCACAACCATTGGCTGATGAAAGAAACAATCAATTTTTACAAGAATTATTTGATAAAAAAGCAATAGACCCAATTGCTAACTCTGCATATGATGTAAAAAGTGTAGTACAAAGTAAAAAAGATTGGCTAAGTACACATGGTCTATACACTAGTGATTTAAGTACATGGCAAGATAGTGATAAAGCCTTATATAAAAAAATGTATGAAGATGTTATTAAAACTAGCCCACGATTATCAGAAAAAAATAAAGCTATATATATGTCTCAACCATGGAATACATCTGATGGCGTATTAACAGTATTACATGAACTTAGGCACAAAGCATTTGATGAAAATCTTGTTTTAAGTAGGGTTATTAAAAAAAAACAAGAAGTGATGCTTGAAAAGTATGGAAAAACTATAGGTGGAAAGTATGAAGAAATATTAACTAGGTTTATGGATGTAAAATACCATGATGATGAGAAAGCAAAAAAATGGTTAAGAACAAAATTTACTGCAAATCTTTATGATAAAAATGAATCTTTTCAACATGGAATTTATGAAGATATAGAACAAATAGAAGATATTTTAAGATTACAACAGGAGGAAAAACAATGAAAATAATGGATAAACTCAGCACATACGCAGCACTTATAGGCGTTATAGGAGCAATAGGCGGAGGATTTTATGCGTGGGGTGAGTTCAATACACGTCTTTCTGTACTGGAAGATGAACCTCCAGTTAATTTACAACCATTAAAACAAAAAGATAAAGAGTTAACAAAACAATTTGATGAGGTATTACTATACGCTAATGAATATAAGGTAGACCTAATAGACAGGATTGCAAAAGTAGAAGAAAAAATTAAGCCTGTGGATTTAACTGTTGTATTCAAGGAAATAGCAAAACTAAGGGAAGAAGTGGCTATGCTTGATATTCCTGATGATATAGATTTAAAGCCCATATCAAAGGAACTGAAAAGGTTAAGCGAGGAATTGGTTAGAATAGTGGCAACAATACCTAAAGCTGTAAACTTAAAACCCCTTGAAGAGGCTATACAGGCAATTGAAAAGGCATTGGCTATTGTCAAGAAAGAAAATGAAGTACAGGACGCCATGATTGAAGAAATTAAATTAAAATCAAGTAACCCTTTGGCTAATTAATGGCAGATAATTTTTGGCAAGACGAGGCACTGATGAGTAAATCCTGGGCTATTCGGGCGAGTGATCCAGAAACACCCACATTAAAACTTAATGGTGATGAAGCTACTGTGCAAACAATGAACAGTGAATATGAAGGTAGGGAAATTTTATATCCAACTATACGAATGGTAGATGGGGAATTAAAAAAGTTTGATGAAAAAACAGCAAAAGAAATAGCTATTGAAAAAGGTGATTATGTTGAATATGCTACTAGAGATGAAGCAAAAAATGCATCAATAAAATTATCTGAACACATTGGAAAAGAAAGAAAAAATTGGAAAGAATTGACTGAAGATCCAAAAGGTTTTATGGAGAAAAAAGAACAAGAGCATCAAGACCACATAAAAAATTTACCATTTGGAACTCCACTAGATTTTTATTCTGCAGCTAAGACATCTAGTAAAAAACCAGACGTAGAAAAGGGTATAATGTATGAACCTTTTAAATCAAAAGCTGAAATATGGGGCAGTAATTTTAGAAACTATCTTGAATTTAACAGAACAAGTATACCCTTTATGATGGTAAGGGATTACTTTTATCCACCACCAAAGGAGGAATAATGGCACTACCAGTAACGGAACAACTAACAAATCAACTGCAAACTGAAAGCGTGGGAGAAGTACCGGATAGTGGAATGGAAGGAAACGTTACACGATCGGGAATGATACGAGATTTAATAAGTACCATGAAGGATGTGCATTTCAGTCAGCTTTTAAATGAATTTGGAAGTATGGCAGGAATGGTTAGTGATGTTGAAAAGCCAATGACAACAGCCCTTATGGCAGAACGAGAACAAGTTCCTCAAACACCTTTAAAAGCAGATGACACTACCCCTCCGGTACAACCAACAGCTCCGCCACTAGTTTTACCAGAAGAAATAAAAGTTCCTACACCCATGTCGGACGCTATGGCGATGACTAAGTTATCCCCGATAGTCCCAACAGGATCGGTAGTAGAACAGAATAATGGATTGATGACGCAATCAAAAGGTCTTCAAGAGACTGTCTAGTTGTTCATCAAAATAATAGGAATCTGAATTGCAATGTCGGACGATTGCACAGATAAGATGGGCGTAATAATCATCACCAAGATTATGTAAGACTTTATCCGGGGGCACTGATTCGTGCCTCGTTATTAAATTACCATTGTTATTAATTGACACTGTAGTACTGAAAAGAATGGCTTCATTTTTTTTAGGACTTGGTGTCATTTTTTTTGTCCGGAGCTTTGACAAAATTAGGGCTTATCTTTGGGTCAAGCTTTGACAATGCTCCTAAAATTTGTATGGATGTCGCCACTTCCTGATAAGGTTTTGTAAATAGATATCGCAGTATAATTTGTAGTTGTTTTTCTGTAATAATATAATTATTTTCCACTTTCTTTCTCCTTTAGTTTTTTATTATAGTTTTTAACATATTCCCGTGTTTCTCTCCCTCTTCGCTCTCCTTCTGATTCTTTTTTAGGCTCCTTAAACTTTATCTCACCTGCTATGGCACTGTACGCAGCCATATCTATGTATGTGTCTTCACTAACAACTCCAAGTTTAGTTCTGGCAACTTTTAGCAAAGTCATTAAGATGGCTACATCATGGGCTTTAATTTCTGTACCTAGATACGCTGACCATAACCTGGCAATATTATTATGATTATGAACCTTGTCTCCATAATCTTTTTCTCTGTCTCCTGCAATTAACGCATTAGCTTTTTCTAATAATTTTTTTGTCTTTTCCATACTAAAATTCAAAACTTAAATTAAAGGATATCGTTCGTCTTAAACCTTTTCCTCTAAATGGATAAACTTCATGCAATAACCAAGAAGGAAAAAAGAATATTTGCCCAACGTGAGGTTTTACAGCAAATTTTGGATCTATAAACATCTGCGGTGTTCCGTACAAAAACTCAATCCAACCTGCGTGTTCTCTTTCTTCATTCTTTTCTATTGATGGTGGCATTTTCAACCAACCTGCTGTAGATAACATTCCATAATGCATATGCGGTGGATTAAAATCACCGGCTATGGAATTAACAAGCCAACTATTATGCAACATAACTTTTTTAATTCCTTGTTTGGATTTTTCTTTATCTAATTTATCGCCATCCGCATTCAGTTTTGTTCGTACATACATATTGGTGCAGTGTCCTATCCAATTAAAAAGTGTAGGCAATGTTTCATGAGGTTTTTGATGCCATATATGGTCTTCAATCTTATGCTCCTGTTTCACGTTTCCCACAAGATTATCCGACCAATCTAATTGCTTTGATTTCTTGTCATTCTTTGATACTTTATCCCCATAATCATTCAACATTTTAATGTAGGGTTTTGGTATTTCAAACTCCATTAAAAATGGACTGAATGGTGCATGAACTTTTCCCTTTAGTTTATAATCTTTATACTCATCCATATCTTTTTTTCAACTCCTTAATATTAATTGTTTGCAAATCATATTCTCCTTTATCAACATTTCTTTTAACAACAAGACCACTAGTCCACAGATGTTGTGTTCCTTTTGCAAATGATTCCTTATGATTTAAATAGCACCCGGCATTCAATCCCATTAACTTTCTACCATTTCTCATGGAACGAACGGCATAGTCAAATAAATGTGAATGTCCTGCCGTTGTTGATTGATGGTTCTTTTTCAGTAAACTAGAAGCTATGTTATCACCACTTATAGGTCTTCCTAATATTCCACTAGCAAAATGATGGCAGTATAAAATACCATCAATTTCTACAGGAATTTCATAATCATGATACTCCCACCCATACGCCTCAAATGGGATATCCTTAATACTTACTTTTCCCTCTAACTCCGGGTTATCATTTACAAATTTTGTAATACGATATTCGTGATTTCCCCCTAGCATAACTTTTCTAGGTTTTTTTGTATAGAGGTGATGACTAAAATTATCCAATGCCTCTTCAGCATGCAACATTTCCTTATTATATCTCCTTCCTTCAAAAGCTTTCTTACCTCTGTCAAAATGGGATAGGGAATCCATACTTACCCAGTCTCCCAGGCATATTATAACATCGGGTTTTAACTCACGGGCAAATTTTCCTGCCCAAATAAATCTATCATTAGACACTCCCATTTTAACATGGGGATCTGGTATAATTAAATGTGTACTCATCAGTGCAACTTCCTTTTCTTGTTAAGCATTACGTCTTTAATGTTAATTAACTTGTTTGTGGATGGTTTTGTCATGGCGTCCACGCCCTCATCAAATACAATATCAGGGTGATCCAATGCCATTTTAACCATTCCATGTGCGATTGTTAAAGCAATATGATAGTTTTGCGTCAAAGGGGGGTTGTCTTTTTCCAATACTAAACAAGCAAACCCGTCTTTTGCAGGGTGAACTGCAATCGTTATAAAATTTAATTTATCTACTCCATCTTCCATTTTTACTCCTAATAAAATTTAAAAAACATACAGCATCAAATACAACAAGAGGATCTCGTTGGTTCATTTTTATGAATACAACTGGCTCCTCTTTCTTTTTTGAATTGTACACTGATTGGTCATAATCCTTGTATATTTTTTTAAATGTTTCCTGGTTCTTGCATTCAATAGAAAAGGGAATAAGTTTTTTTGCCTTGTTGGACAGTTTTACATCCACTCCTCTTTCTCCCATAATGGCACATACAATGTCATTGTCTGTCAATTTGGGAAACAGTTTCAGCAGCTCATCACGAACCCAGTTCTGCAATCGTCTGCCTTTAGCTTTTTTACTCTTAGTTCTCATCTTCTACTCTAGGGTTTGTTACTTTAGTATACCAAACAAATTTAGGATCAAGAGCTTTAGATTGTTGTTGTGGTAGGTACTGTATTTCATTACCCCAACATGCAGTCTTGTAGGAACAAAATCCACAAGTTGATTTTAACACCCTGTTTCCTGTTTTCTTTCTGTAAAAATACTCTTCCGTGTCCGTAAAGCATCTTTTAAACGGTGCGTTAGTCTTTAATGCCTCGATGTTATCCTTTGCTTTTTGAATGGCATTTTTATCATGTTCCCTATCAGCTATGGGAGTCTCTGTGATGCACCATTCTCCCGTTGATTTGTTAATGGCAATCCATCCACCAAAATCACATTCTTCCGCATTGGAATATAAGTACCCCTGAGTAACATACCCAAAGTCATCATGCTTTAAAAGTGCGTCAAACCCTCCTCTATCCCCAAATTTATAATCAAAAGACATTGGTGATGCACTTTTAATGTCCCATATTCTACCTTCAATCTTGACATCGTATGTTCCATCAATTTCACCTCCATCGAATTTATATTTTACTCGTTTTTGCTCATCATCAATTTTAACATCAGATGCTTTTAAAATGGCAATGGTTGCAGCTTCAATCATATCCCCAAAAAGATTTCTCATTTTTACATTGTATGGAAGAGGCTCTCGTTCCTTTCCCATTTTTTCCATTTGCAGTTGGCATAATGGTCTACCAATGCTCGACATTCTTATTTTAAATTTATTATCTCTCTTATCCGTAAACTGTCTTCTAAAAGCTGCTTTGCACGCCTCTCCAAATTCCTGAATGATAGTGCTAGAAACCTGTACAGAGGCCGTATTGGCCTCTGTAAGGAACATCTGAACTCTGTTTAATATAGAGCTAGACATTAGGATGCAAGGATAGTAGCAGGGTCGTCTTCAAGATTATCAATTACTTTTGCAGTAATTTTATCTGTCTCTTTCTTGTCATTTGCCTTGTGGTAGGCATCGGACACTCGTTTATTTTCATCGGTAATAAGATCAGTAAACAAATCCATAGTCTCTAGATCCTTTTTCGTGAACTTAACTGTCTTGTTGTCAATTGCAATTTTTGACACATACCACACGGTGTCTCCACTTTTTCTGCGATTGGACGTTAGGTTAAGAAAATGATTTTGCATAAGATTGCCACGACTTTTCAGGCTTTTTAAAGACTCACCAACAGGCTTGAAATTTGTTCCTGTCACACGCCATAAAATAGGCACATCCTCTATGGAAGTAGGCTGACCATCAGCCGTTGTACAGTCCATTGACAATAAGCCATACACCAAACGATAGCACTTGGTGTCACGTTGATTATCCAGTTCAGCTTTTGACAACTGATTCTTGTCTTTTCCGATAACCTTTCCGCATCGAACGCCACCTTTAGAATCAATGGGATCATCTTTCCATGATTTAAAAATAACTGATGTGCATGAATAATTATTGTTCTCGGCATCATATTGCATATACTGATAGGCGTTTATAAAGGGCCTGAAATTAACAGGCTTATCCTTTAAGCTGTATACTTTTTTTTCAGATTCAGGATCATAGATTGTATAAACTCCTGGACGCAAAACGTTTCCGTCATCATCCTCGGCTAATTTATTTATGGACAATCTTGGTAAAATTCCTGAACCCATTTGTGAGTCATCGTCCTGACCCGTCATTTTCATGATCTCTTCTTTACTGAGAGATTCAAAAGCTTGTAGTTCATTCGTCATATTTAACCCTCCATAGGTTTTATTTAAATTAATAATATCAGATATTTCAGATTTGTCAACAAAGAATTTATATTTTCTTTCATCTAGCCAAAATCCATAGCCATCGAGCCAAATCCAATCATACTCAAGCATAAAGTTTTGTATCCAACCAGTTAGAGCCTACCTTTAACTCAACATCCAGAGGAACATTGAAATTGATTCCGTACGTGTCTTTCATCTTGCTGATAACCCCTAAACAACCATTGTTTAGGCATTGTGCGACAATCTTTTCCTCTTCAGGAAAAACATCAGCAATAATGGAATCATGCACGGTGTTAATAAGTAGGCTCTTGGTCTTGTTCTGTTCTAACAACTGATTAATCAAAATGCACGCTAGAGGAACAATATCGGCAGTGGCAAATCCCTGAACTGGATAATTTTTTATCTTTGTCGAGAAACTTGAACCGCCCCATGGCATACGTTCTGCTTTTGGAAAAGCGTACTCTCTACCTGTAGGTATAGTTACGACTTTATGTCGTATGGCTTCATTTTGCAGTTCGTCATGCCAAACTCGTATATCAGGGTACTTTTTTAAGAAAGCTGAATAATATTTCTTTTCATTCTCTGTTCCGGACATACCACCATACAAGGGCTTGAAGGTATGGGCTTTTGCGTCCTGTCTGGAACATCCAATCGTATCTGCTGTAAACTGATGCACGTCAACACCATTTTCAATGTCTTTCATACCTTGCTTGTCTTGTGCTAGAAATACAGCCGTTCTAAATTCTAATTGGGCAAAGTCAACTTCCATAATTTTACCATTTTCAAACCGGGAGACAATAACTTTTCGTATGGGAAACGTTCGTGCCCGTGGTTGATTTTGAAAGTTAGGATTCTGACTGGACAGTCTTCCCGTTGATGTCACGCATTGCATAAAACTTGGATACAGAAAATGATTTTCTGTCTTGTGTTTTTTAATCCCCTCCACAAATGTTTTTAGGTAAGTGCCTAATGCCGTGTAGCGATTTATCTTTTCAACAAACAATCGCAGCTCCTCATTTCCTTTTCGGGCTATGATGGGCAGTGTAATTTTATCCGTCTTAAATCCACCATCAGCTATGTCACGAACAGTATAGGTCTTTGCGTTAAATCCTGCACGTTCTTGTGTTGAATGATAAATAAAACCCTGTCCTTCACAGTCCTCACATTTTGTTAAATTCTTGTAAGGCGTTCCATCCACTTTTATTTTTTGTACTTTTCCTTTTCCCTCACAAGAATCACATTGTTCCGCTTTTGTTTTATACAAAGGTTCCAAATACTTTGTATAAATCTGTGTTATTTGCTTTCGACTGTAATGAGGTCGCCTTTTTTGTCTTTTTGTTCTAGGATCAGTGCCTAGATTAAAAATATATGCCCATTCTTTCTTGTTCTTTACTTTTACTCCATAAATAAGCCATGACAATTGCTCATGACTGGACGGGTTTATGGAAGTGTCACCCATTTTTTCATATATAGCTTCATCAATTTCCACTCGCAGCTTATTAAACTCCTCTTCAAAACTCTTTTCAACCTGGTTTAACGCATCCATATCAATGCGAATGCCGTTGTTCTCCATTTTTGCCAATACAACCAAAAATTCACACATCATTTTAACTGTTTTTAACAGTCCCTTGTTGTTTATTTTCTTAAACTGAAGCATTTGGGCATCAAAAAGAGAACGAGTTGCCTTTATATCAAACCTGCCGTACTCATCCAACTCAAACATCGGAACATTTTCAAAAGATATATTATCATTCAAATATTTTTCCATCAGATCAGATTTTTGCACCACTCCACGCTTCTCACAGGAATGTTTCAGTCCTATGGGAGCTTTCAATCCACGATTCATTATGTATTCACCAATCATGGTGTCATAAACCTTGCCATCGTACTTAAATCCTGATTCCCACAACCATATCAAGTCAAATTTTATGTTATGACCTACAAGCAAGGTTGTTTTATCTAACATACTTTGAACTCTCTTTCTGTCTGGTATGCCCTTAAATTCCCGATGCTTGAAGAAAAAATACTCATCATTCAATCCCATGCATATGAGAAAATTATCTGGATTCTTGGAAGACGGGTCTTTTTTCCCGTCTCTCATTCTAAAACTTGTCTCTACATCAAATGCTGTTATCATACATCGTACCTCGATAATTCTGGTGTCATAATGCAAGGTATTTTCCCATGCCACCCTGTTATCTTATTCTTGCTGATGGCAAGTGTCCTTATGTTCTCGTCCGTATCCAACATATTCCTGAATCCAATGCCAATAATTAAATCAGCCTCCGCAGCTTTACCCGTCTTGCTGTTCTCCATCATGTCAAATGTAATGTCACTTTTTCCTGATGCATCAGCAGATGCCTGAGATATGGCAAAGATGCAGCACTTTCTTCTCTTGGCAATTTCCCGTGTTCCTGTATAAATTGCTCGTAATCTTTCATCCGTTCTTGCAAACGTGCCTGGAACATGCACCTTATCAAGCTGATCTATGATGACAATATCAGGCTTTTCCTTTGCCACGAAAGAGTCAACTTTTTCCAAACTCCAATCCACAGTATCCAAAATTTTTATGTTTTCACTTATCTCTGCCCATTTTTCCTTCGCAACATCTGTGCTTTCCTGTATTTGATCAAATGTCATACCTGTATGGGCGTTAATTAGTCGCATTTGAATCCTAATTGCAGGTTCTTCATTGATCAGGGCACATACCTTGGCACCTTGAGGGGCAAATCCGTCAATTCCTGAGACTAAATTAATCCAAAAAGCTGTTTTACCACTCTCCGGGCGTGCAAATATGACAACAAGATTGCCTTCCCCTATCCCGTTCACCTTTTCTCTCAAGGATGACAAATTAAACTTGAATTTTGTATTGTCCTTCAAGGAATCAATGAGCACATCAATATTGTTTGGCGTGTATTCATATTCTTCCTTGTCCGTTTCATTGGAAGAATCAATAAGGGATTGAATGGAAGACAATGGTTGTTCTTTTCCATTAAATATTTCAGTAGCCGCAACCGCAATTCTTTGAGCCATGCTTCTTTTGTGCATTGATTTTAAAATGTTATTAGCTATTTTTTTATCAGGAACTTCTTTGTCCTTTATCTCCTCTATCAAGCTATTAAAATTTTCTTTCGCTGCCCTTGTGGATGCAGGGTTATACACTTCCAGATGCAGTGTTGCCACCTGATCCAATGTTAAATCCTTTTCCGAATCATCATGTGCCCGTGTAATTGTTTCATAAAGATTTCCCGTGCCGTTGGTAAACATTTCCTTGTTCACCCGACCTTTATTTTCCTCATAAAAATCTTTTCTTAACAGTAAATTAATCAGTTCTTTTTCAATATTCATGTCGCCCTTAATTGTTTTAATATTTCCTTCATTCGTTTTGTTTTGTATAAATCTTTCCAATTTTTAATATAGTATTTTGCAGCTTTCTTGTCAAGTATGCATAGTGCATTATTAATTGGCCATGTTTTTAAATACGCTAAATAACTTCGACAGCTTTGGGCATATAAAGGAGCTTCATTTCTTTTGACCTTTAACTTTTTATATTCCCCCGTAACTGTATAAACACAATGAAAATACTTTTTCTTTTCCATAACAAACCAAAGATACGTTCCACAGTTAATCAGTTTCCACATCAAGAATCAAACTCCTCATCCAACAGATATTTTTCATCAAGAAGTTGTTCGTGTTCCTTTTTTTTACTTTTGAAAGAATCTGGAAGATTTTTTGGTGTAGGAAAACCTAGATCTAAAAGATTAAGTCCTTGAATATGACAGTTAGGCCCGCTTTTCCATAAGCTGCTATCCAAGCAACTTTTGCATACCCTGTTGCCATTCCATGTGCTTATAAATTCTGTTGCACATGTCATACACTTTCTTTTCTTTTTCTCGGATTTAAATTTAGGCTTCATAAATCTCTCCGGTTTGTAATAATGTGGAAGTTCAAATTTTTTTATTAGCATTTTTATTTTCCCTTATGGACTCCAACCAAATATGTTCAAAATTACCTATGCTTGTTTTTATATTTGTTTTTGTCTTTCCCTTTCCCTTTAAATCATTATATATGAAACTTGCCATTAAGTCAATAAACTGCCTGGTAAACATTTTTTTATTCATCACATTTCTCCTTATCATCTACCTT
>Ga0310342_100002654_pt1 | contig 11549 bp, 25 predicted proteins | sample S15DNA20500_MG_FD_206155 | JGI IMG/M metagenome (GOLD analysis project Ga0310342, IMG submission 206155) | Marine microbial communities from station ALOHA, North Pacific Subtropical Gyre - S1503-DNA-20-500_MG | ecosystem: Environmental > Aquatic > Marine > Oceanic | place: Pacific Ocean: North... | reverse complement strand
AGCATGGGATTGTACATTGAGGGATGGAAAGAAAACCGAAGCCAACCGTGCGTCAGATGTGGAAAAGATTTCAAGACCACCAACGATGCACAGCGATGGAATCGTGTCGTGTACTTGGAAGGACCAGAAGGCCAGAAAGGTAATCCCTACGGGCAATACTGTGAACCGTGCTGCCGTCTCATCATGGAAGTCGTCAGAGGATAGTCATGGGCCATATGAAGGAAATCGGAATGGACAATCAGCAACGGTATCTCACCACCAGACGTGTAGAGTTACGTTGGTCACCAGAGGTCAAGGCCGTGATCCGTGCAGGATTCCCGAGCTACAGACGGCGCACTGCATATCTGGGGGAATTCAGCCCCAGGCCCATCAATTCGTACTGGGACGGAGGCAGTCGGGACGAATTTGCTGTCGTACATCTTGATTCATTGTCACGACATGAAGTGCCTACAGCATCACATCCCTACTTCGACATTGCGAGTCGTGGCAACACAAACCGAGAAAACGATGTTCTGTCGACCGACCGTGTCGGAAACCTGACCTTAAAGGTGCTGCCTGATGGGTATGCGTTAGTTCAATCCGGGGTGTTTCGAGGAAAACAGGCTATGGCGACGGTATTTGTGCCTGCGTCGAACCTAAATGACTTGTTACCAGGATTCATCATCCACCACTCATGAAAGGACCCCATAGACATGGAATTACAAGTTCGGATCATCATCCCAGATCGTTGCGAGGCACCGCTTGTCGATGGGCACCTACCATCGTATTACCAGGATTGCATCGCCGTGGACATAGACGACATCCTTCAGAATGCTGTTTATGCCATACATCGTAGCCTAGAAAAGAACGGGAAACCACGTCTTGGAGAGGGGGAAGCATTATACTTCAAAGAGAGTAACCGAAAACAAGCTCATGGCTCAACCAATGATTGGCATGCAGGAGAGTGGGAGATTACACCAACAAATGAGGGATCAGAGAATTCTTCGGGAGGAGAGTAAATCGTATGGGACAATCAAGACGTAATAATTCGCCAATGCGGAGAGACATCCGTCGAGCCGAAACCCAAGAACGAAATGCCCTATGGCAGGACATGTCCGTGTCCGACCGCCTGGCTGTGGTAAAGAGTCGTCGTGGTCAATCGAAAAAAGAACGTATCAGATTAGTACGTATGCAAGCAAAGGAGATGTCATGAGTTACGTGGACCCAGATTACAAAACCAAAAAAGCATTCAAAGAGGCAGTCCAACATGGGATGCAGCATCGCACCTACAATCCCAGTGGGATGTTTCCCACCACGCAATCAGGGACAGACGTAGTTGAAGGACCACATTACCCAAAAGCCCATCGATGGTATGCAAGCGTAGAGGTCAAAGATGGAATCGTGATGAAAATCCTGACATAGGAGAGATGACATGGCAAGAATCATTCACCCAGATGGTATCGAAGAAATCGTGCATCCAAAAACCGGCACTACATTTTCCTTGGAAGAGTTACAGAAATTCGTCGGAGGATACATCGAACGAGTTCCCACTCCATCGATGGACCGAGACATAGATTGTGTGGTTGATGAGGAGGGTTTGATGAAACAGTTACCCATGAATAGAAAAGCATCGAACTTGGTAGGGGGCGGCCAGATGATCGTTGGACCCATGGTGATATTGAGAGGAAAGGAACGATTGGTATGAAGTATCAGATCATATGTAAAACATGTGGACACACAGAGGTAGCATCATCCGTAGAGTACACGACAATAAAAAAGGAAGGATGGCGGTGTTGGGGATCTAATTCAAAAACATATGAGAATATATGCGAGAGTACAGATTGTACATTTGAAGCATTCCCCGAAGACGGAGACGATGTCAAGGTGTTACGAGCCGAGTATAACCGGCGACATGCAGACGAACCTGGATTCGTCCCTTCGGTAGAATATGTTACAGGACCAGACGGAAAAACTCGCCCAAGGGAGTCGTGATCTTGTGGGAAACGGACATTTTCTGAAAAGAAGTGTCTGAGCTGAGTTGTGTTCGGAAAATGGGGAGAACATGCCAAAAGCATCGAAATTTACCGTCGCCATAGGCGCAAATCCACAATCCAGCGGGTTCATAGAAACCGTTCATTGTCTGACGGAAAGGGAATCCGAACGAACAGCAAACGTGTTATGGCAGAAACATGAACAGGAACATGACTCTGTTTATGTCATTGCATGGAATTCTGGAAAATACGAATTAGATTACGACACCATGAATAAATCAGTGGTGTACTTCCGTTGCCGACCTGGTATTTGGTTCATACAAGGGATAGGAGACGATGATGACTGACGGTCAATGGATTACGAGACCGGATCTGGAAAGAGAGGTACTCCACTGTGGAGTGGATTCTGCTATAGGCGATGAATTAATCGACTGGATCCTGGAACGGAGACTTCCCCAAGATTTTATCGTTACTATCCTTCGTAATAATTTATCGGACGCTTTACGACAAGCCAAGAATTGGCATGGTGTACATAGTCTAGTTCAAATTGAAGAATTCTTATACAACTGGGCTCCCAGCGGGTGCTGGGGATCGTACGAACGAGTTAATTTGTGGAAGAAAAAGACGGAGAATAATTGGGATAGCAATATGTCACGAGTCGCAGACGACACACCGTAGCAGAAATGGGGAGATATGGATCTGTACAGATCAAGTAAATTAAAAGGGGTAGACATCGTCTATATCAATAAGTCCGAAACAGATAACTATCTCGTCATGAATCGTTCAGGATGGTATTGGTGTCTGCAGTACGACGCTCCTTTTATGGAAAAAATACACTGCGACATGTGCCGCATAGCAGAAAGAGACCCGTGTGGCCCTTTCCCCTATCGCCATGAAGCCATGGCGGATGCGAGAACCTATCTACAGGGTACAGGGTACCCCCGTCGCAGGGCAGTCACGTCGCCACAAAGTGGAAAACACAGCCATGAATAGGCATTTCACGATTACAAAAGACCAACGCCAAGCAGTATGGAAATTATTCCTCCGTAACCCAGATGGTGCCACTTCGTACCGAGAATTCAGGAAACGTGTGGCTGGTGGGTATGGCCCTTACATCATGATTGTCTGGTGCAACATGGTGGTCGGAATCGAGGTCGATGGTCATGCCCATACGTAGATAGGGGATTAATCATGCAATGCAGTATCTGCAAAACAGAGATTCCCGAAGAACCGAACGGTTGGTCGGGAGGCCATAACGCCAGTCCCGTCGCAAATGGCCGATGTTGCAGCCCATGCAATCAGATGCTTGTGATTCCTGCCCGAATGGAGATGCTGATGGGGCTGGATACACCTGGTGAGAAAAGTAATGGATGACAACAGCTGGATGCGATGTCCTGAACCACCGCTGGACCCTCCAGAAGATCCACCCGAATGCCCGGAGTGTGATTCCCCTCTGCGCGGAATTCGGATCATATCCTGCGAATCTTGTGGATGGGAATCTCCGTGGGACCATGATGGCATATTAGATTACGAAGATTATGCAGGAGACAATGGTCGATGAACAGGGAGATGTACGCCTTAGCAGCGATGCCGTCTGTGATTAATGAAATGTACAAACGGCTAGGTCCAGACACACGGTTTACAGAGGCATCGTTGCCTAAATTGATTGCAAAAGCGTCATTTGACATAGCCGACGCTATGAAAGAGAAAGAGATTGAGAATCACAACCCAGATCATACGAGAAATGATTGATAACCTTCATAAACGAGGTAAAGATATTGGATTCTATGGGGATGGTTGTGGCCTACGTGTCACGAATGAAAAAGGAGACGATTTCATTAGTCCCGGAGGGTCCAATCAGAATATCCATTACTGGTTACAGGGATATCGATGCGCCATCGATCAAATAGAAAGAGAACGCCATGAACGTAGAAGGGTGAACTGATACATGAGCCGATTAGTTTATCGTGATCCATTTGGACGAGAAGAATTACACGCGAAACGTATTCATTATCCCAGTTCAAGCCAACAGGAATGCCAGAATTGTGGACAAATAAGAGAAACATCATCTGGCATCCGATGGCTGTACCAATTCTGGGTTGAACGTGACGACCAGATGGGACGAAAACATGAAGATCAGTATTTATTTTGTTGTCACGAGTGCCGATCTGATTATTTTCACATATAAAAATACAGTTAATTTTATGTTGCATTAAAGGATATTTTGTGACATCATTACATAGTATTATTTGAACACACTATCGTGTTCAACCTGGACCCCCGAGGAATGCAGGGGGAAAGCGTTGTGGTCGCTATACACCACATACTGAAGGAGGCCATACATGGCCAGAACAAAGAAAACGTTGACCGTGAAGTCCACCCCTACGTCAACCACCAAAAAGGCGTCAACACGAGCAAAGCGTTCCACCAAAGGTGGAGATACGCGGTCTGCGTCCAAACCGACAAAGTCGGAAACGTCGTTGGCCCGACGAGGTACATCCAGCGGTATGCGTATCATGGAATACCAAGACCATACGCTGGACGTTAATTACAAGACGGATCGTCGTTTGACAGATGTGAAGTTGGCCGAAAACTGGGCAAAGGAATTCCCTTTTTCCATGTGTCTACAACGACAAAGTGTCAGTATTGTACGCGGAGTCCGTCGTCTCTATAATACGGGTCGTCATCGCAGTGGAGTTGGAGTCCCAACACGGTTGTCCGTCCCCTATGATGACCAAGGACAGCCCGTCAAGGACCGCCAAACCAAAACCAAAAAGGTTGTTGAAAAAGCAGCATAACACAGCGTAAAAGAGGGAGTGCCCAATCGTTATGGGCCTCCCTCTTTGGTTTGTCACCAGAACACCATAACAGGAGAGAATTTAATGTACAATTTCAAGTTTGTCGTCGTCAGCAGCAAGGGAAAGACAACCGAAGAGACATTTGGGTCCAACCATGAAGCGCATTTTGCGATGGGAGCGTATGCGGCAATACATGAGCTGAATGCCAATATCCATCCTGGTCGTTGGCAGGATTCGGCGCGGAGCGTCATGTACAAAGGAGATGATCCTATGTTTGGCGCAGTCGGATATGTGGCTCAATGCATCAAAGAGGATGGGGATGATGAAGAATAAAGTATGCAGTTCATGTGGGGCAGATTTAGGGGATCCTAGATATTATGATGTCGCCCGTCTATTTCCTGTGTGGGTAATCAAACGAATTACAGGGAATGATTCCTCTTTCGTTACACAGTATTATACTGGTAATGATGACTGGACATACAGTATCGATAAAGCCGAGATCATTCAAGATCAAGATTTAGCCACCAATATGGTTCGAGGAATTAATTCAGATATCGAACCTGACTTAGTTGATAAATAAGTGAAGGATTACAGCGGTGAGTCCAATATTTAAATCCAATTACTACGGCATGTAAAGGATTGATTCCGTATCGGTCAATACCGACAACCAAAAAAAGGCCAAAAAAACACCCTGTAGGGCCGTTCTAAGCGATTCAGGGGCGGTTGACCATATCACGATGACCCATGCCACCTGAATGACCCTTAGGATGGCCCTAAGGGGATTGGTATTCCGATGGAAAAGGACATATATGTCTGGTAACAAAAAACGAGACAAATTAATAAGTCGTGTTGTCAAATTATTCCGACTTGGTGATGTAAGTAGAAGTAACACCACCGAAGGGGAATTATTGTCGGCTGTTACGAAGGCCAGAGAATTAATGGCCCTCCACAATATCGAAATGGTGGAGGTTGAAGGACGGCTGGACGAAACAAAAATAAAAGAATTACATGTCATCATTAAAGAACATTCAGCCTATACGCGTAAAGGAAAATTCGCAAAATACGATTATTCTATTATGTCAGCGGTCAGTATTTTAACGGATACTGAAGTATATATGAAGAACCATGGTGGGTATCAGAGTTGTATGTTTGTTGGTGAACAAACGGATGCTCACATAGCCGGTGAATTGTATTCTGTGTTATTGCCATCCCTACGACGTTTTACCAGAAACGCATGTGGAAAAGGATGGAGCCGTGATCACACTGATTATGCCTTGGGCTTTGGGGCACGGGTTGTTGAACGAGCAAAAACCCATATAGAATTAAGTAAACAACAAGAAAAATCCATGGCTCTGGTTATTACAAAGAAAAAAGAGGCGATGTCATCGTACCTTGAGACTCTGCATCTGATGCCAACGAAGAGAACGAGAATTGCGTCCAATGATCAATACGCTTCAGGCTATCGAGATGGATCGAAAATGGATCTCGGTCACGGTCATAGAATAAAATGACAATGCACTCGGTGACATTTCTATTCGACAGAGAAACCATGTACAAACTGGGGAAGAGATTCGGTCACGAAGGAACGCCTGCGACATCTATGGAATTATCAGACTATATAAGGTACATTGTTCGAGAGAATATTAATCACAATGACCAAGATGATCGACCAAAATCATTGCGTATAAAGAAAAGAAACAAACGACTGTAATCTTTGCGACGAATGCCCTGTGTCGGTTGAGGCATAGGACGACACCAGAGGGTTTTGGTCGGCCTCTCTGCGTATCGTGCCTGTTTTCCCAGCGCATGTGCGACGTTGCAAAGACGGGGGGCCAGGTTTCCCCCATTTCCTGGTCCCCCACCTTTCTGACCTATTAAGGAGAGGGTTACACAGTGTTTGAAATAACAATCATTTATAAAGAAAGTACATTTGTGGATGAATTTACTTCAGAATCAATTGAAGACGCCATATCACTTTTAGTAAGTTATGCATTGTCTGGTAAACTAAGTATTAAACAAGTTGTATCGATCTCTATAGACGAAGAAAAAAGAAATAAATGACAATGTGCCATAAACAAAGTCTTATAGAGTCTATTTTAGCAATGTTGCGATTGTCTATCGGGAATATGGATACAGACTCACCTAATGAAGAAGAAAAAATTATGATACAAAACGTTTGTGAACTAGGAGATCGCATTAATGCCATATTAGAAGAACATAACCCTAAATTACTCATTGCAACGGTTACTCTAACTCAAGTATTGGAGGATGTATTATGTAATTACCAAGAAGAAATGCCGAATATGGTAACTGCAATAACATGTAAATTGTCTCACCATGGATCTCAACACATTACAATCAAAGACGATGGTGCTACAACAACTCGCATAAAAGAGACTATTCATTAAGAAGACTATACATGGCAATGATGAGCAGGAAACACTATAATTTATTCGCTTCTGATATATCCGATTGGTTAAGAATACTAGACAATGAGAGCCGTAATCCAATGCCACGGATCTCAAAGAGTTTCACTGCTGGCAGCGTATCAGGGGTGTCGTTTATTATCTCCAATCTAATTGATTTATTAAAGAAGGAAAATCCTGGATTTAAACGAGATCGATTTATTCAAGCTATTGATAAAAAAATTACAGACGAAAAATCTGAGTTTGGCGTTGGATGTGGCCCTAATCTGTATTGGGGGCGTATTCAATCTAATTTAAAGGTTGGCCTATGAATCCATGGTCATGGTTCATAGGGGTCGAGGGGCCTCCAGTCATTAAAGGTAAATGGGTTTGGCAAGAGCCAACAGATTTTAAGAAAATTCAATCAACCGAATCAATTGACAGTAAATGGCGTGCAGTTGTAAAAAAACGAGGGCCACATCCTAAACAAGATTTTATTATGCGGGAAAGAGGTATGACAGAAGCCGATGCCGTAAAGAAAATATTAAGCATGGGTTACATGCCACAGGATATTCAATTATTGGAGCCATCCTTGGAATAAGAGCGAAAGAACATTAATTCACCTCACGATTGGCACCCCCCACCACGTATCTGTTTGTCGTTGAAAACTTCATACTTATATCTAAAGTATATCTTTTTTATTTATAACGTACAGGGGCATCATGGGGGTGTCATTCATGAGGTGAATTGTTTCTGAAAACAGGATTTTTATTTATTGCTTTACTTGTAACAGACGATATATAACGTCTTTTACACAGCAAAAAATAGATTGCTGATTAAGTAAAAAATAGGGTATTTTTATATGTCTGGGGGGCACATTGTTCTAGAATGTCAGAAATGTTTAACACAATATGAAATTAATTCTGAAGAGGAGATAGGGTTATGTAAAAAATGCGGCAGTTGTGTACAGACTGTAAAATATGGGTTTATTCCCGTAGAACCGGAAAACACCTTTTCGACCGAACATAGGAGAAATAGCTTACTCATGGCAAAAGCAAAAATCGTAAAGATGCCTCCCGATGTGACTGGGAAGAAGTCAAAGACTGCAAAATCTTCAAAGTCTACAAAAAAGGTATCATCATCTGTTGGAAAGAAATTTAAAGGCACCGAGTCTGGACTTGGTGTACTAGCGTATCAGAATAAAACGTTGACCGATAATCGCCGCGCACATCTGGATGATGAATCTATTGCCAAGATGTGGCGCGATGAATTTCCTTCGGCTAAGCCGTATACCGCGAAGGATGTTAACAGTGTTCGTAATGCGTTTAATCGAGGAAAGCACGGTAATGAACTCCCCGCACGACCTATTCCTGTATTCGATGAAGATGGGAATCAGATCAAAAAGAAGGTTGCCCCTCCTGTTAAAAAGAAGAGCGTTAAAAAGAAGGTAACTGATAAAAAGTCATCGAAGAAAGCGCAAGACGATGACGATGATGATGACGACGAAGAAGATGGATTTGATGACGACGAGGAATAGTCATCATGTCGTTTGTTTTCCATAAACGGAAATCACTTTTCCCATATCAAGAAGAGGCGTTATCATACGCCCAGACTCGATCACGTATTGCACTGTTTATGGAAATGCGGCTGGGGAAAACCTTGGTCTGCATTCGGTGGTTAGCGAATAAAACTGGCCCGTTCCTCATTGTTGCTCCCGTAGAAGCATTGGCTGGATGGGAGAATGAACTTCATGGGGAGCGGGTCTCCTCTGTCGATATATCCGTGCTGTACGGAACAAAGAAACAACGACTGGATAAATTAATATCCGCGAGTAACCAATCGTGGTGTCTTATTAATTATGAAGGGTTACGGGTCATAGATAAAGCTGTCCATAACGTATCGTGGGGAGCAGTTGTTTTAGATGAATCGACTCGGATACGTAATCCAAAAGCTCGTATTACGAAATACTGCCTGTCCACATTTAATAACGTTCGGCATAGAGCCATATTAACGGGACTTCCAGATCCAGAGGGTCCAATGGATTACTATTGCCAGATGTCGTTCTTGAATGGCGGTTTTTTAGGATGTCATAACTATTGGATGTTCAGGCACAAATTCTTTAAAACCGATGCCCGAGGATGGAATTGGGAGCCTAAATCTGGAATCATTGATCGAATAAAACGAGATGTCCATGGATCGGCATTTCTTTTATCGAGAGATAAAGCTAATATTGGGAGTAAAAAACTGTACCAGAAACGTGTCGTTGATATGACACCTGGTCAAATAAAGCTGTATAATCAAGTAAAAAGCAAATTTGCTTACGAAGAACAAGAAACAAAATGGGTCATTACACAAGTTTTATGGATGGCTCGTATAGCCGGAGGATTTAATGCTGATGGAACGGAACTGATTTCAAAAAAGAAAATGGATGAATTAATTCGCCTGTTAAGAGAAGATTTACAGAAAGAACAGGTGGTAGTGTGGTTTCGTTTTAACAGCGAATTATACGCTGCGTGTAAAGAGATGTCACGAGCGGGAATTTCTTCTGAATATATTACAGGGTCCATCGATAAGAGGTTAAGGCCCAGTATTATACAAAGATTTCAATCATGTAAATTTCGTGTGCTTGCCATGCAAGTGAAATGTGGAAGGTTTGGATTGGATTGTTCCGCTGCTGATACAGCCATTTATTACAGTAATCCGTACGATGGCGAAGATCGTGCTCAAACAGAAGACAGAATTGTTCATCCAAAGAAGAAAAAACCTTTATTGTTAATAGATTTAATATCTCGTAATTCTATTGATGAAGATGTTATCCGTATACTGAAGAATAAACGTCAATCATCGAAACAATTCATGAGAGCGTTAATAACTGATCTTGTTTCACAATGGAAAAAATACAAGACAGGAGATAAACGAATCGTTGAAAAAAAAGTAAAACGTTTATTCCCATAAATCTGAATAAAATGAAATCCATTAAAGAAAAAGATATCAGGTCCAGTATTCGAGGCAGCCGTTTCATTATCGGTATCGATCCTGGCTTTGGTGGAACTGGGGTAGCGTTATTCGAAGACTCATGTTTGCGTAATGTGTTGTGGTTAAAGAATGTAGGCAAAAAATCTTTTGTCAGAAGAGGGCACGAATTAGCTCGAAATATTGACCATTGGATTTACACAGAAATAAATAAAATAGGAGGCACCAATCCTGACTATACTGGTAACATCGGTATCATATGCGAGATACCCGCGTACCAGAATACACCGTCTCGATCTATGGGGTGGAAGAAAGGAGATTTACAAAAATTAACTTATCTAGTGGGAGCCATTGGGTATGTATGTGCAACCAGAGGATACGAGAGTTTCCCGAAAACATCTCATTCTTTGCTTACACATCCAGAATTTGTAACCGTATCGCCTGCAGGATGGAAAGGGCAATTAAGTAAACAGATTGTGATTGATCGTATTCGTAAGAAAATGAATAATGTAGACGAATTATTTCAGCCAAAATTAGATATATGGGATGCCATAGGGATCGGCTTGTGGGCTGTAGAAGAATTTTAATTCATATTAATAATGACTAAAAACATAGAAGAAAAAGAAATATTCTACGACCCTAAAAGAGATGGTGTGACATTTTCTCTGTTATCGACATTCCTTGATTGTCGAGAAAAAGCCAGATTGTACCTGAATGGGTGGACACCTCAATCATCGTCAATGGCACTGACATTTGGAAGTATTGTTCACAAGATTGATGAATGGGTGAGGGATGACATACGTTCAGGAACTCTGAAAGAAGTCCCATCCACTGACCATATTAATTCCTTGATTTCTAAAGTCGAATCTGTATGGCATAAGGATAATCCTCGCCATGGTCCCAGAGAATTAGAACATTTGGAGCTTAGCCTATTACTAGTCGAAGGGGTGTTACCAAAATATTTCAAGTATTGGTATAAGGATTTCTCTGAATTGAAATGGGAACTTGTTGAAGGGATGTTTAAAATTCCAATATCTCTTCAAGATAGAGAAGAGAATAAGTACAAAACATTTATACGAGGAAAGATAGATGGGTCATTTCGATTAAAAAAAGGTGGCCCATGGCTATTTGAGACAAAGACTAAATCTAGGATAGATGAAGAAATACTGTCTGATATATTGCCGTACGATATGCAAGCTAATATCTACTTATCGGCTCTAAAAAGATTAGGAAAAGAATCACCATCTGGCCTGTTATATAACATTATTCGTCGCCCGTCTCTCCGACAACGTAAAAGCGAATCCATAAAGTCATTCGCCGATAGAGTGGCCGAAGATGTAAGCCTACGTCCTGATTGGTATTTCGTCAGGATGGAAATGTCAATCGATAAAGAAGAAATCATC
>Ga0310342_100002652_pt1 | contig 11552 bp, 17 predicted proteins | sample S15DNA20500_MG_FD_206155 | JGI IMG/M metagenome (GOLD analysis project Ga0310342, IMG submission 206155) | Marine microbial communities from station ALOHA, North Pacific Subtropical Gyre - S1503-DNA-20-500_MG | ecosystem: Environmental > Aquatic > Marine > Oceanic | place: Pacific Ocean: North... | reverse complement strand
CGAGTTCTTTGCGGAATTCTTTAGTTGACTTTGATACTATTCTATTTAAAGGATCACCGTAAATGCTTTTATGCTTTCCGCGAGGATCTTTATAATAAAATGTATATTTTATAGGATATTCTGTGAAATGTCGTTTTCCTTCTCTGCGTTCTACAACACGGAGTAGGTCAGCGTCACGATCAAACATAGCGTCTACATAACTCATAGTGACGCCTCTTTGTTATTTTGTTCGTAGTCCTTTAGGACCGTACCAAAAGTATTCTTTATCATTTATTGCCTTATCATCTATCCAAACATCGTAATGGGGTTTTCCCATTTTAATTGATGTAAATTTAACTCCCCAGCCTTCTAATTGTGCCTTAGTAAACCCTTGCCAATCTTTGCCAGACCTTGCACCTCTGGCTGTCCAATAATGTACTTCGTTTCCATCATCAAAGAGTTTATTTAAAATTTCTATTCGTTCCTTAATTGGTTTACTTTCTTCATAATTACTACCATCAGTATAACATATTGTTCCGTCTATGTCTACCATATAGATCATAAAAAGAGTCGCCAAATTGCAATACCATTCATTATTGAAAACCACGAACATAATAGTATTACAAATGCCGCCTTTCGAATTATTGCACTAACCACGCCCAACATAGATCCAACAAAGTACATCGGAATAAAAAGTTTAGTTGCAGGGTCAAGTACAGTATAGGTTAATATTGCACTAGCTGAAATCAAAAAAGTTGCCTCAACCATTTCACAATAAAATGCCGTAGGACTTAATCGATGACTTTCTTTAAGGAAATTTGTTACTTTACTTAAAATTATCACTTATCTTTGCCAAGCGTAACTATTAATGTTTCCAAGTCGTCAAATGCATCTGAATGAGCTTGCCAATCATGTTTATGTGCAATTTTAATTGCTTTATTAATTAAAGCTGGCTTCATATCCAACTCTTCTGCTACTGCTTTTACTGTATCTTTAAGACCAGCTTGTAGATCTTCAACTTCTTGAAGAACAGTACCTCCTTCGTTGACCAAACGAGTAAGTTTGTCTTTTTCTTCGGGTCCGTATACGCGATCACTCATGTTTACCTCCAGGTTAATACTACATTATAGTATACTTTTCGCATTTTGTCAAGTTTTATCTTGCTTGTTCTAATTTAATTGATATATTTCCTGATATAACAACTCGATTATGTTCACATTCTTGTTTTGGAACGTAATGTGAAACAGTTCCAGGAAATATAATTATTAAACCAGTATTTGGTTTAATATTTCTTCCTGCCCCCGGAAAAATTAATGGAGCACACTTTGGACAAGCATCTACATAATATATAAATGACCAAAGTGATGGCCAATGGGCGTGTGGATTAGTATTGTCTCCAGTTTTATAAATTACTCCCCAAGCATCTGTGCAATATGTTTCTCCAGTAGGATATGGATGAACTTCTTGTTTAAGTGTATCTATTGCAAAATCAATTATTAGTTTAAAATATTCATTCTTATACATATCCCAAGTAGTCATATCAGCTTTAACGTTTGTTTCGTGATTTTGTTGGTCACCAAGGTCACGTATAATATTTGTTAAGAGTTCTTTAAACCCTTCAGCCTTAGGATATACGTTTGTATGTACAACCATTGGTTCTGTAAATAAAAATCGTTCTGAGTTTATCATAAATTTACTGCTACGTTTCCGGCTATTGAGAATCTATTATGATTACATTTATGTGGTGGAACAGCATGAGCTATCCAACCAGGAAATATAATTAATAATCCTGTTTTAGGAAAATGAAGGTTTGCGTCTTGACAATTTGGAAATACTATCGGTGCACAATCCTTACAAGCATCTATATAGTAAGTAAATGCCCATGTTGCCGGCCAATGATAATGTGGTTCTAATCCTAATGTCCAAGTTTCTTTAGAAGTGTTAGGCTTATACAATACACCCCAACAGTCAAGTATATATGGATCATTATTAAATCTATCCATATTAGGAAATAATGGTAGAGCTTCTTTTATTGTGTCTAGAGCAAAGTCTGTTATTTTTTTAAAGTATTCATTGTCTTGAAAGAGTTTACGAAAATTAGCTGATTGCGGTCCTTTATTTATTGTTGAGTTTACAAAGGTAGTTTGCGTAGGTTCTTTATGATATGTTTGTTCTATTTTATCGTAGTCTAATATAATTTTACTTAATAGAGGCTTTATAGTTTCAGCATCAGGATATGTGGTTGTAAATATATCACCACCTTCTAAAAATTGTTTTGTGTCAGAATTAATCATAATTTTATTGCTACGTTTCCTGCTATTGATATTCGGTCATGTTCGCACTTATGCGGACCAACGCTATGTGTTACCCAGCCTGGAAATATAACTAGGTCCCCTGTTTTTGAGTTAATAGCATTTCTATTGTCAGTATTAGAAAATACTAACGGCGAACAATTTTCACAAGCATCTATATAATATGTAAAAGTCCACGTTGCAGGTATATGTCTATGTGGATGTAATCTTGGTGTATTAGCTACTCCTGGACCTCTAGATAAAAAAGATTTATTTAATACACCCCAAACATTTATTATATAAGGTTCAACAGGCCAACTTGTAATCTTGCTATCATTGTTTTTATATGTTTCTATATCTGGAAATGATGGTGTGCATTCTTTAATAGTTTTTATTACAAAGTCAGTTATTTTTTTGAAATATGAGTCTTTAAGCATTACTTCTATTGAGTCCAAGGGTACTAACGGTGCCCAAGAAGTTTTCTCTTGCTTGTTATAAGTGTTTATTAGCTGTGTTAGAAACGGTTTTACTGTATCAGCGCCAGGATACGTATTCTGATAAACTTCACCAATTTCGTTAAATTCTTTTTTTGTTAATGCTGACATTAACAATACTTATGTACTGCTATTGTCCTTAGATTCGTCTTCCGACTTATATTGCCATTCGTCAGTATGTCCTACTGTCCATTTATCAGTATTTTCAACTTTATAATTTTGAGTACAAACTTTAAAGTCAACTGGAAGAGTTTTTCCAGGGATTAAACTTGCGTCTTTCCAAATTATTCTATTATTCGGTTGTGCCGCAAACTGTCCATTCTCAAGTTTAATAATATTAAATGATTTATGTTCAGCATCATATTCGGAAAAGTTTATATCTGTAGAATTTTTATCAGCATGACAATTATCTATAGTAAACATATATTCGCCTTGATGCATTTTACGATCCTTACCATAGAACGAACAAGCACCTAGCATTTGTTTTTCTACTACTGTAAAGTCGTAGTCAAAGCAATCCCATAGTTGTAAGATATGTAAAGGAAGCTGTTCTCCAAATAATTGTTCTTTCCAAACGAAAGCTGATAGTGGGAGTTTATCGTATAGAGCACCGTATTCAGTTAATAATGTTTCAAAGTATAATGCTTTTCCTAATACACTTTTTACGCTTATCCAAATACCAGGAGTTACTTCTCCGTGACCTTTCTCAAGGTCATATAAGTATTCTTTTTTTACAAGTACGTGTATTGGGGGTATAACCCCAACAAGAAAAGCCATACGGTCTCCATTCAGATATATTTATTTAAAATTTCAATTATGCGTGGGATTTTTGTTGAGCTGAATCAGCCTGTTTCATTAACATTTTAAACTTTGTAAACAACTGTGGGTCGTTCATAATGACTTGAAGTTTTTTTGTATATGGTGCTATTGATTTAACTAAATTAGGAGGTATAGTGCCTCCTGCTGAAATTTTATCTAAACCTTTAGCTACTAATCCACCACTAGCTTTACCACCGCCAACACTTTTTAGTGTTGTGGCTCTTTGTGCAATTTTAGTTGTATCTTTAGGATTTGTTTTATGGCCGTGTGTTTTGCCTTTGTGTTTCTTTTGAATCCCTCCTGCTGGAACGTTATGTTGTGTTTGTCCTGTTTTTGGGACCACATTAGGAACTGCATTTGCTTGACTTGGTTGTTGAGTTGGTTGTTGAGTTGGTTGTTGAGTTGTTTGTGGAGTTGGAACCACACTAGCAACTTTATTTACAGCATTACTTCTCTTTGCCTTAGTTGCGGCCAAATTAGCACCGGATTTTTTAAGATCTTGAGCACTTCTCTGACGTGCCCCCTTTGCCCATTTTCCTGCACCCGTTGCCGCCGCTCTAGCCGCCGCCGCTACTGCTGGTAATATTTCATTAATTTGTTTACCAGACATACTTTCAGTAATATACCGATGTTTCTTACCAAAGTTAATTAGTGCATCGTTTTCAAATTGGTTAAATTTCATTAAAATCTCTCAACCGGGTCGAGTTTATTTTTATTAAAATATATTAATTTTCCACCGCCGAAAGCTATACCGTAGTAGCCGGCTTTGTTTTTGTCTCTGACTACTCCTACCTTCCCAGCGAATTCATTATTTCCTAATATTGTTTTTTTAATTTTTACCCTGTGTCCGATTAACTCATCTTTTGTCGTGCCAGTTTTTTGTGGAGCGTTCCAAGAACCTATTTTAGCTGGTGCCGTTTTATGGCCGCCCTGTCCTGTTGCAAATTTTGACATAACTCCACTAACACTTTTTGCTATGTTACCCAAGTTTCCTACAGGTTTCTCCCTGGCAGTCCTTACCGATTGGGGTGCCCAATTAGTTGGATGATATCCTTTTTTTGGGGGTCCTACTTCTTCTAGCTTTTCATTTAAGTGATGTTGTAGTCCATCTTTATATTCTGATTCCTTGTTTACTAAATCAGTTAAAAATTTAGTAAGTTCTTCTATAGTATCAAACTCACCTATTTGTTTACCATGTCTAAATGCTTTAAAAGGTTCGCCCTTCATTTTTGTACTATGAATTCCGTACTTATTCATATCTGGGGCAGGGTTTCTCTCTTGTCCTTCAAATGTTGTATCATTAAATTTATCTGCATAATCAAGATGATGATATACAGTACTTAGATAGTCAGATGCTTTTGTAATTTTAGCCGAAACCCATCCTTCTAACCCGTCTTCCTCATTCATGCTTTTAAGCATATCGTGAAGTTTAATAGAATACTTTGCGGCTTTATATAGTTCAGCTCTAGCAAGTTGTATTTCGTGATCCTGCTCAACTTTGTGAGCCATATCTGCTAAATCTTCTTTAACTACTTGTTTTGTAAACTCTTTTTCTCGCATTATAATATCCTTTATCGACTTACAGTCGCTCCACCCATTAAGTTGTTACTCATATCTAAAGCATTAACGGCCGTTCCATCAGCTTTTTTCTTTTGTGGTGCCTTAGGTAATCCTTTTTTATCCTTTGGTCTGTGTCCGTATGCTTGTTTAGGATTAACCACTGTAGCAATATTGCCGGCACTTGTTGCACCAGCTGTAGCTGTTTCTTTCATACCATTATATAATTCTGCTTCGTAATCTTCTTTCTTATCAGCATCATAATTAATTTTCCATGCCGCTAATTCTCTATAGCGTCTCTTTACTTCACTAGCAAGTTCAGGGTCGTCATGCATATAACGTTCTAACCCATAAAGAGCTTTAATTTTAGCTTGGTAATCTTCTAAATCTTTAACTTTAAAATCAGCTTCTAATATTTTAGCAATCTCTTCGTTAGTTAAAGACTCTTTCTCGTCTGGTTGTTTAGCAGTACCGAATTCTTTTTCATCTTCATCAGACCAATCATCGTCTTCTTCATCAGGATCGACTTCATTTGGCCAATTCATTGGATCTTGTAATGGTTCAATTCGTCCCCAGTATTGATGATCACCTGCATAGTCTTTAGTTGAATCATAAAACTCATGATCAGCAGGTCTATCACTATTTTTACCGTCTAACCATATGTCAAATGCTTTGTCATAATTTTCTGCAGGTACTTTATAAAAATGTAATTCTGTTGGTTGGTCCATAATAATATGTGTGCCACGAGCGCCACTATCATAGTCAGTTGGATTCATATAATTACGGCCTATTGGATTTGCTTTATGCCAAATTTGCGATTGTACTCTATCATCGCTTTCATCTTCTTTAATTCCTTCGTTAGCGTCCCACGGATGTTTCCAGTCACGTGGTTTAGTAGTTTTACCTAATGCATCTGTAGGAACTTCAAGATCAAGTTCATCACGACTCATGTATACTTCAACACCGCTTTGAAATTCTACTTTGTATAGTCCTTGTTTAGGATCAGCGTGTATTATTTTTACTCTTTTACCTTGAGATGTTTTTACAACAGTTCCAACACGATCGTCAATAAATTCTTTAATGCTTTCAGATCCGTTTCCTGTTCTTTTATATACGTTTTGTATTTTGTTAATTGCGTCTGGCCAACCATCTACAATAACTCTTGCCATGCTTTCAGCTTTGTATTCATCTTTATTTAATACGTGTTGAGCCATTTCTAACCCATAGCCTAAATGAGCTTGAGCGACTCCTAAAAGTCTTGCTGGATGGTATTCATCACTTTCATCTTGTATATCTTCTTGTGGTTGTGCTTCTGGCTCGTCGTCTGATACATAGTCATAAAGTTTTTTACCACCATATAAAATTGCAATAATTGCCGTTGCCGGTAATGCCCATTTTATTGCCACTTGTGCAAGTGCTTTGATAGTTTCACTATCAAGCATATCACCTACAAGTTCTGTGATGTCGTCAATTAACTCATCAACTTCCATGTAAATTTTTGCGCCTACACCTAATATTGTAGCCTTAATAGGATGTTTAAGAACTTGTTTTCCTACTCCTTTTACTACGCTTCCTGCGCCTTTGCCACCTTGTTTAATAAGAGGTTTGGCACCTTGAGCCACTTTTTTAGCCACACTAGCTCCAGCACCAGCTCCTTTTTTAAGTATGTCTTTTGCACCTTTTCTTCCAAGGAATCTAAGTACATGAGGAGCACCTAGTCTAACAGCCGCACCTAATGCCGGTATTAGTAATGGTAAAAAAGCAAGTTCAGTTAAGTACTTGACATCTGCTTCAGTTAAATCGTCTTGGTGTTTTGCTTTTCGTGGAATTATCTTAGTTTTATCACCATGAGATCCAGCGGCACCGCTCTTTTTAATGTCTTGCATTTGTTTCCAATTAGGATCGCGGGGTTTTACTACCTTGCCACCTTTATATTTTTTAAGCTCTTCAAATCTCATAATATTTCCTTGCTTTAAGTATTTATGCTTTAGCTAGTTTAGTGGCTGTAGCATACATAACTGCTTTAGCGTCATCACCATAGCGTTTTGAGAAGCCTTTTTTGTCTTTTTTCATGCCCTTAACAATACGTTCTTTGCTTTTTTCTTCACCCTTAGATAGTGAGCGTTCTGTAGCTGGATTTCTACCTTTTCTAGCGTGTGCTCTTGGAGAATGTTCAATATCATGAATAGTATAGTTTTTGCCATCATATGAAACATCTTTTCCGGATAAAAGTTCGTAAATTTTAGCTAATAATCTTGGATCGTATTCTTTTCTTCCAAATCCCTTTTGTGGTTCTTTAATTTTATCAGCAACAAAGTCTTTAAAATCAGAATAATGCATCTTTAACTGACCTTCAGTCATGTTTTCTGAAAAATATTGTTTTAATTGTTTTGCAGTTCTTTCGAATTTATGATCTTTATGTTTAAATCCGACACCGCCAGCCGCTTCCCATTTTGCAATATTTTGTCCAAAGTCATCTATTAAGATATTTGGTGTTCCATTTGGTTGTATAGCGTATTGTTTTTTGTTAGTTGTAATAATAACTTTATCAGGTGGGAAATCTTTTAAATGTTTCTTAGCCCATTCTTTTTTACTAGGCTCAACTCTATGATCGTCTGCCATAGGTGCAGAAAGAATATTATAATTGCCTTTAATTTCTTTAATAATGCCTAATAAGTTAAAAGCATTAGGGGCTGGGTCTAAATTAACCCAAAAATCTGGAGTACTTCTAATTTTATCTAATCCTAAATTTACATTTTTAATCTCTCTCCAGTCTTTAACTCCCATTAATTTAGTCCAGGCACTAAAGAAGTCAACAAGTACTCCATCCATGTCAACATAAATTTCAGATTGTTTGCTTACATCACTTATCTCTGCTTCTTGTAGGTTATCTGGAACATCAAATTGCCATACTTTACCCTGACCAGTTGTTCTTATTGCCGCAGTAAGTCTTGTATTACCGCCTACAAGCTCTAACCATCCATCACTATAACTTGCAACAATAGGTAATTCAATTGTGCCTGTTTTTAATTGTTTTTCAACTCTTTTTTTCCTTACAGGATCTATTTTATCCCAGTCTTTTACATCACCAGCTTCAGTATTTTTAATCTTTTTAACTGTTTCAGTATCATAGTCTACTACGCTACCTTGTTTAGCAAGAGCAATCCATTTCTCTTTACCTATATTTTTAAATTCCTTGTAACGTTTTGCTTCTTTCCATTCAATATCAAAGTTAGGGTTAGTATATGTAATAGAGTTTTCTGATTCTGTTAATTTGTCGCCCATGAAGTATGCAGGTCGACCATCTTTGTCAACTTTGTTTCCAAATTTAGCGGCTTGTATTTTTGTTTCGTCAGGACCAACGTCAGCAGTTGTATTAACTCCTGGAACTATTCTACCAACACCTTCGTATATCTGACGTAATTTCATTATACCGCCCATACATGAGTTGCACCACGTTCTTTACCAGTACGTGCAATACTATTCATTCGCATTATTACTCTATTAAAGTAACCTTCAGGTAATCCACCACTTATCATTGTAGCACCGCCACCACTTTTATCTACTGTAGTAGGTTCTTCCTTCGATCGTTTACCAATATGCTGTTTTAACCATTGGGTAGTCTTACCTATAAATTCATCAATAGAAATACTGTCGTCTGGATTACCATACCCAAGCTCATCGAACACTTGGCGCATATTATGATTGGAAAGGTTTAAATCTAAGTCTTCATCGTAGTCAGGATTTGCAGGAGGCTCTTCATCACTATGCATATACTTGTCTGAATTTTTGTAAAACTCGTCACCGTATATATTTCCTGGATCAGTATCACTAGTCCAGTAACCTTTTTCTTTATCTTTATGCCCTGCGGCAAAACTCATGCTTTCAGCAAGACCTAGTTCTTTTATTTTCATTATTTGCGTCCCCTAAAGCCATTACTGCCCATAAATGGTCTACTAAACCAAAGTTTGAACCAATCAGGGTCTCCAGGCTTAAGATCTAAATCTTTTTCTTTCTTTTTAAGAAGATCAGCAGTGAAACTAGGGTTTTCTGGAATATATTCGTAAGGTCCTTTATATTCGTTTACACCTGCTAACTGTTTTAATCTATTTAAATCCATCTTTTTCTATACCAACCTGTTCTACCGCTTTATCAACTGCTACCATACTTACTTTACGAAAATCACGCATAACGTTTTTATGTCTTACGTTATTTGGACAAGAACATTGCCATGAATATAATGCTTGACATCTTACACAATATCGTGACTTCATTCTGTTTGGATTATCTGAAGTATCTACGATTGGTTATCTCCTTCTACCCTGCTTACGTTTTGAGCGTCAAAGATTACAAGACCTTCAACTGCTTTATCACTAATTACTCCATCATAATCTTCTTTTTTTAAGTCCATTGTTAGTATTGCTGAGTACAATTGATCTCCAGTATACTCCCAGGGTTTAAGTCCCATCTTTGCTTTGATTTTTGCTACTTCTTCGCTTTGATAATCAGCTATTTTTAGCCCTGGCTTCACTTTATACTTAACAATTTCGCCGTCAGCACCATGATGTACTGAAAATGCATTTGCGGCAGACTCTGTCCATGTAAGATAAATTCCTCTACCCAATGCACCAAGTCCTAACCCTTTGCCACCTTTGCCTTCTCCACGAAAAAATTCGCCCTTGCCTTCGTCATATAAATGTTGATAAAAATCTGCTTCTGATTCTATTATTTGTATGTCTTCTTCTTGGATACCCATACCATCACGAACTTTATTGAATAACATTTTTGCTACTTTAGGATCTGGACTACAAACTCCACTTTTAAATGTTTGAAGATCATTGTCAACCGCGGCCGCTTTCATTTTACTTGCACTCATACCTTCAGCACCTGCGGCATCTGGGTCACGTTGTCCTGCACTTATAACATTTATAGAATTAAATTGGTAATCATCACCACCGTTGTATTTGTTTAGTAATGTATCAAAATCTTTTACACGATCTTCACCAGCAACATAGATGAGATCAGTATATTTTCTGTTGTAAAGAAATTTACAACAATCAATAATAGTCCTAACACTATCGCTACCGATAGTGATACCATCACCAAAGCATTTACGAGCGAAAAAAACTTTTTCTGCAAATGATAAAGGATCTGTTTTAGGTTTTTGTGTGTGGCTTAAGAATAAAAAAGGATCACCGGGCTGGTTTTTTACTACGTCAACTAATTTAGAATGACCGATAGTGGGCGGGTTCATTCGCCCAAAGGCAAATGTCGCAGTTTTTCCATCTTGTTCAATTAGTTGACGAATCAGCATTAATAGTCACCTTCACGAAAGAGCTCCATTTCTTCCCCGTAGATTTTTTCTACTAATGCGTCAACTTCTTCATCTTGAAGTAAGTCCTCGGGTCGTTTTGAAAGATTATATTTGGCACAATAGTGATCTCTTGCTTTATTCACCATTGGTAACATTTCGTTCTTAACGTCAATAGGATTACCTTGTTTAAGTTGGTCTTGAAGTTTAGCCATACAGGGATAATATTGCTTACGATAAAACATAGGGTCATTCTTCATATGAATATGAAGATCTTCTATAATATTCCATCCTAGATCGCTCTTGGCTTCATGCTCTCCAACATTTATATCTTTAGTCTTGGCGCAATTTGCTTGAGTCCAACAGGGTGCATTTTCATCTAATTCTTTTATTTTCATAATTCTCTACTCTGTTCTGGTACAGCATTCACAACGCATTTCTGGTGTGCATTCACATGGATCACACATACAGTTAGCATTGTCGCATTGGTCGTTAGTACACATGACAAATCCTCCTATATACCTATATAGAGTATTTATCAGTCTTTAGTCTTATACGGAAATATTGACGTCGAAGGATTGGTAGCCCATGTCGAATAATTTGTTGGCAATTCGCTCAGCTACAATTGTGGATTCTGAATCTTTAAGTGCTTTATGGGTCTCTACAGTAAGGATAAGTCCACCTTCTTCAGTTTCACCCATTTCATAGTTTGTTTCATCTTCAAGTAAGGCTTCGTCGGCACATTCAAGAACTGCATCAACAACTACATCGTCGACATCTTCGTCTTTCTTTTCCCAAACTATGCTTATAAAGTGTTTCATGGTGTATCCTAATGATTTAATAGTATAGACTGTACTGTACCAGATGTATATGTAACTACAGCTCTAACCCATACAAAGTTACCAGTAAAATTGCTAAAAAAACTACCATCTGTACTACTTTCGTTAGTACCAGCAATATCAAAATAGTCAGCATCAACAGGGGCTACTGCTAATGTACCCTGCATTTTTAAAGTACCGTTAAATCCGGCAACATTATATTGAACTGTATGAAAACCGTCAGCTCTTCCATAAAATCCATCGCCTTTATACTTCTCTCCTA
>Ga0310342_100002651_pt1 | contig 11553 bp, 12 predicted proteins | sample S15DNA20500_MG_FD_206155 | JGI IMG/M metagenome (GOLD analysis project Ga0310342, IMG submission 206155) | Marine microbial communities from station ALOHA, North Pacific Subtropical Gyre - S1503-DNA-20-500_MG | ecosystem: Environmental > Aquatic > Marine > Oceanic | place: Pacific Ocean: North... | reverse complement strand
ACTGATAAAGCAGTCTAAACCAAAGTATAGCTCTTCACTAAATTAAGGAGAAAAGGTGACTTTAACCAATTTTTGCGTGAAACAGTTACCTAGCTATATTCAGCCAGAACACTTTGCTGATTATTTATCCGCTCAGCAAAATTACGCTTTGTTTTTGGATTTAGATGGTACTTTGGCAGACTTCACCTTAGATCCCAAAGACAGTGTTATCCCCCAATCAACGATAAAGCTGTTACAACAGATACAGAGCTGCGGCGTTAAAATCGCTATCATCACCGGACGTAGCCTTGCTGAAGCTAAGCAAATGCTCTCCCCTCTAATGCTACCGATTGCTGCTACTCACGGACTAGAAATAACTTTTTATAATAGTACTACTGATGCCAGTACTATGAGCGACGATAAGAAAAGCTTGAATGCTACCGATATCGCCTACGTTAATAGCACTGAGCTTGCTGCAATAAAACAAGATATCGTCCGATCTAGCTATCCTTATAGCGATCTGAGTATAGAAGATAAACCTTACTCTGTCGCTCTTCATTTTCGAAAAAATCCGGCTTTGGCGGATATAGCTTATAACATTGCGACAAACACCTTAAAAAACTACTCTGATTGGGAATTAAAACCTGGCAAATATGTCTGGGAGATAGCACCAAAAGGCGCTAATAAGGGTGCCGCGATTGTCAGTTTACTAAAAAAAGTGAGCGCTAATAATGAGCTTTGCCCTATCTTTATCGGTGATGATGTTACTGATGAAGCAGGTTTTATCGCTGTACAGGAGGTATGTAGCTCAACAAGAAAAGATCATAAAGTAAAAGGTATGGGTATTAAAGTGGGTAGTGAAACAAGCTGTGCCCATTATCGCGTTAATGATATCTTTGAGGTCACCGTTTTACTCAGCAGCTTTTTAAGATTTTGCCAAACCTACTATGCTCCATCGTTTGCTATAGCAGACGTTAATTCCTCACTAGTACAGACAATGGGAGGTCAGTGATATGAGCCGCTTAATTGTCTTATCTAACCGTGTAAAGACGCCCGACAACCAACCTATGGCAGGGGGGCTTGCGGTAGCATTGGAAGATATTTTACAAGGAAACTCAGTTATCTGGATGGGCTGGAATGGTGACATTACCGAGAGCTGCAATGACGATACTGACAATGAGTTTAGCAGTAATAAAAATAAAGCTTCAGTAGATACCTCTCTGACCTATATGACCACAGCATTCACCAGTGAGCAATATCGGCAATTCTACTGCGGCTTTGCCAATAGTGTGCTGTGGTTGTTATTGCATGAACGCCCTGAACTCATGAACCAAGCTGCTAACGACTATCAGGGTTACCAAGAGGTGAATCGGCTTTTTGCTCATAAAATCAAACAAGTGATTGAGCCTGATGATGTGATTTGGGTACATGACTATCACTTTTTGAGTGTGGCCTACCATTGCCGAAGTCTGGGTATCACTAATCGTATAGGCTTCTTTTTACACATTCCATTTGCTCCCCTAGCGTTTTGGCAACAGCTTGACCAAAGTGCTGAGCTGATCCATCACCTTGCCCATTATGATGTGCTCGGTACACAGACTGAGCATGATAAGGCCAACTGTTTAGCGGTTTTTCAACATTACTTAAATCGGCGCTCACAAAGCTTGAGTCCTGAACAAAGCGAACTACCTGAATCACAATGATAACTAGGAGATTTTCATGCTAGCGCCAGAGCCAAAAACCCCCTTATTATTAGCGATTAAAGACAGTATAGAAAATATCATACTCGCTAATAGGCAAGCTACGGACGTTTTTAGTTTAACTGATGAGTTACGTCATGACATCTTAAGCACTTTAGTTATCTATAGCGATAGAATCCCGCATCCAGCAAGTGGTGCCTCTAATACAAATAGTCGCTCATCGAACACTTTAATTCGCTGGCAGATTTTGGCGTACGTCGCAGGGATTGATTTAACGATTGCCAAATGGTTCGAATCGCATTTAGATGCTTTAAGTATCTTACGTGAAATTGGCTACGATCAGACGCCTGAAGGGTTATGGGCAGTGTGGGCAGCAGAAGGTCATCCTGATCCTATACGCTATGAGCAAGGTAAAGTGAGCGGCTCAAAAGCGTGGTGCTCCGGTGCTAATAGTGTCGATTACGGCTTACTCACTTATCGCGACGAGCAGGGTCAGTCCTGTTTGCTGATCATAAATATGCATCAACAAGGCATTAGTATTGATAACAGCGCATGGCAAGCGGTAGGCATGCAAGCGACTGATACCGCTACTATCCAATTCAATGAGGTGACAGCCCATAACGTAGGCACGGCAGACGCCTATTTAGATCGAGTGGGTTTTTGGCATGGAGCCGCTGGCGTTGCAGCTTGTTGGTATGGGGCAAGCGCAGTAATAGCTGGTTATTTGATAACGGCTTATCAACAAAAACCAAACGATTATAAAGCTATGTATTTAGGACAAGTCAGTACAGCATTAGCAGTCACTGAGCAGTATTTTTATCATATTGCTGAGCTGCTGGATACTCAGCCGCAAAGCAGTCATGAGCTAGCTATTCGTCAGTTAAGAGCGCACGTCGAGCAACTAGCGCGGCAAGTCATAGAAGTCACTGGACAGGCTTTAGGTGCAGCGCCATTTTGTAATAATGCGCATTTTGCAAGATTAGCAGCAGATCTGCCTGTCTTTATTCGCCAAAGTCACGGCGCTTTTGACTGGCAACAGATCGGTAAGCTGGCTGGTGCGTCCACACACTCCTTATGTAAAAACGATTTGATTAAGCAGGCAAGCTTATGGCAACTATAATGTTGAATAACGATGACGCTTTAGAAGATAGTCGTAATAATATTCATCCTATTGTTGGTGACCGCATCATTACAGGTGACGGCACCAGTCAGGACGCTTGGCAGAATTGGGCAGGGCTGCATAACATGCCGCGACTAGACGTGGCCACTAACTTCTCTTCACAGCAGCGAGTGTGTATTTTTGCACCCCATCCTGATGATGAAATTCTGGGCTGCGGCGGTCTACTACAACAGCTTGCCGCCAATGGTAATCATATTATATTGGTACATGTGACCAACGGCACACAAAGTCATCCTAATTCGCAGATTTACTCCCCAGCAAAACTCAATACCATCCGCCCACAAGAGAGTCTAGAAGCGCTGAAAGTGTTAGGTATCGATCATCAGGTCACGATTATTAGCCTAGATTTGACGGATGGTGAGGTGTTCGTTCAGCAGGCACAGTTCTATAAAAAACTAGCTGCTATTATCCAACCTGACGATGTTCTAGTGACGCCTTTCGTACATGACGGTCATCCTGATCATGAAGCTACGGGACAAGTCGTGGCCACATTTGCTAAACAACAGCAATTAGCTTGTTATCAAGTATTCATTTGGGCTTGGCACTGGGCTGAGCCTGCCGATAATCGTATTCCGTGGAGCCGCGCGGTTAGAGTCGACTTGAACGCTGAGCAATTACAACGCAAAACCGAAGCGATCGCTTGTTTTAAGAGTCAAATCGAGAGTGATACAAGTACCGGTAATCCGCCTATCCTATCGGCACAGACTATTGCTAGAATCAGCCAACCATGGGAGGTTTATTTATATGAGCCTAATGTCTAAATCTACTTTGCTAGTCGATACTGATCATCAGACTGATACCTATTCAGAGACTTATTTTGATGCCTTGTATCGCGATAGTAGCGATCCATGGCAGTACCAAACGCGCTGGTATGAGAAGCGCAAGCGCGATATGTGTTTAGCAGTATTGCCGCAAGCTCACTATGTTAGCGCTATAGAGCTTGGCTGTGGTAACGGCGTATTTAGTGAATTTCTGGCTGGGCGCTGTCAAAGCCTTTTAAGTATTGATGGTAATCAAAAAGCGGTGAAACTGGCCAAACAGCGCTTATTGAAGCATTCTAACGTCAAGCTAATACAAGGGGTAATTCCTCAGGCTTTATCAGACGGCCCAACTGCTGACCACCAGACTTATCATTTAATCGTTATTAGTGAGATTTTATACTATTTGCCTTTAACTGATATTGATAAAGTGATTACTTGGATTAAGCAAAGCCTTGCTCCCGGTGGCACCTTACTGTGTTGTCACTGGCGCTATAATATTGACGGCTTTGAGATGACAGGTGAAACCGTACATCACCGTTTACAGCAAGCGTTTAATATGGAGAAAAGTCTAGCTTTTACCCATCAAAGCAAAATAGTAGACAGTGATTTTTTATTAGACGTTTGGCAGCGCTCTGCGCAAACCATCGCTATGCAAGAACAATTAATATAATGAGTTGGGTCAAAGCATGATAACTAGCAAAATCGTCAACGATATAAAAATTGCTATTGTGATTCCGGCTCATAATGAAGCGTCAACTATTATGGATTGTTTGACCTCAGTTCAACTCGCTATTGAACAATTACCCTCCACTATTATTGCCTATCCCCTAGTAGTGCTAGATAGCTGCACCGATGAGACGCTTAGTCTGATCAGAAGTGCCCAGGTTGAATACAAGATTGAATACTTGACTTGTGACTATCGCTGTGTGGGACGAGTGCGAGACTTAGGGCTTTGTCATGCTATTGCCAACGGTGCGAATTGGCTTGCCTGTACCGATGCAGATTCAATGGTATCTGCAGATTGGCTCACGCAGCAAATGGCTCATATTCAGCAGCAGCCGACCGATATGATCTGCGGGGTAGTCAGTGTCAATAGTTGGGCACATTTAAGCAGTCAGACACAAAAAGCTTATGAGGCTCATTATCAAGACATCATGGGTCATCGTCACATCCATGGGGCAAACCTCAGCTTTAGTCGTGAAGCCTACCTCGCCGTTGGCGGCTTTAGCCCTTTAGCTTGCCACGAAGATGTCGATTTGGTAAAGAGGTTTGAAAACCTAGCCTATGCCATCACTTGGAGTAACAAGGTGCGAGTAACTACTAGCAGCCGCTTACAAGCTCGCGCAAAAGAAGGGTTTGCAGCGTTTTTAGCGAATTTAGAAAGGTCTGATTTACAGTAGCTTCAGCTCATCTTAATTGCCAGTACCTTAAGAACAATGGTGCTAAGTTCTAAGCTAAGAGCCTTCAACTATAAAACAAGCGAAAGCAGTTATAATTTCGCTTGTTTTTACTTAAGCGCGAGTATCTGATGAATGGATAGTTCAGTTACCGCTAGATTTATCATGTATTTATTATAATTGTATATTATTCATCATTTATTGCACGCCATCTGCGGGGGTTTGATCTAAGTTTGAGTTATTTTCATTGACGTAGACTGTACCATCAACCTCTTGCTCATCCTCTGCCCCGCCTACCGTAGAGTAATACGCCTCAGCATCCTCATCTTCTGTAGAAGTCGTAGTGGTCGTTGTAGCGTCATCCGTATGAACAGGAGTCATTTCGCTAGACTCTATAGTAGTGTCATTTGAGACTGTTTCGCTCGCTTCGGTATCCGTTGTTTTTTCAGTTTCATTGCTGCAAGCCGTTAGTATAACTGTGCTTGCTAATAGAGCCATCGTAAGCTTACTTACTAGTAATTTCTTGCTTAGTAACTGGCTTAGTAACTGACTTAGTAACTGGTCCATGTCACTCTCCTCACTGTGGTTAGGCCAAAACTATTAGCCATGCTATTTATTAAATATTAAGTTGAATGTACTTTTAATTTTAATAATAAATAACTGAACTAGTATGAGGGTTTTGTTTGCTTTCATTAACGATTTGCTAATGCTTTTACTTTATAAATGATAAGCACATCTATACTTCAACACGCCCTAAATACACAATTATTTGCAGAGTGTTATCTATTAAGAACTATTATACTGCCTAGATGCTAGCAATTAAGCCCATAACCCTTCAACATGAAGAGCGCTGGCGTGAATAGTTGGATAATCTGCAAAGCTTAGCTGATAGCCACCTGCCGTATTAGGGTTAATCGTACAAGACGCTCCTAAGGGGAAGCTTGCTTTTTGCGCGATATGGCCAAAGCGCATGCCACTATATATCGGTAACCCTGTTAACTTGTGCAACTGACGAACGACAGTTGCTACATCATAGCGCTTATCATAGCTGTCCTCACCAGTTCCAGAAAATGCACCGAACACGATGGCTTGTTGATTTTTGAACACGCCTGCTAGATATAGCTCATAGAGCATACGCTCGATACGATAAGTCTGCTCACCGACGTCTTCTAAAAACACGATGCCGCCATCGATACGCGGTAGATACTCACTGCCTGTCAGTGCCGATACTACGCTCAAATTACCGCCCCAAATCGTTCCCGTTATTGAGCGGCTATCGTTATCTGCCAAAATAGGCGGCAGCTTTGGACTGGTAAGATCGGCGTTATCGACGTCAATAGTGAGATTCGGATCGGTTAAAGCGGCTACAAATTGACGACAACTGATGCGGTCCGGCATGGCTTTACCAAACTCGCTATAGAGCATAGGTCCTGCCAGCGAGCTCATATTGGCTTTGGCGAGCAGCGCACATTGAATCGCGGTAACATCACTGAATCCGGTCAAGATAGTGCCATGCTCTTGCATAACACGGCCTAGCGTCGCCCAATCAACCATCGGCAATAGACGAGAAGCGCCATAACCACCGCGCACGCCAAGCAGCAGTTTTGGTGCGCTAATCGCGCCTGTCGCGATGTTTTGTAAGTCGCTTGCTCGCTGCGCATCAGTACCAGCGAAACGTAGATACTGACGGCGGGCAACCTCAGGGTTTTGCACTTGCAAGCCAGCACAGGCTACGCGCTGCAATGCCAGCTGGTTGCGAGCATCATGACTGCCGACGTTTGAGCTTGCATATAATCGCGTTTCGATGGTTGGCTTAATGCACTGGCTTGTCTGGTTTAACTGCTGAGATGGCGACTCAGACCCAGAGACTGCAGACGGTAACTCATCTTTAGTGAGCGCGGTCAGGTTATCAGTCACTAATAAATCGTCATTCGCCAACGCATTCACCATACTTTGGCTCGCTAATAAACTGGCGCTCGCCCCTACGCCCAAATGACGCAAAAACTGTCGGCGGTTGAGCTTAGATACTATTTTCTTAGTCATCACTATCCTACAAACTGTAATCAGACTTAATAAAACGATACATAATACCCTATCTAGTCATTTGGCGCTCAAGCTTACCCTTGCTATAGTAGCTAACAACAGCAACTAGCTAAATAGTGCGTAAAAACCATAATCAACGACAATGAATAAAAAACAAGGATTTTTTATATGAGTGATAAAAATAAAGAAAAAGATGATAAAGGGCTATTAGAAAGTATCAAGCTGATTGTCAGTAAAGAAGATAAATTAAAGGACCAAGTCGAAAGCGATCGCGGGCTTGAACGTTACGCTAAAGATCTACTGTTGCTTATGAGTTTAGTCAAAGACTATTATCAAGGCAATTATCGCAATATTCCTTACAAGACCATATCAGCGGCAGTGGTTGGCCTGCTTTATGTCTTGAACCCGATTGATATTATCCCTGATTTTATTCCTTTTATCGGTCATATCGATGACGCTTTAGTGTTAAAGTTTTGTTTAAAGCGGATGGAAAAAGATCTATCAAAGTACAAAAAATGGAAAAACGAGCAAACGGCAGCTAGCGATAAAAATACGGACAGTAAAGAAGACAAAGACACTAAAGCAAAAGGCAAAGAAGAGAAGAAGTCAGCTAAAAAGGATAAAGATAGCGAGACGGATAAAAAATCATAAGCTCATTAACTTTTCATTCTATTATCGCTGCACAATAAGACCACGGCCAATGAGAGTATCTCGTTGGCCGTGGTTTCGTTTGTTTATCTCTAATATGTTTAGTGACAGCTATTCTAAGGGCACTTACTCTAGGGACAGCTACTATAAACCGTTAATCTGGGACATGGTAGCTGGACTTTTCTGGATTGAGTCCAAAGGAGAACACAAAGGTTGCAACGAGGCTATTGACGATAATAAAGGCTAGGTCAATATGGATATGCCCTAGCATATAGCGGCCAATCAACCAAGAGACAATCAGCATAACAATAAAAAAACCGCCCATATACCCTAAGATAGCGGGATGCTTTAGATTATAAGGCTGCTCTGGTGTTTCTTTATCTAAGACTTTTGTGCGAATCAACCAACCTGCGGCATAAGAGAGGCCGCCTAACACCACGTAACTCAAAAAATTCATAATACCTGACTCGATCATTGACCATTTAATTATAGGATATTGCCACGTGCGCTACCGTCGATGTAGCGGCACTGATACTAACTAATATCAGCACTGGCATAAGGTTTAAATACTTTCATCAACGTTATCGATGACGATATTGGCATGTGGATCAGCCAAAATATCAGTGTTGACCTCATCGCACTCGACGCGATAAATAGTATTAGCGCCGCGATAAATATAAGACAAATACTCACTATCGAGCAAAGGGTCGATATTGGCATAAGCAGGTTTAACATGCGCTAACACTAGCACCCTATCAGGACGAGCGATGACCGCATCGACATTATCGGGATCGATCGAGAAGAATGTTGGAATCTCCTCATTGTCTACGACCTCTAATACTTCAGGATCATCCCAAACTCGCCCACTACTGGCAGGCTCTTTCATTTGCATGACCCACTTTCCATTTTGCTCACTGACTTTTATTTGTGCTGGTTCATCAAAGCTTACGGTATAGCATCCTGCAAATATAGAAACATCTGCCTGAGACACTGTAGACTCAACGCTTGTAGCTTCAGGGTCACTATCGCTACAGCCTGCTAGCCATAATACGCTACAGGCGGTTATACTAGTGAGCAAGGTCGTAAAGGATTTACCAATAACATCTGCGCCTTTAGCCATCGTCAAGTCTTCCTACATTATTGTTTTGGATTGGGATTTAAAGAGTGCCGTTATCATTCTAACAGAAAATGTGAGCGCTGCTTTTGAGATCTGTGATGATAGTGTTTTGTGTCTCCCAGTCGCCTTATCGGTTATAGATTTGCTATAATCAAACTCTCTATTTTAACATCGACCTTACTCCCTTACCGCCGAGTTTTTATGTCAGATAATCGTTCCGCCGCCCAAACTAAAGCTATGCAGACGGCTGCGTCTAATAAAGTAGACCCTTTAGCCGCCAAAGCCAATACTACTATCGCTTATACTGACGGCGCTTGTAAAGGTAATCCCGGCGCTGGTGGCTGGGGCGCACATCTTATTTTGAGTAATGGACAAACCAAAGATCTATACGGTGGTGAAGACGCCACCACCAATAACCGTATGGAGCTGATGGGCGCCATACAAGCCTTGCAGCATAGCGCACGCGATATTACCTTAGAGATCTGGACCGACTCAAGCTATGTCAAAAATGGTATTACCGACTGGATTGACGGCTGGAAAAAGCGCGGCTGGAAAACAGCAAGTAAAAAGCCGGTGGCGAATAAAGACTTATGGCAACAGCTTGACGCGCTATGCCAAAATCGTAAGGTAGAATGGCACTGGGTAAAAGGTCATGCCGGACACGCAGGCAATGAAAAAGCCGATGAGCTTGCCAATCTTGGTGTCACAGCCAGTAGTGAGCATGATGATCATTTATCTGCCGATAGTACCGCAAATAGCGCTGATGATAGTCATAAAAAAAAAGCCGCGACTAATGAGTCTGCGCTTGATAAAGACGACTGGTTAAGCTTTGACCCTTTAGGACTCGATAACTTTGAAGACATTGACGGCATTGATAATGATGATAACGCAGATAACGTAGATAGTATGGACAACAGCACTGACGAGCTAGAAGCTGAGGTGGACCCTAGTCCAGACCACATGACTGCAGTTCAATCGACTAGCCAGCCTTATCAGACCGCCGATACTCATTTAGATGCCCATTCAAATACTACTTTAAATAGCACAAATGACGAAGATAACCCAAGCGTCTTGCCCTCTATTACGATTGATACTACGAGTACAGATATGACTGCCGAAACCGATTTACAGCACCCTGATACGCAAGCGGCTGCTTTGCCAGAATTCGATGGTGATACGAGCCGCGCCAACCCTAATTTCAAGCCGCTACTGCCAACGCCTACGCACCGCGGTGAGAGCAATCGTCAACTGATCATGGATACTGAGACGACGGGACTTGATGCGCTAAAAGGCGATCGCATCATCGAAGTGGGTATCGTTGAGTTGGTAGGGCGTAAATTCACTGGTGAAAAGCTTCATGTCTATATCAACCCGCAGCGCGGTATGGATGAAGAGGTGATACGTATTCATGGTATCTCTGAGGCCTTCTTACAAGATAAACCGACTTTCGATCAAGTTGCCCAAAAGCTTTATGACTTTATGGATGGTGCCGAAATCATCGCTCATAATGCCGCGTTCGATATGAACTTTTTGACTATGGAATTTGACAAAGTCGGACTATCGGACTTTGCCCAGCGGGTACAAGTCACTGACTCACTGCTGATGGCTAAGCAGCAGTATTCAGGGCAAAAAAATACGCTAGATGCGCTAGTGCGCCGTTTAAATGTCGGTAAGCAAGACCGTACCTTTCACGGCGCTTTACTAGATTCGGAGATTTTGGCGGAAGTCTATCTGGCGATGACTGGTGGTCAAGTATCATTAGCGATTGAAGAAGATAGTGCTGGCGACGGCAGCCAGACCGCTCATGCTACCTTTGCCAATTTAGCCACGCTACTGCTGGATTCCAGCCAAGATGATAAGGCAAATCGCGATTGGTTTATGAATTTGGCTGAAGACTATCCAGTAATGAATGATAGCTTATCGAATTGGTAAGCTATGATAAGAAGTACTATGGAATTTAAACGCTATACGCTATCATCCGTTAATGGCTATTAATAATAATCGATAAGGGAACACGATGAGTCAGTCTGAGCAAACCATGTTGAGCGCGCCTACGCTTAGTATCACCAACTTTGACTTACCCTCTTTGCACTTATTGCATGATGAGGTCATAGTTACCCTAAAAAACGCTGAAATCCACTTGAGCGACTTTAATGACAATCAAGCACAAGCGCCTTTATTGCTCGAATCAGTCGAAGTCCTAACCCAGTTATCGCGTATTTTTGAGCTGATATCGCTTAAAGGCGGTCAAGTATTAAGCTTAGCGATCGCCCAAGGCTTGCAGCAGCTGCATGACAGTCAAGACAATACCAATATCGCGTTGATTATGGATCTCTCAGAGGCGATAATGACCTTAGATCGTTATGTTGAATTTGTGCTATTGACTGAGACCGTAGAGCCAAGCTTATTACTGCCGATTATCCATAAGCTACAAGCTTATGGCGATGAAGCACCTATTGATACTGACTACTTTGCCGACTTTGGCCGTAGCAGCGTGATCATCGCAAACCCTGAAGAGAATTTTCAATCCTTGGATACACTCGGGCTTGATAGTCATTTATTAACCAACGTTTATCGTAACGGTCTTGGCATTTTATTGGCTAATACAGATGGTAATATCTCGACCAGTGAAGCCAAAAAACTCGAAGCAATGAGCGCTGCCTGTGCTTATATCGCAGGCCACAGTAACAGCTTATTTTGGCAAGCTGCTGCAGCAGCAATAGTCGAT
>Ga0310342_100002649_pt1 | contig 11554 bp, 10 predicted proteins | sample S15DNA20500_MG_FD_206155 | JGI IMG/M metagenome (GOLD analysis project Ga0310342, IMG submission 206155) | Marine microbial communities from station ALOHA, North Pacific Subtropical Gyre - S1503-DNA-20-500_MG | ecosystem: Environmental > Aquatic > Marine > Oceanic | place: Pacific Ocean: North... | reverse complement strand
AAATCCCAATACCCGGTTACCTTGATTTGGTTTTTGGCGTCTACATTAAAACTAAAAGCATACTCTTGGGGCACTGTTTCCCCCTTGGCTTTCAGTGAAAGAAAAACTGCATATTCCGCTTGGCTAGCAAAATTTAAATTCAAGGACTGCGTTAAGGTGATTATACCGTTTTCCCTGACTATTGCTGGTTCAACATTCTCACCATTTATTTTCATCACAATGGAGGAAAGGTCAGTTTTTCCAGACTGATCGCCTAAAATTATTTCGATTGGATCACCTGGATTGTTCCCAGAGGAGCCAGGGATTGGCTTGACGTTAACAACATGAGGTGTGCCGAGAAGGGAAATATTGTAGAAAGCCTTGACTGTGCGCTCATCATCGAGATCGTTTACAAGAATTTTTTCCCCAGTTTCCCTGTCCACAGAATAAAATTCCAGTCCGGCTCCGCGAGTTTTGTTCCAGTAAACAATTCTGACAGGATAGAGTCCGTCTTTCTCCACGGAAAAATCAAATGTTGTGTCATTGGGTCCATCCTTGAAGCCGAGAAGAGTTAATTCAAACTCCCCTAGGGATTTTGAAAAATAATCTCGTGGGTTTGACCCGATAAATACCCTGAATTGATCCTCGTCGTTTTGGTCGGGTTTACCTACGTGCACATTGATCCCGAAGGTGTGAACGCCTTTCTGTAATTGCAGATACGAGAGAATTTCTGTTGTAAATAAAGTATCATGCCCTTCCGAGCCTGGAATTCCTGGAAAGAAATCGTCGTTCATGAAATTACCAAATCCAGAGCCTGATTTTTCAAAATCTATCAGGTCGTAAGCGTCAAAGCCGCTTTCGAGTTCTCCTTTTTCCGCCTCATCAGTAACCTTGTTTCCTTGGTCGTCAACAAGGGTTCCCGCGAGTTGGAAAACCGCCCGTTTGAAGTCGTGGCGGATAGTACTTTCAGCCGGCGCCTGTGCTGATCTTGCAATGAAACCCTCGTTCAGGCTCCCGGGTTTGCTTGCAATATCGGAAGCCTCTACCAGACGATAGTCTGTTACCTTGAAGCGCCATTGTTTGTTTAATTCCGCCCCGCTGGAGTCAGTGGCAGTCACCTTTACGTTGTAGTTTGTGGAGGCAAGAAGAAGGTCGTTACTCAGCACCTTGACGGTTGTCTGTTTGCCGTCTCTCGCTGTTTCGGTATCTACCATTTGTTCATTCAGATAAATCTTTACGGAGGATGCTGTTAAGGTGTTTTGGCCATCCTGCCAGACCACGCTGATCTTGGTGTCGGGTTGAATGTCAGATGGGACAGGACGTAGGTACGGGGTGGGCTTAGGATGAACAGAAACGACATATGGTTTTTGGGGTTCAACCGCTGGAATTCCAGCTGCAGAGGCACCTCCTAAATCGCTGATAACCGAATTCGGGAGTGCCATATTGTTAAATTGGAGACTATTAATGTAGCCTTCCTTAGAAAGTGTGTTGGATGTAAAAAGGTAAAAGTAATCCTCAAGTGAATGTTTACCTAGACCGTCCGTCAGTCCTCCAATGGATTCTTCGCCAACTTTAGCGCCATCAATATAGTAGGTAATAGTCTCGTTTGAGTGACTCACGACAATGGCCACCCTGTGCCATGTGTTCGCTGAAATTTTACCGTGGAAACTCGCCCCGCCAATTTTATCGGATTCATTTATCATTATTTTAGACTGCCCTAAATATTCATCGGATATGATTGACCTTACAGACCCTGTCGAGTCTTCAGGGTAAAGCAGGTCCAAGATTATAGTGTATTCGTGGAGCAGCCAGTCATCTTCATCAAGCTCGGCGCCATGGGGGACTTCGATTCCTGAAAACTCACTCAGATCATCTGAATCCGTGAATTTTAAAACATTAGCGGGTTTCCCGTTGATGTCAGAAATCCCGAAGTTACCTGTACTGTCAAAGGATGCATCCCCCTGCTCCCAAGCCCATTCAAGGTTTTGGCCAATCGTTGCATTCAGTGAGCTGTTGAATTCCCAGTGCCCTGTAATTTCTGAAACACAATTAAGGATAGGCATGAAAACCAATGTAAAAATAAGTGTTTTTCTCATTGTGAAATAATTGGTTGAACGAGCAGTGAAATTACATGGCTTGTTGGGAGCAGTCAAATTCATTTTTATGGAGCAGTTGAAATAGAAGAGGATTGTCGTGCTTGTTCAGATCTTTCGATCAAGCGGGGGTGTTACCCGGTAGCGCTGCCGATTAGGATGAGCAGCGTGAGTAGAATGAGGACGCATGCGGCGGAGTAGGCGATGGGGAAGGTGCCGGTCGTGAACTTGGCCACGAGTTCGTCTCGGCGTTTGGCCAAGCCGGCTTCATCGGGGTCCATCGCCCTCCAAACCGGCTTGAGCGCCATCGCGGTGAGGGTTGCCGGGGCAACGAGCACGAACCGCGTCAGCGCCGGGAGGAAGGTTTTGATCACGTACTTGTTAGCGGCTCGGCTAAGGCCGTTGAGCGAGCGATCCATTGTCGCGTAAAAGAGCTTGGCGCCCTTCCGGTAAAACCAGTCGATGTCGATGGAGATGGTTGGGGTGCGCTTGAGCCACGGCAGGAACACAAAGAAGGCCAAGGCGGAGAACGCCAAAAGCTGGAACATCGTCACCACGTTGGAGAAATGGTCGATGTAGATTGCCGAGAAGGTCGTTGACTTGACGGCGTCGCTGTATGGCAAGATGTTGTACAGCGGTGTAGGGTGGCATCCGAGCAGGATGCAGAGGAACGCTAGCAGACCCATGCCGATGAGCATCGGCTTGGGGGCTTCCTTCGGGCGAAGTCCGCGGTCGACGTTGAAAAACACGAAGTAAGGGAACTTGATGCCGGCGTGCAGGAAGACGCCGGCCGAGGCGATCTCCAAAACCAGCCAGGCCCAAATGTAGTTTTGGTTTTCGGCGGCTTCGGCGGCGGCGACGATGAGTGTTTTGCTGATGAAACCGCTGGTCAACGGCACGCCGGAAATCGCCAGCGCGCCGATCGTCCCGAGGATCATCGTGAGGGGCATCGTCTTGTAGAGACCACCCAGCTCGGTGCATTTGCTTTTGCTGGTGCGGAACAGCACGGCCCCGGCGGACATCCACAGCAGTGCCTTGTAAATAATGTGGCAAAAGGCGTGCGCGACGACGCCGGCGATGGCGAGTTCGGTGCCGATGCCCACGCCGCAGACCATGAAGCCAACCTGGTTGATGATGCTGTAGGCGAGAATGCGGCGCATGTCGTTTTCCAGCAGGGCATAAATGATGCCGTAAATGGCCATCACGCAGCCGACCGCGACAAGAATCTCCCAGCCGGGGAAACCACGGATGAGCGTGTAAACGGCGGTCTTGGTGGTGTACGCGCTGAGGATGACCCCGCCCATGACGGTCGATTCCGGATAGGCATCCGGCAGCCAACTGGAGAACGGTACCGCCGCCGCGTTGATCAAAATGCCAACCAGAATGAACCAGCTTCCGATTGTGTCTTTTGGGAACGCGTCAAACGCGTCAAACGCGATCGAGCCGGTTTCGTGAACATGGAGCAAAATACCAGTGAGCAAAATCAAGCCGCCTGCCAGGTGGACAAGGATGTAGCGCTGGGCGGCCTTGAGCGATTTCTCCGTTTTACGGGCGAGGATGAGGAACGTGGACGCGATGGCCATCAACTCCCAGCAGACGTACCAGGTGATCATGTCACCGGCGAACACCACGCCCAGCGCGCTGCCAATGTAAACCAAGGCGGCGGTGTTCTCTGCACGGCTCTTTTCGTGCCACGAAAAAATGAATGCGGCGACCGCACACAATGTGAAAATATAACCAAACGCCTTACTGGTGGCGTCCACCCTGAGCAGGGTGAGTTTGAAACCGAGCAACGTGGGGAAGAGCTGCGAGCCGTCTTCGAGTTGGAAGATGGCGTAGAAACCAAGCGCGGCCAAGGCGATGGTGCCGGCCTTGCGTGCCGTTGCGGGGAGCAATAGCAAGACGATCGCACCAAGGATCAGGATGAGTCCCGGTGGGATGTTGCTAAGGAGTGTCATCGTAATAATTCTCCTTCGCCTTTAGGAACAAGCCCAAGCCCTTGGCCAGGAGGATGGCGCTGCTGCACGCGAGGAAGCCAAGCGCAACGTAAAAGCCGAATACGTTCGTCGCCGAGGCGAATACCGAGTCAGCATCCTCAAAATGCTCATGCCGGTGCACACTTAACTCGAGCAAAACGGATACGCCGCAAGTCAGCAACAGCGTGATCCAGAATTTCCGACTCACCGTAGGTTGGTCGGGAACGAATGGTCTTTGAGGCATCTCACTCATTGGGCTGTGTGCATTTCAGCGAACGTGTTGGCGAACTGGAAAAGCTTGCCGGAAAAGAAAAATAACAGCACGCAGGAGGCGGAGGTGATGAAGAGCGGCACGATGGTCAGCGGCGGCGGCTCCTTGGCCTTGTCCAGGCGCGCCGTGTCGGTTGGCGCCGCAAAGAACGCCTTGTAAACGATCGGCAAAAAATAGGCGGCGTTGAGCAAGGAACTGGTCAGGAAAATGGCAAACGCCCATTGCTGCGCAGAGTCGAGCGAACCCGTGAGTAGATACCATTTACTGACGAACCCGCCGGTTGGTGGCAGGCCGATGACGCAGAGTGAACCGATGAAAAACGCCGCCATCGTCAGTGGAAATTTGCGCCCGAGGCCGTGGATTTCGCTGATGTACTTGGCGCCACACGCCTGATAAATCGCCCCGGCGCAAAGGAACAGCGTGATCTTGCCAAAGGCGTGCATGGGTATGTGTAGCGCGGCCCCGGTGACACCGCTTTTCGTGGCCAAGCCGACGCCCAGGATGATGTACGACAACTGGCCGATGGTCGAGTAGGCCAGGCGGCTCTTGATGTTGTCCTGCGTGAGCGCGATGAGCGACGCGACGATCAGCGTGATGCCGGCCAAGACGCAGACGATGGTGCTCAGTGACGGTGTGTTGGCCAAAAGATCAACACCGAAGATGCCGGTCAACACGCGGATGATCGAGAATACGCCAACCTTCACCACTGCGACTGCGTGCAGCAGTGCGCTGACCGGCGCCGGGGCAACCATCGCGCCGGGTAGCCAGGCGTGAAACGGCATTAGTCCCGCCTTGGCGAAACCGAAAAGGAACATCACCAGCAAAACGACGAGCAGCGTTGTGCTGGTGCCGCTCGCGAACACACCGCCGTTGGTGAAGTCGAGGTTCCCGGTTTGCTGGTAAACGATAATCATCGCCGGTAAGGCAAGGGCGATCGACGTGCCCAGCAGGTAGGTCAGGTACTTGCGGCCACCCTTGATCGCGTCGTCATCCTGATTATGCGTAACCAGTGGGTAAGTCGAGAGCGACAGTGCCTCATAAAAAATGAAGAGAGTGAGCAGGTTCGCGGAGAAGGCGACTCCGACTGCTGACGAGATGGCGATGGCAAAAAAGAAGAAGAACCGGGTTTGTGCGTGTTGCTTGAGCGGCCGGAGTAAGCCCATCGAGAAAAATGTGGTGGGGATCCAGAGGCTCACCGAGACCAGTGCGAACAACAGTCCAAGCGCATCGACCTTGAAGGCCAAGCCGACGTTGGGCAGCAGTTCCATCACCTCGAACTCGTACAGTTTGCCGTCGAGCACGGCGGGCGCGAGCGAGAGCAACAGGCCAAGCTTGATAGCGGCGGCGGCGAAAATGCATGTCTCGCGAACGTTTGGCCAACGGCCCAGCAGGGCGACCAGCAGCGCCGCGACGGAGGACGTCAGGATAATCCAAACCGGGGTGAATGAATGGATGATTTCCATGACGTTACGGGGCCAGCGCGGCGGGGAGCGCCTTGGCGATGATCGTGTTCACCAGTGTGCTTGTGCCCAGGCCAAGCGCGACTAGGCCAAGTGCCATGGCGGCCGTGGGGATGAGCATGCTCAGAGGGGCTTCGTTGCGGGGGATGGCCGGGTTACCCTCGATGGCCGGATGAGGCACGCGGTTGTAGCCGATTTCGATGATGCGAAAGAGGATGATTGCCTTCACTAAACTGGACAACAGCAGTGCGGCTACGAAGTGCCACACGCCCGCTTGGGCAGCGCCCTGTATGAGGTACCATTTGCTGAAGAAACCGCACGTCGGCGGCACGCCGATCAGGGCGGCCATCGTGACGACGAACGCGGCCATGGTCACCGGCATCTTGAAGAACACGCCTTTGAGGTCGTCGAGTTGTGCTTGGCCAAGCCGATACACGATGCAGCCTATCGCCATGAACAGCGCCGAGGTCATTGCTGCGTCGGCGACGAGGTGATACATCGCGCCTGTTAGCCCCGGCTTGTTGGCCAACCAGGCCCCTCCGACCATGTAGCCAACCTCCGAGATGATAAAGTAACAGGCTATCATCTTGAGGTTGGTTTGCGTTAGTGAGAAGAACGAACCCATCACGATTGCAGCCGTCGACAGGTATAGAGCAATCGGCTGAATGCCGGTTAATCCATTGATGTAGTCGATAGAATACACCGTTAACATGATGCGAAGCATCGCGTAAACGGCCACCTTCGTGGCCAGTGGGGCAAGCACCGATGCGCTGGCAGTGGGCGCGTAGGTGTAGGCGTTGGGCAGCCAGCCGTGGAACGGGAAGAAGGCCATTTTCGCCCAAGCACCAAGAATGATCAGGACGAACCCGACGAACAACGCCTGCGATGGCCCATTCGCTTGTAGTGTTGGAATTATCCGTGATAAGTCGTCGATATTAAGGGTGCCGCCCTTAATGAAAATAAAGCCGATGCCGAGCAAATACAGGCAAGCCCCCATGGTGCCCATGATGAGGTAGTTGAAGGAGGCCATATAGGAGCGGCCTTTGCCGTAGGCGATCAGAGCGTAACTGGACAGGGCGGCAATTTCCATGAAGACGTAAAGATTGAAAATATCGCCGGTGATCGAGATGCCCAGTAGTCCGGCGACCAGCAGTGCAAATAGAGCATCGAAATACCGCTGTCGTCCTGCAAGTTCGGTATCAACCAAACGCTTGGCGTAAATGGCCGTCAGTAGGGCAATGCCGGACACGGCAGCCAAAAGCAGTGTGTTAAGGTGGTCAACGGTAATTTGGATGCCAACAACAAAGGGTTCTTTCTGGCTGGGTATTACTTTATCGCCCCAGCCGCCAAGCCAATATTTTTGAGCGCCACCATCGGCAACAATGAAGACCAACTTGAGTGCCGCAGCGAACGAGACGGCCAAGCCTAGGAGGACAAACGGATGGGATAGCTTGGGACGGAACCACCCGGCAAAAGCGGCGAGAACTGCGGCCAGCAGCGGCCCGAGTATGATGACGATGGGGAGTTGCTCCGTCATTTCCTCTGGTTTTCGAGAATCTCATCCTCGTGGAACGTGGAATGCTGCTGGTAAACCTTCTGGGCCAGTGCCAGGCCAACCCCGAGCGTGGCAACACCTACGACGATCGCGGTTAGCATCAGGATCTGGGTCAACGGGTTGGCGTAATCGTTAACAATTATTGCTGATGAATTCTCTACAACGAATTTCGAAAGAATAGGAACCTTGGCCTCGTTCTTGGCTCCGATCGAAATAAAAAACAAAATAATGCCGGTCTGGAAAATGGCCATCCCGATGCATTTCTTGATCAGGTTCTTTTGGGCTAGCATCGCCCAAAGCCCGATCATCATAAGGATAACGACGATCACATAATTGAAGTTGGCGATCAGGTTTTCCATGGTGTCAGAGCCCGCGGTCGAATCGACCATTGGAGGCGAGGTTAATGTGGATAGCGACCATACTGAACATTACCGTAATGCCGACGCCGATCTCGACTAGCAGAATGCCGTGCGAGCGCGCCATGGCCTGGTCGCCCGGCAATATCGAGTCAAGGATACCGTATTCGAGATAGTTGCCCCCCATGAACACGCAGGCCAAGCCCACTGCTGCATAGAGGAACACGCCTGATGCGACCAAGAGCATCAGCGACTTCTCTCTCCAGTGCCTGAGTAGAAATTTCAGGTCAAACGAAATAGCTAGTAGGATTAGACTCGCGCCGAGAATGACGCCCCCTTGAAATCCGCCACCCGGGCTGTAATGGCCGTGGGCAATGACGTATAGTGCGAACAATTGCATAAACGGAATCATAAACCGGCTTGCCTGCCGAACGATCAGGCTATCACTAGGGTTATAACTCGGCGGTGAAGTAATTCCCTCCTCCGTTTCATCTGTTTTCGACTTAGCCGTCTCGATGCGCAGTATGGAGTAAATCGCGATACATGCGATGAAGACAACGGTTGTCTCGAGTAGCGTGTCGAAACCCCTGTAATCCGCCAGCACGGATGTAACCAGATTTGGGACGTGCGTGTCGTCGATGGAGTTCTCGATGTAGTAGGGCACCACAGTGGCGTTGACCGGCGAGTTGGGATCGCCCCAATCCGGGAAATCCGTCAGGGCGGATAGCAAGAACGCTCCGGCGAGCGTCACCACCACCCCGATGAAGAACTTGAATGCCATCCCTCCCGGCCGGCTTCGCATGGTGGCGCTGGTGTTGTAAATGGTGGACACAATAAACACCGTGCTGACTCCCGCGCCGACGGCCGCCTCTGTGAACGCCACATCCACCGCCCCCATTCCGGCCCAGATTAGACACATCATGAAGCTGTATGCGCCAAAGACGATCGCCGCACCCATCAGGTTTTGGATGGACAGTGAAATCAGGGCGAAAAGCACCACCAAGACCAGGAGCAGGACGTCAAACTCCCAAATGGGTAGTGAGGGTACTATTTGGAATCCTTTCTCCAGGGCTCAGCTCCTGCCTTGTTGCCGGCGTCCATCATGGCGTGTGTGGCAGTTGGGCTACCGATAAAGATAAAATTGATGATCAACAAAATCTTTAGTCCAAGCAGCCAACTCATGTCGCCTTGGGTTGAGACAATGCAAATACAGCCCAGCAGGATAACCACGGTAGAAAGCGTGTCCCCTTTGCCGGCGGCATGCATCCGTGAATAAAAGTCAGGAAATCGTAGCAGGCCGATGGTCGTTCCCAGGAAGAAGATCAACCCGGTCGAAATCAGGGTGTAGGCGAGGATTTCCATCAGGATGGCTGTCCCCCCTGCGGCGCGTGCACTGGTTCAAGGGACTTGCGGTGCTGGTAATAGCGCGACGCGGCGATGGAGACGATGTAGTTAAGTAGTCCGTAGCCAAGGGCGATGTCCACGAACATCTCCAGTTGGCTAAAGAGGATGCCGGCAAAGAGCAGCAGCACGATTGACTTCGTGCCGATCACGTTGATGGCGACCAGTCTATCAATGACCGTCGGCCCCTTGACGGCTCGAATCAGGACAAGGAGCATCAGGCCGATTAAGGCGACGCCGGCAGTTGTGACGAAGGAGTTCAAGAGGTTTTTTCAAAAATATTGGCGATGCGCCTCTCCATTGCGCCGGGCAGGTTGCGGGCCGCCTTGTCCGAGAGGGCGTGGACGAGAAACCGGTTGCCCTCCACCCGGACCGTCACTGTGCCGGGAGTCAGGGTAATTGAGTTGGCGAGCACGAACTTGGATAGTTCCTTTTCCAGCTTGGTCTCGAACTCTACCATCCTCGGTGCCAGCAACTCGTGCATTTTCGGCGAAAAAGCAACGCGAAACACATGCAGGTTGGCGCGGACGATTTGCCCGAACATCCATCCCGTGTAGCCAGCAAACCCGGTCAGTTGTCGCAGTCGGTTGCCCAAGGTGCCCTCCCGATCCTGGAACAACAGGTCTGCAGACCAGTACGCAACGAGCAGCGAGCAGACAACCCCCATTCCCACATGAAGCGGATCAAACTTGCCGGATAAAACGAGCCACGGAACAAACAACACAATGAATGAGTAAAGGTATTTCATCTCTCATCCGGAGGCCGGATTCCCATGGGGAACGCCCTCTGTGGGGTGGCGCTTTGAGCGCACAGGAAAATTATGCGCTGGCGACGTGATTTTCAAGCCGCTTTGGCAAGCGGAAACTATTTCCCGATGCAAAACGTGCTAAAAATGGAGTCGAGTAGATCTTCCGTGGTGGTCTGCCCGACAATCTCACCAACGGCATTGGTGCCAATCCGCAAATCGAGGGCAACCAGGTCAAGCGGTGTGCCGGCAAGAAGCTGCTCCAGTGCCGTCCGGAGCGAATCGTTGGCGCGGCGCAGCGCCTCCTGGTGACGCGAGTTGATCATCACCTCTAGCATCTCCGAGGTGATATCCCCATCCCAGACCAGGTTGCGGATGGACTCCTTCAAAGGCTCAATGCCTTGGCCATTGAGGCAACTCACACTCACTATCGGGCTACCCTTGCTCTCCGTTTGGTCAAGCCGGTTCGGCAGATCGCTCTTGTTGAGGACGAGAATACGCGGCTTGCCGTCGAAATCTGCCAGGTATACTTGGTCGTCCGAGGTGAGTGCCTCGGAGGCGTCGATCACATGGAGTATGAGATCGGCCTGGGTAAGCGACTCGCGGCTACGCCGGATACCCTCCCGCTCGATCGGATCGTCGGACTCCTGTAGGCCAGCGGTATCGATGAATACCACCGCGATACCGCGGATTTGCGCTTCCTCCGATATCGTGTCGCGCGTTGTTCCGGCCACGGCCGAGACGATGGCCCGGTCACGGCCCAGTAGTTGGTTGAGCAAGCTCGATTTGCCGACATTGGGCCGCCCGATGATGGCCGCGCGAATGCCGCGGCGAATCAACTGGCCTTCGTTGGCTGTGGACAGCAACTCATCGATCAGTCGGCCGGCGTTTTCGAGCCTTTGAACCAGTCCGCTCAGCGTGTCTGGCTCGATGTCTTCATCCGGGAAATCGATGTTCGCCTCGATATGCGCGAGCACATGCATCAGGTCGTCACGCAGTTTATTTATACGCTGCGACAGTTTGCCGGCGAGTTGCTCGTTGGCGGCGCTCAGTGCGAGATCTGTGCGCGCGTGAATGAGATCGGCGATGGCCTCGGCCTGCGCGAGATCAATCCGCCCATGCATGAATGCACGCTTGGTGAACTCCCCAGGTAGTGCCAGGCGGGGCCCGGCGTCGAGCACGGCGTCGAGCACGGTCTTGGTGGAGCGGATACCGCCGTGGCAGCTAATCTCGACGACATCTTCGCGCGTGAACGTGGCCGGGGCCTTCATCACCGAGACGATCACCTCATCTAGCCGTTGGTCGTCCCGGACGATGTGCCCGTAATGCAGTGTGTGCGTCTTGACCTTGGCAAGTCTGGTCTTCGATTTGCTGGCGGGGGTGAACAGTGCGTCGACCGTCGCCAGTGCCTTGCCTCCGGAGACCCGAATGACAGCCAGTCCGCCTTGGCCAAGCGGCGTCGCGATCGCGGCGATTGTGTCGTCGAGCATCTTGTCCCCGGGTTAGCGCAGGCAACCGCCTTTTTCGATTTTTGAAAGCCGCCCCTCGAGGAAGAGGCGTGCCTTCTCGTAACTTTTCTTCTGCAGATAATGGATCAACTCGCCATCCGCTCCGTCCGGGAGCCTGGCAGCCAATGCGTCGATACGGTCGAAGTGCGCCACCAGGTTCGGCTTCGGCTGTGAGTTCATCCCAGCGACCGCGGCCTCCATATCCTTGAG
>Ga0310342_100002647_pt1 | contig 11563 bp, 6 predicted proteins | sample S15DNA20500_MG_FD_206155 | JGI IMG/M metagenome (GOLD analysis project Ga0310342, IMG submission 206155) | Marine microbial communities from station ALOHA, North Pacific Subtropical Gyre - S1503-DNA-20-500_MG | ecosystem: Environmental > Aquatic > Marine > Oceanic | place: Pacific Ocean: North... | reverse complement strand
TTCGAAGTACCTGCATTTCCTGTCTCATTTGCGCCAAAATAGGCGAATGACCCAGTCAACAGATTATGTGTCTGAATATTCGGGCCGAAGGGGTCATGGATCGCTGCATCAGCATTCGTCGTGAAGTGCCACAATCCAGACAAGGAATACTGGGCCTTATCAGCAGCAACAGTGAAAGACGAGGCGATCTTCCCATCACCTTCATCATATCCAAGCAACACTGCACTCGGCAAGTCTGCTAAGACTCCCACTGACGTTACCGTTGGATCATTAATGGTCCCGGTAATCGTAATTTTTCCAGCAGTTAGATCTGACGCTTTGTACCCTTGGCCTGCCAAAGGCTCAGTGATTGCAAGGGTCAACGCTGTCACTTTTGACGTCGTCCAGGTACCAGCATCAGATGTCGTCGTACCCCCTGTGGTTACTACTGCTAGGGTAGATGAGTACGATCCAGCCGAAGTCGTTTCAGGATCCGGCCGTCCGGGTAACGTCCCCTGGTACACCGACCCGGTGTCCTGGTCCAGAGCGAATATCGAGGACGTCTTTGTGGATAATCCTTTAATGTTATAGGGTGGAGCACCCATCAATGTGAAATGTTCCGCAGAGAGTGTCCCTTGGGTAGCTCCAGAATCAGCATCGAACTGGTAGAACCTGTTCCCAGACCCACCAATGAAAATGTTTTCGCTTCCATAGTTATTGGAATCGCTCATGAAGGCGATTGCCTCAAGGCCTCCTGGAGCTGTAACCGTTCCAGAGCTCGTGACCTCAAAGGCACTTTCCCTGACTCCTCCAATGGTAACGATATGGACACTATTGCTCGATTTTTCGGCCAGCACGAGCTTGCCTGATTGAACCGTCATCCCACCAATGTTCCCTAAACCTTGCGGGAGGCTCGTAACAAGTGTCCAGCCGCCTGCCACACCACCACTCCCTGTAGCTGTCGCTGCAATGGAAGTGGAGTTGGTCACATCAATTTTGTATAGCCGTTTCTTATTAGGGGAGCCACTCCCAGTATTGTCAACCACGTATAAGTTGGGATGGATGTACGCTCCAGACTCAACATTATTCGTAGGTGCATGAAAACCGACCTTGCTTTCAACCGCGGAGAGCGTGAATCCACCGCTAATCGAAACGACATCGCCCGCTGTGGATGCGTGCTTTACTTCGTTGATGTAATCATAATTACAACTCATTCCACAATCGGTGATAATAAATGAGGTGTTGGTTGAAGCCCCCGTTCGAAAGACCGTGCCCACAGGGGTTGTGGCAGAGGCAGTAGACGCTTCTGGCACAGTAGCGGTATACACCTCGGTCCCTTTGGCCAAATAAAGTGTTGAACCATTACTGGTCATGGCGGTCACTTCCTGTCCAGCCATACCATCAAATGTCACGTCGTATTGGCCCAGTACCACGCCGGTTGACGGATCAAACTGCGCCGCTCGAGACTTGTAACCGCCAAGGAAGGCACTGGCATTGAGTCCCGTAAGGGCTGTATACCCCCCGTTTGTAGCCGTTGCTGGAATGGTAGTCTTGCTCACATTGCCATTCCCGATATTGACTTTCCACAGGGTGATTTGTCCGGTTCCTTGCTCTTGTAATTCAGAGGCATAGACAGTATTGGAAGTCGAATCATACATCATCGACTTGATATCATGACCTGGGCCAACGCCACCAACCTGCAGAGTGTATGATTGGGAGCTGTCATTCAGGTTCACAACGGTCCATACCGTCGCAGGTGGATTAGACATCGTCATCGACTTCTTGGCGACAAACCAAGCCGACCCTCCACCATCCTCTTGCTTCACTGCTAGGGCAGTCGCCTCATCCATCCCCATGGCAGCTGTGAGATTGTAATACGAATAACCTTGAGTGGGGTCCAATTCCACAACGATATCTTGTCCTGGACCGTCAATCAAAGCAACGAGCAAGTTTCCATAGGCCGTATCAAACGCCAAGTCCACAATCGGGGATCCTGGAGGAGCCCCAGGGATACCCATAAGCCCCCAAGATTTGGTTGCAGCTATTGTGGCACCGCCGCCACCACCCCCACCGCCGGGAACACCGTAGACTGAAGAAGGACTAGTATACTCCGGAGATAGGGCATCCGGTGACGGGTACAATTTTACAGGAGGAGTGTAATCAAGATCATAGGTTATGCTCGATGAAGCCCCCAATGTGTAGCCATAGCCGTACCCATACCCATACCCATACCCAAAATTCGAGAATTGCCAATTACTGTGGCTTCTCGACCCAATCAGCGTGCCCACAGTGTCTCCAACAGCCAAAGGACCCGTTCCATCGGGGTCAGTGGTATATGTTGGAAAGCTGGATATATCAGCGGTGACGAACGTTGCCTTGTCATCAGGTAAAGGGACGCTCAACGCTTGGGGCCCGCTGATGGCAAGTGTCATCCCACCTTTGCTCAGAGTAGCAGATTCAGGGTGCGTAAATGTGATTCCGGCAGTGATGTCGATCTTCTCACCTACTAAATAGGTAGCTTTGGCAGGAGTCAACGTAGCCGCCAAACCAAGCACTGCCGTTGGAATAACCATTAACACTAATAAAAGGCCGGCCACCAGGGCAGCAGACATCCCACGCCAGCCATGCCGCCAACCCCAGCCGCGGCTGGGAGAAGGACCTAATGGAGGCGTTGGGGGCAGAGCACTCCCGACTCCCTCCATTAGGTCGCCTAATCGATTTCGGTTCAGTTTATGGTGATGTACAGTATTCATTAGTGTGACCTCATCTAGGGCCATAGCCGTCCCAGGTCCTTCAGGAGCCTTAATGACGTCTACCCAACCCTGTTTTATCCAGTATTTAATGGTCCGGGGGTCAATCCCATACGTTCTTGCGGCTTCCCGAAGCCCCAAACTCCCATCCCGATATTGGCTCACGGTTCCGGCCAAATTCGGCTCAGCTACTCCGTCGCCACGATGGCGGTCCAAATGAGGCCGGTATCGGCCAAGGGCTTCCTTCAATGACGATTCCTCTAAAGACATCGGTTTACCTGGTCCATCAGCGGGGCTCAGGACACGCACCCAGCCCTGTTTGATCCAATATCTGATTGTCTGAGGATCAAGCCCATAAATCCTTGCAGCTTCCCGAAGCCCTAGTCCCGATTCGGCTCCGCTCATCGCCCCCCCTTAAATCAGTGTGTGAAAAACTGTATATACCAACAGGGCAAAACTGTAAGAGTAACTGTAATTGTAGCCAAATATTTTGTCAACTGCTGGAGGGAGAGTGATGGCAATTGCAGGACATCTTCTAGATTCACTCTCCTACGGCAGCCCTGATTCTCAGCCGGTCGTAAAGATGAACAGACACGAAGATTGCTGCTAGGGATCCCACGGTGAAAAATGAGGAAACTAACAGAGCAGTACCATATGAGAGTAAGTTGTTGGAGAATGCTCCTCCCTGAAGCATCACTGGCCATAACTTGATTGCTGGGTCCAGCAGAACAAGAAAGAGAAGCCATCGGACCGGTTTCCAAGAATTAGGAGAACCTGTAAGGAAATGGAAAATTGTCAACCCGACGACAACAGCTTCACCCAGAGCCAAAACTGCGAGGACAGCGGTGACACTGCCAGAAGGGACGAGCATTTCAACTGCGGGCTGAACTGGAAAGGACACCGTTCGACCACTTAGGAAGAGGAGGAAGAGGAAGAAGGCGTCGACTCGGTTGCGTTTGACTAGAAAAAGGGAACACGCCAATGCAACGAACACCACCAGTTGGTCCAATCCTTGCGAAGCTATTGAGAGAAGCATTTGAACATCGGAATCTATGATCATTTGAGCCGGAAGGAAGGTCATGGTTATAAGGCTTACAAGTAATGGGGAACCATGGTACAAAGCTTGAGCTACCCAACTGTAGGCCCATGGGAGCAGTCTCCCCTTCAACCCAACCACTACACCCACGGTTAAGATACCAAGCGTCAGGTAATAAGGCGGCGGTAATCGGAGGATACTAAACCAACCGGCTGAATGCCACCACCAACTCCCTACATATCCAGCCAAAACAAGGCCTAGGGGCACTAAGGCCCAAAATATCAAATCCTTACGAGCACTCTGGAATTGAAAAGGAGCCTTCATTGGGACCTAACCTTGTTGCGTTTGAATCACCGGTTTGATTTCCTGTTCGGAACTTACGAAAAGGTTTGGATTATCCTGTCACATTACTATGACAGGCAAGGTTCCATTGTGAACGAACATTTCCATCAAATCAATCTCTTACATCACTTAAGAACCGCTCACATGGACCGCAAGGGAACAGATGAATTCCAACACAAGCAAGATATTGCATCTAAGTTCGAACACTTCCCAAGGTTAAATAATACGAGAACCAAATTCCCAGTGATACAATCAGAAGCTATGAGTAGTGACGCATTCTCTAAGTGGCGGGCGCGTATTTTAGATCCGGGGTTCCTTATTGTTATCACGCTCGGTGGGCTGTTGCGCTTTGATCGGTTAGGCGATCACGATAACTCATACTACACCGCGACTGTGGCCTCCATGATCCAAACATGGCACAATTTTTTCTTCGCGTCATTTGATCCTGTTGGTTTGGTCATGGTAGATAAACCACCCGTAGCCTTCTGGCTGCAGGCAATCCCAGCCTGGTGTTTCGGCATCAACAGTTGGTCAGTCACTCTCCCACAAGTGATCTTAGGGGTTTCCGCTATAGCACTCCTCTATCTACTCCTTCGAACTACCTTTGGACGCCTATCCGCAACCGTCGCGGGAATCGTCCTCGCAGTCCTCCCCGTTAGCGTTATCATTGATAGTAGAAACGAACCAGATGCCCTCGTCTCATTCGGACTATTGTTGGCCGCCGGCGCCATAATCCATGCAGCAGTTACCGGAAAACTAAGATGGCTAGTCATTTTTGGGATCGTCATGGGGGTCGTTTTCAACACAAAAATGTTGGTGGGATTCATACCTTTACCGAGTTTCCTCCTCTATTACCTAATAGTGTGTAATCGGCCCACGTTGAGTATCATTAAACGTGTACTATTCACCCTATCTGTCCTCACAGTCATCTCTGCGTCATGGGTAACCATCGTATCATTCACCCCAGAAACTGACCGCCCATACATCGGATCCACCCAAGACAACTCTGTCTGGACTTTGGTAGTCAAATATAATGGAGTAGACCGGTTTACTTCTTTTATAGGACCACGTTCAAGTGGATCGACAACCTCAACCTATACCGATGGATTCTTACAAAACGACAGGTATTTCGCTGGAACAGCTAACACTGACAGGGATCAAAGACGCCAACCAGTCCAAATCGGCGCCCCTAACTCAGCAACTCCTCAAATTGATCCTCTAGGATTGCTGAGAGCCCCCCTTGCACCTCAACTAGGATTCCTTCTACCTCTTGCCCTTATCTCCCTGGTCCTCATCATCATATCGTCAGATGTTATATCCAAACAAAATCCAAGGATTTCACTTATACGGAGCCTTCGGATCTCAACGCCGGGATCACAGGCGGTTCTTTGGAGCAGTTGGCTAATTACGGGGCTTCTGGTATTTGGGACAGCAAATTCCACAACCAGTCACCCGTATTATTTAGTTGGTATCGCTATTCCTTTAGCGGCTACCATAGGGATTGGTGCATCTGCCTTTTTTAAATTTGCTCGGACCAACCGGCGGGTCTCCCCAGTCCTATTGATCGCCCCATTGGCAGGTTTCGGGTATCATATCTTCGGGGATAGCACTCTACCTGACACTTGGATCGTTCTTGTCTTAGTAGCTGGTGCGGCCATCAGTATTCTCTCAATCGGAATGATCCTAGCTAAACCAGCAGAACCCAGCCCCTTGGCTAAAGCAGGTATAGCAATTGGAGCCTCGGCACTCCTCGTCCTCCCAATAATAACTGCTATGCGGGCAGAAGGGAGGATCACAGCGGGGATGCCGATAGACAATCGGCTTTCAATAAACCGCCAGATTCCAGCCATTACCCGTCACCCGGCTCACCTGACCAATTTCCTTCAAAAGGAACCCCGAGGATCATCGCAAGTCATTATTGCTACAATCAATGCACGGGAGGCAGCACCATTCATCATTTCCGGGGTTCCAAGCGTTGCTATCGGGGGGTTTTCAGGGAACGACCCCATTTTTTCCTTGGATTCATTCAAAAGGTTCGTCAGAGAAAAAGACCTGCAGTATTTTCTCACGACCGACAATCGGTCCCGCCTTAGAAACAACACCTCGCGCCAACGTTCCATTCTCAATTACATTCAAGGCAGTTGGGAAGACGTTTCTCATTCCGTGGGCCTCCCCTCACAGACACTCTTTAGGAATCCTCACATCCACGAACCTTCAATCCTCCCGTAAATCCTTTCATTAGGTACGTCAAGAATTGTTGGATTGCAGCGACGGGCACCCACGAAGAAGCGCAAGGCGTGCGGAGCCACTCAAACGCGTAGGGATTTCGGGCGGCGACCCCGGCGGCGTACGACTCCAGCCTGTTGCAAGACTCGCAAAGCATCGGCCACCGTTAGTGCCGGGTGGGTCTGAATATCATAGACATCCCCCCATGGATAATTAGCTTGTACGATCGGCGCAAGACTATCAGCTTCGATAATGCTAATAACAGATGGGGAACCCTGAACCCAATATTCGCCCAAGAGTCTCAAATTAGGTGGATACTTCCAACGGGCCCGCCGTTGGGCCGCATCATCAATTTGTTGGCGGGACAAACCGGGTTTGTAAGCAAATAAATTCACAAACAACATCACATTTTCCGATCCAATTGCAACTAAATCATTCTGAAGGTTTCGACACGACATTCTAGCACAACCAATTCTCAAGGACCCGTAGAAAATCTCACAAGCTGAAAATAATTCCATGAGCGTATCAAAAACCCCTCGGTTGCCGTCAATTGGATAGTCCATTACAATACGTTTGGCTTAGCAAAAAGGGGGTAGTTTGCCGACCTATCCCACAGAACTATTAAGAAATTTGGCTCTCCTATCCCATAGTGGATGTGGGAAGACATCCTTAGTCGAGGCCCTTTTGTTCTCGTCCGGGGCCATTTCACGATTGGGGCGTGTCGAGGATGGAAATACGTCCGGCGATTACGAACCTGAAGCAGCAAAAAGGGGTGGAAGCACCCAGTTGTCAATCCTACCGTGCCCGTGGAAGAACCACAAAATCACTCTAATTGATACACCCGGTTATTTCGATTTCCTCGGCGATGCAGAGTCGGCGCTACGAGTGGCTGATGCCGGTATTCTGGTAGTGGCTGCAAACGCGGGAGTGGAAGTTGGTACCGAACAAATGTGGGGCCGTATCCAGACCCAGAACCTACCTTGTTTTATCGTGGTGAACAAACTCGACAGAGAGAACACAAATTTTCTCCCAATAGTTGACCGGTTGCGCGATGTCTTCGGGAAACAATGTGTTCCGATTCAAATTCCAATTGGAACAGCCCAGGGATTCAGAGAAGTCGTACCCTTGCTCCCAATACCCCAGGAAGTCCCAACTGAATTTGCCGCTGCGTACGAACAGGCTCGAAATCAACTCATTGAGGCGGTTGCTGAAACAGACGATGATTTAGCCACAAAGTTCCTTGAATCTGAGGATATATCTGAAGAGGAACTTTTAACTGCTTTTCGTAATGCAGTGGTATCCGCACAAATCGTACCGGTAATCGCAACATCAGCGATACAAGGAGTAGGTGTCAAGGAATTACTCGACGTTATAATCGCTTTCGCCCCCGCCCCGAACCAGCTCCCTTATCCCAGTGCCTGGAACGAACAACTAGATGAATTCAAACTTGAACCGACAAACGACGGTCCCTTAGCAGCTTTGATATTTAAGACTACCGCGGACCCATACGTCGGGAAATTATCATTCTTACGGGTATATAGCGGTTCCCTGAAAAGTAATTCTGAGGTCTTCAACTCAACCAAAGGTCAACCCGAACGGATCGGCCAACTTTTTGTCCCCAAAGGAAAAGAACAAGAACTAGTCCAATCCCTATCCGCAGGTGAAATTGGGGCAGTGGGGAGGCTCTCCTCCACAAGTTCAGGGGACACTTTAAGCATGAAAGATAATGCTCTCCAACTCAAAGGAATTTCTTACCCACCAGCACAATATTCACAAGCTGTCTACCCAAAAAGTAAGGCAGATACAGACAAACTGAGTACTGCACTGCAAAGGCTAGCCGAAGAAGATCCAAGTATTCGATTCTTACGGGATTCTGAGACAGGCGAGTCGTTGTTAGCAGGCCTCGGAGATGCCCATGTTGAGTTAGCGGTTTCCAGAGCACAACGGAAATTCGGTGTGAATTTGGTTCTCCAAACACCAAAGATTCCTTACAAAGAAACTGTATCCGCTACTTCCAAAGTCGAACATAGATACCGTCAGCAGTCTGGTGGACATGGCCACTACGCCCATATCCTGCTCCGCTTGGAACCACTGGGCCGGGGCACTGGATTAGAATTTGCTTCCGAGGTCACCGGAGGGAATGTCCCCAAAGAATTTATTCCTTCTGTAGAGAAAGGTATACGACGGGCTGCAGCTGATGGGGCACTAGCCGGGTATCCTATTGTTGACACCCGAGCAGTCCTCTATGACGGGAGCTTCCATCCAGTAGATTCTGCGAGTATGGATTTCGATATGTGTGGATTCTTTGGGATGAAGAAAGGTATCGTGGACGGCTCTCCCGGATTATTGGAACCCATCATGTTGTTGCGGATCACGACACCTGACACATACACAGGCGAAATCATTGGGGATCTAAATGGAAGACGGGGAAGGGTACTCGGGATGATCCCTGAAGGTGATGGAACCACCATTGTAGAGGCAAATGCACCCTTAACTGGTATACAACGGTACGCCCTGGATCTTCGCTCTCTTGCTCAAGGTAGGGCCTCATTTACCATGGAATTCAGTCATGACGAGGAAATGCCCCAAAACCTGGCCCAAAAAGTCATCGAGCAAAGCAAGCAAGAAAAAAGTTAACCCTCCACTCTTTATCGGTCTTGAATCTGAAGCGGGTGCAAAGAATACGGGTTGGTGAATCCAAGCCAGCCGCGGGATCCTAGCTCTTTCCCCATGTCGCTATACACAAACTAACTCGATCAGACAACTTTTCCTTCATGAGGATTCCAACCCATCTATACGAGTATCTGAGAATTCATTCGGCCCCCACTGCTTCATGAAGGCATGTGGATTAATATCCAGGGCAACGTAGTTTCCCGTGAACGGCGAACTATTTTCCGATAGGACTGATAGAATCAATGGTACATTCAGGAATACCGAACACAGTATGTCCGGTGGAAAAGACTATGACGAAAGATTCTGGACGCCAGATAAATCGTATTTGGATGAGGTTGTCACTGCTATTCATTGTGCTAAGCCTTTCGGCCGAAGACAACCTCCACCTTTCACCTTCACAACAAACGGTCACAAGGCATCTGTTCTCCATTGAATCTTGGATCCTAACAAATTCAAAGCCAAGTTTGGGAAACACCCTGAAACGGTTGATCGGAGGGCAGGAGCACCTCCGACATTCTCAGGTCGAGCATCTAGAAGAATACTTTGATCTGGGGAGGGAAGTCCGATCATTAGAGAATCAATTGAACATAGTTGCCATTGGAGCGTTTTCGGATCCTCGTCCTCTAAATTCATTAAGAGCCGAGACGATTGCTCTTGAACGTCAAGCAATCAGAATCCTAAGCAGCCATCGTGACGGAATGCGGGTTGAAGTAGAGCCGGTCTTAGAGCATGCCTTGAGTAAAGTTTTATTACAGGAACACCTAACTTGGCGGATCGGACCCATCAATTTCCTGTTCCCCCCGGTTGACTTCCGATTTGATCGGTTGCCAAATCTATTGAGCATCTCTCCACGGAACAACATATTCCTCCAAGAAACCATCTTGCTAGATGCTGATCTCACGGGGGCCGAAATAGAGCGAATTGAAAAGAATCTATTGCATACACTCGATGTTTCTTCTGTTGTCTTGCCACTTCGAGGGCTGGCAACTTACCCATCAATCATTTCTGACACACAAACAGCGCGAGAGACACTGCAAACGGTGGCTCATGAATGGATCCACCAATTCTGGTTCTTCAATCCTTTAGGACGAAATTATTGGGATTCCCCGGAAATGACTACGTTAAATGAAACCGCTGCTGAAATGGTTGGACGCGAGCTTGGTGATTTGGCATTTCACATAATTGACTGGAGCGATCAGACACCAAACATCAATTCCGAGAAAGATATGCAGCAAGACTCTTTTGAATTCCGGAAAGAGATGAGCAAAACCCGGATGGAGGTTGACCTGCTACTAGATTCTGGTCGAATTGAGAAAGCCGAAGAGTACATGGAAGCCCGTAGACGGATATTTCTTCAAAACGGTTACTATATTCGGAAGCTAAATCAAGCCTATTTCGCCTTCCACGGGACCTACGCACAGACTGGTGCTTCCAACAGCCCGATTGCAGATCAACTAACTAAACTCCGGGAAACGAGTACAGGAATAGGAAAATTCACTCTCTCCATCAAGGAAATCAGAACGTATGACGAATTCCTCACCCTGTTACATGATCGAACCGAGGAGAGTAGGAACATTCATTAAGCTGATCGCAAATGTTAACCTCCTGAATCTAAGATAATGGAGTCGCAAATTACTTCGTGATTCCCTATGGAAAGTAGGCTTCACTTGAAGAAACGAATGAATCGCAACCTTCTCCTTTTGGTCATCCTCAGCAGTTCCATCACACTTGCCTGGGTATTGGCAACAGCCGGAGGTATCAGTTGGGACGAAAAGGGAAATGACTGGACCCGAACCTTATTAGGTCCTAGACTCGAAACCCCCCTGAAAACCGTCTCTTATCTAGGGAGCCATGTCGGAGCAGCGGCTTCTTATATTCTTCTTTTGGCGCTCGCCAAACGAGTCAGCGGATGGCGACTGATGACATTCGTATTGATCATTGCTTTATTGGAGTTAGGACTTATTGAAGGGACGAAGGAGATCTTTCAACGAGAAAGACCATTCGATGTAGGATCAGGATCGAGTTTCCCTAGCGGGCACGTTCTTCATATGATTGTCTTTTCGACAATCTCTTTACTTGTATTGACCGTCCGCTGGAAAAATCCGATTTTCCTATTTGTCGTCAGCGGAACTTTTCTATTTGTAACCATAGCGATGGCTGCTGCTCGACTGTACCTAGGATTTCATTGGGGTAGCGACATCCTTGGCTCCTTCCTGATTGGAGCTTCAGTTTCCTCCCTGATCCTTGGGGGATGGGCATTTGCAAGAACGGATTTGTCCAACGAGAATCAATGAACCGCGGAATGTTACCGGCTGCGAAAGAGCTTAGGCATCCACCAATTCCAATCACCCAGAATACGCATTAGAGCTGGAACCAATAAGACCCGGACAATCGACGCATCGATTAAAACCGCCACCGCCAAGCCAACACCCAAGGCTTTAACAAGAACCACATCTCCGGTAGCAAAGGACGCTGCTACCAGAGCAAGAATCAATGCCGCACTCGTGATCACCCGCCCCGTACGAGCCAACCCAAAAGCAACACTCCTCGTGTTGTC
>Ga0310342_100002644_pt1 | contig 11565 bp, 4 predicted proteins | sample S15DNA20500_MG_FD_206155 | JGI IMG/M metagenome (GOLD analysis project Ga0310342, IMG submission 206155) | Marine microbial communities from station ALOHA, North Pacific Subtropical Gyre - S1503-DNA-20-500_MG | ecosystem: Environmental > Aquatic > Marine > Oceanic | place: Pacific Ocean: North... | reverse complement strand
GGACCCTCGAGCGTTTCGATCCGGTGAGCGGGAGGAGGACCGACCTGGTAGATGCCGCGAAGGCTCTGGAGCAGCTTGAGGGCCTGCTCGGAGAAGGCAAGGGCCCGGCCGCCCTCGGGTGGCCGGCAGAGATCGATCGCCGCGGCCGGTGGGGGATCTATCTTTTCGCCGACGATCTCTTCGTTCTCGACCTGCCGACCTCCACCTTCAGCAGGGTTACCGAAACCGGGGCGAAGGAGAAATCTCCAAGGCTCTCGCCGGATGGATCGAGGCTTGCCTTTGTGCGCGACGGGGATCTCTACGTCTGGGATCTCCAGGAGCGAACTGAGCGTCGGCTGACCAGCGATGGCTCGGACACCTTGCTCAACGGTACGCTCTCCTGGGTCTACTGGGAGGAGGTCTTTGCCCGTCGCGACCTGGGCTATTGGTGGTCGGAGGACTCCAGCGCGCTGGCCTACCTGCGCACCGACGAGTCGGCCGTGACCGAGATGGTCTACCAGGGCTTCGAGCCGAGCATCCCGACCCTGACGCGGCAGAGGTATCCGAAGACCGGCGGCGTGAATCCAACCGTTCGCCTCGGTGTGCTGGAGCTCTCCAGCGGGAAGACCACCTGGGTCGACCTCTCCGGGCATGAGCACGAGTACATCGTCCGGGTGAAGTGGCTGAACGACAGCCGCCGTCTGGCAGTGCAGACCATGAATCGTCCCCAGACCCGCCTCGACCTGTTCTTCGTCAACCGCGGTGACGGCAAGCCGACCCATATCCTTACCGAGCGCGACAAGGCCTGGGTCAATATCCACGACGATATCTATTTTCTCCGGGAGAGCGAGCGCTTCCTCTGGGCCTCGGAGCGAAGCGGCCATATGCATCTCTATCTCTACGACCTGGCGGGCAAGCTGCTGGGCCCGGTTACCAGCGGCGAGTGGGCCATCCGTTCGGCCGGCGGCGCGGTCTCCTGGCTGCGCCAGGCCGTCCACGCCATCGATGAAGAGGGAGGCTGGGTCTATTTCACCGCACTCCGGAAGTCTTCCATCGAGAAGCATCTCTACAGGGTCCGGTTCGACGGCACCGGTCTCGATCGCCTGACGAAAACGGATGGAACCCACGGCATCGGATTCAGCCAGGATGGGCGCTATTACTTCAGCCAGCACTCCAGCAGCTCGACGCCGCCCTCTCTCTCGCTGCACGCTCCCGATGGCCGCCGCCTGGCCCTGGTCGCGCCTTCACGAGAGAAGCTTTTCAGCGAGCTGGGGATGCGCGCCCCCGAGCACTTTTCCATCAGGACCTCCGATGGTTTCGAGATGCCGGCGCAGCTTCTCAAGCCGGCCGGCTTCCAGCCTCGCCGCAGGTACCCCGTCATCATGCACGTCTACGGCGGCCCTGCCGCCCCTGTCGTGGCGGACGCCTGGCCCTCGCGCAATTATTTTGACCAGGTCCTGCTGAATCACGGCTACCTCGTTTTTCGATGCGACAATAGGAGCGCGACGGCCAGGAGCAAGGCCCTCGAGAACGGGATTCTCCACGATGCGTGGGGAAGCGGTGAGCTGGCCGACCTGCTCGAGGCCATCGGCTGGCTGAAATCCCAGCCCTGGGTCGATCCGGACCGGGTGGGGATCTGGGGCTGGAGCGGTGGCGGCTCCTTCACACTGCGCGCGATGACCGGCAGCGGCGAATTCAGGGCAGGGATCTCGGTGGCTCCGGTTACCGACTGGGACTATTACGACACGATCTGGACCGAGGCCTTCATGAAGCGGCCGCAGGACAACCCGGAAGGCTACGAGCGCACCTCGATTGTTCGCAAGGCGCCTGAGCTGCGCGGCCGCCTGCTGATCGTTCACGGCACCCACGATGACAACGTCCATCCCCAGAACACCCTGCATTTCGTGAACGAGTTGATCCGTGCCGGCATCCAGTTCGAGATGATGCTCTATCCCGGGCGCAAGCACGGTATCCGCGATGCCCCCGCCCGCCGGCACCTCTACAGGAAGATGCTCGCGTTCTGGCAGAGCAATCTCTGAGGCGGTCTCAGCCCTCGCCGGGGGGGTGAAGGCCGATGAGGAGCTCTTCCACCACCTGCCCGCCGAGGAGATGCTCTTTGATGATCCGGTCGAGGTTGGCCGGCGTGCAGGAAGAGTACCAGGCGCCCTCGGGGTAGACGACCGCGATGGGCCCCCCGGAGCAGACGCGCAGGCAGTTCGCCTTGGTGCGCTGGATGCCTCCCCGCTCAGAGAGTCCCAGCTCCTTGAGTCGCCGCTTGAGGTGATTCCACGCATCGAGCGACTCTTCCCTGCCGCAGCATTTCGGCTTGGTCTGGTCGCAGCAGAGGAAGATGTGCCTGCGGGAGCCGGGAATCCCCAGCTCGTCCATGATGCCGCGCTGCTGCTGAAGGACGTCTTCGCGTTCCTGCCGGTTCATTCTTCGGGTCTCTCCATTGGGCCGTCAGGTTACATCCTGCAGGGTTCATAGCGGCAGGGGGGTCCCATCTTCGCGAAGGGACCGGTAGAATACAGGGGGAGTGTTAGCAGATGCATTCGGTTTATCTTGTTGCTTGTGTTGGAAAGAAGCGAGAGAGCGCGATGGCTGCCAAGGATCTATATTGCTCCGCGTGGTTTCTGAAGGCCAAGAGATTCGTAGAACTGCGTGGCGGCCCCTGGTTCATTCTAAGTGCTAAGCATGGTTTGGTTCATTCTGGTGAGGTGATATCTCCTTACGATTCTACACTCAACGAGATGAGTGTATCTGAAAGGCGTGCTTGGGCGGACCTGGTCCTTGGTCAGCTTCTCCCCCTTGTAAGAAAGGGATCTAAGGTCATATTTCTTGCGGGAAATCATTATCGTGAACATTTGATCCCAGCGTTAGAGGTAGAGGGTGTCGAGGTGAGTATTCCTATGCGAGGCCTTGGTATTGGCAAGCAACTTTCTTGGTTCAATGCTAATTCTTGAAGCCTGAACCAAGTGCAAAGGTAAAATTCTTGAAGATCGATGACATAAGAGAACTTCCGAGGGTCCCCTCTGTGTACACATTGATGGGAGGGTATGGCGCTATCCGCTATGTCGCCTATATAGGAATAGCGGGCAAGCTGAAGGAACGGATTAGGCAGCATTTGGTTCGTAGAGATAGCAGTGTGACCACAGGCACAACTGCGGCCTCTCTGAATCCCGATTACATCACTGAGGTCTGGTGGTGGGAGGCCGAAGAACTCAATGACAAAGACACGCGATGTGCGGCGGAGATATTGGCAATAGAGGTGCTGGATCCTGCACTTCGCAGCAGGGGCACTCCCCCTGCAGGGGCGCTGAAGAAAATCCAGGACCCCGCCTTTGCTAAGTGTTTTCGCACACTCTTCGAGGGCGAACCGACGGGGAGGCTCGTGCTTCCAACGCTGGCGAATGCTCTTGAACGAATTAGGGCCTTGGAGCAACGCCTTCGAGAGCTGGAGGCTGGAACCTGAATTGGGCTAGTAGGTGTCAGTTACTTCTTGAGAAGACCAATCGGTTTTTATTTCTTTTTGTCCGGCCTCTCGATCCCGTGCTTCTTGAGCCTCGATACGAGGGTGTTGCGGTTGCGGACCCCGGCCAGCCGGCCTGCGGCGGACAGGTTCCAGGCCGCCTTTTCAACAAGCTCGAGAAGGTAGCGTCGCTCGGCCTCCTGCCATTGCCGATCAAAATCATCGAGTTCCGGCAGCTCGTCCACAACCGGATCTGAAGGCGCCGGGGTCGCCTCAGCGGCCGGTCTCGGTGGCGCCCCGTCTCCAGCGAGGCCGGGCAGGATCGCGCCCAGGGACTCGCCATCGATCCGCTCACCTTCGGTGAGGATCACGAGCTTCTCCACCGAGTTCTCGAGCTCACGCACATTGCCTCGCCAGGGGGCCGCCTCCAGCAGGCCCATGGCCTCCTCGGTAAAACTCATCAACTCTCGCCCGGAGCGCTCGCAGGCCTTTTCGAGGAAGAGCATGGCGAGCGTCGAGATGTCCTCCTTTCGCTTCCGGAGGGGAGGCATCTCGACGGGAACGACGTTCAGGCGGTAGAAGAGGTCCTCCCGGAAGGTGCCCTCCTCGACGGCCTCGCGGATGGGGGAGTTGGTCGCCGCGAGTACCCGGATATCGACCTTTCGCGGCTTGTTCTCTCCGACCTTGCGGATCTCGCCTTCCTGCAGGACACGCAGGAGCTTCGCTTGCAGGTCCAGCGTGGTATTGGATATTTCATCAAGGAAGAGAGTTCCTCCATCGGCCTCCTCGATGAGCCCGGTGCGGTCGTGCACGGCGCCGGAGAAGGCTCCCTTGAGGTGTCCGAAGAGCTCGCTTTCGAGCAGGTTTTCCGGCAGGGCTCCGCAGTCTACGGTGACGAAGGGTTTCGAGCCGCGCGTGCTGGCATAGTGGACCGCCCGGGCGACCATGCTCTTGCCTGTTCCAGTCTCTCCCGTTACCAGGATGCTGACATCGGACCTGGAGACCTTCTCGAGAAGATGCGCGAGCTGCTGCATCACCTCCGAATTGCAGACCAGGTTCTGGAATTGGTAGCGGGTTTCCACCTCCTTTCGAAGGTAGATGTTTTCCTGCTTCAGGCTCTTCATCAGGTTGGCATTGTCGATGGCGATAGCTGCCAGCTGGGCGAAGGAGACCAGGAAGTCGAGGTCATCGGTGGAGAAGCTGTCGGTGCCCCGGCCATCGACGTAGACGGCTCCGAGCACCTCGTCGCGGACGCTGAGCGGAACGCACATCAGGGTCTGGATCTTGAAGGAGATAACGCTCTCGCGCTGCCGGAAGCGCTCGTCGGAGCTGGCATCGGTGGCGAGCACGGGGGTGCCGCCCGCCGTAACGTCCTCGATCACGCTCTGGCAGATCTCGGTGGCGTCGGTTACGGACTCGCGCTGCATTCCGCGTACCGCCCTGATCGTGAGAGTGCCATCCCGTCCGCGCAGGAGGATGAGCCCCTTGCCGGCCCGGGTGGTCTCGATCGCCAGCTCGAGGAGGTGGTCGAGAAGAGGGTCGACCTCGACAATCGAGTGCAGGCTCTTGGCTATTTCGTAGAAGGAGCGTTCGCGCGCGCCGGCCTCTTCACGTATTCGTCTCAGCAGCTCGGCATGGGCGCGGTCGATGTCCCGGTGGAGGGGGAGGTCCTCCATGAAGGCGCTCCGGAGCTCCGGATCTTCGAAGGCATCGGCCTTCTCGCGAAGGAGGGTATAGGCTCTTCTGAGCGCCGCATCCGGATCACCAGCCTTTTGTCCGCTCGCATGGAGCGCGACGAGCGCCCGGTGACGGGTGAACCAGACGTTCTGGGAACAATCGAGCCAGCCGGGGTAGTCCTCCAGGAGGTTGGCGGCCTCCAGTGAGACCCGGTCGGCTTCCTCGAGCGCGTTGTTCTCGATGAGGGCCGAGGCGCGCAGGGCCAGGCACTCGATGGTCGAGTTGCGGGCTCCCGAGTCCGAGGTGAGCTCGAGGGCCGCGTCGATTTCTCCCAGGGCCTCGGCGGCCTCACCCCGGTGGAGGTGGAGCCGCGCCGCGGCCAGGCAGATCTCCAGCCTCTGGCGGCTGCCGCCGCCTTCAGCCGCCGCCTCGCGGGCCCGGCCCAGGCATTCCTCGGCGGCCTCGGTCTCTCCGCGGCGGGTGTTGATGGCCGCCAGGCGGCTCTCGTTGATCGCCAGCGATGGCATGTTCTCCACCTCCGAGGCGATCTCGATCGCCTGCTTCAGCAGGGGCACCGCCCGTTCATATTTTCCAATGCGCATCCATACCGCTCCGAGGTTGCCCAGGTCGGTGCCGATTCCCTGGCGGTTGGCGAGCTCCTGGCGAATCTGCAGGGCCTCGCTGATGAAATCCAGGGCTCTCTCGAGGTGACCCATCTCGGTATAGACGAGTCCGAGGTTGACGAGATTGCCGGCCTCTGCGCTTCGCATGCCGATGCGCCGAAAGGTCTTCAGCGAGTCCTTGAACTGCACCTCGGCGGCCTCAAGCTCGCCTCGGTCCAGGCGGATGAGCCCGATGTTGGATTCCAGCGCGCCCGCTCTCTGGCCATCTCCCAGCTCCCGCCGGATCGCGAGCGCGCCCTCCATCTCCGAGAGCGCCTCGTCGTAGATTCCCTGCATATAATGTCCGGAACCCAGCAGCTGCAGGCATTCGGCCCGGAGCTCCTGGTCCTCCATCTCTCCGGCGATCTCCAGGGCTTTTCGCAGTGAGCTCTCCGCCTCGGTGAACTCCGACAGGAAGAGCAGGAACATTCCTCGCCGGCTCAGGAGTCTCACCCGCAGGCCCCCCTCTGCGGCTCCCGACTCGAGCATCTCCTCGAGCTTCCCGAGCGCCTCCCTTCTCTTGCCGATGGAGTCGAGGTAGAGAGCCTCGCGCAGGGTGACCTCCCCCCTGTCCGCTTCATCGTCGAGCTCGCCGGCGAGCTTGCGCAGGCGCTCGAGATCCTCACGTTGTTTTTCCTTTCTGCCGAGCCGCCCCCAGACCTCCTCTCTCAGGAGGCAGGCGGAGAATTTCGCGCGCGGCTCCTCGCTGACCTCGAGGGCGCGGTCGAGGCAGGTGGCCGCCTCCCGAAGGCCGCCCTGGCGCAGGGCCTGTCTGCCGGCAAGCTCGAGGCTTTCACGGGCACGGGCCGGATGGTCGGAGAAGAAGAGATGCCGGGCCAGCTCTCCCAGCGGCGGCTCCCGGCCGGGGCCGCCCGCCTGCTGGAGCCACTCGGCGGCTTTTCCATGCAGTCCGGACCGCGTCTTCGGATCGAGCGCCGTGTAGGAGGCCTGTTCGAGGGCCGCGTGGGCGAAGGAGTATCGGCTTCCTTCGCGTTTGAGGAGCTGGTCGAGCACCACCCCATCGAGGGCGGCTCGCATCGCCGTTTGCCGGGGCGCATCGGTGGCTTCGAAGGCCAGGAAGCCGAACAGCTCCTCGCGCGAAAAAGGCCTGGCGAGTATGGCAGCGGCATCGAGGACCTTCCTTCTGAGTCCTTCGATGTTCTCGAGGCGCCTGTTGGCCGCGTCCGCGAGCGAGCCGGGTATGGGGATGGAAACATCAGCCTTGAGGGTCCAGTTCGACCCCTTGCGTTCGAAGCCGCCGAGCTCGCCGAGCAGCCTGAGATATTCCTCGATGTAGAAGGGGTTGCCCGCCGTGTCCCGCTGCAGCAGCTTCCGCAGCTCTTCGGGTAGCGCCCCGGCATGCCCGAGCAGGCGCTCCATGTAGGCGGAGACTTCGTCGGGGCCGAGCCCCTCGAGGCTGATTTTTTCGAGGGCGGCGGGAATATTGAACAGGTCCTCGAGCGTACGGGTGAAGACGAGGTCGTCTTCGCCGTCGAGCCTGCAGGCGAGGAAGAGCCGCGGCGATTTTTCCGTTTCCGTCCCGCCGCCTCGCCGTACCAGGTAGGCGATGGTGTGCAGGCTCAGGCTGTCGGCCCACTGCAGGTCGTCGATGACGATGGAGCAGGGCTTGTCGCGGGCGATCTCGCCCAGCAGGTTGGCGACCCGGTAGTGGAAACTTTCCAGGGAGGCGCCGCGCGCCGCGTCAGTGCCCTGCAGGTCGGCGAGACATTCCTCCAGTCTCGAGAGGAGCTCGTCCTCGGCATCGTTCTCGGCCGCGACCCGCTCGAGCAGGCGGTAGAGGAGCGCTCCGGGGCGGTCCTCCTCTCTGCAGGTCTCCATGTAGACCGCCGTCTCGCGGACCTGCGCCCTGACCTGGAGCTCGCGCAGCAGTCGGGTCTTGCCCATGCCGGTCGGTCCGAGCAGGAGCGCTCCGGCCGGGCCATCCTCCCCGGGGGTGGTCAGCCTCTCGAGAAGCCTGGAGAGGATCGTCTCCCGGCCCACGAAGACCGACGAGAAGGCGGGCAGGGAAGGGAGGCTTCGTTCCCGCGCTCCCGGCAGGCGGTGGCGCACGTCTTCGGCGCAGGCGGGCCGGGCCTTCGGGTCTTTCTCCAGCAGCTCCTGAGCGAGCTCGCGGTATGGTTCCGCGATCGCATCAAGCCCGGCGGGGGCGTCTTCGAGGTGTCCCCGGATAATCTTCTCGGCCCGTTCGCCGTGGAAGGGCGGTCGTCCCTGGAATATCTCATAGAGGATGATGCCGAATGAATAGAGGTCACCTTGAGCGGTGGAGGCCCCGCCCTCGAGGATCTCGGGGGCGAGGTATTCGATCGTCCCCGACAGCTCCCGGCTCTCCGTACCGGTCGTCCTGGAGAGGCCGAAATCGATGAGCTTGACCCGGGGGCTTCCATCGCTTTCTGAGACCAGGATGTTCTGGGGCTTCAGGTCCTGGTGGACAAGCCCCCTGGAGTGGATGTAGTCGAGGGCGGCGAGCACCTGGTCGAGAAGCTCCCGCAGGGCGGGAGCTTCGCCTCGCCCGGGGAGATCGGGAAGGATCCCGGCGAGGTAGCCGAGGAGATCCTGCCCCTCGAGTAATTCCATGGTGAAGTAGCGCAGCCCGTCGGTCGTGGTGCCGTAGTCGTAGACCTGGACCAGGTTGGCGTGGGTATGGGAGGCCAGCAGCCTGAATTCATCGCCGGCAAGGGAGGCCAGCGAGGCGGAGAGGTCCTCGTTGAGCACCTTGATGGCGAGCTCGCGTTTCTCCACCGAGTCGAAGGCCCTGTAGACCGTCCCGCTGCCGCCCTTGCCGAGGGTCTCGAGAATTCGATAGCGACGGGCTTTGCCGAGCAGCTTCATCGATTTTCCAGCAGGGTTGGGGGCTCGATTCGAGGACGGAGGCGGATTCTATCACAATGACAAGGTTGTTGTCAGAATGGCTGGGAAGGTTCTCTGTGCGCTCTCGCGTTTCTCCGGGTTGGTATTGCTTCAAACGCAGGCTGTAAAGCTAATTGGGACTTTGAGGGCAATACTCTCGCGGATATCATTGGGGAGGGTTGAATGGGTCCTTAAAGTTTGATGCCCGGACCGGGAGGCGGATTTTTTCCGCTCGCCGATTGTGAAATTCAGGGTGAAGACGTCCCGCTGAACAGAGAAGGCGATAAAGTGAGATACCCCGGAAGATGGCGATTCCTGTTATGGCTGGCTTTCCTCGCCACCACCCCCGTGTGGGGGCAGGAAGGCCTGGTGATCACCGAGATTCTGAGCGTGAACCGCTCGGGGCTGCAGGATGAGGATGGAGAGTACCAGGACTGGATCGAGCTCTACAACGGCGGCGACAGCGCGGTCAACCTGGCCGGCTACAAGCTGACCGATGACGTCGAAGATCTCTCGAAGTGGGAGTTTCCCGCCATAACCCTGGAGCCCCGGCGTTACCTGGTGGTCTTCGCCTCGGACAAGGACCGTCGCCTGCCGAACTCACAGCTTCACACCAACTTCAAGCTCGAGAGGCAGGGAGAGCTCCTGGCGATGATCACACCCGATGGCTCGACGGTCGTGGCGGGCTTCGCTCCGGAATATCCCCGCCAGATATCCGATGTTTCCTGGGGATTGGCGACGGACTCGGAGTTCATCCGGGCGGTGGATTCCGACACCGCGGTGCGGGTCCTGGTTCCCCCCGATGCCATGCTCGGACCCGATTGGGTAGCGCCGGGCTTTGATGATTCTTCCTGGCGCGAGGGCACCTTCGGGGTGGGCCTCGAGAGGTCTCCCACCTCGGCCAGGAGCTTCACGCCGATGATCGGAACCGATGTCGAAGAGGCCATGTACCGGGTCAACACCTCGGTCTACATTCGCTCCACCTTCAGCGTCGCGGACAGCTCGGCGATCGATTCCATGCTCCTGGGCATACAGTACGACGATGGATTCGTTCTCTTTCTCAACGGTGAGAGAATCCTCGACGCCAACGCCCCGCCTGCGGCCAGCTTGGGCTGGGACTCCGATGCGACCACCAGCCACCCCGATACGCGGGCGGTGGAATTCGAGGAGTTCGACCTCTCCGAGCACGTCTCCCTGCTGCGTGATGGCGTCAATGTCCTGGCAATCCAGGGCCTCAACGTCTCGATGTCGAGCAACGACTTTCTCATCAATCCCGTCCTGGAGTTGATCGACCTTGGTCCGGTCAACGCCGAGGTGCGCCAGTATTTCCTGGAGCCGACACCTGGCGGCCCCAACCGCCAGGGCTACGACGCGGTCAGTCCGGACCCGTCCTTCTCCCATGACTCGGGTGCCTACCCGGGTGCCCTCGCCGTGGAGCTGAGCACCGAGGCTGAAGGCGCCATCATCCGCTATACCCTCGATGGAACGATCCCCGATGAGACCTCCGAGGCCTATACGGGTCCCGTGGCGATCGAGGCCGCCGCCACCCTCACCGCGAGGGTCTGGGTCGAGGCGGCGCTTCCCGGGGAGGCGGTGGCGAGGAGCTACCTGATGCTTGCGGACTCGGTACGGAATTTCACCTCGGACCTGCCCATCGTTCTCATCGACACCTTTGGCCGTGCCATCAACGAGGGGACCTATACGCAGGTCTTCTGCCAGTTCATCGATGTTGGCGAGGATGGCCGCGCCCGCATCACCGGCGAGTCGGATTACGTCGGGCGCGCCGGCATGAAGCTGCGCGGATCGAGCTCGCTGGGTTTCGCGAAAAAGCAATACGCCTTCGAGACCTGGGACGAGGCGAACGAAGATCTCGACGTCTCGGTCCTCGGCCTGCCCTCGGAGTCCGACTGGATCCTCCACGCGCCCTATTCCGACAAGTCGCTCATGCGCAACGTGCTCTCCTACGAGTGGAGCAACCACATCGGACGCTACGCGGTGCGCACGAAATTCGTCGAGGTCTACATAAACAGCCGCCGCGGTTCCCGCATCGGATCAGCCGCGAACGAGTACATGGGAGTCTACGTCTTCATGGAGAAGATCAAGCGCGATGGTGACCGGGTCGATATCGATCGCCTGCTGCCGGGAGACGAATCCGCCCCGGAGATCACGGGCGGCTACATCCTCAAGAAGGACCGCCTCGATCCCGGAGATACGGGCTTCACGACGAGCCGCGGACAGCGCCTGGCCTACTTCTACCCCAAGGAGCGGCTGATCCGCCCGGCGCAGCGGACCTATATTCGTAATTTCATGAACACCTTCGAGGCGGCGCTCTACGGAGGCAACTTCCGGGACCCCGAGAACGGCTACGCCGCCCATATCGACGTGATGTCCTTCATCGACCATCACATCATGGTGGAGCTGACCAAGAACATCGATGGCTACCGTCTCAGCACCTTCATGTACAAGCCCCGCGGCGGCAAGCTGACCATGGGGCCGATCTGGGACTACAACCTCTCGCTCGGTAACGCCAACTATCTCAACGGCGGCAACCCGGTGGGCTGGTATTACCCGCAGCTGAACGCGAACGATTATCCCTGGTACGCTCGGCTCTTCCAGGACACCGCGGGCTTCCGGGCGCTCTACAATGAACGCTGGCGCCAGCTGAGGAACGAGCTCTTCACCCTCGACTACCTGCTCGGCACGGTCGAGCAGCGAACCGCCCGGCTGCGTGAATCGCAGCAGCGTAATTTCCAGAGATGGAACATCCTCGGCAGCTACGTCTGGCCGAATTTCTTCATCGCCCCGACCTGGGATGCCGAGATTGTCTGGATGAGCGGCTGGCTCGAGGACCGGGTGGCATGGATGGATGGGCAGCTGATCGGTCTGCCGACAAGCCCCAACTTCAGCTCC
>Ga0310342_100002642_pt1 | contig 11567 bp, 9 predicted proteins | sample S15DNA20500_MG_FD_206155 | JGI IMG/M metagenome (GOLD analysis project Ga0310342, IMG submission 206155) | Marine microbial communities from station ALOHA, North Pacific Subtropical Gyre - S1503-DNA-20-500_MG | ecosystem: Environmental > Aquatic > Marine > Oceanic | place: Pacific Ocean: North... | reverse complement strand
CCTGCATCTACCAGCTCGATGGAAGGATCAACCCGGGCAATCTGTTCACAGTGCCGGGCTTCGAGCGGATAACAGAGGACGATTTTCCTTGAGGACACGGCTTCTCCTGGAGAGGAGTATTTCGAGTCAGTTTATTTCGGAAGTTGCAGCCACGATGCCGCTAGGGGCGAAGTCTATCATCGTGGCAGAAGGCTGGGTACCTCAGGTGGCTCACCGACTTGGCGAGATCGATCCGATCGTGGATAATACGTTTTCCGGGGCCCGGCAGAAACGATCCTCAGGCCGCTCGAAGAAGGAACTTTCCGCTGTCGAAATCAAAACAAAAAATTGCCTCTCGCGCGATCGTGGCGATTGTCATCCTGCGTTTGATGATCGGGCTGCACTTCTTCAATGAGGGTGCGTCGAAACTGGATGGAGGATTTTCCTCGGCAGGGTTCCTGTCCAATGCCAAGGGGCCTTTTGCCCCGGTTTTCCACGGGATGGTCTGGGATGCGGAAGGCCGCTACCGGCTGGGATTGGGCCACGACAAGGAGGGTGACCATGCCATCCAGGTCAAACCGACTCGCGATGCCTGGACGACATACCGGTCCGATGTGGCCAGCCATTACGGGTTTGACGAGGGACAGAAAAAAGAATCTGACGCGATCCTGAAGTCCTACCTGGCACAGCATGACTGGTACGTGAAAACGAACCGGGAAGCGATCCTCAAGTACTTCCAGCAACTGGAACGGCGGGGGGATCAGCGGCAAACTGCTTTCTACCTGGATGTTACCAGTCTCCGTGACCAGGGAGAGAAACTGGAATCGGAACTTCGACGTGAAAGGGGCAGCCTGCTGGCGGGGATCAACATGATGTGGGTGGGCCTGGAACGGGAGCTCAATCGCCTGGCTACCGTGGAACAGTCCGGAAGATCGCCCCTGGGCTTGAAAAAACTGGGGCGACGGGGACTCGACTCGATTACGATAGATGGCATCATCCCGTACTTTGACCTGATCGTGGGAATATGCCTGTTCTTTGGACTTTTCGTTCCATGTGCCTCAGGCCTGGCAGCCCTGCTCTTGCTCTCGGTGATCGTCACACAATGGCCAGGGTCGGTGGGGGCGGTGTCCGTCTCGTACCAGGTAATCGAGTTGTGTGGCGTGTTTGTGCTGGCAGCAATGTCCGCGGGACACTATGCCGGACTTGATTATTTCATTCAATACAAACGACAGCAGCGTGGCAAAAAAGAGGAAATAGCTTCAGGCCAGGAGAAAGAAGAATGAACCTCAATCCAGAAGAAAAACAGGTTGGCCGCGAGAACTATTTTGATGCCATCGGGCATTCGCGGCGGGACTTCCTCAAGAACGTTGTGGCGACCGGGGCGATCTCGGGAGGTGGCCTGGGAGCCGCCTACTTCGGCTACTCGAAGATTGGTGATCCGGTGCGTGTTGGTGTGATTGGGACCGGGGACGAGGGAAGCGTGCTGATTGGTGCCATCAACCCGGAGTATGTCCAGGTGACCGCTATCGCGGATATCCGTCCTTACAACATCCACCGTGCTTTTCACGGGGATTATTCCAGCCCCACAGCCCAGGCAGTCCGGCCCGGGTTGCTCAAGAAGTATGGCTGGAAAGACGAGCAGGAGGGCCGCACGCAGGTCAACGTCTACACCGATGACTACCACGATTTGCTTGACGATGATTCAGTCGAAGCGGTCATCATTGCCCTTCCCCTGCACCTGCATGCCAGGGTGGCATGTGAAGCAATGATGCGAGGGAAGCACGTGCTGACCGAGAAACTGATGGCCCACAATGTCGCCCAGTGTAAGGTCATGTCTCGCCTGGCTGCCGAAACCGGGTTGCTGCTGGCAACCGGGCACCAGCGACATTACAGCGTGCTATACGATAATGCCGTGAACCTGATCCAGTATGGCCTGCTGGGTGAAATTCATCATATCCGGGCACAGTGGCATCGTGGCAACCTGCCAGGACGGGACAGTTGGCAGCAACCCCTTCCTGGAGGTGAGATCCCGCTGGGGGGTGATAGCAAGGTGGACCCGATTGCTGAGAGGGTTGCCAAGTGGACCAAGGAACTTCCACGGCAAAAGGACCCGGCTGCTTACGACTTGATGAAGAACCGGCTTGCCCAGTGGGAGAAATGGGATTCCGATCAGAAGATCGATGCAACAAAGCATGGTTACCAGGACTTCCAGCTCGATGGTCGTACTCGCTCGGCACTGGAAGAACTCTGCCGCTGGCGACTCTGGGAAAGAACCGGGGGTGGCCTGATGGCGGAACTGGGAAGCCACCAGCTGGATGCTGCCAGTATCTTCATTTCTGCCCTTCGCCGTGATGGAAAGAAAGCCAAGCCGTTGACAGTGCATGCCGTGGGAGGACGACACGTCTTTCCCGAGGACCGCCATGCCGAGGACCATGTCTACTGCATGTTCGAGTTCCCTGGTCCTGGATACGAGGCGAAGTTCGATGTCGGTTACCGCGATGCGGTGAATAATGTGCCCAGCGACGGAGGGGTTCCGGATTACAGCCAGGACCCGAACAAGAAAATCGTCGTTACCTATTCCTCGATCAATGGGAATGGATTTGGAGGGTATGGTGAGATCGTGATGGGAACCAAGGGGACACTGATCCTGGAAAAAGAAAAAGAAGTGATGCTCTTCCAGGGATCAAATACCAGCACACGGGTGGGAGTCAAAGCCGATGCCGGCGGCGCAACGCTCGATACCCAGGCCAGTGGTGAGGATGCACCGGTTGCCAAGGCAGCGGAAACCGGGCCGGTGAGTCGCGGTTACACCGAGGAAATTGAACATTGGGCCTACTGCATCAAGAATCCAGATCCAGAGAACCTGCCGAAGTGTCGTCCCGAAATCGCCATGGGCGATGCTGTCATCGCGCTGACGGCCAACGTGGCAATCAAGAAATCGATGAAGGGCGAGAGTGGTTACGTGCATTTCGAAGAAGGCTGGTTTGACATCGATGATGATGACACGCCCGATGGAAGCAGTATCGCGAAGGAGAGTGCCGCACTGCTGAAAGAAAATGCCTGAGGTTAGAGTGTACAAGTCGACTAAGAATCAAAACCAGGAGATAGGGTAATGGAAAAGTGGCCAATTGGCGTTTTTACCAGTGTGGATGCCGGACTGGGCGTGAAACTCGAGATTGCCCAGGAACTGGGAGTACCGACGATCCAGTTGCATGCTCCGGCCAAGGAAACCAGGACCGAGGAGAACGCCCGGGCCTTCCTGGGCCGTCTTGAGGAGCTGGGGATTACCCTGACAGCCGTCTTCGGGGGATTTGAAGGAGAGAGTTATGCCGATATCCCTACCGTGGTGCGGACGGTCGGACTGGTGCCCCCGGAAACCCGTGCGGAACGCACCCAGGAGATGAAAGAAATTGCTGACTTTGCGAACCTGCTCGGCTGCGACGTGGTGGCGCTGCATCTTGGTTTTATCCCGCACGATACCAGCGAATCGCTCTACGAGGAGGTGCTCGAGGTCACCCGTGAGGTGTGTGATCACTGCAAGGGGAATGGTCAGAACCTGCACCTTGAAACCGGCCAGGAAAGTGCCGAGGGATTACTCACGTTCATCCGGGATGTGGGCCGGGATAACCTCTTTATCAACTTCGATCCGGCCAACATGATTCTCTACGGGACCGGTGAACCGATCGCCGCGCTTCGCCAGGTGGGTGAGTATGTCCGCAGCATTCACTGCAAGGACGGTACCTGGGCGGCGAATCCCGGCCAGGAGTGGGGTGCCGAAACGCCGCTGGGTGAAGGAGACGTGGGGATGGAGGATTACCTCCGCACGCTCGATGAACTCGGTTATACCGGCCCGCTGACAATCGAAAGGGAGATTGCCTCCGAGCCGGAAAGGCAGAAAGCGGAGATTGGCCAGGCGGTGGAACTGCTGTCGGAGCTCAAAGCCAGGATCGGCTAGACCGGGTTTCCCGCGGTCGCCGAGCATCTTATTCTCGCCTGGAAGGGCCGGCGCCGAACATCCGCGATGCGACCTGGAGTCCTCCCAGGGCCAGCGCGGCCAGGACCACGACCGGGATGATCACCTTGATGCCCCGGGGTGAAAAGACCATGACCAGCCCAGCGATGCCAATCAACAGCGTGTACTGGCCCCCGATTCCCCTGAAAAGTCCTTCCAGCTGGGGCATCGCCAGCCAGAACGCACCCAGGACAATTCCGACACGTATCAGTACCGGTCCGGCAGTCTCCCCACCCTCGATCTGCCAGGCGGCAATGCCACCGGCGAACATGACCAGCGCGGTAATGGCAAGCGATATTCGGGGCATCCCGTTTCTGACCTCGGTCCTGGGAAGCAGGGAATCAAGCAAGAATCGATGGGGCTAGATCTTGTCCAGCGAGTCAATCCAGCGTACCAGTTGCTGCTGTCCTGCTGCATCAAGCCGTCCCTGGGCGTTTGCGGTTTCTACCTTGTGCACCGGGTACTTCATCTGTTCAAGTTGCTTGAGCCGTGCCTCGATGCCTGGCTTGATTTTCGACTGGGCAGGAATAATGGAGAAAATCGACAGCCGCTCCACGGGATCATTGGGCTTCAGGGTCGTTCTCCGCGGGACGGCAACGTCGATCGGTATGATGCCACGAATGATGTCACGGTGGGTAAAGGCGGTCAGGTAGCCGATGGCGCCGCCAGCACTGCGCCCCTGGATGACAATCCGTGCCGGGTCGATATTGTAGCTGCGTATCGCCTCGTCAATCATCGCTCTGACCACGTCAACTTCGGTAGGATCCCATTTGTCCGGATCCGCCGATCGGGGCCCCAGCAGCAGAAGATTGTCCCGCTCACAGGTTGCTTTCCAGGCTGTGATCAGCTTGTCGAATTCGTTCGTGCCAGGCTCATGGAGCCAGACCAGCAGTCCATGGGGAATCGCGTCGCGATAATTCTCCGGCAGGTAAGCATCACACGAGTTTTTCTCTTCCGGCAACTTGATTTCCACCTTCCCGGTCACCGTTGCCTCTCCCGCTGGAGGGGACCCGCGGGAAGGAGGAAGGCTGGCAGGGATCTCGCTGGGAAAAGTGCCGAGAGTGATCGTCAGCTTGTGCATGGCACCGCTTCGGAGCACCTCGATGGTGACCTCGCTGGCGATCTCAAGATTGGCGATCCGTACCCTCAGGTCTTCGGCCGAAACAGCCGGCTCGTCGTTGAGACGGGTAATCCGGTCTCCTGGCTGGATGCCACCCGCTTCAGCCGGGCTTCCCGGGTAAACGAAACGAACGGTCACCGGTTCGGAGTCTCGCATCGGCAGGACTCCCAGGAAGGGGTGCTCGTAGGGTTCCAGCTTGTCAGTCAGCGTTGCCTGGACCTCCGTCTGGTCCTCCCCGCGGCGGTAAACGATGGTGATCTGGTCACCGGCATAATGGGGTCCGAGGGCATGTTTGAGCTGGGCATGACGGACCACGGTACTGCCGGCGATCTGGATAATCCGGTCTCCCGCCTGGAGCCCCGCCTCGTAAGCGGGCGACTTGGGCTGAACCGCGGCAATCTCGGGGGGGTCAGCATAGATATCGGTTCCCTTGAGCGTGACACCCAGCAGGCCCGCGTGCAGGTCTGTTCCCTGCTTCATTTTTTCCAGGTGAGGCAGCAGGTCCGAAATTGGAATCGCGAAGCCGATTCCTGAGTCGTACCACTCCGTTCCTGCCAGTTCACTTGACTGCCCATGGGGCGAGAGCGGGACCAGGATTCCTGTCGCCCGGCCCTCGATATCCACCAGTGCTCCCCCGTAATTGACCGGCGAGATCTTGCTGTCTGTCTGGATCGCCTTGCCCCAGATGCGATTGGTGGCACTGATAATGCCAACAGAGACATTTGCGGTTTCCGGTGAGAGCGTGCGGCCGATCGCTATGGCCCACTGGCCCACCTGGAGCTCCTCGCGAGGAGCCAGGGGTACTACCGGGAAGGATTCCTGGCTGTTTACCTTGAGCAATACCAGCATGCGGCTATGGTCACGAGCCACGATCTTGGCAGCTGCCCGCTTTCCGCTGGGAGTTGTCACCAGGATCGAGGTGGGCTGACGGACGAAATTAAAAGCGCTCGAGAGGATGTAACCATCCGCCGAGACTACCACGCCGCTGGTGGGACCATCGCCAAGCAACAGCTGGCCGACCTTCTCCAGCCCGCCAATTGTCTCGATGCGGACGATCGACGGGGAGGCGACCGCCACGGCATGCTTAAAAGCCTGCTGCTCGAGATTATCGAGCGAGGGTTCCGGTTGCTGTCCCCAGGTGAGAGCCGCGGGGATCAGCAGCAGCACGAGCGAGAGTGCCCGGGGGCTCAATGGGAGGAGTTGTTTCATGAATGCACTATCTGGATTGCGTCATGGATTGGCGTTCTTAAGACCCGGAAGGGTGATGTCCAGTAACTCGTCGCCGCGCTGGATAACCAGTCGTATCTCGTCAATTTGATCGATGAAACCGAGCTCGTTTCGCAGTGCCTCGCAGGACGGTACAAGACGGTCCCCGACAAAGAGGACAAGATCATCCGGCCGAAGGCCGTTTTTCTCTGCTGCTGACTCGCGGCGGATGGCGTCAATGTAAGGGGGCGTTTTTGCCAGCACGTCCGGGACCATCACCAGCCCCAGGCTGGAGAGAGTGTGAGGACGATCCGGACGCATGGCCGTTTCATCGTCCGTTCGGGGCCGGCTCTTGCCAGCAAGGATATCGTCGATGGCCGGGTTCAGTTGCGCGATGGGGATCGAGTAGTTTAGCCAGGTGTTGGTCAGGCTGTTGCGAAGTTCCTTCCCGAGGATTCCGGCAAGTTGTCCCTGGTGATCGGTCAGAGCTCCCCCGGCTGCCCCGGGGTTGTTGGTGATTGCATCAAGCACGTAGGCGGGGCCACGGTAAGGCGTCTTGAAAACGCCACGGCGTGCATCCAGCATGGTCTTGGCCGAGACCACTCCGTGCAGCACACTGGTTGCTTCATCCCCGGTGGCCACACCGAACAGGTTGCTGAATGCCAGCACCCGGCTGCTGACGTCCAGTTCGACATCCTGGCTGCGATCAAAGAAATCCAGGTTTTCGGCATCTATCTTGAGGATCGCAATTTCCAGCCGCGGATCGGCCCCGACCAGCTCCGCCTGGAAACGACGGCCATCGTTGAGAATGGTGGTAATGAAATCCGTGTCCAGCACATAACTCCAGACAGTCAGGATGTGGCCGTCTGCAGAGACAAGGAAACCACTCTGGTAGGACTCCAGCCCCTGGAGTCCGCCGGCACCGTAGACCTTGACCATCTTTGGCTGGACCTTGAGCGTGACACTGGCAAGGTCGGCAGCTGGCACGGGGATGGAAAAACCAGCAACAAGCGCGCAGCAGATCCCCAGTCGCATCCAGGATCGATGATCCGTTCGCCTTGTCCGTGGGGCAGCCATGCAATGGTCCTTCAGGTGGATACCTAGGGAGCTTGTTTTTCGCTCATCTCGTAGTTCTTCAGTTCAATCGTTCCATACAACAGGTCCCCCTGGCGAACCTGAAGGGTATGGGGCAGCATCTGGTCTCCAACCGGGCGAAAATCCTCAAACAGGATCTCGCAGGGATCGGCGCCCAGGTCGGGATACATTTCCAGTCCTACCATTCGACCCTCCTCCGGATCAAACATGAATCTCACCTCGATCACGCGGTGGGTCCCGATCAGCGTGTCATGCAGGCCGGTACGTCCCATCATCGGGGTGGTTCCCAGGTAATAGACCTCACCAAATTCGCCGGGTCCCTTGACCAGCAAGTGACGCCAGAGGTGAAGAGCGACAAGCAGGCCACCGCTTCCACGGGGGCCGAGTTGAGTATCCAGGTCATTCTCTGCATCCAGGACGACGATCCCCTGGGGCATGTTGGCCTGGGACTGGTCATCACCAAGCGAGAATTCCAGGTCGCCAAGTTGATCAATCTGGCCAAACAGTTTCCAGGTCCCCTGGAACTTGGAGCAATCCATCTCCTCGGTCAGCCGCGACCAGACCCGGTCCCGGTTAAGCCGGTTGAAGTAGAAGTTGGCATAGCCCCGCCGCATTTCCAGTAACTTGGCTACCTCGGGGGCTGGCTTGACCGCTTTCGGTGCTGCTGGCCGACCAGGAGGGCCAGGTGGGTCTTCTCCCGGTTTGGGATCTGCTTTCGGGGTCTGCTGGATCTGGGAGATCAATTCCTCGGTCGAATGGACACCCGAGAGCCGCACGTGTGTGTCAATCTGCTCTCCCTCGTGGAGAAAGGAGATCGGTACACGCCAGCCTCGCGGGTAAATACCTAGTACATTCTTGAAACCATTGACCGTGCTGATCCGTCGGCCTGCGAAAGAGATCAGCTCATCGCCGAAACGCAGTCCGCGCCGGTAGGCATCGGAGGACTGGAGGATATTGGAGACGATCACCTTCCCGTTTTCATTGGTGGTCACCGTCGCTCCCAGCGTGGCGTGATCAACAATCCGACCACTTCGCAGGTATCCCATGAAATGCTGGATCTGGTTAATCGAGATCGCGTAACCGACGCCGACATTGACCCGGCCTCGTTTTTCGAATGAACCTCGACCATTGATACCAATCAGTTGCCCCTGGGCGTTGAACAGCGGGCCACCGGAATTCCCCGGGTTGATCGAGGCATCCGTCTGGATGCAGTCGGCATATTCAAGCAAGGTCCCGGCAGGGTACTGGTAACGGTGAATGCCCGAGACGACCCCGAAGGTTACTGTGGGCTGGAAATCGGTAGCCAGCAGGAATGGATTGCCGATGGCAAAACACCAGTCCCCAACACGTACCTGGTCGCTGTCGGCAATCTCCGCTGCCGGAAAGTCGTCCCGGCCAAGCATCTTGATCAGGGCCACGTCTCCCACCGGGTCAACCCCGACAATCACCGCATCGTAAAGCTGGCCGTCCGACATCGAACACTTCATCGACGCTCCCGCCGGTTTCACGACATGAAAATTCGTCAGGGCATAACCGTCTGGCGTTACCACCACACCACTGCCACCACCACGGCCACCCCGGGCAAAGACGCAGACAGCACTTGATTTGGCCCTGGCAATTGCCGCGATTCTCACCTGCTCGGCACTCTTTACCGCGGGCGAAACCTGCTGGCCCTGGGCGGGAGTAAAACCGGCGAAGGCCACAGCCAGCCCGGCACACAAGAGTGTCGTTGGTCGCGTCATTTGGTTAGCCTCGCATTGCACAGTAGCAAGTGGTCACCAATGTCCAGTTGCTCTCCAAAGTCGACGAGGATCGTCAGCCGGGAGACCCCGCGTACGTCGATCTTCAGTTCGATCGCTTCATCCTTGCCGGTAATTTTCTTCCGGAACAGTTGCTTGCCATTGCCGATCACGACAAGATCCACGTCTCCATTCTCTCCCAAGGCCGGATCGATGCCTACCAGGGACTGAAAAACCTGGAATTCATCAGTAAGCCGGTAGGTCATCTCTGTTCGACTGTGAATGGCCAGTCCCTTGGGGAATGACTGGTTGGACAGGACAAGGGCCTTGCCCGACAGTGTGCGGTCACGCCGCGGTCGGTAGAGACGGGTAAGGCGTTCATTCACCTTGCCGGTGGAAAGGTAGGGTGTCCACTTGATTGTTTCGGGTTCCAGGTCGCTCAGGTAGACCAGGTTGCCCGCTGAGAAATCAAGCTTCACCAGGTGGTCCAGCGGAATCGTCACTTTCGGTCCCGCGGAACAGGTCACTGTGAGTTGCTGCTCGGCAAGCTCCAGGGTGGCAGCAAACAGGGTCACGTTGCCTGCAAGGGATACCAGGCAACGCGGCTCAGGAAGTTTCCGGCTGCCGGCCTGGAAATAGCGGATACCCGCGATCTTTGTCCTTTCCACCTGGATCTTCTCGTCATCGAACTCAAAAACAAGGATCGTGTCGTCCAGGGAATGGACGATTCCCTCCAGCTCATCCAGTGCCCCGGAAGGCCGACGAATGATCAACACGTCGCCCTCTGCTTCGGCTTTTGTGATCTGTTGAAAGTCAGCCAGTTTCTCCGGATCCAGTTCCACCAGCCTTGTGTGCCGGATGTTCCGGGTCTTGATCGAAACCCGCGCACCGCTGCGAATCGTTGCCTCCAGGGTCCCCTCCTTGATCTCGACCGCCGTGGCCTCAAGCAGGGAGCCATCCAGAAGCTCGATCCAGCTGGATGCTTCGGCCGGGAGCGGATCGGGCGGGGTTATTGGCTGCACAGTAAGGAGTTGCTGAAAGGGAATCTCGACCGGGCCGTCGCTCGATTCCACCGTCAGTATGTCGCCTGAGAGGCTGATCAGTTGCCCTGTTGTTCTGCTTCCATCGAGCGACTCGATTGTCACCTCGGCAGGTGCCAGCAGGAGCAGTGAAGCGAGGGCCAGAGAATTCCACATGGAGAAAGAACCTAAGTACATTCAGTTATGGACGACAGTCTGCCAGCAGTTCTCCATCCCTGGATCAACCAGCGAGCCTGGCACCCTAATTGCCACCCTCACGAGCCAGCTTCCGGAAATACTCCTCGATCACTTCGCGGAAATGTGCTGGCAGCTCCTTGCTGATCTGCTGGAGCGCCTCCTGGCGTTGCTTGGGAGGCAGGTCACCCCAGCCAGATGCATTACCAGTGCTCTTGGAGTCCACGTTTCCAGGACCCGATCCGCCAAGTGGAGCACTGTCCTGGGCAGGACTGCTGGGGTTGAGTGACCCCTGCCCCGTTCCGCCGCCTGATTGCTGCTGCTGTTGCTGTTCCATCTCCTCGATCATCTTGTCGAGCTTTGCGATCACGTCATCCTCCTCGGTGCGAACCCGTTTGCCGGCACGCCCGAGAGAAAGGCGGCGTGTGATGTCATCCATCATCCGCGCGATCTCGTTAAGTGAATCCTTCTTGAGAGGTTCAATGTCTGATTTCATTAACTTCGCGAGCGTTGCATAGCGACGGGGGATCTGTTCGCTCTGCTCGAGTAACTTGCTGATGATCGGGAGACACTTGTCCTTGTCAAGCAGCCGGTGATGGGCTGTGCCCTGGTAAAACAAGAGTGATGCCGGGTCAATAACCTCCGCCGTTTTGAGGCCGTCGAGTTGTACGAGGGCCTCGTCGTAGAAACGGTTCTGGGCAAGCCAGCGGCCATAATAAAGACGTGCGTTATGACGAATCCAGTCCGCCTTCTGCTCGTCAACAAGGAAAGTGAATTCGCGTGGAAGCCCGCCGCCGCGTGTGCAAAAGACGACCAGTTCTCGTGCATCCGTGTCTACCAGCGCGATCGTCGTCACCAGTTGATCCAGCAGCGCTGCCGGGTCGGTGGGACCCCCCTCTTTGGGCCAGAGCACATCAATCTTGGCACGTGTTAACTCGTCGATCGAGTAATCCTTGAGCCATTGATCGAGTTGCTGGCGGACGGCATCGGGCGAGGGCATCGACCAGCTTGCTCGCTTGTCAAACTCCCCGTCTGCGTGCAAGGGACTGGCGAGCAGAAACAACGCCAGGCACCACATGCACCCGATTGAGATTCTTCTTGACATCACTTTCTTTCCTCGTGCGGCAGGTAAACCGGCTTACTTGTTTCGTCCAAGTACGATCTCTCGAGTGATTCGATGAACACGTTGCTCGCGATCCGAG
>Ga0310342_100002641_pt1 | contig 11570 bp, 5 predicted proteins | sample S15DNA20500_MG_FD_206155 | JGI IMG/M metagenome (GOLD analysis project Ga0310342, IMG submission 206155) | Marine microbial communities from station ALOHA, North Pacific Subtropical Gyre - S1503-DNA-20-500_MG | ecosystem: Environmental > Aquatic > Marine > Oceanic | place: Pacific Ocean: North... | reverse complement strand
CTGTCGAACCTGACCATCGTCACCCGCCTTATCGCGGCGACCGTCCATCAAATGGCGCTGGGGGCCGGACGGCTTCTGCCCACGACCGTGCCCGTCGGTGTTCAGGATCTGCCGGGGCGCATCGTCAGCCGGCTGGGCGACAATTTGGTGGCAAGTCATCGGATGAGCGGTGCCCTGGTTCAATTCATGAGCATGGGTCATGTTCAGAATCTGGAGCCACCGGGTGCTGGCGGACTGCTGATGTTCCAAACGGATCGGGACGGGCGATTCAACTGCCCGGCGATCTGGGGCAAAGCCATCTCGGGGGCGCGGCCGGCCGAATTGCACATGGACGTCGCCGTCGTGCGCCCGGGTGACGGCGAGGTCACCTGGAAACTGAACGCACCGATGAGCGCGTGGGGCATGCCCTTCCAGATCCATGGCCTGTCGGTGTCGAAGCTGGAGCGGGCACCGGTGACGGCGCTGGTGTTCCGCGCCAAGGCCATCCAGATGTTCCCCATGCCCGACCCCGGCACGCTACGACGTTTCCCGGGGTACGGGTTCCTCGATCGCGCGACGATGACGCCCCCCCGGGCCTGGAACCTTGAGCAGCACGGTGAATCGACCGGACTGGTGCTGTACGTGCCGGTCGATGCCACGCTCTACTTCACGTTCAAGAAGGGAACGCGACTGCGGCCGGACCTGCAGCAAGTTTGCGCGTTTGCGCTGAACGCCTCGGGGCCCGCTGACGGCTCGGCCATGGCGCCGGGCGTGCCGGAAATCGTCGGCCCGGGGTACGCGGCGGCCGACACGTCACGGTTGATCAACGTCGAACTGGATGCGGCCCTGAGCATGGCGCAGGTCAACGCGCAACGCGTTCGCGATCAGGCCGCCAGCGGCCTGGCGGACGACATGCTTCTGAAGTTCAATGATCACGCCGTGAAGCTGGCGGAACACGCCGGGCAACTGGCCGAGCAGGGCCGTCTTGCGGAGGCCCGTCGGTCCGCCCTCGAGTCGCTGGCCTACAGCGCTCACGTCCACCCCGTGACCCTGCGAAACACGACGGACGCGATCCGCGGGGTCGTGTTCTACCTGTTCCTTTCGATCCCGTTCGTGATCTTCATGGAGAAGCTGCTGATCGGGCACCCCGATATCCGCCACCAGATCGCGTGGCAGGGCGCGATTTTCGTCGTCGTGTTCCTGGCACTGCGTTACCTGCATCCCGCCTACGAATTGGTACGCAGTCCGCTGGTCATACTGCTCGGATTCATCACCCTGGCCCTGGCCCTGATGGTCGGCACGTTTGTCGCCTTTAAGTTTTCGGCCAACGTGACCGAGGTCACCCGCCGCGTCCAACAGCGGTTCGAAGCGCTGGACGTGTCACGGGTGGGCGCGGCGGCCACCGCCTTCACCCTGGGGCTGAACCACCTGCGCAAGCGACCCCTGCGCACCGGCCTCACCGCGGCAACACTGGTCTTGATCACGTTCGTGATGATCTCGTTCACCTCGGTGAGAAGCGACATCGTCGACACCCGATTCAGCCTGGGTGATGCACCGTACACGGGCCTGCTGGTCCGTGACCCGAATCTGGCGGACGTGGCGGATTCGTTTCACGCCCTCCAGGAAATCTACGGCCACGAGCAGACCGTGGCGGCGCGGGCCTGGGGCGGTCATTTCACGCCGCAGATCGGGCAGCCCCCGCAACTGGCCGAGTTGCGGGTGTCGCGTCGAACCGGCCATGCCACCGAGATGGCCACGGCCCACGCCGTGCTGGGGCTCACCGCGGCCGAATCGAGCGTGCTGCCCATCCTCGATACCTTCGACGTGATCACGCGCTGGATCGACGATCCGGCCGAGCCGGTGTGCTACCTGCCACGCACGCTGGCCGACACGCTGGCGCTGACCGACGACGTCATCCGATCGGGCCCGGCCAAGGTCGAGATCGAAGGGCGGTCCTATCAGGTCCTGGGCGTGTTCGATGAAGGGCGTCTCGACGAGCTGACGGATCTCGACGGCGAATCGATCCTGCCGGCCGACATTCGCCTGGTGGCGCCGGCCGAGGAGACCGGGCGACGGCTCGCCTCGGCCGAGGAGCTGGCGGCGCTGCCCGAAGACCTGCCCCGATTACCGGCGAGGCATGTGATCATCACGCCCATCGACGCCATGCCGGTGCGAACACGGATCGCCTCGGTGGCCGTGGCCCTGCCCGGGCTGGATTACGCCGCGGCCCGGGATCTCATCGGCGCCCACCTGGAACGTTCGGGGCAGTTCACATGGTTCGGCCTCGATGGCATCGCTTTCTATGGCGGCAGGCTTCGCGCAACGTCGATGCACGGCCTGGTCGACCTGCTGCTACCGATTCTGATCGCTGCCCTGACCGTGTTCAACACGATGTACGCCAGTGTCTACGAGCGCCGGGACGAGTTGTACGTCTTCAACGCCGTCGGCCTGGCGCCCAATCACGTGCGGTGGCTGTTCTTCGCCGAGGCGCTGGTCTTCGCCGTCGTGGGCGCGGTGGGCGGGTATCTGCTGGCCCAGGCGATTGGCGCGACGTTGCGCGGACTGAACCTCACGGCGGGGCTGACGATGAACCACTCGTCCATGTCCGCGATCCGTGTCACGCTCGTGCTCATGCTCGTCGTCCTTGCGTCGAGCGTGATTCCGGCCCTGATCGCCTCTCGGCTCGCGGCCCCCGCGTTGACCATGACGCGAAGGCGGCAGACGACGGAAGGCGACGAACTTGAAATCGAATTGCCCTTCCTGTTCGGCCGGCGCGATCGCGTAGCGGTGATCGCCTGGCTGGCGGACTGGTTCGACGATCACGGCGAGGGATCGGCCGGTCCGTTCTTCTGTACGCCTCCCGAATGCCACGTGCGCGACGACGGCCCGGACGCCGCGGAGCCGGCGGTCGGGATCACGACGTGGCACAAGCCTTATGACCTCGGCGTTCGCCAGAACGTCGTAGTCCGGATCCAGCGCGACCCACAGACCACCGACAACGTGGCCCGCGTGATCATGCGCCGAGAAAGCGGTGACCATCACTCGTGGCAGCGGTGCTGCCACGGATTCATCGGCCATCTGCGCAAGCGGTTGCTCAGCTGGCGGGGACTGGGCGAGCAGGAGCGGCGCCGCCTGCTGGAGCGAGGAAGGGCGTTGCTGATCGCCGCATCACCCCGTTGAGAACGAAGTCGATGAACGCCGGACTTGTCGAAAGATACCTGGAAGCAGCCAATCGAGGACTCGACTGGGTTCTGAGTCTGCAGGACGAGCGAGGTGCCTTCCGCGGCGCCGAGCACGAGGTCAGTTGCTACCGAAAGGCGCCGCGGACACTCACCGTCGCGGGCCGGGTGACCGAAGCCCGTCGGGTCGTGGACTACCTGCGGCGAACCCACGCGTCGCCGGGCGGTGACTTCAACCTCCGTTTCGAAAACGCCTCGGCGCGGTACGACCACACTTACAACAATGCGTGGCTGGCCCTGGGCCTGCACGGGTTGGCCGCCCATGACCTCGCCGGTGCCACCATCAAGCATCTGCTTCAAATTCAGCACCCCTCCACCGGCGGGCTTCCGATGTGCCTCGAGGCAGACCCGAACCACCAGATCATCTCGTGGGGCACCACGTCCCTGGCCGTGGCCGCCTTCGTCACCGCCGGTCGGCTTGAGGCGGCGATCGCGGCCGGCGGTGCGATGGTCGCGATCCTCGAGGCGCAACCGGAACCACGGCAGGCCTTCTTTCTATGCACGCACTGGTCCGGCTCGCTGATCACCCATTGCGCGGCGGAAGTGGCACCGCTGCGCGTGATTCGGTTCGGCGGCGACGACAACCACTACTGGTCCCTCGGCTCCGGGATGGCAGCGCTGGTCATGCTCCACAAGGCGACCGGCGACGAACGATGGCTTGCGGCCGCGCAACGCACGTTCGATCTCGTCGAGCACGGTCGGCCGGCGATTCTCCATGCGACAAGCAGCCCCAAGATCGCCTGGGGCACGACGCTGCTCTGGTCGGTGACGCGAAACGACACGGTTCTAGAGGCCGCCGTGGAGGTCGCCGAGGATTTTCTGCAGCGACAGACACCGCAGGGCGCCTGGTTGGGCGGCGCGGCGGGAAGCTTTGACTGTGTCGAGGCGCAACCCGTACCGATGACCGTTGATCTGGCGTTCGATCGACCCCTGTGGCTCTACGGGCTGGCTCGCTGCATGAGGTGACGCCGGTCAGACTTCGCCCACAAGTGTTTCGCCTTCCGTGTTCCGTTGCGATCGACCTTTCAACCACTACACCACCGTCTGTCCGTCCACGCTTCCCACCTCGATATCGATTTCGCTGCGCCGTGCGATCCGTTCAATCCGCCCGTCACGGATCCACACCACCCGATCCGAGGTGGCCAGCATCTTGTGGTCGTGGGTGGCGCAGATCACCGTCGCACCCAGGTCCTGCTGAAGCGTTCGAAGAAGGGAGAGAATCTGCTCGCCGGTCTTCAGGTCGAGGTTGCCGGTCGGCTCGTCGGCGAGGATCACGTCGGGCCGGTTCACCAGGGCCCGGGCGATGGCCACACGCTGCCGCTGGCCGCCGGAAAGCTGGTCGGGTCGATGCCGCAACCGGTGGCCGAGTCCAACGCGTTCAAGCATCGCGATGGCCCGCTGTCGGGCGTCGCCCGCCGACAGTCCGCAGAAGACCAGTGGCATCGCCACGTTCTCGATCGCACCGAGTGTAGGCAGGAGGTTGAACGTCTGGAACACGTAACCGATCCGGTTGGATCGCAGCCAGGCCAGCTTTCGCTCACCCAGCGCGGCCAGATCCTCGCCGTCGATCAGGACGCGACCCGCCGTCGGCCGGTCCAGACCGCCCATCATGTTGAACAGGGTGCTCTTGCCGCTGCCCGACGGCCCCATGATCGAGAGATATTCGCCACGGTGAACGTCGAGATCCACGCCGCGCAGCGCTTCGACCTTTTCGCCTTCCAAGTGGTAGGTGCGCTGGACGCCCAGGGCCTGGATGATCACGCTGTCGCTCGGGCTGTCGCTCATTTGATCTGCTCGCCCACCTTTCCGACACGCACGTCGATCTCGTCGCGGCGGGCGATGCGGTCGACCCGCCCGTCGCGGATCCACACGACGCGGTCGGAAACGTTCAGCATCTTCATGTCGTGGGTGGCGGTGACCACGGTGACACCCTTCTCCTGCTGGAGCCGGTGCAACAGTTCGATCAACTGCTCGCCGGTGGACAGATCCAGGTTCCCGGTGGGCTCGTCGGCGAGGATGATCGCCGGATCATTGGCCAGCGCCCGGGCACAGGCGACCCGCTGCTGCTGGCCGCCCGAAAGTTGCGGGGGCTTGTGCTTGATCCGATCGCCGAGGCCGACCTGCTCCAACAGGTCGACGGCCCGCGCTCGCGCCTCGTCGCTTGGCACGCCCGCGAAGACCATCGGCAGCATCACGTTCTCCAGGCTCGTCATGACGGGGATCACGTTGAACGTCTGAAAGATGTATCCGATCTTGCGGCAGCGCAGCCAGGCAAGCTCGTAGGCGTCGAGGCGAGCGATGTCCACCTCGTCGATATAGACCTTGCCCGACGACGGCTTGTCGAGCCCGCCGATCATGTTGAACAGCGTCGTCTTCCCGCTGCCCGACGGCCCCATGATGGACAGGTACTCTCCGGCGACGACGTCGAGGCTCACGTCGGCAAGGGCGTGGGTCTGCTCCTGCCCCATCAGGTAGGTTCGGCGGACGTCCCGGACCGACACGACGATACGCCGTCCGTGTTCCGTTTCCGGGCCGTAGAGCAGATCCTGGATGGCTTCGGGGGTCGGCAAGGGCTTCGGTGTCGGCGATGTTGACCGGAGGCGGTGTCGGGTCGTCAGCCAAGGCCGCCCACCGGTGGCGAAGCGGTCGGTGCCTCGCCGCGGCAGCGGTCAGCCACGCGAAATCATGTTACCCGATCCGTCTCTTCATCTGCGTCTGCGCACGATCGACATGCTCTAGGATGTTTACCATGACCGTACGCCTGACACTGCTGGGAACGGGCACGCCGACGCCGCTGACTCATCGCGGCGGCTCAAGCTTTCTGATTCGCCATCGCGATCAATCGCTGCTGTTCGACTGTGGTCCCGGGACCGTACGGCGGTTGCTGGAATGCGGCGTATCGCCGACCGAGATCGACACCCTGTTTCTCACCCACCTGCACTACGACCATTGCGTGGACTACGGCCACCTGGTCCTTTGCCGTTGGGATCATGGCGTGGGGCGGGTTCCCGAGCTTGCCGTGTACGGGCCGTCCCCGACGGCGACCATGACCGATCGCTTGTTCGGATCGGAGGGCGTGTTCGATCCCGATCTTCGGGCCCGCACCGAGCATCCGCTTAGCCAGTGCGTTTACGAGGTGCGTGGGGGCAAGCTGCCTCGACGCCGACCGCAGCCGTCGGTGACCGAAATAGCGGGCGGGGACGAGGCTCGCACCGACGGGTGGCACCTGCGCGCGTTGGAAGTCGTCCACGCACAACCATTGATCCGCTGCCTGGCCTACCGCCTGGAGATCGGTGGCCGAACCATCATCTTCACGGGCGATACGGCGCCGACCGAGGCGCTGGTGGACTTTTCGCGCGACGCCGACGTGCTGATTCACATGTGCCACTTCGTCAACGGCATGGTGACCGACAAGCGCATGACCGGATCCTGCTCGGGCCACCTGGATGCAGCACAAACCGCGCAACGGGCGCGGGCCTCCACACTGGTCCTCGTTCATATTTCCACGCAGGTCGAAACGCCCGGCGTGCGTGAGCGCGTCGTCCACGAGGTGGGACAGGCGTTCGACGGTCGGGTGATCTTCGGCGAAGACCTGTTGGAGGTTCCGCTGGAAGATTCAGCCACGCCGCCGATCCGATGAACCATCGTCCACCGTCGGGTGATCTTCCACGCCCAGGCGGCCGAGGTTCACCTGCGGCTTTCGCGAGACGGGGCGGGCGTCACACTTCAACGCGATCGACGGGCGGCTGCAGATGATGCCGCTCGCCTCCATGCGATCCTTCTCGAGGTTCACGCCGGGGCCGGTGTAGATCGGATGGCCCAGCTCGGCCCGCCGGTGCATCCAGGCCGCTTGGGCTTCGATGACGGCGACGGGATCGCGATCCATGGCACTGGCCACGGTTCGCATGAGCCGCGGGATGCCCGAGCCGTACCACGCGTGGCTGAAGTCGAAGAATGCGAACCGCCGCATCTTGCGCATCTGGCGCTGGAACGAGTGCTCCAGGAAATGCTTCGCATACGCGGCATAAACCGGATCCTGCGTCAGATCGTAGGCCAGGCAGACGAGGCCGGCGGCGGAGCGATAGGTGCCCCAGACGCGGCCCGCGTGCATCCAGTACCAGTCGTCCCGGTCCGGATCGACGGGCCAGAAGCGGGTGCCGGTGACGTGATCTCGCCGAGCCTCGTCGCGATGGATGTACCGATCGACCATCTCGTGCCAGACGATGCTGTCGGCTTCGGCGACGATGTGGTCGCGAAGGGTCTGGCTGTCGAACAGGCGTTGTCCGATCTCGAAAAGCGGGTAGATCTCGCGCGGGTGCCCCTTGCACTCATGGGCGGCGACCGCCGGATCGACCACGGCCTCGTCGCCCATTTCGCCGCGGGTGTACACGGAGATCGGGTAGCGACCGGGCTCCGGCAGCGTCCGCAGAAACCAGTTCAGTGACCGGCGTGCCAGGTCACCGTACCGCTGCTGCCAGGTGGCTTGGTAGACCTCCATCACGGACCACAGCGGACCGGTGAACTCGCGATGCAGCGCCGCCTCGCGGTTCGAAAGAACGCCGCACGGCTCCTGGAACCGCACCGCCCAGTCGGCGTTCTCCCGGGCGACCTCCAGAAGTCTTTCGTCCCCGGAGAAGTAGTAGTCCGCCATGATGCCGCTGATCAGGCTGTGCGACGGACTGGGCCCGCCGCTCCAGTGATGCCCGTTGTGGTAGTGCATCAGCCCCACCCAGTCCGCATGATGGGGATCGGCGTGGATGAAGCACACGTCGGCGACACATCGGCTGTAACGCTGCGCGGCCAGGTAGTGATCGCGGCGGCCGGAATGCACGAAAGTGCCCCACAGGCCCATGATCATGTCGTAAGCTTCGTTGTTGAACGTACCGACGTAGCGAAGCGCCTTGTCCGGCGCCCGCTGCCGGTAGTGGCCGTAGCTGACACCCGGCCCCGGCGCATGGGAACACGCGAGATTGCCGTACTGCATCATGCCGTAGAGGCGGCAGCGTTCGACAGGCTCGATCGCGACCATCTGGTGCGCATCGGCAAGACCGGTGTCGACCTCGACGAAGCGCGGATCGCCCGCGTGGTAGAAGTGGCCCAGCGCCCCGGTCACACAGGTGTGGGCGGGATCGGCCGGCGCAATGGGCGGGTTCTGCACCGCTTCCGCGTAACGCTGCGCCTCGGCGTCCTCGATCGTGTCGTGGCTGAAGCGAAGCCAGATCTGCGTGGTCTTGGCCGCGCCGACACCGTTGAGAAGACCGGTATCGCAATGGGAGATCGGCCGACCCGGCGCCAGCTTCTCGACGGTTTGCTCGATCCAGACCAAGTCGTCCGCCGTTTGCGGGTCCCAGCTCTTCAGATTGATCGGGGCATGGGGACGCTCGGCCAGCCGGCGCCGGATCTGCTGCTCGTCGCGGCCCACGCCCGATAGGCTGATCGCCTCCTCGACGAACGGCGTGGTGAACGCAAGTGGCTCGTCGTGATGGCGGGGCCAGACCTGCACGTCGATGCCGCCTGGATCGATCGACAGGCCCTTGGGGTATTCCTGCCATGCGTCTTTGATCACGGCGATCGCCGACCCGCGTGTGCCGTGCAACGCCCCCCAGCCGGAAGGCCTGGTCCCCTCGCCCGTCCGGCGTCCCCGCGTGGTCACGTGGTAAGCACGGTCACTTGTCTGCACGTACTCGATCGGGTCGGTTGGTCCCGACGCGTGCACCGCCTCGCTGCCACCGATCGCCATCCGCGTCACCTCACCCAGATCGAGCCCCAGCTTCATGCCGATCGCCGCCAACTGGATTCGCGGGGGCTCCTGATCGTAGATGAAGGTGTGGTGGATGCGGATCTCGCGCTTGCCGGCAAACAGATGCAACCGCAGCAGGTAGGGGCAGAACCGCTGCCCCTGCGGCAGGGCGTGATGCCCGTTCACCCGCAGCGTTGCGCGTAGCGGACCGACTTCCTCCAGCGTCACCCGGGCGGGGGGCCCGGGACCGCGCGACTCGCAGGCATTGCCGTGCTGATCGGCCATGTAGAGAAACGGCGCCGAAGCGGCGGCAAAGACATCGTGCCATCCTCCGCCGTTCCGGATCGAGCATCGCCTGATGGGATTGCGATCGTCCGCCGTCTCCAGGTGGAACCTCGACTGGAACAAATCCAGCTCGAGAGGTCCGGTATTGATCGTAAAGCCCTCGCCTCCGAGGCGGTCGTTTCGCGTTACGGTCACCGGCTCGGGGCCCGCGGGCGGTTCGGCGTCGGGGCCGGCCTCCAAGGACAACTGTCGCGTCTGTCCGGCGGGCATATCCGCCTGGAAATCCACCAGCAGCCACTTGACATACCTGCGATCGGCGTTCCAAGTGGCCAGGCAGCGTGTCTGCGTCGGTATCGGTCGACCGCGCTCGTCGACCACCCGGACCGGCGTGCCCGACTCCAGATTACCATCCCCGAAGGGGATTCCCTGGGTCACCGGCCAGGCCGCGTAGTCGACGTCGTCGGCGCCGCGGAGTTGCAGGGCGATTCTTTTCACGGCAAGTTCCGAAACCCCAGCGTGTCAGAAATGATCTTACTCGATCCGTATCCCCATACCCTGGACATGCTCTTCGACGCGGCACAGCGCACCCGGATTAAATTGTTGTACCGCTTTCCAGGTACGACAAAGCGCCGGCGGCGATCGACCCGCACATACCCACGACGGTCGAGACGATAATGTCGAACCCTCGCGCTTGCGGCACACCACCGCGGAGGATGCACCGCACCGATCTGGAGACCCCGACGCGGTCTGGCATGGCATGAACCCGGTGGGTATGATTTGCATCGCGCTGTCGGGAGACTCCCGAGGTTGCGACATGTCCATCCGGCTGACACCGTCGTTCCGATGTTCACAGCCTGAAACACGCTGCCATGGGTGAATCGAACCAGGATAACGTTCGTTCCTCGGACGCCGTCGTCATCGACGAGGAGCTGAACACCTATCGCAATCTCCTGGACCCGCCCAAGTCCTTCGAGCATGGCTTCGGGTGGACGACGGTGCTGGGCGCCGTGTTCTGCGGCCTCTGCATGTTTCCCGGCGCGATCTACCTGGGCCTGCTGACCGGACTTGGCATGGGGTCGGCTGCGCAGTGGGTAACGGTGATCATCTTTTCCGAGATCACGCGGCGTGCACTGAAGGCCATGTCCCGCCAGGAGATGGTGGTACTGCTGATGGTGGCCGGGGCAATGATCGGCGGCACCGCCTTGATGCCCGGGGGACCTTTCGGGGGCCTGATCTTTCGTAGCTTTCTCGTGGAATCGGATGCCGTCAAGGACGCGGGGCTGTACGGGCAGTTTCCCTCGTGGTGGGCGCCACCCCCGGACTCGACCTCTCTGACGCAGCGCACGTTCCTTCATTCGGACTGGGCGATGCCGATCGTGTTCTTGCTGTTCGTCACGGTGACCAGCTTCGTCGAGAAATTCACGCTCGGATACGCCATTTTCCGCCTGACTTCCGACGTGGAAAAGCTGCCGTTCCCCATGGCGCCGATCGCGGCACAGGGGTCGATGGCCCTGGTGGAGGGCCAATCCGGCGAAAAGTCATGGCGGTGGACCGCGTTTTCCATTGGGGCGGTTCTCGGGCTGGCCTTCGCCCTGGTTCAGGTCGGGATTCCCACGGTCAGCAGCGCGTTTCTGGAAAAGCCGATTACACCCATTCCACTGCCCTGGTTCGAATTGACCCACGTGACCGACGCGATCCTGCCCGCCACGGCCACGGGAATCGTGATCGACCTGGGGCTGATCCTCGTGGGTTTCGTGATTCCGTTCTGGGCCGTTGTCGGCGCGGCCCTGAGCGTGCTTCTCACGTTTATTCTCAATCCCATCCTCTACCACGCCGGCGTCCTGACCACCTGGCAGCCTGGGATGAACTCGGTCAACACGATCGTGTCGAACAACATCGATTTCTACTTCAGCCTCGGCATCGGGATGGCGATCGGTCTGGCGGTGGTGAGCATCTTCCAGACCCTGCGGCAGCTGCGCCACGCATGGCGCAACCGCCAAGACCGCGACGGGGCGAAAGGCCCGTCATCCGGCCGATCCATCTTCGCGCCGAGGCCCGGACGCGGCGACTGGTCGTTGAAGCTGTGTGTCATCGGCTACACCCTTTCGGCGGGAACGACCGTGCTGCTGTGCAAATGGCTGGTCCCGCAGTTCTCGGTGTTCTTCCTCATCCTCTTCGCGTTCGTCTACACGCCGTTGTCGTCTTATCTGAACGCGAGAATCTCCGGGATCGCCGGTCAGCACATCGACATTCCTTTCGTTCGTGAGGCGTTCATCCTTCTTTCCGGTGTGAAAGGTGTTTATGCCTGGCTTCTTCCCCTGCCTATC
>Ga0310342_100002638_pt1 | contig 11574 bp, 4 predicted proteins | sample S15DNA20500_MG_FD_206155 | JGI IMG/M metagenome (GOLD analysis project Ga0310342, IMG submission 206155) | Marine microbial communities from station ALOHA, North Pacific Subtropical Gyre - S1503-DNA-20-500_MG | ecosystem: Environmental > Aquatic > Marine > Oceanic | place: Pacific Ocean: North... | reverse complement strand
ACAGTGATGGTGCCCTCGTTCGGAATGGTAAGCCCGAGGATCATGTTCATCACGGTCGTCTTGCCCGCGCCGTTCACACCGAGGAGTCCGATCACTTCACCCGCCCGGACTTCCAGGTCCAGGCCATCCACCGCCACGAGTTTCCCGAAGCGCTTGGTGAGGTTTCGGATCTGGAGAAGGGGTTCTGGCATCTGGGAAAAGGATTCAGTGGATCGGGGCCACTGGCTAGGAGAGGAGCTTGGACCGGATCGAATCAGTCACCTGCTTCGGGTTTGCCTTTCCCTTGGAGGCTTTCATCACCTGGCCGGTAAGCCAATTGATAAGTTTTTCGTTGCCACCCTGGATCTCGGCCACTTTGTCCGGGTTGGCGGCGATGGCCTCGTCGATAAAAGCATCGATCGTGCCGGTATCGGCCGGTTCAAATCCCATTTCTGCGGCGATCTCGGCGGGATCCCGCTCGGGGCTTTGCCACAGCACCTCAAAGACTTCCCTGGCCTGGTTGTTTGAAATGGTGCCGGCTTCGATGAGGTCGACAGTGCCAGCCAGGCGTTCGGGGGAGACGGGTGAAGCCGAGGGAGCAAGATTGTCGTCGTTGAGATGCCTGAGAAGCGTGTTGATGACCCAGTTCGCCGTCTTCTTGGGCTTGGCCTGCGATGATTTCACCGCGGCTTCAAAGTAGTCGGCAAGGGCTCGATCGGAAGCAAGGACGTTGGCATCGTAGTCAGTAATTTCGTAATTCTGTTCGAAACGGGTCGCCTTTTCGGCCGGGAGTTCGGGGACATGTTGGCGCATGCGTTCGACAATATCACCGGAACGCACGGGAAGGAGGTCGGGATCAGGGAAGTAGCGGTAGTCGTGCGCATCTTCCTTGCCACGCATGAACTCGGTGACGCCGGCGTCATCATTCCAGCGCCAGGTGGCCTGAACGTGGGTGCCGCCCTCTTCCAGAACGTTGATCTGACGCTCGATCTCGTGGTGAAGGGCCCGGCGGACCGCGGAGATCGAATTCATGTTCTTGAGCTCGATCTTGGTGCCCAGTTTGTCGGAGCCCTTCCTCCGGACGGAGACGTTGACGTCGCAGCGCAGTTGGCCCTTTTCCATGTCGGCGTCGGAGATGCCGCCGTAGATCAGGATCTGCTGGAGGGTCTTGAGGTAGGCGAAAGCCTCTTCGGGGGTTTCGATTTCCGGTTCCGAGACGATCTCCATCAAGGGCGTGCCGGCCCGGTTGAAATCGATCACGCTGGCATTTGCCAGGTGGGTGGATTTCGCCACGTCCTCCTCAAGATGGATGCGGGTGAGTCCGATTCTCTTGCCCGGGTTGGCGATGTTCTTCTGGTAGTCCCTGGGGTAGTTGTGATCGGAGAGGGCTACCGCACCACCGAGGCAGAGGGGCAGATCAAACTGCGAGATCTGGTAGTTCTTGGGCATGTCCGGATAGAAGTAGTTCTTCCGGTCCCACCTGGAGATTTCGGGTGTCTCGCATTCGAGGAGGAGGCCGGCGAGGATGGTCTGCTCGATGGCGGCCTTGTTGAGGACGGGCAGGGAACCGGGCAGGCCGAGACAGGTGGGGCATACGTTGGTGTTGGGTTCCTCCCCGAAGCTGGTCCGGCATCCACAGAACATCTTGCTCCCGGTGTTGACCTGGCAGTGAACCTCAAGACCGATGGTGGCAATGTAATCCTCGTGCATCAGGGGCAGTGATGAATTGTCCGACCGGGTTGTATCAACAGATGGAAGAAGGCCAGCAGTTAGTCCTTCCCCTCCCTGGTCCCGATGAGGCCAATCGCTTTTTCGATATCAAGCCCCTCAAGTTGCTCCTCCGCTTCCTTGGTCTCGCAGGCCTCCTTGATGAAATCGGAGTGAAGGAGTTGCGAGTATTGTCCTTCTTCATAGAAGGCCTTGAGTTTGGCGCTCTGCTTGACGAGGAGGGTGTCGATCTGCGTCTGCCGGGCGGCCTTTCGAACGTCCTTGGTCAGGTAAGCGCGTGTGGCGGCCTGCTCGTTATCAACCAGGATGGTGAGTTTGGAGAGGTTGGCCTGTGAACGGTCGTTGAGGAAATCGTGCTCCGCGTGGAATTGGCCGACAGTGCTGGTGTCGAGGCCGCGTTTCAGCTTGGAGAAGATTGGCTGGGGGGGACGTTTGGCCTCCCGGTCCTCGTTCGTGGTGGCACTGAGCCATTCCTTGTCCTGGATGGCTTCCCGCACCCAGTCGAGTTCGGAGAGAGTGCCGTTGTAGCGGACACCCGCCAGGCAGAACCAGACCAAGGCTGCTCCCATGACCAAACCGAGAATGCCTCCGAGGGGGGCGATTTTCCTGGCCTTGCCGCCCTGGGAGCCCACCGGACTGAGAAGGATTCCGAAGAGGGCGCGCGCCACGAAGAAGATGGCGAGGCCGAGGATGACTCCCACCGCGGCGGACATCCAGGGATCGGGATTCTCGATGAGGGTGCCGGCGATGGAAGCTCCGTGCCTGAAGCCCCAGAAGCTCGCGAGGATGCCGGCTGAGAGAGCGATCAGGCCGAAGGTCATGCGGACGAAGCCCTTGATGAGGCCGATGACAATGAAGATGATGATGATGATACCTATGACTCCGAAGATCGAGATATCGAACTGGGATATGATCGCTAGCATTTCAGGGGGATGAAACCGGTTAATGTTGTGCTGAGGATTCCAGTCCGCATTGGGTTATCTGGCGAAGGAAGTGGTCGTAGGTGACAAGGAGCTTTGCCGCCAGGGGGTGTGATCCCGTCCTGGCAGGCTGGTTGTTCCTGAGGTGAACCTTGATATCCTTTTGCTCGCCAGACTCAAGCGTCACGGTTTTCCTGTGGTTTGCAGCCCGGAACGCGATGCTTGTCTCGTTTTTTTATTCATTCACCAAGGTTTTTTCCGGAATCTTGATTCCGCTGGTCTTGGTTTCCTCGCGAATGATCGCGACGGCATTGATGAACGGCGTCTGCCGGACTGTGGGAGCCTCGGTTTTCGCCACCAGGTCTATCACCAGGCTTGAGTCGATGTTGATGGAAAATTCCCTCCAGATGCCATGCTCTGGCCTGCCGGCTTCCCTGACTATGTCGAAATCGGTAAGCACGGTTTCCTCGTTAAGTCGCACATCAAAAACACGCTGCCCGGGAACATCACCGGGGGGAGCGGAAAATCCCAGGCGTATTTTGTAACGCCCTTTCCCATCACCGGGCGTGGTCACAGGCACCGTGCATTGCCTCATCCCGCGAACAGCGGAGGTGAAAACAAAATGTGTATCGGTATCACCTTCCGGGATCGATTGCGAATGGCGCCCCACGGATCCACCTCCAGGGTATGTGACCACCTCCGCTTCAAGATCAAGCAATAGCTTGTGCCGGTGGGGACGTTCCGTGGTCAGCCAGAGGTTGCCGTCGGCATCCCGCCGGTCGCCTGTGCCGCCAAGATCAAGATAGAGGTGCTTTACCGGCAGGACGGGGCCGGGTTGGGCGAAGAGGAAAGGCGTTGCGGGGGGTGCTTCCACCTGTCCCATCGCCACGGAAAACGGCAGTGACCAGGAACAACTGCAATAAACAGCCATTGGCGGCTTGATCATCATGCCGCCACCGGTGATTGCGTCAAAGAGACAACTCATGCGGCTGTGATAGAAGGTGTAGAGACCGTCATCGTTGAGCAAGTCGTGATAGGCAACGCCCGTCGAGCGCCCAAAAAGAAAGTGCCGTGAGGCGGAGAACTGCCCGCACTGTTTCCCGTATCGGCACCAGGCCCAGTCTGCCTTCTGGCCGGTGACCGGATGGGTGCGCTGACGGCGTTCTCCGGTTTGGATGTCATAGCCCCAGGGTTCAGCATAGATTGTTCCATTGGCTATGACAGGCCGGGTTCGATAATCGGCATGTTTGCTCCACAGCAGCTTTCCGGTGTCGCCTGCGTAGACAGTCAGGGTGCGTGGCTTGTAGGCCCCATTGGGCCATTGGCGCCAACCTTTGTCAGCTCCGCTCTGGGTTGCGAAGACAACAGTGTTGTCGCTGGCCATGGTGAAGGGAATAATCGACGGGTTGTAGTGGACACCGCGTCGACCGCTGTAAAGGAAGACATTGGTCGTATCGATTCCGGCTTCGTAGAGAATTCTCCCGGTTGTTCCCTCCAGGGCGGCCATTGCCTGGATCGTGCGTTTTGAAGGGTCAAAATCCTTAAGCCGTTCCGGGGAATGCTGCTGGAAATAGGCTCTTATCTCGGTGAGCGCTTTCTCACGATGGGTGTCAGTTACGGGAATGCTGCAATACAGGCGACCGTCACTGATTGCCACCCAGCTATCCCACTGGCGTTCCTGTCCCACTCCGCCGATTGTCCAGAGGCGCTTTCCAGAGGCGGAATCCTCCGCGAAGAGGCAGCGGAAGTCCTTCCTGATCTCCTGGTCTCCCTGCTTGGTGATTTTCTGCCATTGGACGTGGCCGTAGACAATCTTCCCGTCACGACTGGCGGCCATTTGACTGATGGTTCCCTGCTCCATCATCCTGGGAAGCACAACACCATCAATTTTCTTTCCCGTCTCAAGAGTGATACGTTCCCACAGGGCCTTGCCGGTGGGACGGTCGTCCTTGAATGTCTCCCTGCGGAGATAGACTGTCTTGTCAGCAATGAAGAATTGCGAGTTCTCCGGGCAGGGATAGTACCAGAGTTTGCGGCCGCTGTACTGATCACACGCGATGATGCCATTGTGGACGGGAAGCAGCATCAGGCCGTGCGCCAGGCGCGCGGGCATGCTGTTGTTTCCGTAGCGCAATACTGGTGGCCCATACCACAGGACGCCCAGCGGTCCCTTGAGCGCGCCATCGTCACTGGAACCGGTATTGCCGGAGTCGCCGAGTTGATGTGTCCAGCTTCCGGATTGGGCGAGTTGCGGACGGACCCGCCGGCTCCAGACCGCGTCGCCGCTCTTCACGATCGTCCAGCCCTGCTGTTGGGTAGCGGTGATCCATCTTCCTAACGCATGAGCGGTGGTTTTGCCGCCTCCGATCAGCGCAATGCCGCGAATTGGCTTTAATATGCGCGAGAGGTCCTCGATCGTCTTTTTGGTCGGCAATGTTCCTTTTGCGGCGGCCTCCGAAACGATCAAGTCGGCATAATAAGAGGGGAACGGCAATCTGGTGCCTGGTGGCTGGTGAAAGACCGTGATTCGTGTGCCGTTCAGGTTGGCCCTGGCGTAGGAGGCCCTCGTGGCGATCGCCTTTGCCGCGTCGTCAAAGACAGCGCAGATAGACAGATTTGTTTGCCGGGCCAACTGCTCGGCCAGGGCGCCACTCTCGCAATCGAGAACCAGCGCGTAGCCATCGCGAACATCAGTCTGCTGCACAATCGATGTGGCAATGGATTGAAATAATTCCTGGTCGCCAACGGCTACATCGTTGGTCCTCTCGGTAATGGTGCCGTGTTTTGCCGTGCCCGGGGGAGCAAAACAGCGGATTACCCCGCGTCGAGTCGTGGCAAAAAGGCGACCGTTTGCGACGACCAGCTGGTTGGCCCGTTCCGGAATCTGAGTTGACCAGAGGATGTCACCGTTCTCCGGACGACGTGCGAGGATCCTGGATCCAACGCCTTTCCCTGGATCGATCTGGAACATCGAATGATAAATGATGCCGCCTGCGAAGACGACGGTGCAGGCGTCCGGGTCATTGCGGTAATGCACGCCACCCACGCGGTACTTGCTGCTGCCGGAGCGCAGACCAAGCACGGAGTCGACATCAGTCCAGTGCGTGGGGTCTTTCGTCTCGCGTCGGTCCCAGATCTTCACGGCCGGCTTGTTCTGTTCCTTCCTGGCCGTCTGCGCCACGTCGCCCAGGTAACGGGTGTCCCCGATGCTCACTCCGAAGACCGGCACATCACCGCCGTAGGGGATGGCGTGCGGATCCTCCACCTTGACGGGATGGTTTCCGGTTTCACGTTCAAACGAGACCAGCATCCCGTGGCTCTGGTTGTAGCCGAGGTGGTCGCGCGGCACCCAGATGGTTTTTCCTGAAACGATCAGGTGTCCGGCCGGGGCAATGGCTTCCCGTCGCATGGCAGCCCCCTGTGATGCGTTGCACCAGATCAGCTTTCCCGTCTCTGCGTCCACAGCGAAAAGGAACGTTCCCTCGTGCGGCAGGATCCCCGCAGTGAAATAAGCCACTCCACGATCGACTGCCACATCGGAGCGAACAGGCCATGCTGAGGTTAATTTTTCATATGAGAGCATCCACCGATTACGTTGCGCGGCTTTGAATTTCCAGATCAGCTTTCCCGTTCCCGCGTCAAGGCAATATACGTGCCCGTCGTCACTGCCGACGTAGATCCTCTTTTCGTAATAAGTCGGCGTCCGATTCATCGCGGCGGCGGCGACGAATTCCCAGCGCTTACTGCCGGTTGCCACGTCAAGACAAACCGTGCGTCCATCGATGTGACTGTTGAAAAAGAGTGAATCGCCAGCCGAGCTGATCGGCAGCGTATAATGCATGCCCCAGGGGTAAGCGAATGACTGCGGAGCCTGGGTGGGGACCGGTGCGTCCCGTGCCTGGCGCGAGCGGAACACCCACACTTCCTCCAGCGGCGGCGCGAGCTTTTCCCCGCTCACCCCGCTGCGGAGCGGGTCGTGACGCCAGGTGGGCCAGTCCTCGGAATGCGCCGTCGTGACAATACAAACCAAGGCGACCAGAGGAGAAAGTTTCCTGTTCATATATTGTTTTTCCGGAACCGGGATTATTCATTTGCCGGGACGGCAGGTTCGTAGTCGATCACGAGCAGCGGGGCATTTTCCGGTCTGACCCGGGATCCCTGGGAGGCCCAGTACACCGGTCCGTTCATTGCGGTTGCTTCAAGGATGAGCTGCACAAGTCCCTCACCATTCTCATTGCGCTGCACGTCGGTGGGCAACACGGCCTCAACAACATTCGGGTCCGGTCCGCTTGGTGCCAATGCGTAATGTTCCGGCAGCATTCCGGGAAGTTCCGGGTAATTCAACGGATTGATTTCCACCTGCGCGAGGCTGTTCAGCAGGCGTAGTGCGCCCCAGTGATTTCCGCCCGGCTCCGGTCGCGGTGCCTCTGAATCGGATCCGTAGAGAGAATGCCAGCATGCGCTCAGTTCAGGTGCAGCGTGCAGGCGCATGCGCATACTGTGTATCGTGCCAATTTCGCGTGGAATCCCGAACCTCATCCACGAGCACGCTGCCCCGTCGTCACCGGCTTTTATTGATCCCAATGATGCGGGGAATCGGCCAACATAGTGCGGCGGAACGCTGCGGTTGATCCATGTCTCGTAGGTCTTGCGGGTCATGCACCAACGCCCGGTGCCAGTCAATGAACGGCGTTGGAGCTTGCCGAGGCAATCGACAGCCAACGTGTGTTCATGCTCAAGTTTCCCGGTATCAGAAAGGAGCTTCACGGCAAGGGAGTGAGAGCCCTTCCTGGCCGGCTCATTATTTTTGACAAGCACCTCAATGTTTCTTCGCTCTCCGGGTTGTAGAGCGACAGGCACGGGGCCGGAAGGGGTTGCCATGATGCCACTCGGTGCGTTCAGGTGCAATTTACCGGAAAACGGAACATCCCGATGGTTGGCGACCTCTATTTCAACAGCTCTCTCGGGTGTTTTCTCATTCACCCAGGCACTGGCAGGCATCTTGAAGCCAAGCGCGACGACTTCCTTGCGAATGACCTCCATGGCATTAATCAATGGCACCTTGATCTCGGCAGAATTCCCGGGCTTTGTCACCAGGTCCAGTTCAAGGTTCTCGCTGAGCGCGATGGTAAACTCTTTCCACAGTGCACGGTTTGACCTGCCTGTTTGCTTGACGATATCGAGGTCTTTCTGGACAGTTTTCCCGTTGATCCGCACGTCAAAAACCCGCTGGCCAGGCTGGTCGTCCGCCAGGGCCGAGAAACCAAGGCGCACGGTGTAAATGCCGTTTCTCTCGCCCGGAACGGTTACCGGGACGATGAATTTTTTAAGTCCGTAAGCGTAGGAATCGAAGAGGAACGGGGCAGGTGTGTTTTCGGTTTCAATATCGCTGGCACTGCGCCGGCCATACCTGGTGGAATAACCGGGGGACTGTTCGCCCGTCGGGTGAAAGGTCATTATAGGGGCGAGAGTAAGGTGAAGTTTGCTTGGATGCCCGTCCCGCACGGGGTTGAACCACAGTTTTCCACCCTTGTCCCTGCGGTCACCAGAGGCACCAAAATTGATGCGCAGTTCCTTCACCGGAAGGGAACTGCCGGACTGGAAGAACCGGAACGGGATGGCCGGCTCAATTGATACATTGGTCATCGCAATCGTGTATGGGAGTGACCAGGGACAACCGCAGCCGATGTTAAATGGCGGCTTGAGCATCATGCCGCCGCCACTGGATGTATCGGGGTCGCAGGCCTGACGATGGTGCCAGGTCTGATACATGCCGTGGTCACGAAGCACATCGTGGTAACCGAAACCCTTGTTGCGACCGAAGAGGAAGTGCGTCGATCCGCTGTAACCACCGCACTGCTTGTCGTGGCGAACCCAGGTGAAATCGCCCTTGGCACCCGTGATCGGATGTTCCCGCCGCTGGCGCTTGCCGGTTGCCAAGTCAAACGCCCAGGGTTCGGCGTAAATAGTATTGTCGGTGATGACCGGTTCGAACCGGTAGTTGCACTTCCGCTTCCAGAGGAACTTTCCTGTTAAGGCATCATGGACCGCGATACTGTTATCCTTAAACGCGTTCGCACCAAATCCACCCCACCACTTCTCGCCAGAATTATTCAGGAAGAGGACCTTTCCGTTGTGTGCGGCGACGTAGGTGTCGCAATCCTGGACATCCACAGCACGATCATAGAGAATTTTCCCCGTCATGGCATCCATGGCCACGAAACGTTTAATTTGCCGCCGCAACTGGTCGAAGTTCTTGAGGCTTTCGGGGTCGTTCTGCGCCAGGTAGGCTTTTGTCTCAGCGTCGAGTTGCGCGACTTGTTCTGCAGATGGCCCGGCTCGCTTGATGTAGATGAGCCCGTCACCCATTGCAGCCCATCGTTCATACGGAACGCGTTCGCTGTAGAGGCCGAAGGGCTTCTCTTTTCCGGGACCGCCTGCCATCCAGAGCACCTTGCCCGACTCCGTGTCGACAGCATATAAGCAGGTCCAGTCGCCCTGGGTTTCTGTTTTGTCGCCATACCCGGATCGCCAGAACGTCTTGCCGTCCCGGCTGAGCGCGAAATGTCCCATCCGCATCTCCGGAAAGGGCGCAGGATAACCGCCGATGACTTTCCCGGTCCAGAGGTCAAGGCGCAAGACTCCCTGGTTCTTTTTGCCCGGTTCGACATTGCCATCGGGAATAAACAGGCTGTTGCCTCCGACCGCCATCATTCTGCTATTCCTGTCTGTGCTCCTGCCGCCAAGTGCCAGCACCTTGTTGTAGTGCCAGAGTTTCCGGCCGTTGTAGTGCCAGAGTTTCCGGCCGTTGTAGGCATCGTATCCCTCGACCGTGTTTTCGTCGATCGGGCAAACGAGCACGCCGTTATGGACAAGTGGCGGACGCCCGAGACTGTGTTTTGAATAAGGGGGGCCGTACCAGACAATGCCCAGGGGCGGCTTCAGTGCCGAATCATGGCTGCACATGGTGTTACCGGGATTGCCGTTGGCATGTGTCCATCCGCCTCCGTTGTCGACGGGCGGACGCACGTGGACTGCCCAGCGCATTTCGTGCTGGATTATGGTCTTCCATTCACCGGTTCTTGCCGTGGCCACCCACTGGGAAATGACCTTGTCTTCCTGCTTCCCTCCCAAAAGGGCGATGCCGCGGATCGGCTTCAGCAAGTGCTCCAGTTCCACGGTGTAATCTGGCATCACCCCGCCAACGGCGGCCCGTTCCGAGACGATCAGGTCCGCGAAGTTCGGGGAATACGGTAACCTTGTGCCTGGTTCCCGGAACCATACTGAAATTCGTGAAGCGAGAAGGTTGGCACGGCTGAATCTCCTGCGGGCAGTCTGCGCCTTGTCGGGATCGTCAAAAACAGCGCAAATATACAGGTTGCTCGACTTGGCGAGTGAAAACGCAAGGGCACCGCTGTCGCAGTCAAGGACGAGTGCAAAGCCCTCTTTTTCCAGGCCGAGACCCTGTTCGCCGGGATCATTGGCAGCCAGGATGCGCTGCGCTGCGTGACGACATGCCTGAATATCCTTGTCTTGCACTTGCGTGAAGGGGTCAGGTTCAACTGACTCGTCTACTACACCTCCTCCTTCCTCTCCAGGTGAACCAAAGCAATAGATTGTCCCCTGGCGGGTGGAAACAAACAACCGTCCGCCAGCAACCGCCATCTGATGGGTGCGTTCGGGGATCCTGACCTCCCAGAGGTTTTTGCCATCCCTGGCATCCAGTGCAAAGACAGCTCCGTCCTTGCCTTCCGCCGGTTGCCCCTGCCCCCGGTCCCGGTGCTCGTTAGCAGCATAGTAGACAACGCCTCCGGCATACAAGGTGTCCCTCGAGTCAAAAAGCATGCCTGCCACGCGTTGCCCCCATATTTGCTTGCGCCCGCCATCAGATTTTCCGTCATCCTTTTTCCAGGCCATGACCGAGTCGTTGCGTGAAGTATAGTGGATGCCTCCTATCACCACGCCCCCATCGTTCTCATTAAGGTATTCCCTGCGGGCATCAATTTCAGGGTCCTGCTCGGAGCTGAGCGAACCGTCAGAGCGCCTGAACTTCACCTGATGCCTGTGGAATCCTTTGAGCTCGGTAGGCAGGACAAGCGATGTCTTTGAAGCAAACAGATGACCGGCAAAGCCATAGCCGGAGCAAACACTCCGCCACTCCCTCTTTCCGGACCTTGCATTGATTGCATTGACATACATGCCGTCATGAGGAAAGACGCCTGCACCGAAATAAGCGCTGCCTTCGTCCACCAGAACGTCGGTACGCACCGGCCAAATTGATGACATGCGGCCAAATGAAATAAACCAGCGGTCATCAGTGACCGGCTTATGTTTCCATACCTGTTCACCGGTCCGGGCATCGAGGCAGTAGACGTGGGCGTCGTCACTGCCAATGTAGATCTTTCCCGCGGCATAATTCGGCGCGCAGGTAATAGCTGCGCCGGTCAGGAATTCCCACCGTTTCTGTCCTGTCTTTGCCTCAAGACAAACTGCACGCCCGTCATGGCTGGTAAAATACACCGAGTCGCCCACGGCGATGATCGGCAACGAGAACCGGGCATGTTCGGGTAGAACCTCCTGGTGGCTTGAACCGAATTTTTTTGTCGATTCCGGGCGCAAGGGCAGATGCCTTGGGGCCAGTCGCGCCTGACGTGAGCGAAAATACCAGATATTCTTTAAGGGAAGCTCAAGTTTCTCACTCGTTACCGCACCACGGCTCGGGTCACGCCGGTAAGTCGGCCAATCCTCAGCCAATGTCGTCGCGCTCAGGCAGCCCAAGGCAAGTAAAAGATAAATCTTCTGGCGCATTTTTCCTATTGCCTGACGACGGGCACAACCTTCAGCAGTTCACCGTCGCCAGGAGTCAGGTGCAGTATGCCGGATCGCCTTTCACCCCCGGCATCAAGCGGCATTGGCTTCCACTTCCCCGTCTTCCCGTCCATTTGCT
>Ga0310342_100002637_pt1 | contig 11576 bp, 10 predicted proteins | sample S15DNA20500_MG_FD_206155 | JGI IMG/M metagenome (GOLD analysis project Ga0310342, IMG submission 206155) | Marine microbial communities from station ALOHA, North Pacific Subtropical Gyre - S1503-DNA-20-500_MG | ecosystem: Environmental > Aquatic > Marine > Oceanic | place: Pacific Ocean: North... | reverse complement strand
CCACTGGGCGAGGGCTCGCGAGGATTCAAGGGCGGGCAGGTCAGGGGTCGATTGAGCGGCTGTCACCGTAGCGAGCAGGAGGAGTGCGGTTGCTTTGCGGATCATCTTGGAGGACCTGTGTTTTGGAGGGCTTGTCTGGGACGATGAACAGAGTTCAAGGTATCCCCTCTGGACGAAAAGAGGCGAGTCAGAGGTTCCTTGTATGTTTATAGAATCGTTTAAGGCACGTAAGAGAGGCTGGAAGCAGAATTGTGCGCTCCCCAGAATAGGGTGACCAGGTCGCAGGGGGCCTGTCACCAACCCCTGTAAGCTCCCCGCGAGATCTCACTGCCACCCCAAAGAAGCTATGAACGTCCAGATCGAATTCTGTGTCCAGTGAAGCTACCACCCGCAAGCGGCCGGTCTGGTCGCTGAACTCCAGCAAGCCTTCGATGGGATCGAGGTCGAGCTTATCGAGGGATCAGGGGGCGTCTTCGAGGTCACGGTCGATGGAAACCTAGTGTTTTCAAAGAAGGAGACGGATCGGTTTCCTGCCTACCAAGAGATCCCGAAGCTGCTTGTGAGCTGATTCACCTGAGATGAACAGAGAAGAGAACCATAGTTGGAAGGCCATCCAGCGAGATGCTCGCTGCTCGGCGAGCTCAGAAGCGCGGCAGCGAGGAGTGAGCAGACATGGGATCTGAGTCAAAAGTAAAGCCACGCCCGTGTACAAAGATCGTCGTCACCTTGGGGCCCGCGAGCAAGGGGAAGGTCGGTGAGTTGATCGAAGAGGGTATGAGTATCGCGCGGATCAACTTCAGCCATGGCGAGCGTGAAGACCTACGGGAGCTGATCAACTCAGTGCGGAGCGAGGCCAAGGCGAGGCAGAGCGTGGTCGGGATCTTATGTGATCTGCCTGGACCCAAGATGCGCCTAGGACAATTTGAAGGTGGGTCACTCGAGTTGGCGCTCGGTGACACTTACCTCCTGCGCGACGGATCCGGGCTCTCTGCAGACGGCGAGATCATGCTCGACTGCAGTGGTAAGCTCAGCGCTGTGCGACCAGAACATCGAGTCCTCGTTGCAGACGGCGCCGCGGAGCTTGAAGTTGAAGAGAGGGTAGAGGGCGGGTTGCGGGCGAGGGTCAGTCGCGCTGGACGGGTCGCGGACCGCAAGGGTCTGCACTTGCCTGATTCAGACATCGAGTACGAGCTCCCTACACCCAAAGACCGTGAATGGATCGAGTTTGCCAAGGAGGTCGGGGCGGACCTGATCGGTGTCAGCTTCGTCGGTAATGGCGAAGACCTGATCCGGATCAAAGAGCTCGCTCCTGAGCAGTCGATCGTCGCCAAGGTGGAGCGCAGGGTCGCGGTCGAGAACCTGAAGGGGATCCTCGAGCATGCGGACGGCCTAATGATCGCTCGAGGTGACCTCGGTGTGGAGATGGACCTCGAGCAATTGCCCATGGTTCAGAAACACCTCTTGGCGGAAGGCCTGAAGGCCGGCCGCTTCACGATCACGGCGACGGAGATGCTCGAGTCGATGATCAGCAAGACTCGACCGACACGGGCGGAGGTGACGGACGTTGCGAACGCGATCTTTGATCGGACGGACGGGATCATGCTCTCTGCGGAGACGGCTGTGGGGGAGAACCCTGTCGAGGCCGTGCGGACCATGAGAAACATCGCGGTGGCGGTTGAGGAGAGCGAGCGCTTCCAGGGTATGCCCAAGGTCGAATTCGGTAGGGACAGTATCGAGACTGCGGATGCTGTCTCCATGTCCGCAGTGGAGTGCGCTAGGGTGCTCGGCTTGGACAAGATCGTGTGCTTCTCTGAGACGGGGAACACGGTCAGGTTGATGTCTCGCTACCGCCCCGAAGCAACCATCTTTGGCCTCTCTCCTGTCTTGAAGACCGTCCGCTGGATGACCGCCCTGGCACACGTGAGGCCGGTGCATGTCGATCGCTGGACGAGCCTTGAGGACATGCTCCACGAGGGCTCCAAGATGTTGGTCGAGCGAGGATATGCAGAGACCGGCGAGATGATCGTGTTCGTGGCTGGCGTCCCCCCAGGGGTCGCGAAGAGCACAAACGTCATCAAGGTGCACCGGATCGGAGATCCAGTGCGGCTTCACTGAGCGGTCACGCACCTCAGGGGTCTGACCGCCTGCCCAGGAACTAGCGCTGGGTGAGCGTTGATTCTGAAGGGTGCGAGTGGATGATGGCTGCGCTGCCTTCCATGTGGGATTTCACCAAGCTTCGTCGTACGCCTCGCTCACGCTGGCCATTCAAAGGCGCTCAAGAGGACGCCTCCCTCCGGGCAGGGGTCGTGTGTGTCGCTAGCGGCAAGGGTGGCGTAGGCAAGAGCGTCATCGCTTCAAACCTCGCTTGTATGCGTGCGGCAGCCGGAGAGCGCGTCTGCTTGGTGGACTTCGATGCAGGGCTCGCCAACGCCCACCTGCTGCTCGGGTTGGCTCCTCGGCATGACCTGGGTTCGGTCCTCGAGGGAGTCGTGAGGCCAGAGGATGCTCTCGTTGAAGGTCCAGGTGGTGTCCGAGTTCTCTCGGGTGGCGTCGGGGGCGCGCGACTTGCGAACCCGACACGCCGCGAGCTCGGACAGCTCTTCGGAGCGCTCCGCTCTCTCGAAGAGAGCCATGACCTCCTCGTCATCGATCACGGTGCTGGCCTTGGATACGCCGTGATCGCGCACCTCGCGGCGGCGCGCTCGTTCCTCCTCGTCACGAACCCAGAAGTGACGGCGCTCTCTGATGCATACGCAGTCTTCAAGCGAGCCGAAGCTGTCAACCCTGGAGTCCGCGCTGGGGTGGTCATCAATCGCGCCGAGAACAGGGAGGTCGCGCTCGAGGCGCACGAACGCCTGGCAGGAGTCTCGAGGCGCTTCCTCGGAAGGGATCTGGAGCTCGCAGGATGGGTGCCGGCTGATCCGGAGGTCCCGAGGAGCGTGCGGGCTAAGACGCCACTCTTGCTCGGGGGAGGGGAGTCACCAGCTGCTGTAGGGATCCGCTCCCTGGCAGCCTGGGACGGGTTGGGACGCCCTCACACGGGCGGGTCCTTCTATGACCGCGCACGATCAGCCCTGCGCTGAAGAGCGCAGCGGGGAATTCCTTTGATTTGCGACCTCGCATGGGGTGCCATCCAACCCGTGATGCAGGTCTTCTCCTTCGTCAATCAGAAGGGGGGCTGTGGGAAGACCACGGCCGCTGTGAACCTCTCAGGCGCTTTGGCGGCTCGGGGTCGTCGCGTCTTACTCGTAGACTTGGATCCGCAGGGGCACGCGACGCTAGGGCTTGGCTGTGATCCCAGCGAGTGCGCTACCACCTTGGACGTCCTCACAGGCGCATGTGACCTACGTGATGTCATCACCAGCGCGCCTGGCGGGATCGATCTCGTCCCTGCGGACCTGTCCTTGGGCGAGTTCGAAGAGCGGGCAGAACACACCCTGCGACCAGAGCAGGCCCTCAGCTACGCGCTCCGAGGTCTCGCGGACGCCTATGACTTCGTGCTCCTCGATTGCCCGCCGCGGGCAGACGGGGTGCTGACTGTCAACGCGCTGCGGGCTTCTGACACCGCGATCCTCGTAGTAGAGACTGGTGCTTTCGCCCTGCAAGGCGCGGTCAAGGCGCTCTCCATCTTCGAGGAGATCCGCGCGCGCGACGACTCGCGCTTCGACATGAGAGTTCTTGCAACCCTCTTTGACCGGCGCACACGTTTTGCGCGAGACCTCCTCTTCGCCTTGCACGCGCGGTTTGGCCCCGTGCTATTTGAGAGCGTGATTCGAACCAGCGTCCGCTTGCGAGAGGCGGCAGCTTGTGGGGTGCCTGTGCAGGTCCTCGACAAGAGATCTCGCGCGACAGGTGACTTCGACGCGCTCGCCAATGAGTGCCTCATCGATCAAGCAGACCCGAGCGAGATCGAGAGCAGCGCCCCTACCCCCCTCTCCGGAGACTGAACTCATGGACACCTTGGCACTTCTTTGCACCTTGCACGCAGACGGACCCGCCTCCCTGCAGCGCCTACGAGCTGCAGAGCTCTCATCGATCGATGACGTCCTCGGATGCTCCGTAGAGACGACCGCAGACATCCTCGGCCTCTCGATGGCGCAAGCTCGCCGCTTCCACCGTGAGGCACGCATGTTGGCGATGAGGATGCACACTGAGGGGCTCGATCGAGAGGAGCGAATGTATCCCGGTGCCGAGGCGATGGAGGCTCCGCCCATGCAGTCAGCAGGACAGGTGGAGGCCCCGACCCAGCCTGTTCTTCTGGCTTCGACCTCCGAGACGTCGACCGTTGCAGAGCCCGAGCCACGAGGAGAGGGCGCAGATGAGCTGCGTGAGAAGCCGAACATGGCCGCGATCCTGGCACCAGTGATAGAGCGCTGGGAGGAAGAGGACTCCAAGGCCGCCGTTGAGGCTGAGGAGCCTTCTATGCCCCCCCAGAGCGCGAATGCAACTGGTACGCAGCTAACGCCCGACGTCTTGGATGGGGTGGATCAGCCACTTCGCGATGCCTTGAGGGCAGCCGGGTATGGCACGCTCACGGCTCTCGCGGAGGTGGAACCGCTGGAACTCTCGCGGACGACGGGTCGCACTTACAGCGAGGCTTGTCGCGTGCGTTTCCTCGCAAGGAGGGCGCTCGACGAAGGAGCCCAAGGGATGGCTGACTCCCCACAAGAGGAGCCGAGCGCCTCCCCCGCATGCACCGAACCGGAGGAGCCGATGGACACGAAATCCGACACCCTCGCGGCGGCAGTGCGTGCTCTGAGAGAACTCTCAGGTAGGTTGGATTCAGTGAGCGACCGCTTCTCACCCGCACACCCTGAGAGCCAGCTCTCCCAAGACTTCGTCGCAGACGAGAGCGAAGAGGAGGAGGGGCCGGGTGGTCCCTTCGCTTAGGGCAGGTGCGGCGCTCCTGCTCCTGCTCGTGTTCGCCGGGGTCTCCTCGGCGCAGGGAGAGCGCCCACAGGCTCCCGATGGTCGCCCTGCGCTCGTGGGGCGTGGAAGCGCTCATGACCTAGGTCGCGTCCTAGTCCGACCCAAGACCGCAGAAGAGCGGCAGCTTGTGGAAGACCTGCTCGGACTTGAGGCTGCTTTGGAGCTTCGGCTCTCCCTCGCAGCGAGGAGGCTGCGAGCGCGGCGCTGCATGGGTCTCGTTCGAGACTCTGCGACGGGGACGCTCACCGAACAGGTGGCGCGCTTTGACACGCTGTCTTCCCGGAGCGCGACAGAGCTGGCGGTGGGTGACGACCGCGCGCGATCATTAGCCGTGTGTCTCCTCGACCCTGCCTTTGGGGTCCGGCACGCTGCTCTCAAGGGCGTGGACCGCGAGGTCTTGGAGATCAGCGCTGGGCTGGCGATCCTCCAGGCGAGCCAGGCTGGATTTGTCTCCCTCAGCGATGAGGAGGCATCCAATATCGCCCGCAGAGTAGACCGGTCTGCAGCGCTCTTGCGCACGCTGACGTCCGACCTGGACCTCTTGGAGGCGAGCACGTTTTCCGGGGAGCCGATTCAAGATGGAGCAGTCGATGCCTTGATCGAGGCTGCTCGGACACCCCGTTTGGACGTGCGGGCGCGCCTCCTTGGGAAACTCCTCGACCCCATCCAAGACCAGGTCAGGCGTATGGCCAAGAGCTTGTCATGTCCTCGACTCCGCGTTGTGCTTTCGGCGGAGCTGGCGCTTCGAGACGTAGCGCTGATTAAGGCGGCAGGTCGCGTAGAGGAGCTCGACCGCTTGGTCCCAGGACGGATCCCTGAGGAGTTGGTGCCTGCGGAGATCCGAAAGATGAGCAAACAGGACAGGCACAGTCTCGCCCTCCGGCACGCACAGGAGGGCTTGGTTGAAGATCCCTTCTCTCCAGAGCTCACGTTCTATGCAGCTGTCGCGACGGATTGGGTCACGGATGCAATGCGATCACGCCCCTGGTTCGACCGTTACCTTGCACTGAGGGGCATCCGTGCCCATGACCACCGGACCTATCAGGGTCGAAAGCTAGAGCCAGACGAGCAGAGAGCACTCGATGTTGTCCAACTCGGCGGTTGAGCCCTCCCCGATGGTATAAAAGGGGTCCACTTTGGAGCGTTCCGGACGCCCCTGCGCCCCCACACTTGGTGGCGAGAGACCCACTTGCAGCCACTGAGACCCAATCGATGCGTAGCGCCCAATTGCTCTCCCCTGAGACCATGGTCTTCGACACCACCCTGATCCCCATGGCGGCAGACCGCCCTGGTGACGACCCCATCTTCCGCCTCGACGCCGAGGCGAGGAAGCGTGCGGCAGCTGGCGACTCGATCTTGAACGCCACGATCGGTGCACTCCTGGAGGACGACGGCACCCTCGCGATCTTGCCCTCTGTCAGTGACGCTGTCGCGGCCGTCGATCCCCACCGCGCAGCCGCCTACGCTCCGATCTCTGGTGAGCCGGCCTTTCAGCAGGCGGTGATCGATGACACCTTCCGCAACAGCCCTCTCAACGAGTTCGCTGTCGCAGCTGCCACTCCTGGCGGCACGGGAGCGATCCTGCACGCGATCACGAACTTTTTGGAGCCAGGCCAGTCGATCCTCGTTCCTCAGTACTACTGGGGTCCTTACCAGATCATCGCGTCGCACACGGCGCGCAAGGTCGAGACCTTCAACATGTTCAATTCTGAGGGGCGCTTCGACTTGGAGGCCTTCGATACGGCGCTCGCAGGTCAGCTCGACAGACAAGGTCGCGCGCTCTTCATCTCCAACTTTCCGTGCAACAACCCGACCGGTTATTCCCTCGACGACGCGGAGTGGGAGGGGCTCTCAGAGGTGATCGAAGGACAGGCGAAGAAGGGCCCCGTCTCCTTCCTCCTCGACCTCGCGTACGCTCGCTTTGGCGCGGCCGGCTCTGAGCGCTGGGTCGAGCACGTAGAGCGCTTCGCTCACTGCGCCCAGCTGCTCGTCGCCTGGACCGCCTCGAAGGCCTTCGCTCAGTACGGCGCACGCGTCGGAGCCCTCATCGCGGTCCATCCCGACTCCGCCGAGCGAGATCGGCTGAAGGCAGCGATGGGCTTCGCTTGTCGTGGGACGTGGTCTAATTGCAACCATCAGGCGATGGTCGCAATCACTGAGCTCCTGCTCGATCCGGACAAGCGGCGACGTGCGACGGGCGAGCGCGAGGTGCTCAAGCGGCTCCTCCGCGAGCGGGTCGACGCCTTCAATCAGGCGGCGGGGGAGACCTCCTTGCATTACCCCAGGTACGAGGGAGGCTTCTTCGTCAGCGTCTTCACCCCAGACGCCGAGAAGACCGCGGCGCGCATGCGTGAGTTAGGGGTCTATGTCATCCCCCTTGAGGGGGCTGTTCGTATCGCGCTCTGCTCGACGCGTGCGCAGGATGTTCCGCGCCTCGTCGCTGCCCTTGAGGAGGGTCTGGCTGCGGTCGGAGGTGCAGGGTGAGCTCCATACCGCACGCCTATGGACCTCGCGTCCATTTGGCAGGCGGTTCGTTCGTCAGCACTGCGCTCGCGCGCGCTTCGACCGAAGAGATCTCCAGGACTGAGCTCCTGGCCCTGGTGCGCTCGGTCTACGAGGTCCTGCTCGCCTCGGCCCTCGAAGAGTTCCCCCAAACGCAGACCGAGGTTGCGACAAGGATGGCGTCCAAGCACCCGGACGACGCCGTCTGGCGCGGTGAGGTCGCCGCAGACACAGGCTCTGTGGTGATCTGTGACGTGATCCGCGCAGGGATCCTGCCCGCTCAGCTCTGCTTCGAGCGCCTCTCGCAGCTTCTCCCGAACGCAGACGTCCGTCTCGATCACCTGAACATCGCACGCAGCACAGACGAGGCGGGGCGCGCGACCGGGGCAGACCTCTCTGGGAGCAAGGTCGGCGGCCCGGTCGAGGGGGCAGTGCTCGCCCTGCCTGATCCCATGGGAGCTACAGGCGCGACGACGATCTGCGCTCTGGAGCATTACTTCGAGCACTACGGGAGGCCCGCCAAGATCATCGTCATGCCGATGATCTGCACCCCGGAGTTTCTTCGCGCGGTCCTCGACTTCGACGAGAGCATCACGGTCCATGCGGGGAGGCTGGATCGAGGGCTCTCATCGGCGGAGGTGCTCGCGTGCACTCCCGGAGAGCGTTGGGCCGAAGAGCGCGGTCTGGATGACACCAACTACATCGTCCCCGGAGCAGGCGGCGTGGGCGAGGTGCTCAACAACTCCTGGTGCTAGCTGCTCAATCCGCTGTGAGGCGGTAGAGGCGGTACAGGTCGTAGGGCTCACGCTCTCCTCTGGCATTTGGACGCTGGAGGATCGTGTCCGGGCTCCTCCAAAGGAGCTCGTAGCCAGGGAGGCTCGCGAGGGTGTCATCGTCCTGCGAGAGGAGCGCCGCGGCAGCGGTCCCGGAGGCGGGGGCTTGCCCGTCTGCGAGGCCAGCCGTGTATGTGGAGAGGAACCCTAGGGTGAAGCGGTCGACGAGGAGGTAGCGGCAGTCTCGCTCGTTGCGAAGCGCTCGCTTGAACTCTGTGGCGTCTGAGTGGAAGAAGCCCGTCAGGAAGAGCTCGGCTGCACGTCGGCTGGAGTCGAGCTCGTACTTGGGCTGGACCAAGATGGGGCGGCGGGTGTGGGTCAGGATTGCGGAGGAGTTCATGAAGTCGCTGGCGACTGCTTCCCCCATGGGGACATGCTCACGGATGGCTGAGACCATCGCGCTCAGCTCAGCCTGGCGGCCGGGGGGCTTGTACCAGGAGAGCTCCTGGGTCGTGACGTGCCTTGCGAAGAGGCCTGCTTGGGCGAGGAGGAGCGCGAGCGCCAAGCTGCGCCCGCGCTCGTGGCGCGCCAGGAGGGCAGCTCCTGCCGCCGAGAGCAGCGCGGCGGGCAAGATAAGGACGCGTGTGATGAGCCAGGCGGCAGCCACAGAGAGGAGGACGAGGGAGCGAGCGAAGGGCGAGAGCAGGTCTCGTTTGAACGCCGCAGCTAGCCCGAGAGAGGCGAGACCCAAGGAGAGGAGGGCCGCTGTGAGCTGAGAGGTCTCGAAGGGTCCTTGCCAGAGGAGGCGGGCGTCGAAGGAGAGGGCGGTCGGGTCCAAGGGGCGCTGGCCGAGGTGGACGAGCTTGGCGAAAAGGAGTTCGTGGACGTGGGAGTCTTCGAGGATTCCACCGCCGAGGAGCCTAGACGAGATGGCGCCCAGGAAGAGGACACCGATCCCCTCAGCGATCCTGCGGGGGCGATCCAAGCCGGGGCGGTTGGCGAGGGCAGCGGCGGCGAAGGCGCAGATCGTAGGTGTGAGGAAGAGCAGCCGCGCGCGTCCTACGGGAAAGAGCGCGACTGTGAGGGCTGCTGCGAGCGGTAACAAGAGCCCTACCTCGGCAGAGATCGGACGCACTCTCGCGACGAGGACGGACAAGAGCAGGCAGCCCGCGATGAGGAGTGTGAAGTGTGCGCTCGCGTGCCATGTGGCTAGGGAGAGACCGATGAGGACCCCCGCGAGGAGGTGGTCAGAGCGTTCACCGGTCCGTCGACAACGAAGGATCGACCAGAGGCTTGCCATGAGGAGCGGGAAGGCGAGGTCTTCGCGGAGGAAGAGGACCCCCGCCGAGCGGTAGGCTGCAGGGACGAGGGTCCAGAGGAGCGCTGCGTAGATCCCCCAGCGCGCAGAGCCACTCCATTCGCGCGCGACCCCGTACACGCCGACGAGGCCGCAGGCTGCGGTGAGCGCCATCAACAAGAGCGCCACCTCGTGTAGGGGTCGCTCTCCACCGACGAGGAGGTGAGCCCAGGCGATCAGGTACTCCTGACCGATGGTGAGAGAGGCTGGCAGGTTCAATCCTGCAGGGTGTTCGACGAGGGGGTCTGCGGAGAGCTCGGTTGGGGCGAACCCTCCGTTCTCGACGATCCGAGAGGTGACGTAGTGGACGAGGGCGGGGTCGCTCTTCAGCAGGCCCTCGGCGGTCGCGCTTGCGAAGTTCGTGTCGTGCCGCGCGATCTGCACGCGCACAAAGGCGGAGAACAGAACGAGGGCTAGGAGGACGAGGCAGATTCGTCCGCTCTTGAGCCGGCTCGGTTCAGTGGCTTCCAAGGGGTCCTAGTCTTGCTCGTCCGTTTCGATGACCTCAACGTCCACCACACGGGCTCGCGAGCTGCTGCGGACGATCTTGGTCATTTGTAGGCGCGCCTCCGAGTCCCTTGACCCGCTCTGGCGTGTAAAGAAGAGGTCCGTGAGGAGCGCGACCACCCACAGGGCGAGGTAAGGACCCTCGAGACCGCCGCCCTCGTTAAGTGCCCATGCATAGGTCAGGGTGGTCCAAGGCAGGAACAGGAAGCCGAGGAAGGGCCAGAGGTTCCCCTCATAAGCGCGCCCGAGGTAATCGCCAGAGAGGAACAGCACGAACAGGGCAAGGCGAGGGCCCATGAGCATCAGGCAGCCGAGGCAGCACTTCATCATCGGAGTGTACGCGAGCACGCTTTCTCGGAGGGAATGGTTCGTCCGTGGATGGGCTGGGATACCTTTTCGGTGGCGCCACCTGCCGATCCGATGAGCTTCGATCTTGCTGCCTATGCTGCGCTGTTCTCAGCTTGCACCTGGGGACTGGGCTCCCTCCTGTTCCGCAGGGTCCTGGCAGACCCTGACCCGGAGCGACGGCCAGGGGCTGCGTCCGCGTGCATGATCAAGAACGTCACGGCGTGCACCGTGTTCGTAGGTGTCTGGGCCATCGTGGGGGGTGCGGTCCCAGAGGCGAGCGCCCTCAGTTGGCTCGTGTGGAGTGGGCTGATCGGGTTCGCGATCGGTGACGCGCTCTTCTTCGGGGCTGTCGCGCGCTGTGGTGTGCAGGTGACAGGTGTCGTAGCACAGCTCAACGTGCCCACCGCCGCGATCTTGTCTTGGGCGTTCTTGGGCGAGGGCCTGAGCCTCCAAGAGCTCGGCTCGATGGCGCTGGTCTTGGGCGGCGCCACGCTCGTGATCTTGGATGACCCCAAGGCCAAGGCGGAGTCCATCGGCTTCAAGCGGCACGGGAGGGCTAAGGTGGAGTCCATCGGTCTAAAGCGGCACGGGGTCTATCTCGCCCTCATCTGCGCGGTCTGCCAGGGGGCTGGGGTCATGCTCGGGCACGGCGGCATGCACGGGGTCGAGGTTGTGCCAGGGACCGTCATCCGGCTCTTCGCTGGCGTTGTCGGAGCCTTCGTGCTCTCGACGGTCTTCGACCTCGGGGCTCTCTTGGGCAGGCGCAGGGGCGGCGAGACTGCAGCGCTCGTTCGCCCCCTCCGTCACCCGGAGATAATGAAGCGCCTGCTCTTCGCCGCTCTCATCGCGTCGGTGATCAATCTTTTGCCCTATCACTTCGCCATACGCGAGCTCCGCGGCGGCATCAGCGCCGTGCTCTTTGCGACGGCCCCGCTCTTCACCCTGCCCCTCGGACCCCTCTTCGGCGAACGGCATGGATGGCGCGCAGTGTTGGGAACCCTGTTCGGCTTTTTGGGCGTCGCCGGGATCTTCTCAGCGGGTTGAACTGCTGACCCGATGAGGGGTGAGGCATCCCACCTTATCCAACGAAACCTCGCGCTGGTGGTAGGGTTGGGTGCGGCCCGTGCATCGCTCATCAACAGCACAAGACCAATGAAACA
>Ga0310342_100002634_pt1 | contig 11582 bp, 11 predicted proteins | sample S15DNA20500_MG_FD_206155 | JGI IMG/M metagenome (GOLD analysis project Ga0310342, IMG submission 206155) | Marine microbial communities from station ALOHA, North Pacific Subtropical Gyre - S1503-DNA-20-500_MG | ecosystem: Environmental > Aquatic > Marine > Oceanic | place: Pacific Ocean: North... | reverse complement strand
AGTAAAATTTGGGATCCCCGGCTACCGGGAAGAGGACCTGGAAAATGGACGGGGCGAAAACCCCCTGAGGATCTTCGCCCCGCCTATAGCCATTTCAGCCTGCCAGGCCCTACTTGCCACTGGCCGTAGGGGAGCCGTCGGCCGGCAGATCACCGAGCGCGTACTGGAAGCCGGCGAGGTAGTGCTGCAGGACGAGAGGGTTGTAGTAGATCTCGTTGCGATGGCCCAGGGAGCAGTAGAAGGTACGCCCCTTGCCGTAGGTGCTCACCCAGCTGATGGGATAGAACTCTTTGCGGCCATCATTGCGCTTGAGATTCATCTTGCTGCCGTCAAGGGCGAGCAACATCCGACGGTCGGTGGGCAGGGCCGTTTTGAGCCGGAATTGGTAGATCTCATCCTTTACCTCGAGGCCCTTGCCATCGAAACACTTGTTCACGGCGTGGTCAGGTTCGAGGTTCTTGATGGGCACGAGCTGATGCCAGGGGTGTCCGGCAAAAGCTCCCCCCATCATGTCGTTGTAGTCCTTCCAGTTCTTATAGGTGTCGGTGCCGGAGTGGGTACCGGCGAGGCCCTTGCCGCTCTTGACGAAATCGACCAGGTTCTTCTTCAGGCGTTCCTCACGCTCGAGAGCGGCCTTCTTCCCCTCGGCATCCTTGGGCAGCCTGCGCGGACGAAAGAGCTCCCCGGTGGTATTGAGCATGATGACAGCGTCAAATTCCTTGAGCTTGTCGGCCTCGAACATCGAATCATCTTCAGAGTGAACCGCTGTATAGGCTCCCGTCTTCTCACCAAGCATCGCCAGGGATTTGGCTCCCACCGCGATCGAGCCGTGGCGAAAACCGTTGGTCTTCGAAAAAATCAACACCTTGCGGGCCTTCTTCGCCTTGGCCGGAGCTGACTTGGGAAGGGCCGCATTGATCTTCTCGATGATGTCAGGCTTCACCTGCGCGAACAGCTCAGCGCCGCTAAAGACCACCGAACAACAAATAGAAATCGCAGCGGCAAACAAAGTGAGTTTTCTCAACATGAATAAGCTCCTAATCCTCATGGTTCATGAACAGCCGTACTCGGCCATGTATTGCTCTACAAGCGATATATAGTAAGCTCCCGGCCGTAAACCGGGCAAGCCCCGCGAGGGGTCTTTCTGAATTGCCCGGCGATAGAGGCTATGATGATTGTTCGCAGGCTGTTAATCTCCTGAGAATTCAATCGGCCACACCCTGGAGATTATAGGCTTAGCATAGTCAACCTCAGAACTCCAAGTGAAGAGATGAATACCAAGAGCGAAGAGAAACCAACGAGCCTCGAGACCAAAGCCTCCGGGAGAAAACTCGGAGAACCCGGTTTCGACGATGCGCAGACTTTCAAGGTCAACTGGGTTGACAGCATCCCCTACCTCGCTGTCCATGCCGGCTGCATCGCGGTCTTCTGGGTCGGCATCAGCTGGATCGCCGTGGCCTGCGCCGTCCTTCTCTACCTCGCTCGCATGTTCTTCATCACCGCCTTCTACCATCGGTATTTCTCCCACAGGAGCTTCAGAACCTCCCGAGTCTTCCAGTTCATCGGCGCGGTAGGCGGCTGCGCCGCCCTGCAACGCGGACCGATCTGGTGGGCTGCGCACCACAGGCATCACCATTGCACCTCGGACACTGAGCTGGACCGCCACTCTCCACGGAAAAAAGGCTTCCTCTACAGCCACATGGGCTGGTTCATGACGGATGAGTATAACGTCACCGATGAGAAATACGTGGCCGACTGGATGAAGGTGCCGGAGCTTAAATTCATCAACCGCTTCTACTGGCTGGCCGGTATTCTTCTCGGGGCCGGCCTGCTTGGAGCCGGCGCCCTCCTGCCCGAGGCCTTCGCCACCAGCGCCGGACAGCTCTTCGTCTGGGGATTCTTCATCTCGACCGTCGCGGTCTACCACGGGACCTATACGATCAACTCGCTGGCGCACGTATTCGGCAGACGGCGCTTTAAAACCACCGACGACAGCCGTAACAATCTCCTCCTGGCGCTCATAACCCTGGGAGAAGGCTGGCACAACAACCATCACCATTACTCCAGCTCGGCCCGCCAGGGCTTCCGCTGGTGGGAGCTCGATGTAACCTACTACATCCTCAAGACCCTCTCCTGGGCGGGCATCGTCTGGAATCTCCGCCCCGTGCCGGAACACGTGTTGGCTGAAGCTCGCTCCAATAAGCTCCATCCCCTTCACTCGGAGGGAGAGGAGACCGCGGCAAGAGAAATGGACACTGCCGCCTGAGAGAGAGCTCGAGCACTCCCCCGGGCGCATCAGGCTCAAATCGTTGCCTGTATATGTTTATTCCCCCGAACTGCCCCCCATAGAATTTTAGCGACCCAGGCTGGTACCCAGGATATGAAAGCCCTCTTTCTCGAAGAGCCCGGACAACCCCTGCGGATGCTGGAGCGACCGGACCCGGTTCCCGGGCCGGGAGAGGTCGTCGTAACCCTCGACGCCGCATCACTCAACCGCAGGGACTATTGGATAACCCAGGGACTCTATCCCGGCATCAGAACCCCTGTAGTGCTCGGCTCCGATGGGGCGGGCGTGGTGAGCGCGACCGGTGACGGCGTCGACAGCGAGCTCGCGGGCAAGGAGGTCCTAGTCAATCCTGCAAAAAACTGGGGCGAAGATCCAGCCGCGCAGGGCGCCGACTTCGAGGTCCTCGGAATGCCCACTGACGGGACCTTCGCGACCCACCTGGTGACCACGCCCGGGCAACTGCTCTCCATACCCGGGCATCTCGGCATGCGGGAAGCCGCCGCGCTTCCCATCGCGGCGCTGACCGCCTGGCGGGCGGTATTCACGCAGGGGAAGCTGCGCGCGGGACAAAAAATTCTCATCACCGGCATCGGCGGCGGCGTAGCCCTCTTCTGCGCCCAGCTCGCCATCGCCGCAGGGGCGGAGGTCTACCTGACCTCCTCCTCGGAAGAGAAAATTGACCGGGTGGTAGAGATGGGCGCCCGGGGCGGGGTCAATTACCGCGGCGCTGACTGGGCGAAGGAATTTCGCGACCGCCACGGACAGGTCCAGCTCATCGTGGATGGGGCCGGCGGAAAAGACTACTCGAGACTCCTCGATATCGCCCTGCCGGCCGGCCGGCTCGTCAGCTACGGCTCCACCGCCGGGGCGCCGGAGAGCCTCGACCTCTTCAGGATCTTCTGGAAACAGCTCAGGATCATCGGCTCGACCATGGGTACTGTCGATGAGATGGAAGCCCTGCTCGAATTCATCACCACCCACCAGCTCCACCCAATCATCGACAGCGTCTATCCGCTCGCCGATGGCAATGTGGCGCTTGATTGCATGAAGAACCACGGCCAGTTTGGTAAGCTGGTACTTGATTGCGGCGAAGCCTGACTGAAAACAACCCCGGAGAAAATGAGATGACCAGGACCCTGGCACTCTGTCTTTTATTCGCGGCGGCATGGTCCCTGCCGGTCCCGGCGCTGCGAGCCCAGGAAAAAAAAGACCGAGACACGCTGGTGAGGGACGACCTCAAGGAGATGCGGGATTCAGACCTGTGGATCTACAACGATGTGGACAAAGGTTTCGAGCTCGCCCGCAAGACCTCGAGACCGCTGCTGATCGTCTTTCGCTGAATCCCGTGACACGCCTGCGAAGGCTTCGACGTGCAGGTTGCACGTCCCCGAGATTCAGAACTGAGAAAGCTGCTGAAGAAATTCGTCTGTGTGAGGGTGATCCAGGGAAACTCACTCGACCTGGAGCTCTTTCAGTTCGACTACGACCTCACCTTCGCCGCCTTCTTCATGAACGCGGACCGGACCATCTACGGACGCTACGGAACGAGATCGAGCCGGCAGACACCCGAGCGTGACATCTCGATGCGAGGCTTCGTGAGCGCGCTCGAAGGCGCCCTGGAACTGCACGGCAGGTTCCCATCGGTCAGAAAATCCCTCGCCGCCAAGCGGGGAGGAAAGCCCCGCTACCCGGTGCCGGAGCACTACCCCACTCTCAAAAGATTCACTCCCCTGCTCAACTACGGCGGCAAGGTAGCCCAGAGCTGCCTGCACTGCCACCAGATCAACTCCGCGGAAATAGAGATGCTCCACTCAAAAAATGACCCCCTGCCCGAAAAGACCTTCTATCCATGGCCCCTGCCCGGCTCCATCGGGCTGAGACTCTCAGCCAGCGAGAAGGCCCTGGTGCTGAAAGTCGATCCCGCCTCCGCGGCTCAGAAGGCCGGCTTCCGCCGCGGCGATGAGATCCTCTCATTCCAGAACCAGCCGATTCTGTCGATCGCCGACATCCAATGGGTCCTCCACAACGCTCCGTCACCCGCGAAGCTGACGGCGGTTGTGAAACGGACGGGGAAGAACACCCGGCTCAACCTGGACCTCGATGCGGGCTGGAGAAGGAACATCGACATCTCCTGGCGGGAAAGCTCCTGGCCGCTTCGGCGTATGGGCCTGGGTGGGATGGTCCTGGAAGACCTGCAGGATTCAAACCGAAAAAAGAGAGGCCTCGACGGCATGGCCCTGTGGGTCAAGCGTGTCGGACAATACGGCCAGCATCGAACAGCGAAGGACGCGGGCTTCCGCAAGGGCGACATCGTCGTTGAATTCGACGGTATCCGCGAACGCCTCAGTGAAACCGGGATCCTCGCGCACGTGTTTCAGAAGCGAAAGCCCGGAGACGTCATCTCCGTCAAGATCCTGCGCGGCGACAAGCGAAAGCTGCTCAAGCTCCCGATAAAATAGTCGATAACAGGTTATGCGTGGATTCCCGATTCGCCTGCTGCTGCTACTGTCCCTCTACACATCCCTGATGAGCACGGGTTGCAATCCTCCCCCACCCTCTCCCCGAACGGAACCTGGAGCGAAGGAGAGCCCCGAAGCGACCGGGCACCAGCGAATGGTACGGCTCCTTGCCGAATACGCCGAAACCGCGCGTAAGGAAAACCGCTACTACGGCGACAGCCTCGCCCGGGACTACAACAGGCAGCTTGAGCAGCTCGCCGCCAGCGCCCCGCCGCAGACCCGCTGGAAGCTCTGCCGCCTCGCGGGCGTCGCCGAGCTCAGGGCCGGCAACGAGGAGAAGGGAATCAGGCTCCTGGAGACCGCCTACAGCCTCCTGCCGAAGGTCAGCTCCAGGATCGGCGTCGAGTACGCCGCCGAAACGGTCTTCCGGCTGGGGGTCGGCCATATGAGAAGAGGAGAAACGCTCAACTGCTGCGCGCGCTTCACCCCGGAGAGCTGCATCCTGCCAATCCGCGGTGGAGGAATCCACACCGACCAGGCGAGCTCGCGCCAGGCCATCAAATATTTCGCCGGGGCCATGGAGCTGCTGCCGCCTGGAAGCGACATCTACATGGCCTCCCGGTGGCTCCTGAACATCGCCTATATGACGCTGGACGGCTATCCCGCCCAGGTTCCCCTCCCCTACCTCATACCCGAGGCGGCCTTCCACTCGAAGACCGACTTTCCCCGCTTCGAGAACGTCGCCCCCCGGCTGGGGATCGACCGCTTCAACTGCTCCGGGGGGGTGGTCATCGACGACTTCAACAACGACGGCTACCTCGACGTGCTCAGCTCTACCTGGGAGCCCGGGGGACAGATCCGCCTCTTCACCAGCGCCGGGAGCGGGAAGTTCGAGGACAGGACAGTCGGCAGCGGGCTTGAGGGTATCTTTGGAGGCCTGAACCTGGTCCAGGGAGACTATGACAACGACGGCTACCTGGACTTCCTCGTGCTCAGGGGAGCCTGGCTCGGCGACAAGGGACGCCAACCCAACTCCCTCATCAGGAACCGGGGCGGGCTGCGCTTCGAGGACGTCACCTTTGACGCGGGCCTGGGAGAATCTCATTATCCCACCCAGACCGCGGGCTGGGCCGACTACGACAACGATGGCGACCTCGATCTCTACATCGGAAACGAGACCACGAAGAGCCTGGCCGCTCCCTGCCAACTCTTTCGCAACGAGGGAAATGGCACCTTCCGGGACGTGGCAAGTGAAGCGGGTGTCGCCAACTCCCGCTTCACCAAGGGCATCACCTGGGGAGATTACGACAACGACAATGACCAGGATCTCTACATCTCGAACCTGGGGGAGGAAAACCGGCTCTACCGAAACAACGCAGATGGGACCTTTACCGACATTGCTCCCGAGGCAGGGCTCACGCGGCCTCTCAAGAGCTTCCCGGTCTGGACCTGGGACTACGACAATGACGGCAACCTCGACATCTTCGTCTCGAGCTATGATGGGCAGACCCAGGATATCGCCCGGCACCTCCTGGGAAAACCCGGGAAGTACAGGCCGGCGAAGCTCTACCGGGGTGACGGTAGGGGCGGCTTCACGGATACGGCCGCGGAGGCCGGACTGGATTTCCCGATGCTGCCGATGGGATCCAATTTCGGAGATCTCAACGGCGATGGTTATCTCGACTTCTACCTCGGCACCGGCGACCCTGAGTACGCTTCTCTCATGCCCAACCTGATGCTGCTGGGCGGGGAGGAAAAGCGCTTCGTGGACGTGACCATGGCCGGCGGCTTCGGTCATCTCCAGAAGGGACACGCGGTCTCCTTCGCCGACATCGACCTGGATGGCGATATCGACGTCTTCGAGCAGATGGGCGGCGCCTACATCGGCGACCGCTACCGGGACCTGCTCTTCGAGAATCCCGGCTTCGGCAACCATTGGATCCGCGTACGCTGCAGGGGCGTAACCTCCAATCGCTCGGCGATCGGGACCAGGATCCGGGTAGAGGTCGAAACCGGCGCGGCCAGGCGGTCGATCTACCGCAGCGTCACCAGCGGCGGCAGCTTCGGAGCCAACCCGCTGTCTCAGCTCATCGGACTTGGAAAGTGCGAGCGCATTACGGCCCTCGAGATTCACTGGCCCACAAGCGGAACCGTGCAGCATTTCGGAGATGTTCGGCTCGATACGGCCTTCTCAATTACCGAGGGTAGTGACGAGCTGGGCACGGCTCCCGCCGACGATGGAAAGTGACCCCCAATCAATTTTTGGTCTATCATCCGCGACCCCGGTCGATTTAATATCCCGGTTGGTTTAAGGAAATCGAGCCGGTTTTTCATCGAGGTAAGCTCATGGCGTACTGCAATCAATGCGGAGAGAAGATACAAAAAGACGCCACCTTCTGCGATCACTGCGGCGCCAGCCTCGTCGAAGATGAATCTGGGGGCCCTCGCCTTTACGGGAAGCCACCACCCCTTCAGGACGCTGAAAGCTCACCCGAGCCCGCCCCCAGCGAGCCTGCGGAAAAAAGCTATCCCGCCGGGCATGTGCCCAACCACCTGGTAAAAGCCATCATCGCGACCCTCTGTTGTTGTATGCCGGCCGGGGTCGCGGGAATCGTCTACGCCGCCCAGGTGGATGGCCACCTGAGAAGCGGCGACCTTGCCGCCGCCCAGGAGTCCAGCAAGAAGGCTAACTTCTGGAGCAACCTGGCGATCGCCGGCGGCTTCATTGTCGTCATCTTCTATATTCTCGTAGGCCTGGCCGAACAGGGCGCAGGCGGCTTTTAAGCGGGCCCGAGGTGCGAATCGTCAAGGGAACGCGAATCTCCGGGAGCGAAAGGCGCCAGGCCGCCAGGACCCTGGTGATCGTCTCGCTCGCTCTCGCCGTACTCTATTGCATTGCCCTCTACTACCCGCTGGGTCAATACTCCTTCTATCCCCGCTGTCCGTGGAAGCTCGTGACCCAGACCCACTGCCCCGGCTGCGGTGTGCTTCGAGGGGCCACCCTGATGGTCCATGGCGACCTGCTGGCTCTTACCAGGTTCAACCTCCTCGCCCTCGCGACGCTCCCCTACCTTGCCTTCCACTTCCTGTCCGTCCTCTGCGCGGCAGCCCTGGGCTATAGGCCGCCCTCGCTCTCCCTCGGCCGCCGGGGCATTCACGTCCTGCTGGTGGTGCTCGTTCTCTACACCCTGGCGCGAAACCTCATCCCGGCGCTCGCGCCCGGCCATTACCTGGTCCCGAGTTGAGAGCGGTTTTTCCATCGAGAGGGAAAAATGGAGCGGGTGAAGGGAGTCGAACCCTCGACATTCAGCTTGGGAAGCTGACGCTCTACCACTGAGCTACACCCGCTCTATACTCACGACAGAGGCGGATTGTATCACCGCCCGAAGCCGCCGTGCAAGACGGGACGGGCGGCTCATTCTCCGGGTCTTCTTTCGTTTGCTTTTCCCAGTCCGAAGGAACCTGTACAATAAAATCAACTCGCGACGCGCCACCAATCCGGCGACGCGGGGTTTAAGGCCGCGGCTTTCGTTGATGACTGCCTGTCGGGTTCTGAGTCTGTCGACTCGCCTGGTTTCCACCCTGGAGAAAGACATGGAAATGAAGTTTCGAAGCGTTCGAAAATCGTGGCCCACGCTCCTGGTCGCTGCCACGTTGACCCTGTTCAACGGTTCAGCCACGGCCCAGTCCGCCTTTGTCCGGGGTGATTCCAACCTCGATGAAACAGTCGACATCAGCGATGGGGTGGCGACGCTCGGCTATCTCTTCCTCGGCGGACCGGCGCTCAATTGCCTTGACGCCGCGGACGTTGATGACTCCGGAGAGGTCCTGCTCAACGACGCGGTCTACCTCTTCGCCAACCTCTTCTCCGGCGGGCGCGCCATACCGGCTCCCTATCCCGGCTGCGGTATGGACACGACCTCCGACCGGCTCGGCTGTGAGAGGTCTACCTGCGATGATGATCCCGGCGGCGGCGAGCCGCCCGTTGAAGGCGACCGGACGCTGGGCTCCCAGCCCATCACCTGGACAGACAACGTGACCATCACCTACCTCGATGACATGATGGTCATCGAGAGCGATGGAATCCCCCAGCACGAAACCGGCCCCTGGCCCGGCAACCCCAACTCCATCGGCGAACAGAACTACGAGGTTGAGATCCCGCTGGAGCCCGAGCTTGCCGAGACGAACACCGACACCCAGCTGGGCATCATGGCCATCGGCATCAACGGCGTGGTGATGTTCAATCCCTACGAAGGCGGCGGCGGCGTGGTACCCCAGAACTGGCTCGATGACTGCAACGCCCATCCTTCTCCCGGCAACATGTACCACTATCACAAGATGCCGACCTGCTGGATGGACGACACCCCGGGAGAACATTCCTGGATCTACGGCTTCTCCCTCGATGGGTTCGCGATCTACGGTCCCAACGGAGAAAACGGGCGTCCGCCAGCCGACCTCGATGAATGCAACGGGCACTTCGGCCCCACCCCGCGGGAGCCCGAAGGTGAATACCACTACCACATGACGACCGAGTTCCCCTTCATCCTGGGCTGCTACAGTGGACGAGTGACCCTGCGGGGCGGAGGCGGGCCCGGTGGCGGAGGAAGACCGCCTCCACCTCCACGGCCTCCGCGGCCTCCTCCGCGGCCTGGGGGCTAAGGCCCCTGAGCGGGAATCCGCTGAGATGAACCGTTTCACTCCATTCAGACGCCCATGAACCACTGGCGCCCGGGAATCCAGCTGCTGCTTATCGCGACCCTCTCGCTCTCCTGCGATGAACGCGGGTCGCGGCGGACCGCGTCTCCCGCGCAGGAGACCGTCTCCGTGCCCGCCTCACCCTACTCCTCCGGCGACCGGGAGCCTGCCGGCCCCGAGGTCGACACCTCCGATCCTCGCCTGGTGAAAAAAGACGGGAGGTTTTCCTTCGAGGGCAGCCCCTTCACCGGCTCCATCACCGAACACTACCCGGATGGAGCGCTGAAAAGCAGGATCTCGTACCGCGGGGGTCTCAAGGATGGCCTCTACCGCTCCTGGTGGCCCGGCGGAGCCACCAGGGTAACGCTTCACTACCGGGGCGGCCGCAAGAACGGACCGCAGGAGGCCTGGTGGGAAAACGGCAACAGGCGCTACACCTTCACCACCCTGCCCGGCGGCCCGGAAGGGAAAAAAGAGGAGTGGTACGAAAACGGCCGGCAATACCGCCTGATGAACTACAAGGATGGAATGGAAGATGGCCTGCAACAGGGCTGGTATCGTGATGGCCGCCAACACTTCAACTACGTCTATCGAGACGGCAGGCGCTACGGACTGCCCGGCAGGAGGCTCTGCGAAAGCGGAGAAAAATAGCCGGAAGCGGCGATGTAAAAGAACCATGGAAATATCACGAAGGATCAGCTGCGTCTTTCTCTGCCTGGCCCTCGCCGCCGCCGGCTGTGGGCGATCTCCCGGCGACCAGCAGGGTGCGCGACGGGGAAAATCCAGGCTCCCGGTCTACAACAGCAAAAAGCTGCTGCCTGCCTGGCTTCATGAAGACCCGATCCCGGAAAACGACCTCCACCACGTTCTCGACTTCAAGCTGACCGACCAGCGCGGCAAGCAGCGCGCCCTCGCCGACCTCGACGGCAAGATCTACGTCTCCTACTTCTTCTTCGCCAGCTGCTCGGGAATCTGCCTGAAGATGGCCGAGCAGCTCAAAAAGGTGCAGGGCCACTTCAGCGACAGGGACGAGGTGCGCCTCGTCGGCCACTCGGTCACCCCTGGAATCGACACACCCGAGGCGCTCACGGCCTACGGAGAACAGAAGGGTATCAACGCCGAGAGGTGGTACCTCCTCACCGGGGCGAAAAAAGACATCTTCGACCTGGCCCGGAAGTCCTATTTCGCGGTGACCGACGGCCGGGACGACGACTACAAGACCCTGATCCACACCGAGAACCTGGTCCTCGTCGACAAGGAGAACCTGATCCGAGGGGTCTACAACGGCACCTTCCCCCAGGACGTCAACCGGCTGGTAGAGGACATCACGGTCCTCCTGGAAGAACAGGCCGCTACCCCCGCGGGCTCCTGAAAAACCTCCATCTCCGCGGTTTTCAGCCCTTCGCGAAGGGTTTCCCCGGCGGGCCATCGAGCCCTGCCGTCCTCGTCTATTGTCGTGGTGGGCGCACTGGTGTTCAATGGCCCGGGTGAATAGCCCGGCGGCGGAAATCGTCATAGTTTCCGATGGCACAGCCAGTACCGGCAGGCATGAAGCGGAAGATCGAGACTCCACTCTATGAACGCTGAAGTGAATCAGAAGCCCCGCTGCCTGGTGATCCTCGCGGCCTACACCCTCATCGCCATCATCCTGACCTGGCCGCTCGCCGCGCAATTTACCAGCCACGTCCCGGGCGGCAACAATGACCTCTTCCAGAACTACTGGAACCTCTGGCTGTGGAAGACCTCGTTCTTCGAGCAGGGAGTTTCCCCCTACTCGACCGATATGCTCTTTTCGGGAACCGAGACCTCGCTCGCCTTCCATACCCACTCGCCGGCCAACACGCTGCTGACCCTGCCCTTCCTGCTCCTGCTCGGCGAAGGCGCCGCCCTCTCGCTCGCCACCCTCGGCGGCTTCATCCTCGCGGCCTTCGGCGCCTACCTGCTGGCGAAGGAACTGCTGGGTGACTGGCGGGGCGCCTTCCTCTGCGGACTCATCTTCGCCTTCTTTCCGCAGCACTTCGAACAGAGCCTCGAGCACCTGAACCTCTCGAGCTACGGAGCGATGCCGTTCTTCCTCCTCTGGATGATCCGCGCCATCCGCGAGCCATCGAGCCGATCCTGGATCTACTGTGGTCTCTTCT
>Ga0310342_100002632_pt1 | contig 11584 bp, 7 predicted proteins | sample S15DNA20500_MG_FD_206155 | JGI IMG/M metagenome (GOLD analysis project Ga0310342, IMG submission 206155) | Marine microbial communities from station ALOHA, North Pacific Subtropical Gyre - S1503-DNA-20-500_MG | ecosystem: Environmental > Aquatic > Marine > Oceanic | place: Pacific Ocean: North... | reverse complement strand
GTAGACCCACCCGCTTTGCATCCCGATTGCATCTCGCAGAGCGGTTAAGAACGGTTATGGAACGCCTTCCGACCGGGCAAGAACGGGCAAAAGGGCCATATTCTACCCGAAAGTCACCGGAATCGGGTACTTTCGAGCATTCCTTGTAAGCAGCAGGTTAACGGTTCGAGTCCGTTCGCCAGCTTCGGTGTTGCGTTTCTGGCGCGCGCACAAGATGTGGTACTAGTTTGCGGAAAAGTTTCGGATTGCCGATCGCCCCCGAGTAGGAGCTGGCAGGAGCGGGCCCGTTGTGTTCTCCTGTACCGCCCGAAGGTTTGCCCCAATGGCGCGGACTAGAAAGAGGAATGAAGCAGCACGTCGCGTGACTCACGATCACGCGCGCTGGTCACGCCTGAACGGTGGCCTCCTCGTCCTTGCGGCACTAAGCTGCGCCCCTGCACTCAGTGTCCGGGCAGGTTTGGGGTCTTCATCCGAGTGGGACAGGATGGTCGCGTCCGAAGAGGCAATCCTATATGTCACACTAGAGATCAGGCGCCTCAACCACTCGGTCTTGAATCTCAAGCTCCCCGATGATTCCACACGAGGGTTGTTCGGCGACTTCGTCGAGGTTCTCGACGTCGTTTCCGTCGAGCTCGCGACCCGCGGTCCACTAGGCGCGGTCGGGCTCGCCTCTGTCGGGGATGTCGGCGCGGGGCGTCACGTTTCCCGGGAGGACCTCGCGCTTTGGCGGCCGCTACTGAATCACGTCGAGTACTTCGAGCACGCCAAGTTCTATGTGATCCGGGGTCTTTTGGACGAATCGGGCCGTCTGGAAACCGACGTCGGTTTCGAGGCCCTCGCGCAGGTCGGAGAGGATCAGATCTGGTTGCGCGGCGACCTGACGGTTACTTGGGCCCCCGGGCCATCATTGGAGGACGGCGGGCCCCCGACGTGGAGCATCGTCGGCTGGCGGAGTGAGGAGCTGAAGAGCATGTCGGTCGATCGTCCGCTCTTCGCTGAGGTGCTCGATCACACACTCGAGCCCGAGGCACTCCTAGCGGCGCGCCGCTCGATACACGAGGAGTTCGTCCTCGAGTACCTGCTCGATCCAAATGCCTTCGAGAGTCCGACACCGTTCCCCTTCCATATTCCGGCGACCGATCGTCACCCGGGGGTGGCGGTCACCGACCTCGACCGGGACGGCTTCGACGACGTGTACGTAATGGCGCGGTGGGGTCCGAACCAGTTCTTCCGGAACCTGGGGAACGGAACGTTCGAGGAAATCGCCGGGCAGATCGGCCTCGATCTCGTGGACCACACCTCGTCCGCATTGTTCGCCGATTTTGACAACGATGGGGATTTGGATGTCTTCCTCGGTCGAACGCTAGTGCCGAGCGTCTACATGGTGAACGAGGACGGCCGGTTCGTGGATCGGTCGGACGAGCTCGTCGACGGTCCACTCCCGGCCCTTGTCTCGTCGGTTTCTGCGGTCGATTACGACGGCGACGGCCTGCTTGATCTATACATCTCCACGTCCGCCGGTAGTATGTCGCTGCCTTCCGAGATGTTGGTCGTGTTACTCCCCGGCGCGGACGGGTTCGAGCTGTGGGAGCTCACGATATCGGACGAAGACCATTCGTTGAAGAATCGGTTCGGACCACCAAACGTTCTCCTCAAGAACCAGGGCGGCGGGCGGTTCACGCGCGTGGAGGACAACGGACTCAAGCTCTTCAAGAACTCTCATCAGGCGACGTGGGCCGACTACGACAACGACGGCGATATGGACGTGTACGTCGCCAGCGATTTCGCGCCCAACAACCTCTTTCGTAACGACGGTGTGGACGGGTTCACCGACGTCACTGGGGAGACAGGAACCGCGGACCTCGGGTTCGGCATGGGTGCGTCTTGGGGAGACTTCGACGAAGACGGCCTGCTGGACCTGTACGTGACCAACATGCACAGCAAGGCGGGCATGCGGATCACCGCACAGATGAGCGACGTCGATCCGAACTTCGGGCGCATGGCCCGCGGAAACACTCTGTTCCGAAACGACGTCGCCGGGTTCGAGCACGTCTCCAGCCTCGAGCGACCCGGGCTACTCGTCGAAGCGGCGGGCTGGGGGTGGGGCAGTCAATTCGTCGATCTGGACAACGACTCCGATCTCGACCTCTATGCCTTGAGCGGGTACTACACCGCACCGTCGGCGGTCGAGCTGCCCATAGACATATGAACGGACTTCTGGCGTACAGTTGTGCGCTCGGATGAAGACAGTCGGCAGAATTACCAATTCGACGGGCCGCTCCTGTCGGGTGCATCGTTCAGCGGACACGAACGCAATCACGTGTTTCTCAACCAGGGCCGCGAGGACTACGTCGAGGTGTCGGGTGTCTCGGGCCTGGACCATGCCGGCGACAGCAGAGCTTTTGCGGTTCTCGACTACGACCGGGACGGGTGGCAGGATCTCGCGCTAGTGAGCGCGAACGCGCCGCTGTTCCAGCTCTACCGGAATCAGATGGGTGAGCGCGAGGGCGCCGCGGGCGGAATGGTCGCGGTTCGTTTCGAGGGCGGCAATCGGAGCTCCGAGGCGAGTGACCAATGGAGCACCCGCGACGGGTACGGTGCCCGTGTACTCCTCGAGATCGGTGGGCGCACGCTGCTTCGTGAGCATCGTGCAGGTGAGGGCCTCGCAGCCCAGAACTCAGCGACGATTCGGGTCGGCATCGGGGATGCAGAACGAGCGGACCGGCTGGAGATCCGTTGGCCTTCCGGCCAGTCATACGACACCACCGCCGTACCCGCGGGGACGCTGGTTTATGCGTACGAGAATCCGTCGGCTTCGCCTACGGGTGCGCCCTTCGTCCTGACGCCGTACGGCGTGCCCGCACGAGGCCGCCCTCTCGTGGCGTCGGCCACAATCCCCGGCCCGTCGATCCGGGCCGCGCAGCAGGTTCTTCCTGGTGGCAGGGGTCGTCTCATCATGTATACCACGGTTGCTACCTGGTGCGTGCCCTGCCTCGATGAGCTACCGGATCTCAACCTCTTGAGGACCACCTTCACCACCGAGGAGTTGGAGATTTTCGGAGTGCCGTACGACGGGGAGGAGACACTCGATCAGTTCAAGGCCTGGTCGAACCTGAACGCACCGCCCTACCGAATCCTTTCCGAGCTGAACATCGAGCAGCGTGATGCCGTGATCGACGGGGCACTCGACGCCTTGAAGCTGGAGGGGCTCCCCGCAGCGATCGTTACCGATTCGGAGGGCGAGGTGCTGCTCGTGCGCTGGGGACCACCATCAATCTCCGAGATCCGCGTACTCCTCGAGGGGCTGGGAGACAACAGGTGACAGCTGTAAAGTCACTACCTCACGCCAAACCGATCCGGGCGGTCATCTGCCTAGTGGTCGGAGCCGTCCTTTGGCCGGCCGAGACCGTTGAGGCGCAAGCGCGCAGAGGCGGGCGCCCGATTGTCGCCGCCGAAGTTGTTGCGGGGAGCCTCGCACGGAGCACCGGAGAACTGTCGTTTCGAATCGCGGTGGAGGTCCCGGCGGGACACCACGGATACATCGATAAAGGGGACGACGGTTTTCTCATTCCATTCTCGTTCTCGTTCCCGGACCTCGAGGAAACGGGTGTGGTCGAGATGACCTCGGCGCCCCGCGGTGTGAGAGACAACAAGGTACGCGCACAAGTGCTACGAGGGCGTGGGGACTTTGCATTTCGGTTGGTACCGGCACCGCCACCTTCGGCCGATGCGACCGCCGGCCTTCGTTACCAGATTTGCAACGACCTGACCGAGATCTGCTATCCGCCGATGTTACTCCGCATTCACGTCGCCACGGGCAGCGGGAGCCGTTAAGTACGGCACTCCGCAAATATTTCGGAGGGGAATGACATGTCAAAGATAGTTGCTACCGTCATGTTCCTGGCACTATGAATATGCCGGATTCGGGAATGAATACAGCTTATCAAGCCTGTGGACCGAGTATTCATCGAGTAATGCTGTTCCAGTACTTGTAGACAGAGAAGGGAATTTCTACGGTATTTCACGATAAATCGCTGTCGGTCAGATACAGTAGATTTTACAGATGACCTAGCAGGATTTTATGAAGATGCTGATGGTGACTTAGAAGTTGTCAGAAAGAACTTATGCAGGATGTTCGGTCTTAGTGGTTAAGGGCAGAATCAGGGCATGGCACGCTACCGCCCCCGCGCCGTGCTGCTGCTGTTCCTGCTACTAAATCTGACTGCCTGTCAGACGTGGCAATCCGTCTCGTTAGATGCTATAAGCCCGGCTCAGTTGATTGAAGAAGATCAACCTGACCGCGTCCGCGTGCTCATGGGGGGCGGGACCGAGTTGGAACTAGAGAACCCATCGGTGGAAGGCGATCAACTCGTGGCTCCGGGTGTTTCAATGCCCTTGGCAGACATTCTCCTGTTAGAGGTTCGGGAGTTCAGCATGGACCGCACTGTGCTATTGGCGGAAGGTGTTGCGGCTGGGGTGTTGGTGGCAGCCGGGGCTGTCGTTGCGGCCCTATGTCGATCGAGTGACGGGGTGGGTGTCTACTGATCGTTACCACGGGAGCAGGACTGTCTCATCGGGGTTGACAGGCTCCGGTGGTGATTCGAGTGACGCCTTCGGTCTGCTGCTAGGCCACACGCATTGGGGTCCTTCAGATCTTCGAGCGGCTCCAGAGCAGCGGCGTCGGCCTGGAGCACGAGTACGAGTCGCTGTTGCCTTGTAATTCACAGAGTCAGGGAGGCGCCCATGCTTCGCTTTTATCACGTCGCTGCCGTGTGCCTCTGCGTGACTCACGTCGGTGCCGTCGCGACGGTCGGGCTTCAGGCCCAGACGGGGCCGGATTGGTCGTACTTCGGGGGCGACCACGCCTTCACCCGTTACTCCGCGCTCGAGCAGATCGATGGGTCCAACGTGGACCGACTGGGGGTGGTGTGGAGGCGACCGGCGGCCGATCCGTCTTTCACCGAGTCGTTCGACGGATTGACTGTGTCCAACTACCTGCGGTCGACGCCGATCATGGTGGAAGGAGTCCTCTACGCACCGAACGGAATCGGTCTCGTCGAGGCCTTCGATCCGAGTTCGGGGGAGACGCTGTGGCTGCAGCGGCCGTTCGCGGCTACGCTGGACGAGGCTCGTGGGCGTAGCAACAAGGGCCTGGACATCTGGTCGTCCGGGGCCGATGAGCGGATCATCCTCGTCCGCGAGCCCTACCTCTACGCGCTCGACCGCCGAACCGGAGCTTATGCGCTGGACTTCGGAGAGGGGGGACGCGTGCTCCTTACGCCTGAAGCCGCCGATGGCGAGAACTATCGTTCGAGCTCGGGCCCGATCGTAGTCGGCGACGTCATCGTCGTTGCCGGCATCGTCGGTGGGGCGGGAGACGGTGGCGACATCAAGGAGGCCACGCCCGAAGATGTTCGTGGCTTCGATGCTCGGACTGGCCGACTGCTGTGGACCTTCCACGTAGTGCCCAGAGAAGGTGAGCTGGGGAACGACACCTGGGGCGACCGTTCCTGGGAGTGGTCCGGGGACCTCGGGTCGTGGTGCTGCTTGAGCGCGGACGAGGAGCTGGGCTTCGTTTACGTGCCGTTCTCCGCGCCGACGGCTGCGTACTACGGCGGCCACCGTCCGGGATGGAATCTCTTCTCGAACAGCCTCGTTGCGATCGACGTGCGCACCGGGGAGCGAGCTTGGCACTTCCAGATGGTGCATCATGACCTCTGGGAGTACGACACCGTGGGTCCACCGACGCTGGGTGAGATCGTGGTCGACGGACGGCGGATCAGGGCCGTCATGCAGCCGAGCAAGACGGGCTTCGTCTATGTCTTCGACCGGGTGACGGGTGAGCCCGTGTGGCCCATCGAGGAGCGGCCGGTACCGCAGTCGACCGTGCCCGGGGAGGTCAGCTCCCCGACGCAGCCTTTTCCCACCAAGCCGCCTCCATTCGGCGCGCAGGGTGTCACAGAGGACGATCTCATCGACTTCACGCCGGAGCTGCGGGCACGCGCTCTCGATCTGCTCGAGCCGTTCGAGATCGGCCCGATCTTCACACCACCGGTTCTCTATGATCCTTCGGAGGGAGGTACGAAGGGCAACCTGGGAAGGCCCGGCACGTGGGGCTCGGGCAACTGGCATACCGGGGCGTTCGATCCGGAGACCGGCTACTACTATGCCGTTTCGCATCAGCTCCCGGACGTCTACAGCATCATGAAACCGTCGAGCGACGAGGCGACGATGGAGTACGCCGGGGACTGGAACGAGGAGACGAACGTTCCCCGCATCGAGGGCCTCCCGATCTTCAAGCCTCCGTACGGACGGATCACCGCGATCGACATGAACCAGGGCGAGCACGCGTGGGTCGCCGCGAACGGCGACGGTCCGAGAGACCACCCCTTGATCGCCCACCTCGATCTCCCTCCACTCGGGGTCACGGGGCGGGGCGCCCCCCTCCTCACCCGGACGCTGCTCTTCATCGGCGAGGGCGGCGATCCCGTCCTCGGCACGGGACGGGATGGGTGGGGCACGGCGTTCATGGCCTACGACAAAGCGACGGGCGACGTACTCTGGTCGACGGATCTGGAGGCCGGGACGACATCGGCACCGATGACCTACCTCCACGAAGGGCGACAGTACATCGTCGTTGCGATCGGGGGAGGGGGTCACCAAGCCGAATGGGTGGCACTGGCACTACGCGAGCGGCGATAGCAAGCCGCCCGTGGCCACGTCCTCAAGTCGCTGAGCCGGTGTCGCCATGGCGGAGCTTGCCCCCGAACTCGGGGCGCTGCCATGGTCGAGCGGGCAAGCGCCTGATCAAGGGCCATGCGATCAGTGAGCAGATCCCGCTTGCCGACAGCTATGCCTCGCCCAGATCCTGTCTGTGCCACTTCAGCAGAGGAAGGACTCAGATGAAACGGTTATTCGAGTTCGCAGCCGCCACGAGTGTCCGGAGCCCCCGCTCTGGCAACCTTCGGCCTCCTCGCACTGGCGGCTTGTTCCTCCGAGCGCCAGATCATGGACGTGGACGTGGCTGATGTGCCTCTCTCGTTCAGAGCACGGTTGCGCAGAACACCGTAGGTCATTCTTCACCGGGCCGCGCGGCGTAGCCGCGGAGGGAAGAAGATACCTGAGTTCACCGCGCAGGATGGGAAGCTCTACCGCCTCCAGACCCCGATCCCGCCTTCGTAGTCAATCCGGGTGCCAAACGGAGCCGAAAGCTCGGCGAGGTGCTCGATGATCTTCCGGGCCAGCTCTTCGGGGGCAATCCGCGGAGTGCCCCGCTGCGAGCGCGGGGCCTTCCACCCGAGTTCAATCGGATAGAGGCGTATCTCAATGACTTCGTCCCCCTCGAACTCCGCGACGGCGACCACGCTTTCATACCACTCGGAACCAGTTGGGAACCCAGTCGTCGGGTTTCCGGTCTCGTCCACCCGGAAGCGCCGGTCATAGATCTCGGACGCGAGGTTATCTAATGGCAGTCCGTAACGGGTCCGTTGATCGGCGGGCATGGGATCGATCGTCTCGTTCTGGAAGATGAAGTTACCCAGCGAGTAGAAGATCGGCCGACCGTCATAAATCTCGATACCCCGGAGCTGGTGGGGTCCATGGATGACCATCGTGTTGGCACCCGCATCAATGATCTGATGTGAGAACTCGACCATCCAGTCGGGCGGTAGCACCGAGCCATTACCGGGCTCGTGCGAGTGGCTGTTGACGACCACGTAGTCGGCTTGATCCGTGGCGTTACGAACTTCGTGGAGGACCCGCTCCCGGTCGACGTCATTCAGGCTCACCACCGACCGGTCTTGGTCGCCAGGCGAGACAGTCGTTCCGAAGATTCGCACCGGAGCACCAGGATCGTCCGAAACGTTCAAGCCCTGAGCACGGGCCACTGTGCGTAGGGCGTTCATGGTGGCAGGTGAGCCTTCATTCCGGGTGCTGAGACGTAGTGCATTAAGCCCTGGCCGCCCCTGAATGGTCGGACCCACAGCACCGGCGCGTGACATCTGGGTGTGCGTCGACGCCATCCCGATAAGGGCCACCCGCCCCTTCGGGGTCTCGAGATATCCGGGCCGACTCGCCCACCCCAAGTTGTTGCCGGAACCCGAGTGGACCAGACCCCACTCGTCGAGCAGTCGATTCGTGAGTTGCATTCCCTCAACGCCGTAGTCGGTCGTATGGTTGTTGGCTCGGTTGAACAGGTCAAACCCCATGCCCACGAGATCCTTCAATGTCTCGGGTGAGCCCACCTCGTAGTTCCCGCCGTTCTCAGCGGCTGGCCAGCCATCGAACTCGGCTAGCTGGAATACTGACTGCTCGAGGTTCATGAATGCGGCGTCCGTTCCCCGAATGATGTTCGCCATTTCATGGAACGCAGAGTCTCCCGGATGGTCGAATTGCTCGAGCCGACGATTCATGATCACGTCCCCAACCGCGGACAAATTCCAGTGTGTCTCGGGTCCGACAGGTGAGCGAGTTTGGGCGCTCAACGCAGGTGACAGAAAGACCGTGGCGGCCAAGCCGAGCACGAAGGCGCGATGCATGAGACCCTCCAGCCAGGGGGATGTGTCCCTCACTAATACTCATGCCGGCACCCATTCACCAGAGTCCCTCCTGGCCTCGCTGGACGCTAGAACCGGTACGTGTAGTTGGCCTTTATCGCCCCGCCCCGTGACAGTGTGATCAGATCCGGGTTATCCAGGATACCGGCGCTCAAGTTCTGCCAGTTGTGTGTGTACACAAAGTAGATGTCATTCCCTGGTTTCACGATCCAGCGCAGCCTCGCGAACAGCCCGACAAGCTCACTCACATCGTCGAACTGGACTTGAGTCATCGCACTGACCCATGGAGTCGGGTTCCACTGGCCTTCGATCTCGTAGACGTCCGCAACGAAGTCACCCTGCGGTAACGTGACCTGATTGTGCTGGATGTTCGTCGAGATGCTGACACCGGGGTTGGGCCGGAACGTGACACGTCCTCCGAAATTGAGCCGCTCGCCATTCCAAAAGTCACCCAACGAGGCGTTACCGTAGATTGAGACAGGCCTGCGGCCTGCCGTCCGAACAGTGAGGCGGTATCCGAGCGTGGTGTATTCCCCGGGCGTGATCTTAACCCCTTCGCTCACAAAGAAGGCGCGATCAAGGTATTCGAACTTTCGTGTGGCGTTGATATCAAAACCATCGCCACTCTCCAAGTCCAACCCAAGTAGGCCGAACTCCCACCTGCGCTCGTCAGTGATGTCCGTACTGACCCCCTTTTGGTGCCGGAATTGCGCAGAAAAGCGAACTCTGCGTAGCCAGTCGATATTCGGTCGTGGTGACCAGCCGATCTGCTGGAGGAAAGCCCGGAAATCATTACGAGGGATGAAGCCTAGAGCAGGCCGGTAATCGCTGCCGAGCTTCCGGTACCCAATAGATCCGGACCAGGTATCGTTCGGAAACGTGAACTTGAGGCCGTGGGCAGCGAGATCCTTAACCTCCAGATTCTTTGCCGGATCGGGATTCGAGTTCCAGACGACGGTCGCCTCTACGTCCATGTTGTAACGGCCAGCCAAGTTGCGTGTCCTGAAGAGCAAGTCGGCCCCCGCAGTGTGCGCATTAAGAGGGGATTCCCCGAGGGCATCGGGTGATTGAGCACGCCGGGTGTAGATAGCTCCGATTGTCGATTGTTCGAAGATCTGCCTCTTGATCCGTCCGACCGTGAACTGTTCCGAGGGGATGAGTTTGTCCGTCCCTGCTCCGTCCAGGTACGTATGGTCACTGCTCCCTAGCTGATAGAAGCCGACCTCGTATTGACCGACCTGGCCGGTAACACGTCCACCATAGTTGATCGGGATCTGCTGGCCACTCCTGAGTCCGATGTTGCGTGAGTAGAAGGGTGACATCGCTAGGCCGGGAGCGAAGGAGAAGACATTGGAGCCCTCAAGAAAGAAATTCCTGCGCTCGGGGAAGCGTATCGGGAAACGCGTGAGGTTCACCCGCCGCTGATCACTCTCGACCTCGGCGAAGTCTGTGTTTACGGACCCCGAAGCACGCAGGCTCGACGTCACACTGTAGTTGACGTCCAAGCTGAGATCACGGGGCACTGTGGTCGGTTCTGCGTTCGCCGGGATGCTACGCCAGCCCACGATCGTGGACGGTACCGCCTCGAGTCCCAGTCCCTGGGACAGATTCTGAAGGCCGGTCATGCGCCCGGCGTAGATCGGTCTGCGGAGGCCCTCGGTCCGCTTCCAGCCCCGCCACAGGATTTCCTCATTACGACGGCGGATCGTACGTTGGAAATTGATGCCCCATGTGTCGTTATCGGGATCGAAGTTCAGTGTACGAAAAGGGATCTGGATCTCGGCGGACCATCCGTCGGGACGCATCGCGGTACGTGCCTCCCAGATACCGTCCCACGCCTTGTTCGCACTGCCACCACCGGAACTGCCTCTGTATCTAGCCCTAGCGCTACTACTGCCACCGCTGGAGCGTAAGATGCCGTCACCCATGAGGCCGGCTGCGTTGATCTCGAAGAAGTACCCGGTCCGACCGTCCAGGAACGTGTCCAGGATCCACATGAACCGGTCATCCGTACCCAATGAAGCATCCCGTTCACGCTGATACGCCAAGACCTCTTCAGGGTCGTCGTAGATGATGACACCGATATAGAGATTATCCTCATCGAAGACGACGCGGATCTCGGTCTCCTCCGACGGCACCCCGCCCTCTACCGGCTCTTGCTGCGTGAAATCGCTGATCGGCACTGCAGAAGACCAGAACTCCTCGAGAATCTGACCGTCCAGATTGAAGTCGATGCTGCCCGTTAGCTGCAGCGCGTGGAGATCGATTTCCACAATAGCGTTCGCTTCGGACGAATCGATTTCCCTGGGTGGCGGGCCCACCTGCTGGGCAACCGTGCTGTCGGGTAAGATCAGTCCGGAGAAGATGCCGGCTAATATGATGTAGACGACCTGACGGGTCCGACTCATTCCGATAGCCGGAGATGTCCTGTCTAGTTGTAGAGATCGCTGCAAGTGATCCTCTCCAAAGTGCTGGATAGCTGGGTGTGGCTGGGTGCCACGGAGGGGATTAGGAGCTAGTTGCCGTCTTCTAGGCCGGGGGGACAGGGGTGGGTAGGTATAGTTGTCCGGCCAGTAGAAGGCCCAATACGCCCTACACAGCCCCCAGAAGCTTCTGAGGCTGACGAGGGAGGTTGAGGAGGTTGAGGTGGGCAACCCTGCTACGCCTGAAAAACCTCCGAACGGGAACGGCCCATTCCTAGGGGCGCGTATTGCGTTCCCCCGCGCGTGCGAGAGTCTCTCAGCGTGAGGAGGGTCCGCCGTATGCTGCTGCGGCACGTCGTCTCTGTTGAAACGGTGGTGGGCTTTCGTAGTTTCCGGACTCGCGGCGTCGGTCAGTAGGTGTACCTGACGCCTGTTCGCAGGCTAGTATCCAGCGCTCTGATCCCGTCGGGCGGTTCGCTGTCATAACGGAGATCGAACGATACTGTGAGGTCCAGTTCATCCGTTATGGACGTGGCGATTCGTAGGTTTGTGAGTGTCCGAACGTCATTGAAGTCGTCGAACTTGGGTTGTAGATAGGTCGTAGAC
>Ga0310342_100002631_pt1 | contig 11585 bp, 5 predicted proteins | sample S15DNA20500_MG_FD_206155 | JGI IMG/M metagenome (GOLD analysis project Ga0310342, IMG submission 206155) | Marine microbial communities from station ALOHA, North Pacific Subtropical Gyre - S1503-DNA-20-500_MG | ecosystem: Environmental > Aquatic > Marine > Oceanic | place: Pacific Ocean: North... | reverse complement strand
AACATCGATTCCTTGATGTTGTATGGCTTGTACTCATCGGAGAATGTCTTGAATGACTTTCCTTCCCCGCTGGATGCCTGGATCGATGCGATGAGCTTGCCAAACTCTTCCTCGTTCAGCGAATCATCCTTGTCGCTATCCTGGCTGGCGACAAGCTTGTCGGCTCCCACGGAAGAGAGGTACTGGTCCTTGAAAGTAACGTACAGGTCACCATCTTCCACGAAGACTGCCAGCTCGTCACGAACCAGGTTGCCGTCACCCGCTTCCTCGATCGAGAAGGCTTGCCCCTCAACACCAGAACCGTCGGCGAGCATGACCGATTCAATAATGGTCTCAAGCACTGTTTCAAACTTATTGGCCTCAAGTTCCGCACGTGTTAACCGGTTGTCCTTGTTGCTATCCAGGTTATCGATCAGCCACTGGGCCCGGTAGTTGTAGACCAGGCGGTTAAGGATCTCCTCGTGGAGCCGTGGGTTACGCACGACCTTTTCCTTTTCCTTGAGACCACCACTCACAACCAGCGTTTTCTCATTACTGGTGTCGAACTTCAGTTCCCGGACTTCCACCGAGAATTCCCTTTGCAGGTTGTCCACGAAGACATTTTCATTCGCTGCCGAGCGGACAAGACAGTAAAGCTCGGTATTTTCCTCGTGTAACACCTGGACCGGAACCTGCAGGGCGTTGTTTTCAGATTTAACGAAAATGCTCACCTCTGCCGACATTCCCGTACGAATCGTTGATGGTGGATCGAGGATACGGATGAAGGTGGCGTATTCCTTGACGCCCGAGGAGAAATAACCGGTAGGTTCAGCGTAGGGGTTTACCTTCTCGACCACCCCATCAAGTTCCTGCCCCTCGAGGGCCCCGACCTTGATCTTCACCTGCTGGCCAACCCGCACGTATGGCACCCGGCCTTCGTTGACCTTCGCCTTGACCTGCATCCTGTCCGTATCCGGCAGGTAGATGATAGTCTGCCGCTCACGAACCATGGCTCCGGGCTCGACGATGAACTCGGAGCCGCTACGGCTACTCTGCTTGTTGGCGTGGACAACCTGTCCGCCGGCCGGGGCATAGACCATGCAGTTCACGATCTGCTGTTGGATAAGTTTCAGCTCAGACTGTTCCTCGACCAGGTTTTTCTGGGCGGTATCCTGGCTCGCCCTGGCGGTTTCAATATCGCTGTCAAAACCAACCAGCATTTTCTGCTTGGTGATTTGTTCCAGGGTCTTGAGGCGACCGAGTGCCAGGTTCAGATCGATCTCCGCTTTTTGCACGGCAAACTCATCTGCCTTGAGTTGCTGTTCGGTGAGGAACCCCTGGGCGGCCAGTCGCGTGGAGAACTTGAAGTTGTCCTTGGCACGATTGACGTTTTCTTCCTGCACCAGGATCTCGCTGTTCATCAGCTGCGAGTTTTCCTGGAAAGTCCCCTCCAGGTATTCCTTGCGGGCAATCACGGCTTTCTCGACCGATGCATTCGCCGAGATGAGTGCAGAATTGGCCCCGTTTACCGCGACCTCCTGCCGGGTCTCTTCGTCTTCCAGGGCGGAGGCATCCAGCTCCACCAGCTTGTCGGCAGCCAGCAGCGCACCGCTGTTTATTTCTTCACCGACCTGGACCACGACTTCCGTATGGTCAGCATAAGTGACCGTGTGATCCGCAGCAGTTCCATCCTCTGTTTCCACGGTGACCGTGGATTCGTCCCCCGAGCGATCGCTTACCGCGGTGACCATTCCGGACACCGTGGCAGTCGTGGGATTGGTTACCCGTGTTCCCTCGTCAATCACCCAGATGATCTGAACACCACTACTGTTCCTGGAGCGAACCGTGCATTCCACTTCCACGTTACTGGAGCTCTCAATATCTCCCTGTTCGATGACCGTGTGCTGAAACGGCTTGCGCTCGACACTGGTAAATTGCCATTGCACCTCGTTGTCATTTGCAGACGAGAGCATCCCTCCTACCATCTTGAATCCGAAATAAACAGCTCCCACCAGGATCACCAGCAGTGCGACCACAACGACAGCGGCGTTTCCACGAGGGTGACCCGCATGTCGGGAAGATGGACGATTACGTTTGAGGGAACACATTTTCCGGGGGCTCCATTGAAAAAACTCGAACGATGTCATTTTTTAGCGCTGGTATTTGTTGCGGAAGAGCTCGAGGGTGGGGAAGTTACCAGGCCATAAAGCCCGGCGAAACAGGCTTTCATGATAACATCTTGCTCCGACCGGTTGGAGTGAAAACCCACCGCTTTCTCGCTGTTTAAACACCGAGAAAACACGGGAGTTTCGTGGCCGCCGGTAGAAAACCAGGCTCCTAGGAAGTGCTGGTTTGCTCGGGCGGGTCGACGCGGAAGCCATTTTCCGGGACGAGCGGGCCGGGGTCAATCCACATGCCTTTTTCGTCAAGCTGCATCGTCCCCAGGTTCAAATCGAGCAACCCACGTTGCACTTCCCATCCGACCCAGACACTAAGAAAGTCGTCCTGGGCATTTCGCAGTGAACTCAGTGCGCTGATCAGGTTTTGCGCCGTGGTAGGACCAAAAGCAGCGGCTGCTCCCCCCGCTCCCAGTCGTGGCGGTTCCTGCAATCGGAGTCGGGCAGACTGGACCTGCTTGATTGCCACTCGCAGGGCAGCCCGTCGCATCTCGAAGTTAATCTTGTTCAATTCAACTTGCCGCAAGGCGGAAACCAGGCCGGCGTAGATTGAATCCTCGTTTTGGTAGAAACTTCGCCGCGCCTGCTGATACTCGATCAGCGCCTGGCGGTAGGTGTTCCGTTCCTGCAGCCGCGTGATCGGGGCATCCCACCTCAGGCTGGCTCGCAGGTTCCCCGTGGTATCCCGGAAACGGACAGGATTGTCATCCGTGGTGCGAATGTCACCGGACCAGACAATGTCCAGGTTGCTTTCCAGGGGATTGGCGTTGTAGTTGACCAGCCGCCATGAGTCGACCATGGCGGCCCGGTTGTTCATCCAGTCGAGCCGGTTCTGGCGGGAGATTTCCATGGCATCATCAGGGGTCAATTCGATCGGGATAAGCATCACGGTTTCGGCCCGTGCCTCGGCCTGGACCAGCGAGATTTCCAGCACGTTTGCCGACAGCTCGGTAAGCAGGTTTGGCAGTGGGCCAAAGACAGCGGTCCGGAGCAGGGTCAACAGTTGCTGCTCGTTGAGCTCCATGCCCGTTTCCATCAACAGGTCAATGCCCTCCACGATCTTTGCACCGGGAGCCTGGTTGGCAGCCAGTCGCTGGACCGTATCGTTGAGTGTTTTTGTCAGTTCCCCTGGCAGGGAATCCAGCGCTTGAATGCTGACCAGGCTGGTATCGAACGGGATATTCTCCCGGCGAGCTTTTTCCAGGACCGCCTCAATGAGCTTGTCATGGTCGAGCTTCCTGTCGGGAATAATCTGCGTGAGCGCCTCGATGTCCTCCCGTGCGTGGTTTGCATTGGATTCCAGGACCTGGTTGCGCAGATTGTTCATTGTCAGCACGTGGGTTCGGAGAATTTCCAGCTTGGCAGCAAGCTCATCGGACCAGGTGAACGGTGGAGGTGCTTCCCCGTCGACCACGACAGGCAGGATCGAGACGATCGTGCTTCCCACTGCCGTCTGGGTATCAGCAATCTGCTGCTGGATGGGGAGGATCCGGGGGTCAATCAGGTTGAACTGATCGAGGTAATCCCCCTCGACAACCATGTTGATTTCGGGGGACAGCCCGAGAGTCCGCTTGTAGCCATCCATCCCGTCCTTGTAGCTGCGGCGGGTGTTCAGCAGGCCAGAGACATTGGTGAAAAGCTGCTGACGAAGCTGCTCGACCTGGAAGAAGTCAATTCGGCCGGCGTCCCGGAAGGCTTCCAGCTGCGACAGGCTGCTACGCAGCGCCGTGACGCTCGCCTCCTGGTTACGCATGCCCTGCTGTGCCTGGAGCATCCCTATATAGCCACCGGCAGCACCCGGCGCGGTGACACCACCACCACCACCGAAGAGGCCTCGACCCCGTGTACCAAAACCACCACCACCAACCCCGGCAAAGCCACTCAGCCCGGAAGCCCCCTGGAATCCTCCTCGACGCTGTAACCCACTCTGGCCGCCGCTGCCGGTGATGATCTCCATGTAATGTCCCTGGCGGTAGAGTTCAAACTGGCGAACGTTTGCCAGCAGCGACCGCTCGGTAATGGTCAGTCGCTCCAACACCCGGTCCCGGCCGGCGCCGCGGAGCAGTGGCTGGACGAGGGAAAAATCAATTAACGTGTTGGCACTGTAAGTGTCCGGACCGCTGAACTGCCAGGTCAGTGAATTTGCAAGGCCAATGACCATCTCGGCACCGCTGGTCAGGGCACGGCGAGCCTGGATGCCCTTGGTGCTCAGATCAAAAACACTGCTGGGGAACCCGTTGTTTCCCCGCGACTGGTAACTCGGGCTGTAGCCACCATAAAACTGGGTGTCAAAACGGAAACGTTCCGAGCTGGCATCCAGGGCCGCCAGGTAGAGAGTCTCCAGCTGGCCCTGGTAAGCGGTGGAGTGGATGAGCGAAAGCTCCACTGCCAGGTCGGCTGTCAGGTGGAGTACCCCATCGTCATCCAGGGGCAGGTAGTCTCGCCACTGGGGATTCTCAAAAATATCGGTTGTGCCATCAGCCAGCCAGCCCTCGTAGCCAGGATGGCCCGCAGGCCGCGCCAGGTGCTCGGCCGAGTAAGGATCATCCGGTGGCATTGGCGGGTGGTCCGGGTCGTTCGGGTCAAACATCCGGGACCTGGGATCTACATCAATAGTGAAGTCGGGCAATCCCCAGCGATCGCTGTCATGACTCTTTTCCTCCACCAGCTTCGTGACCGCCTCGTCTGCCTGGTGGCGATAGTAATTGCGTGAACAACCAGGCTGCAGCATGAAAAAACCAAGTGCCAGGAGCAGGCCAAGGTGGAAAGCGGAAAGGCCGCCAACGAACCACGGTTTTCTTGAGTGTCTCACGACCACTGGTTCTCCGGCCCAAAATCGCAGGTTTTTCAATTGATAATCAAGCCAACAGTAGAAAAGGTAAACCTGGTGATTCAGGTAAACCTTGCTAACTGCCCGGCTTATAGCGATATGTCAAGCTTTTCGGGTGCTTGATGAGCAAACTTGAACGAATGCACGGGGAGTATTAACGCAAGACAGGTTAAATGTCGCAAATCATGCAATGACAGCAACTTATGGAATGTCTGCACTGCCGATAAAACTTGACATTGGTGGATTGTCGACTTATTATCGGTCAGCCCGTGACGGTTACCGCTGATCCCGGTAAATGACGGTGGAATTCCACAGGGAATGGGCAACTTTCCGGCTAATACTGACGATCCAATCATCATATGACCAACAGGATCATGTGCAGTATTTCTACTGCCAGGACTTAAGGTTCAATGAACCCACAGCTTATTGTTGCCATCGTTGTGATACTGGCCTACCTGGTCTGCCTTGGTTTTTCCAGCAAGGTATGGCGATGGTTCCACGTGGTGATGGCACTGCTCGTTTTCGGATCTGCCTGCTGGTTCCTCTGCCTGGCGGCTTTCGCAACCAAGACGAAGGCGAACTGGATAAAAAAACACGACGCACTGTTGACCGAAAAGATCGATCTTGACGAGCAGTATCGCCAGGTCGTCAAGGGCGCAGTAGACAAGGTCAAGGAGGAAAAGGAAAACCTCCAGGACCTGGACTCCATGCTCACCCGCCTGCTGCTGGACCTGGGACGTGTCTGGCGCGAGACGAAACCCCAGGGTGTGCAGAACGGCGCCGTGCTCATCGACACCGGTTTTGCTCCGGCCAACAACGAGCCCCTGCAGATCGAGCAGAATGCAGTGCTCTATGTTTTCAAGGAAGCGATACTCCAGGTGGATGGACTGAACATAGCGGTACCGGTGAAGTACCTGGGAGAGTTTCATGTCAACGCGGTCAATGGGAGTGTGATCAGCCTGAAGGAATCCCCGGCTTCTCGATGGTCGACTACCGCCGCCCAGCCGCATATCAACGACGGTTCCACCTGGGCGATTTACGAGAAGATGCCGGTGGACGGACATCGCTTGTTCTCGGAGACGGATATTTTTGATAGCGATGTTGTGCTGGGAGAGGATCCCTCACCACTGTTCGGGAAGATGGACATGGAGAGGGTCACCGTGGCCTTCCAGATGGCCATCGCACACAATCCCGATCTCGGCAGGCAGCAACAGCAGATGCAGGATCATATTGACCGCTACATGGGGGATGGCCGGCAGTTGCTGGAGAACGAGGCTGTTCCCTTTGAAGAGCAATGGATCAAGGTGCTTTTCAATGTCAAGTTCCCGGTCACGGTTGACAGTGATGCGGCCAAGGCAGGGCTGACCGAGAGCTTTTTCGATCCCAGCGGCATGGCGGTCATTCCCAATCTTCGCCGTGGCGAAACGGTCGAGTTTGACAAGGGGGACATTGGCATTTTTCATCTCCGCAGTGAGGCAGTGGATGGTAAGCCAGAGGTCACCGACGGTGAAAAGCTCACGGCGCCAGGAGCTGATGGTTCGTCGATTGCTCGCCAGCTGACAGCACACTATGTTCGCCCGCTGACGGACTACGCTTTCCTCTTCCAGGATTTAGATGACCGGGATATTCGCGTTGCCCAGCAGGGCACGCTCTACGATCGGGAAAAGGGCCGGCTCGAGGAATCGCTGAAAGAGGCCAACGAGCAGATCGCCTTTCGCGAGGATGAAAAAGCCAAATTAACCATGGAAAAGACCTTCCTGGAGAAAGACCGTGATACGGCAGAGGTCTTTGTCGGTCAACTTAACCAGGAACGTGAAAGCCTGCGAGTTGAACTTGCCCGGCTCTTTGACCAAAACCAGGAACTGACACGGCAGTTGGCCAAGATCCAGGCCAGGCTGGAAGCTGAGAACAACAAGCGCACCGATGCGGTTGGCCGCGACAGCGATTAGCTGATCCGATGGCGATCCGGGTTATCCGGAAAGCACCCAACGATGGGCATTCATGACCGCGAATATTATCGGGACGAGGATTCCTCGCAGGGCGTCCACCTGCGACTGCCTTCCACATTGATTGGCAAGCTGATTGCAATCAATGTGCTGGTCTTTCTTGCCTGCTGGTTATTTCCCCCGGGTTCTCCTCACCTCTCTGTTTACGAACAGGTCCACCTGGAGCCGGAGAAGATAATCACCCACCCGTGGAAAGCCTACCAGGTTGTCACCTACGGTTTTGTTCACGCACCGGTGCGGGTGATAGAAGCAGGCGAGTCGATTAGCACCCGGCAGGGGATTTTCCACATCCTCTTTAACATGTTTGCGCTGTTTGTCTTTGGCCGACCCCTGGAAACCCGCTACGGTCAACGGGAGCTGCTGGCCTTTTACCTTTCGGCGATCGTACTGGGAGGCCTGCTCTGGGTTGGCTATGGACTTGCCGACGATAACGTCGCGCCCCTGGTAGGTGCTTCGGGTGGTGTCTATGCGATTGCCATCCTCTTCTGCCTGAATTATCCGCGGCAGATACTCCTGCTTTTTGGTGTGATTCCCATGAAGGCCTGGATGGTGGGGATCATGATCGTGGTGGTCGACCAGCTGATGGGTATCCTGGCCGAGGACAACGTTGCCCACTCGGTCCACCTGGCAGGAGCGGCATTTGCCTGGATCTATTTTCAGACGGGTATCAAGCTGGCTGCCCTTGTTCCCCGCAGGCGTCGTGGCACGCTGAAAGTGCATGATCCCGATCAGCTTCCACCCTCGCGATCCGAGCTCCGAGAGCAGAAGCTGGTTGGCCAGGGCGATGCAATCCTTGCCAAGATCCAGCAGCATGGTGAGGAGAGCCTGACCAGCAAGGAACGTCGTGTACTGGAACGGTATAGCCGCCACATGCGAGACCGGCAGGGGTAGCGATTTGCTACAATCGTGGGGATTGTCCACTGCTTTTTCCAGGACAGGTGGGTGCAGGAGTGGGAGACCACGTTTCAAGCCGACGACAGTTTCTTAGCCGCTCAGGCGGTGGTGCAGGGATGATTGCCCTTGCATCCATGCTTGCCGAGCAGTCGCTGGCTGAACCGGCCACCCGGGGGCCACTGGCGGCCCGTCCAGCTCATTTCCCGCCTCGTGCACGCCGGGTTATCTGGCTCTTCATGCACGGGGGGCCAAGTCACGTCGACCTGCTCGACCCCAAGCCCGAGCTGGTGCGATATGCCGGCCAGCCTGTCCCGGAGAGTTTTGGCAAGGTGATGACTCGCCGTGACGTGGCAAAAAATCCACTGATGGGACCCGTCAAGCCATTTCGCCCGCGTGGTGAGTCGGGCCTGGAAATAAGTGATTACCTGCCACACCTGGCAGGGCATGCTGACAAGCTCTGTGTCGTCCGGGGGATGCACGGGGACAGCGTCAACCATCCCCAGTCGGTCTACCAGATGAACACGGGGAGTATCCTGATGGGCCGTCCCAGCGTGGGGAGCTGGATTGCCTATGGGCTGGGAACAGAAAACCAGAACATGCCTGCCTTCGTGGTCCTGCCGGATCCACGGGGAGGGATCAAGGGGGGGCCGCCGGCCTGGGGAAGTGGCTTCCTCCCGGCCACTTACCAGGGAGTGATGATGCGTGCCGGTGAGGTGCCAATCCTGGACCTGGTTCCTCGAAAACAGATCAGCCGCCTCGAGCAGCAATCCATCAACCGGCTCCTTGGTCGCTTTAACCAGGAACATTTTCGCCACCGCGCGGAGGACGATGAGCTGTCGGCGCGTATCCATGCCTACGAGCTGGCATTCCGCATGCAATCCGAGGCACCGCAGCTGGTGGATCTCGGCGAGGAGACCGAGGAGACGTTAAGACTTTACGGTGCAGACCGGGAGCCAACCAGGGATTTTGGCCAACGATGCCTGCTGGCTCGACGCATGGTGGAACGGGGTGTCCGCTTTGTCCAGCTCTACTCGGGAGATATTGGTGGCTGGGATGCTCACAAGGACGTGGCCCAGAACCACGGAAGCTATTGCGCGAAAACGGACCAGCCAGTGGCGGGCCTGCTGGAAGACCTCCATCGCCGCGGAATGCTGGAGGATACGCTGGTCATCTGGGGCGGGGAGTTTGGTCGCATGCCGATGAGCGAGCAGGGGACCGGTCGAGACCACAATCCCTGGGGTTACAGCATCTGGATGGCAGGCGCCGGGATCGAGGGCGGCCGGGCAGTCGGAGCAACCGATCCGATTGGCCTGCGGGCCACCGAGGGGAAAGTCCATGTTCGGGACTTCCATGCCACACTGCTTCACCTGCTTGGAGTGGATCACCACGAGTTGAGCTTTTATCAGAATGGACTCGACCAGCGACTGACCGGTCCGGATGAGGCCCACGTGGTAGAGGCTATTGTTAGCTAGTTTTCCTGGATCGCTATTATGCTTCATCTCGATCGGCGCCCGGGCTCGCGAGGAATTCGAATCTGTTGCTGGATCTGTGTGCTGGCAACACTTGCCTGTGCCGGTGTTGTGCTGCTGGGCCGTCATGCGATTCCTGCGGAACCGACGGGTATCGAGGAAGTGGCGATTGAAGACGAGGATCGCCAGCACTGGGCTTTCCAGCCGTTGCGACGCCCCGGGTTGCCAGAGCTTGCGGCTGCGAACCGGGAAGATTGCCAGGGACCGCTGGACCTGTTCATTCGCTCTGCCATGCTTTCCCGTGGCCTCAAGCCGGCACCCCCGGCGGACCGGAAGACCTTGATCCGTCGCCTCACCCTGGGCCTGACTGGCCTGCCACCGTCCCCACGGGACGTCGACAAGTTTGTTGCTGACTCCAGGCCAGGCGCATACGAGTCCCTTGTTAACCGGCTCCTTGCCTCGGTCCACATGGGCGAGCGGCTGGCTCAGCCATGGCTTGATCTTTCTCGATTTGCCGACACGGATGGATTTGAACACGACAATATCCGTGCCGATGCATGGCAGTACCGGGACTGGGTGATCCAGTCCATGAACCAGGACATGCCGTACGATCGATTTGTTGCCCTGCAGCTTGCCGGGGATGAACTGGAACCGGAAAACGCGTCCGCACGCATTGCCACCATGTTCTGCCTGTCGGGTCCGGATATGCCGGACATCAACTCGCAGCAAGAACGCCGTCACCAGCTCCTTAACGAGATGACATCCACGGTTGCCTCGGTCCTGATGGGCCTGCAGCTGGAATGCGCCCAGTGCCATGATCACAAGTATGATCCTCTCAGCCAGGCCGATTTCTACCGCATGCGATCAATTTTTGAACCAGCGGTTCACCTCGTCAAGAACAAGTCGGTGGGAACTCTCCAGGAAAAAAGTGGCACTCCCCCGCAGAGCTACCTGATGGTGCGAGGTGATTATCGCCGGCAGGGACCACCTGTTTCGCCAGCTTTTCCGCGGATTGCCAATCCAGCCGGACGGCAGCTTGAGGCGAACCGGCCCGGCGCACCGAGCAGCGGCCGCCGTAGCGAGCTGGTGGACTGGCTCACCGGGCCTGATCATCTGCTTACCAGCCGGGTGATCGCAAACCGCATCTGGCAATACCATTTTGGCCGTGGCCTGGTAGAAACACCAAGTGACTTTGGCATCATGGGCCAGGCTCCCAGCCATCCGGAATTACTTGATTACCTGGCAACAGAACTGATCGAGAACGACTGGAGCCTGAAGAGACTTCACTTCCTCATCGTTACCAGTGCCACGTACCGGCAGGCAGGCTGGCTGAAACCAGCTGCCGAGGGAGAAAGAGCGTGGCGAGAGTCGCTTGATCTTGACCCGGCAAACCGCTGGCTGTCTCGCTTCCCGCGCCGCCGGCTCGATGGAGAGGTTCTTCGTGACGTGATGCTTGCCAGTGCCGGGGTGCTTAACACGCAGCGTGGGGGACCCGGGGTCAGGCCACCCCTGCCGGTGGAAATTGTCAACACGCTCCGCAAGGGTCAGTGGGATGTGACACCGGAGACGGCTGGTTACGACCGCCGCAGTATTTACCTGTTTGCTCGCCGGAACCTGCGGTTCCCGATACTGGAAGCCTTTGACCGGCCCGATGCCAATCGAAGTTGCTCCCAGCGAAGCCATTCGACTACCGCCCCACAGGGCCTGCTCTTGATGAACAGCGAGTTCTCTCTCACCACGGCACGGCGGCTGGCAGGAAGCGTTCTTGCCAGGCAACAGGACGAAGAAGAGTTTATCGTGGAGATTTTCCGGCGAACCCTTGCCCGCCCGCCCGATCCCGGGGAATTGCAGGCGAGCCAGGAATTCCTCGAGGAGCAGGCAGCACTGGTGAAGGCCGGGGAGCGTGGGAGCGAACTGCTGGCATTGCCAATTCCCTCTCCAGCAGGCTGGACCGTGGAGAAAACCGTGGCCGCATCGCAGCTCTGCCTCGTTTTGTTTAACATGAATGAGTTCCTGTATATTGATTAGCGAAAGAGTGAACCTCTCTTCTGACCTACTCCTGCTGACTGGCAAAGAGCCATGATCCCTGCCCGTTTAAACAGACTGCGATCGGTTGCCACTCTCGCCTGCCTGTGGCTGATCGCTTCAGGGCATGCCCACGCCCAGCAGGGGGAGGCTCCCGCTGCCAACCAGCAACTCTTTGCCGAGCAGGTGGGGCCGCTGCTGGTTG
>Ga0310342_100002630_pt1 | contig 11588 bp, 18 predicted proteins | sample S15DNA20500_MG_FD_206155 | JGI IMG/M metagenome (GOLD analysis project Ga0310342, IMG submission 206155) | Marine microbial communities from station ALOHA, North Pacific Subtropical Gyre - S1503-DNA-20-500_MG | ecosystem: Environmental > Aquatic > Marine > Oceanic | place: Pacific Ocean: North... | reverse complement strand
AAAAGATATACAAGAACTTCAACGCCATTCCAACTAGAATCTACTTCAACCATGCAATTCTTTCGCCGTCTCTAACTCGGCGACTGTGTTCTTCCATTGAACCAGGATAACGCCAGGCCCATACTGCCACGCCTACCATAAATGCACTAGTCCACATAAGCATATTCATATTATGTGTAATGTGATATGTAACAGCTAATGTTGATGCCATTACGATAACCATTCCGTACTTACCTTTGGTGGGGAAAACTTTATGATCGGTCCATTCAGTTAAGAACTTTCCGAACCACGGATGATTATATAACCACTTATGCATCTTCGGAGAACTTTTAGCAAATGCCCAAGCGGCAATAACTAAAAATATTGAAAATGGTATTCCAGGAACAACAAATCCTATGTATGCCATTCCTACACAAATAATACCTAATGCTTGATAAAGATATTTCTTAATATTCATATTTCTTACCTATAACTTTAAGGGCGTCTACTAAATTATGCATCATCGCATCAGTGTGATATGGTGTCGGAGCAAAACGTAAACGCTCAGTGCCTACTGCGACAGTAGGATAGTTAATTGCTTGACAATAAATTCCATAATCATTTATTAGATCATCACTCAATAGTTTAGTCTTTTTTGCGTCACCAACTAAAACTGGAACAATGTGAGTTTGATTCTCCATTATATTTAAGCCTGCTTCTGTTAATAACGTCTTTAAGCGTTTTGCTCTTTCCTGATGTTTAATACGTAATTCATTATGTTCCCTTAAATATTTAATACTGGCTAAAGCGCCAGCACAAACTACAGGTGATAATGCTGTTGTAAAAATAAAGCCTGAAGCAACTGAACGGATAGCATCAATGACATCATGATCTGCCGCGATATATCCGCCTTGTACACCAAAGGCTTTACCTAGTGTGCCATTCAATATATCGATTCGGTCCTGTGATCCTTGCTTTGCTGACCAACCAGCACCTGTTTCACCATACAGGCCAACGGCGTGGACTTCATCGAGAAATGTAATAGCATTGTATTTTTCGGCTAGGTCAACAATGTCGTTTGTCTTACTTACATATCCATCCATGCTATACACAGATTCAAAAACTATGCACGGTGTACCCGTGACATCGTTCTTCAGTATGTTTTCTAATTGCTCTAAATTATTATGCTCGAAAATATGTTTCTTAGCACGACTGTTACGTATTCCTTGTATTAACGAAGCATGATTCTTAGCATCACTCACAAACTCAATGTCTGGAATGATCTTTGCAAGAGAAATTAGTGTCCATTCATTTGCAACATAAGCCGATGTATAGAGCAGAGCTGACTCTTTGCTATGCAAAAGTGCCAGTTCGTGCTCTAAAGCGACATGATAGTGAGTTGTTCCCGCAATATTGCGAGTTCCTCCTGCTCCAGCACCAACTTGGTCAAGTGCAGTACGCATAGAGTCTAAGACAACCGGATGCTGTCCCATTCCTAGATAATCATTGGAACACCAATTGACAATATTTTTTATATTATATTTGCCATACCAAATAGCGTTGGGATACTCTCCGCAAGTGCGAAGGATATCATTAAAGACTCGGTAGTTACCGTTGTCCTTAAGATCCTGGATTACTTTCCGAAATGGTGCCAGCTCTATCATTGTCGTCAGTATTTATACTTGTCTTTTCAGGTCGACCTACATAAGTGACATAAGGAGCACCCCATGAGGTGCCTGGTGGTGGGTAGTGAACTATGTATCCTTGTTCTCTTAGTTCTCTGTCTGCTTCTGTTAACCAATTTACAAGTCTATTTATTAAGCGAAATAAAAACATATAAAAGTATATAGCAGAAAAGATTAACCCCTAGTGTCTTTCGATACTAGGGGCTCGCTATCTAAAATCATTATATACGGGCTATGCCACGCTTATCATTAAAATTTAGTGTTACGTGAAATCCATTTGTTGATACTCGCTCTGTGGTTAGTTGACGCTAAGAGAAACGTTACTATAGGTACATAGTAACACATCATACTTATCAGGTCAAGAGGAAAGTATGCTAAAAGTGGCTCAAAATGCCCAATTAGTCTTTTTTCTTATCGTGCCAGCCTAAATAGTGATGTGATGGTTCGTAATGTGTGTGGTTCCATCGCGAGACTATTTCTTTTTTCCAAAATTGGAAAATCTTTCGTAATACTTTGGACATCGCCAGTGCCTCAAGCCTTTCATTGTTAAATGTTAATATGCTTAAGGAATAGCAATACCCTAGTCTCTTCCAGTGTCACCTACTTTTTATGTGGAAAGGGTTCCGCACACCTATTTATATTGATCCATAAAAAACTTGACATTAATCGAAAAGTATGTAATAATGTAATAAAAATCAAGAAAGGAGACTTTCCCATGAAGAAATTTATTTTATTCATAGTTACTATCTTTACTTTGGTTTTAATTAGTTCAGCTTATGCTAAAGTAAAATGTCCGGAACCCAGAAAAACAAAGTCTGCTCCGGTGTCACTTGCTAAAATTCAAGATGTTGTTAACGCTGACAAGGCTAACGGAAAGAAACTCTTTAACAAAACTGCTAAACCGATAGCTTGTAAAATGTGTCATGGTAAAACAGGTGCTGGTGATGGTAAATTGGGCAAAATCTTGAAGCCTCATCCACGAAATTTTACTTGTGAAGCAACAATGAAGAACATCTCTGCTGGTCAGATGTTTTGGATTATTAAGAACGGCTCTACAGGGACCGGTATGGTTGCCCATAAAAAGACTCTAAAAGATAAAGAGATATGGGATATTATTAAGTACATCCGTACAGATTTGATGAAGGGAAACAAATGAACAAATCAATTTTCACTTTCTTTATTATTGTTTTTGCGTGGACAATAAGTAGTGCGTGTGCATCAGAAAGCTCAAACAGGAAGTTCTCAGAATACTACACTCCAGACAAATTCAAACTCCAAATGAATCTAAACGTAGATGAAAAGGATGACTACGATGGACACTCTACAATTGATCAAATTCGTATGGGACTTGACTGGAACTTATAAAACAATATGGATTTAACTTTACTTTATATGGTTGTTGGATTTATTCTAGCGGCCTACTCTGTTGTAGCTAATGATAGTGTACAAACCCTAGGTCCATGGATAGCTTGTAACTCAGACCATCCAGATAATACTGAGCCAGGGTTTCATTGGCGAACACTTTGGTTATCAGCAACGGCAGTCTTACTGTTTACATTATGGTATGGCTGGTATATTAATGGCGGAGATATATCGTTTGGACGATTAAATCAAATACCCTTCCAAGAAGTCCGATGGTACCATGCTGGTGCTCCACTTGTACTTTTATTACTAACACGGGTCGGCGTACCAGTTTCAACAAGTTTCTTAGTCCTGTCTGCATTTGCTAGTACATTTGTATTAGAAAAGATGTTAGTCAAATCTATTATAGGCTATGCGTTGGCGGCTATCGTTGCCTACTCTATATGGTTGATAGTTGAACGTGTTATAGATGAGAAAGCAGATAAGGTTCCTGAAACACATAAAATTTATTGGCGTGTTGGTAGTTGGGCCACTACAGCGTTCTTATGGTACACTTGGTTATCACACGACATGGCCAATATTGCTGTATTCCTTCCTAGAGCATTATCCGTTGGATGGATGCTTTTTATATCTGTTGTGTTTATAGTATTCTTAGGATATACATTTTATGAGCGTGGAGGAAAGATTCAACATATTGTTTTAGAAAAGACAGGTACTAGATATGTACGTTCAGCAACATTAATTAATATAGTCTATGCATTTATATTAATGTTCTTTAGAGAGTATAATGATATTCCAATGAGTACTACTTGGGTCTTTGTTGGATTGTTATGTGGGCGTGAACTTGCGATATCAACACTTATGGAAAACTATAAATTTAAGTATGTGTTTCCGATTATCGGACGTGACTTTCTAAAAATGATGCTGGGCTTAATTGTATCGGTTGGCATAGTATTAACGATACACTATGTAATAATTCCAAACAACTTACATTAATATGAAAGACGTGTTTGGTAGAGAGTGGGAACTAGTTACATTAAAAGATAAGAAATGGAGCCTTATGAGTAATCGAGAAAAACTAAGAGATTGTATTATTGGTATTAGTTCAATTATAGGAATAATCTTTTTAATGGGTGTCTTAGCTAAAATTTAGCGTTCATACATATAACGGTAGTTATCAATAAAGGACGATTGAGGAGTTTCTTCACCGTCTTTCATTTTCTTTACATTTTTAATATATTCTCTAGGATTATGATCAGCAACCGAATCAAACTTTAAGTTTTGTATGCCCTTAAAGATTCCACGCCATACGTCTTTAGTTCGTTGCCATCCTGTAATGTTTCTTAAGTTACCCCAGTGATTAAAATACTTGCATACACCATGATGCCTATAGCCCATAAACCAAAACGGTATTCTAGCTACTATATCTGCATTGTTAACCCAACGATAGTGTACCATTGGAAAGTTATTAATATAGTTTTTCCAACCTACTCTTGGTGATCCAAATGTGTGTAATTCAACTGGGTTTACAATTCCTGTATCACCTCTACAACGACTTGAAAGTATAGTTGCCATTGCCGCTCCTAACGAATGCCCAGTTAACCAAAGATCACGTTTATGTTGTTCTCGAATGATATCTCCTAGTATCGAATCCCATAGCTTATCAACTTCACCTTTAAAGCCACTATGTACTCGTCCAACTGTTTCAGATACAATTGGCCAGGATCTAGCATCTGCTTTAATATCATTATATTGTCTAGGTTGAGTACCACGACAAATAAAAACCATATCGTTTTTATTCATGAAACGATATGCTTCGGCTCCGTTAATATTATAATATTCTACTGTAGTGAATCCTAATTTCCGTGCAATTCGTGTTGCATGATATTCTGTAAAATAAGCAACCCGACTCAGCTCTGCAAAGAGTAAGGCTCGATCGTTAAAAGGCAAGTCTTTAATTTTTGTTTTCAGTTTCGCACTAAACATTACTACTCCGTTATAGTAGTATTTATTACGGACATCCCCAAGGATACGGATCCCCTGGATATTCTACGTCTGAATTTGTATAACTTTTGATTTCTAAGTGATTGCCGTGTGGGTCTTTAATGAAGAATGTTTCTTGCTCAAGCTCTTTGTCTTTAAAACGGATAAATGGTTTGCAAACATACTCAACACCAGCATCTTCTATTCGACGCTTAACGTTATCATATGTATCCCTATCTAAATGCACACCAAAATGCGGAACTGGAATAGTTCCCATAGCGTCTACATCGTGACAGCCTGGCATTGACTCTTTCTCTGGATTGCTTGAATGAAGGGTTAATTCGTTACCCCATAGATTAACATCGAGCCAATTGGGTAATTCATGATCGGCCTGTTCACAACCTAAAACATCAACGTAAAACCTTCTCGCAACTTCAACATCGCCAACTTCAATGGCTAAATGAAATGTCGTACTCATAACTCTTAGTTTCCTAGGAGAACTTTTTACTAGGTTTCTATCTATGTTGTGTACGTATTTATACTAGGAATGGCAGAAGAGCAAGGAATCGAACCCTGTCTTTCAGGTTTGGAATCTGACGTGCAACCATTAACACTTCTCCCCTAAATGGAGCGGGTGAGGAGAATCGAACTCCTATCATTAGCTTGGAAGGCTAAGGTAATACCACTATACGACACCCGCATTATCTTATTATATACTCTAGTTTAAGGAAAGTCAATCAATCAAGTAGCACATCTATTTACATAAAACTCACTAAATACAGTATAGGAAACGGAACCATGAGAAAACGCACACGATCTATACTCGAAGAACTTAACAGCATTCATAGAACTACTAATAATGATGCTTTAATTCAAACTACAGGGCATAATTTGATAGAAAGTTCTATCAATCTATTGAATAGGATAACTGAAAGTTATGAGTCTGATACAGCTTCTGAGCTCGAAAGACGCTTTTTAAATAGCATAAGAAGTGGAGATCCGCGTAAATTTAAACGTGGGATTGATAGAATTGTAGAAGCGAGGAAGTCTGATGATTCAACAAGCAGTACATAGAGTACTTAATGAAGGTGGGAACATCTTCAAAGATGCTGAAGGCGGCCCAGCTACTATCCGTATTAATAAAGCTGATGTTAAACCTACCCTTGCATGGCTTGAAAAAATAACAAAACTTGATCATAAAAATCATATGCTTGGAACTACTGGTGTTAAAGACACTAGTGGTGACTTAGATGTTGCTATCGATAAAGATAAAGTTGATAAAGACGAATTAGTAGCATTACTACACGCCTGGGTAGTTAAAAACTATCCTAATGAAGATCCTAGACAATGGGTAAGAAAATCAGGAATTTCAGTTCATTTCAAAACACCTATTAACGGCAAACCTAAAAACGGCTTTGTTCAAACAGACTTAATGTTTGGTGACCAAAAGTTTATGAAATTTGCTCTTGGTGGCATGGACGAAAAGAGTAACTTCAAAGGTCAGCACCGTATGATTATGATTGCCTCACTTGCAAAAGCACAAGGATTCAAATGGAGTCCCACTAATGGACTAGTTGACAGAATAACTAACAAACCTATAAAGGGTGCTAAGGATCCTGAAGTAGTTGCTAAAACAATAATGGGTCCAACTGCATCAGCAAAAGATATGCAAAGTGTAGAATCAATTAACAATAAAATTAAAGCAGATCCTAATTATGAAAACCTAGTAGCAGATGCTAAAGACTGGTTTGAGAAGGACGGATTAGAGCTACCATAATGAGATTTTTTGAATTTAAACATATTGTAAAAGAAATGGAAGCACGTATCCAACACGCTGAAGATGTTGTGTTCTGGGAGGGTAGTGCTGGAGCCAAACGTGCCTTGAAAGCATTGTCCGACATGGCTAACGCTGGAGGCAAAAATGTTACAATTAAATGGGATGGTTCCCCAGCAGTAGTATTTGGTCGTAACCCTAAAGGGAAGTTTATCTTTACAGATAAGTCAGGCTTTGTTGCAAAAGGATATGATGGTAAATCACAAAGTGGAGATGACTTAGAGCAAATGTTACTTGGTAGAGGTAAAGGTGGCGAGAAGTCAGATAGCTATAAAGCATTTGCAGGTAACATGAAAGATGTATACGACGAGTATGCAAAAGCTGTACCTAAAAAACACAGAGGATACTTTAAAGGAGACTTATTATATTTTAATAAGCCAACGCTAGTTGATGGGGCATATACTTTTAAACCAAACCTAGTACAATACAAAGTTCAAGCAGACAGCGACATAGGTAAAAGAATTGGAAGAAGTAAAACAGGAATAGTTATTCATAGAGTTGTAGACGATGCTGGTGCTGAAGGACCATTACAAAATGCAGATATATTTGAAGGTAATGAAGTATTAGTATTACCCCCAGTAACTACACAAGAACCTCCACAAATAGATAACGCTGGTATTAAAAATTTAACTGGCATTATTAATAAAAATGGAGCCGCTATTGATAAGGTACTAGATGAAAATACATTACGCAATATGAAAGTCAGTGACTTCCCTAACATATTATACACTTATACAAATAGTTGTGTAGATAGAAATTGTTTAACTAATTTAGGAAATGATTTTATACAATGGTTAGACAATAGTAAAGTTAGTAGAATTAAACAAGGCAAGATAATTGAATACATTAAAACAAATATACAAGGAGTTAAGGCTTTATGGCAAACTGTATCAGGTATAATGCAAGTTAAAGATGATATTGTACGCCAATTAGATCAACAGCCTGCTGATGTAAAGGCAACAATAGGAGATAAGCCAGGTGGAGAGGGATATGTATTATCTCATCCAGGTGGTGACATGAAATTAGTTAACCGTGGTAATTTTAGTGCGGCTAACAGAGCAATAAAAAGGGAGGGAGTTATTATGAGAGCAAGTGAATTTGATAAAGATATTGAGTTCATGCCCAGAGGTATAGACCCTGCTGACATAGACGATGGAGGTATTGGTGCTGGATTTAAAACGGATCCTATATTTGACCAACTAGGTAAAATATTAGATTCACAAGGTAATCCAGTTGAACGAGATACCGTAGTAACAGACGATGGCGTAAAGTTTAAAGTTAGTGTACCACAAGCAAAAACACTAAGAATGATGGTAACTACTGATAAAGTTAAACCTGCTGTACGTTTTGAATTTACTAAATCTATCCAACAGTCAGGAGGATTAAAACCATTTTTGGATGTTCAAAATCCAAGAGACATGATTAATATTTTTGCTGACAAATATATGAAGTAAGTGATATGGAACTAGAATTTTTAAAAGAAGAAATTTTCGAAGCGAGAATGGTTCGCAACTCGAATGATATACTTTCGTTAACATATACTGATGTTTGCGAACGCCTATATTTGTCTTTACTTGTTCTAGAAATAATAAGACGATATCCTTCCTTTGCACCAGTGGCACATGGTTACGCTAAACGTACAGTAACAAGCACAGGCTATAAACATTTCCAAATGCATGGTACAGACTTGTATAATTTAATTCACTTTGCGGTTGGTGATGACGATGCAATTGGTAGACTAAAAGATCCTGCATCAGCTAAAAAACTTAGAAACAGAACACGCATACCAATTATGCGACTTAATGGATACTTGCATCAAGTTGGTAGCGGCTTTGCTGGCTCTAATTCAGAGCTGTTTATTAATTTAGAAAGTGCATTACATATTAACAGTTCAGATTATAAGTCAATTAGACGAATGCTTGTTAACTTTGGTAATGCTACTATACAAGATAAAAAGAGAGTAGTAACTAAATTATTGTATGCCGCTAGAGCAAAACTACGAAACAGTGATTTAATTCCACACTTAGAAAAGTTAGCAGTACAAAGAGATCTAGAAGTAACAGGCGTAGTAGATAATGAACCTGATATTAGTACACCTGATGTAGTGCCTACAACAAATAAAGACTTAATGTTTTATAGATATATTGTAGGGCCACGCAATTTAGTTGGTACTAAAAAGTTTTTAGATATGGCAAAAGACCGCAAAAGTATTCCTTCTCCTTTCGTTCAAGCCTACTTGCCAGCTATTAAAGTGCTGGATGACATAGTAAAAGCCGGCCCTGGCTTTATTACAATGCTCAGAGCACTCCAAAAAAGAGCATTAATGAACCGTAAGTAACTCAAAAACTAACAAACGACTAAATATATACAACTGCTTCTCATCTTAATGGGGAGCATTACTGCCCAAAAGAGAAACTTGGGCAACAACCATTAGAGAAATAGGAGAAATAAAATGGCTGGAGTAACAAGAGTAAACGGTTTCGGTAATTACGTAGTTGGAACATACAGAACAACTGCTAATATCGATGCTTATGCAATAGCAGTAATCAACGCTTCATCTGCCGCTGTCGACATTCGTGCTGAAGACGACGGAGCAAATGAATTTGTTGAAGCTTTACACATGGCGATTAACCCAATTGGGTTTTGTGCCACTGACAGTAATGCAGGATTGGCAACTGTACTAGTAGACGGATCACAATGGGACGCGGCGGCTTTACAAGTGGCTATACGTCATTTAGGAACCGTAGTTGGACCAAACAACATTGATGGTTCATTATCTACAGTAACAGCGGCTACTACATTAACAGCGGCGTAAGTCTAAGTTAATTTAGAGTTGTAAACTAATAGAAAAGGGTTCAGTTTTTACTGGACCCTTTTTTTATGGCCGATAAGTATAAGTCATGCAAGTCTTCGAAGTTAAAACATTAATAGATATTACGCAAACTGGACAAACCAAATTCAAAAGTCATGACAAACTGTTAATCAATCAGCAGGCTAATTGGAACACGTTTTTACAGGTATTAAGTATGCGTATAAATCCGTTGTTTGTGGATAAGCCACAAGCAGAAACTATTGATACCTCAGAAGAATTTGGTAGCGACTATAAAGAAGGTAGCGAACATAAGGTTTGGACGTTTAAATTTACAAGTGAGCGAGATGGAGCAGTAACTGAATCTCTGTTACAGGAAGATTTTGACTTGATTCCAGTTATAAAAGGATTGACTGAAACGATAATAAATAATAATGATGTATTTAGAACTAGGGACGTACAAGCACGAAACATTGTATTTAAGTTAGTAGATAATGTCGCGTTCGATGATTGATAAATATATTTGTGAAAGAGTTAAGTTAGATTGCTCGTTCACCAGGCACTTTGTAAAAAACATCAGGCGAATATATTTTAGGCCCCTTCCACGATAACAACGGAATGGAGAGAAAAGATGGCGAAAAGTGCCATAATAAAAGCAGACGTAGAATCAGATAACCTAGAAGCTCATGTGGCTCTATGCCACCAACGCTATCAAAATCTAGAACGCAGATTAACTACAATTGAAGAAAAAGTCGAACACATCCACACTGATATTATACACGGCAACAAATCGATGATGAAGGTAATTATCGGTGCCACAGGCACTATAATTGCCGGACTACTTTCCACGCTTGTTGTTGTGCTCATGAATTTTAACTAAACCATCCACAATCAATATAAATACACGTATGCTGGTACGTGAAATCTTTAATCATCTCGATGAAAAACAAATTTGGGGTCGTAGAGGCCAGGCTGTAGTACGGAAATTCCGTTGCACGACTGGTAGACGACAAGGTAGAATTGTGGCTAAGATAGCACAATGTTTTGCCGCACCTAATGTTAAAGCTAGAATTAGGATGAAACGAACTAGAGCAAGGGTTGGCGCTAAAATGATGCGTAAGAGGCGTAAGACTATGCGTACGAATCCAGCTTCAAAGAGAGTTCAAGCACTAAACAAGGCTTCAAGAGCAAGTAGCGGTAAGTCTTCAATGGGTATGGGAAGTTTTAAACCTAAGAAGCCTAAAAAGACAAGGCGAAAGTAATGCTTATATCTGAGATAACAAACGGAATACTTACTGAAGCCGTACAACAAATTTGGGGCAGAAAAGCCGGCAAAGTTGTTAAGAAATATAGATGTACAACTGGGTCACGAAAAGGACGTATTGTTGCTCAACCTCAAACTTGTAATGCTCCTAAAAAAATAGGCAGTATGATTACAATGAAAAAAGTACGTCGAATGCGTTCACCAGTAACACAAGTAAAATCAGCTAGACGTAAGAGAGCAGGAGCGGCTTCACAACGTCTTGCTAAAGCTAATAAGCCATTGAGTCAAAAACGTTATGGTAAAGCCTCGCAACGAAGAACTAGGCAGGCATCAGGAAGAAAACAACAAAGAAGCATTACCGCAACTGGTAGCTTTAGAACTCGCTCTTTCAAACCAAAGAAAGTTAGATCCAAAAGGATTAAATAAGAATATGAGAGCCTACGAATTTAAAAACCCAATTAAAGAAATGAAGATAGTAGAAGTTGTACCAGCTATCAATACTTCGGGTGGACGAGTAGGACAACCAATGGGGGCGGCACACCGAGCAGGACATCAAGCTGGACAAGCCGCAACTGGAGGACGAACAACAAATGTAGCTACTAAAATCGGTAGCAAAGTAGAAAAAGGTACAGAAAAAAGTGTTAAGAAAGCACAAGGTCGAATAAGTAAAGC